>Ga0172375_10004572_pt1 | contig 20338 bp, 15 predicted proteins | sample LakKiv1m_FD_114537 | JGI IMG/M metagenome (GOLD analysis project Ga0172375, IMG submission 114537) | Freshwater microbial communities from Kabuno Bay, South-Kivu, Congo - kab_092012_11.1m | ecosystem: Environmental > Aquatic > Freshwater > Lake | place: Democratic Republic of the Congo...
GTATATTCTACATCCTCCATCGTATGGGCAGCTGTCGGGATCAGTCTCAGCATCAGCACATCCTTTGGCACCACAGGATAGATCACCATGGAACAGAAGATACCGTAATTCTCCCGGAGGTCGGTCACAATTTGCGTGCCCTCGCCAAGGCCTCCTTTCAGGAATACGGGCGTGACGGGGGAGGCGGTCTTACCAAGATTAAATCCGTTGTTTTTCAATCCACTCTGAAGGGCATTTACGATGGTCCACAGTTGTGCTTTCAGTTCCGGGCGAGTGCGGAGCAATTCAAGGCGTTTCAGCGCACCAATCACCATTGGCATGGGCAATGACTTGGCAAAGATCTGGGATCGCATATTCCAGGCTAATGCTTTGATGATCGGCTTATCAGTGGCCACAAAGCCTCCGATACCTGCCATGGCTTTGGCAAAGGTGCCGAAATAGACATCCACGCCATCCATCACCTGTTGCTCTTCAGATGTTCCTGCCCCCGATCTTCCCATGGTACCAAACCCGTGCGCATCGTCAACCAGCAACCTGAAGCCGTATTTATCCTTGAACTTCAGGATGCCCGGAAGATCTCCGAGATCCCCGGCCATTCCGTACACCCCTTCGGTAATCACCAGGATCCCACCACCTGTTTGGTCAGCCAGTTTTCTTGCACGTTTAATGGAGGTTTCAAATTTATCCATGTCATTGTGAGGATAAACGAAACGTTTTCCCATATGCATCCTCAATCCATCGAGGATGCATGCATGTGCTTCAGAGTCGTAGACAACCACATCGTGACGGTCAATCAATGAATCGATGATCGAGACCATTCCCATGTAGCCATAGTTCAAGAGGTAGGCTGCCTCTTTCTTTTCAAAGGAGGCCAGTTCATGTTCAAGTTGTTCATGGTGGGTTGTTTGTCCAGACATCATTCTGGCTCCCATCGGATAGGCCATCCCATATTCCTCAGCGGCCCGGGCGTCGGCTTCACGAACTTCCGGATGATTTGCCAACCCGAGGTAGTTGTTCAAACTCCAGACTATCATGGGTTTTCCCCTGAAGGTCATGCGGTTGGAAATCTCTCCCTCAAGCTTTGGGAAATAAAAATATCCATAGCCATAATCGGCATACATGCCCAATGGCCCCATATTCTTGATCACTTTATCAAATAGATCCACGATTCTTGCGTTTTATGTTAATTCCGGAATTTATTATGGCCACAAAAGTATTAAAAAATTCGTAATTTTGCAGCATGAAAAGGATCAAACAAATTGCATTTCTTGTCCTGATTCTCCTCACAGTCGTTTCTTGCAAGTTTAACAAACTGTTGAAGAATCCCGATCTGGACACCAAATACAATGCAGCCATTGCCCTTTACAATGAAAAGGACTATTCGCGCGCCTTGCAGCTGTTTGATCAGATGATGGGGGCGATCAGGGCGACCGATAAAGCCGAAGACCTCTACTATTATTATTCATACTGTTATTTCCACCAGAAAGACTATACGCTCGCATCCTATTATTTTAAACGGTATTATACCAGCTTCCCCAATACAAGCCGGGCAGAGGAGTGCCTTTTCATGAGCGCTTACTGCAATTATCTGAATTCACCTTCTCCCACCCTTGACCAGGAAAGTACTTATGAAGCAATCAAGGACCTGCAGTTATTCATGAACATCTATCCGAAAAGCAAACGGGTGCCTGAATGCAATGACCTGATCGATAAGCTGCGAGCCAAGCTCGAGATAAAGGAGTATAAGATAGCGAAGCTTTATTACCGGATGAAGGATTATGCGGCAGCGATCATGACCTTTAAAAATATTCTGAAAGACTACCCTGAAACGATTCACCGCGAAGAGATCCTTTTTCTTGTGGTAAAATCGTATGCCAAATATGCTGAACTAAGTGTGAAAGAGAAACAATATGAGCGATATACCAACACCACGGTAGCTTTTCAGGATTTCTACAAAGAATTCCCTGCCAGTAAATTTGCCGGAGAGGCAAGCGAGTTGAATGAGAAATCCCGCCAGGAGCTTTTAAATCTGGTGAATAAAAACAAGGACCTGATAGAAAAACAAAGTAATCGAGTAAGATTTAAATAACGATGGATTATAAAAAAGTAAAAACAGATTTGGTATCGGTCACACGTAATATCGAAGATTTTACAGAAGGCACAAGCAATGTCTATGAAACGGTTTCGGTGATCTCAAAACGCGCAAACCAGATCTCTTCTGAAATGAAGGAAGAGCTGAATCAGAAGATCTCTGAGTTTGCCACCACAACAGATAATCTGGAAGAGGTTTTTGAAAACCGGGAGCAGATTGAGATTGCCAAATATTACGAGCACCTTCCAAAATCAACCCTGATCGCCATTCACGAATACCTGAACAACGAGATCTATTTCCGGAGACCTGATCTGGAAAAGAAAGAGGAGATTATCTAACCATTCCTGATGCTGAAGGGGAAACATATCGTTATCGGCATCACCGGCGGAATTGCTGCCTATAAGATTCCTTTCCTGATCAGATTGCTTGTCAGGGAAGGTGCCGAGGTCCGTGTCATGATGACGCCCTCTGCCAGGGATTTCGTAACACCACTGACCCTGTCGACCCTCTCCAGGCACGAAGTCATCATTCAGCCCTTCAATCAGGAGTCAGGGGCCTGGAACAGCCATGTTGAACTTGGTCAATGGGCTGATCTGATGCTTATTGCGCCTGCCACTGCCAATACGCTGGCAAAAATGGCCAACGGCATTGCGGATAACTTCCTCGTAACAGCTTATCTGTCAGCAAAATGCCAGGTGATGATCGCCCCTTCCATGGATTTGGATATGTATCAGCATCCCACCACCAGGAAGAACCTGGAAACGCTCCGGGTTCAGGGGAAGACTATCCTGGATGCCCAGGTTGGCGAACTGGCCAGCGGGCTTTCAGGAAGGGGGCGAATGGAAGAACCGGATGAGATCTTTCAGGCCATCAGCAATTTTTTTTTTCAGCACCATGAGCTAACGGGTAGAAAGGTCCTGGTGACGGCTGGACCTACCTTTGAAAAGATAGATCCCGTAAGGTTCATTGGGAACCATTCGTCGGGATTGATGGGGTTCAGCATTGCCGAAGAGATCGCCGCAAGGGGAGGAGAGGTGACCCTGATTGCCGGTCCGGTTGCCCTTCAAACCGGGCATCCCGCCATCCGGCGGGTTGACATTACCACCGCTTCCGAGATGCATCAGGCTTGCCTTGATCACATCGGTGAAACCGATATCCTGGTAATGGCTGCTGCAGTTGCGGATTATACTCCGGAAAATCCCGCTCCTGAAAAACTCAAAAAAAGAGAGGAAAAGCTGTCCATCACCCTTTCTCCGACGCAGGACATCCTGAAGGAACTGGGAAAGATGAAAAAGCCCGGCCAGTTGTTTGTCGGATTTGCCCTTGAGACTGAGGATTCCTTGGCTAATGCGACAAAAAAGTTGCAGGAGAAATCCCTGGATATCATTGCCGTGAATTCATTGAAGGTGCCCGGGGCCGGATTCGGTACACCTACCAACCAGGTGACCTTGCTTTTCAGTTCCGGCCGGAAAATCGAAGGGGGGGTGAAACCAAAGAGAGAAGTCGCTTCAGATATCGTGGATGAAATCGTGTCATACTTAAAATCAAGACAGGCATTATGAGAAAATCGCTGGTATTTCTTCTGCTGCTACTCGCCACCCTGCAGCATAAAGCCCAGGAGCTGGACTGCGTTGTCAGTGTCACCTCGCCGAAACTGGAAGGTACCGACAAACAGGTGTTTGAAACATTGCAGACGGCTATTTATGAATATATGAACAACCGAGTATGGACGAATTACCATGTTAAACCAGAGGAGCGTATCGAATGCACCATCCTGATTACCATCAATGACCGCCCTTCCGGAGATGAGTTCAAGGGAACGATCAATCTGGTGTTGCGCCGGCCGGTGTTCAATTCTTCATACAATACCATCCTGCTAAACTATATCGACAAGGATTTTACTTTTAACTACATTGAATATCAAACACTTGATTACTCCGATGGGGTATTTAATTCCAATCTGACCTCTACACTTGCTTTTTATACTTATGTTTTTCTTGGGTATTATTTTGATTCCTTTGTCCTTTACGGCGGAACACCGTTCTTCGAAAAGGCCCAGGAGATCGTCAATACGGCCCAGAGTGCCCAGGTGTCTGGCTGGAAGGCCTTTGAAAGCGACCGTAACCGATACTGGATGGTGGCGAATATTCTGAATCCTGCGAATTCGGCCCTGAGGGAATTCTCCTATACTTATCACCGTCAGGGATTGGACCAGATGTATGAGCGAGTGGATGCAGGCAGAAGCAAGGTGGTGGAGAGTCTGAACAATCTTCAAAAAATCTCTGAAGCACGCCCAGGCTTGTTCAGTCTGCAACTTGTTTTAGATGCGAAAAAAGATGAGTTTGTCAATATCTTTTCAGACCAGCGGGTACCCCCTATGGAGAAGAACAATGTGGTGACCCTTTTGAAAGACATTGATCCTGCCAATAGCTCGAAATACCAGGAAATTCTGGAAGGAAAATAATCAATAATCAATTATTTATCATGCTATTAAAGCTATTCATTGAAAATTATGCTTTAATACAGAAGTTGGAGATCGACTGGCATGACGACTTCTCTGTGATCACGGGGGAAACTGGTGCGGGAAAGTCCATTCTGGTGGGTGCCCTGTCCCTGATTCTGGGTCAGCGGGCCGACACGTCGGTACTCTTTGCCAAAGAGGTGAAATGCATTGTTGAGGGGGGGTTCAACATTTCCGGATATGGATTGGAGGGTTATTTTCAGGAACAGGAGCTGGATTACGACGATCAACTGATCTTACGGAGGGAGATTGCACCCTCAGGAAAGTCACGGGCCTTTATCAATGATACACCGGTCAACCTCAATCAGCTGAAAGAGATCGGCGACCGCCTTGTAAACATTCATTCCCAGCATTCCATCACGACGTTGAGCCAGGCCAATTTCCAGCTGGAAGTTCTTGACGATTATGCCTCGGTTCAACATGAAATAAAACTTTTCCGTGATAAGTTCAGAGTCAACAGGAAGAGGCAGGAGGAACTTGCCAGATTGAAAGAGGAGGAGAATAAACTCCGTGGGGAAGCCGATTACCTTCATTTCCTCTTTGATGAGTTGGATAAAGCGGTCCTGATCGAAGGGGAGCAGCAAGAACTGGAAGAAAACCTGGCATTATTGACTCATGCAGAAGAGATCAGGAACGGAATCACGCGCTCGGTATTCCTGCTGGAAGGGATGGACGCCAACATCCTGCACTTGCTTGGGGAGACATTAGCCTCTCTGAAAAGCATCGCCCGTTTTCAACGGGAGGTCGACCAGATCGGTCACCGGTTGGAGAGTGATCTGATTGATATCAAAGATCTTACAAAGGAACTTCAGCATCTGGAAGATTCGATCCAGGTTGATCCCCAGGAATCGGAACGCATTGCTGCCCGTTTGGATTTGATCTACAGATTATTGAAAAAACACCAGGCACGATCAGTGGAGGAGTTGATCCGGATCAAAACGGAGGTTTCGGGGAAACTGCTGGAAACCGAATCCCTGGATGAGCGAATTATCCAGCTTGAAAAGGAGATTGAACTGGAGAACCAAACATTGTTGGAGACTGCCGAAAAAATTTCCATTGCCCGCCAGCAAGCCATCCCTGCTTTTGAAAAGGAGATCAGTGGATTGCTCATGGAGTTGGGGATGCCTTCCGCCAGGTTCTCCATCCGTTTGGAACGAATGAAACGATTGACGGTAGATGGGTTGGATGCAGTTACATTCCTATTCAGTGCCAACAAAGGGGTGCTGCCTGATGAATTGTCGAAGATCGCTTCCGGTGGTGAGTTGTCACGTCTGATGCTGAGTGTCAAGTCAATGATCAACCGGAAAAACTTGCTTCCTACGGTCATTTTTGATGAGATCGACAGCGGGGTTTCCGGGGATATTGCCGGGAAAGTGGGGACTATTTTGAAGCGGATGGCAACCCATATGCAGGTGATTGTCATTACCCACCTTCCCCAGATTGCGGGGAAAGGGCGTTTCCATTACTGGGCCTACAAAGAAGATGTCAGCGGGATCACCCGTTCGAAATTCCGTGAACTTTCAGATGAAGAGAGGGTAGCAGAGATTGCCAAAATGTTAAGCAGCGAACGTTTCACCGAGGCAGCCTACCAGACAGCCAGGGAGTTATTAATCAACTGATTGGTTATATTAAACGAGCATTCATGTCACATCATCTTCTTACCGGGAAAAAAGGGATCATCTTTGGTGCACTGGACGAAAAATCCATTGCCTGGAATGTAGCGCTAAAAGCTGCTGAAGAGGGTGCTGTTTTTACACTTACCAATACGCCCATTGCCCTTCGTTTCGGGAACCTCCACCAACTTGCCGAAAAGGTAGGTGCGGAGATCATCCCGGCCGATGCCACCAACGTGGAGGATATTCAGACAGTGATCACAAGATCCATAGAGATCCTTGGCGGCAAAGTAGATTTTATCCTGCACTCCATTGCCATGTCGATGAATGTGAGGAAAAACCGGACATACGACGACCTGGATTACAACTATTACCGGCAAACGATCGATATCTCTGCCATGTCGTTTCATAAAATGCTCCAGGTGGCCAAGAAATTTGATGCCATCAATTCATGGGGATCTGTGGTGGCGCTTTCCTATATCGCTGCCCAGCGAACCCTATACAGATACAACGACATGGCTGATGCAAAAGCCATGCTGGAATCGATCGCCCGAAGTTTTGGCTATATTTACGGCAGGGAAAAGCAGATCCGCATCAATACCATCTCCCAGTCGCCAACCCTCACAACCGCAGGTAGCGGCGTAAAAGGGATTGATGCGTTGCTGGATTTCACAGAACGGATGTCACCGCTTGGTAACGCCACCGCAGAAGAGTGTGCCAATTTTTGCATCGTGTTATTTTCTGATCTCTCCAGGAAGATCACCATGCAAAACATTTTCCATGACGGAGGATTTTCCAGTATGGGGATGAGCCTCAAGGCCATGACCCAGTATAATAAAAGCCTTGAGGAGGAAAATTGATTTTAATTGTAAATTTGCAGCTACAACAAAACGTATATCTATATGAAACTATTAGTTTGTATCAGCAATGTCCCTGACACCACAACCAAGGTGAAGTTCACAGAGGGATTGAAAAAGCTGGATGAAACGGGAATCCAATGGATCATCAATCCATGGGATGAATTGTCCTTGACACGAGCACTTGAATTGAAAGATGATGCTTCCAATGGAATTGAAAAGGTGACTGTTGCTCATGTAGGACTGGTTGGTTCAGAACCGACAATCAGAAAAGCCCTTGCCATTGGGGCAGATGATTCCATCCGTATCAATGCAGTTCCGGAAGATGCCTTTTTTGTTGCATCACAATTAGCTGACGCAATTAAAGATAATCCTTTCGACATCATCCTGTGTGGAATTGAATCCAGTGATTTTAACGGATCGACTGTAGGAGGCATGTTAGCCGAATTTCTCGGGATCCCTTCTGTATCTGCCGTATCCAGTCTGAAGCTGGAAAACGGGGAGGTTCACCTGACAAGAGAAATTGATGGGGGAAAGGAGAATGTGACGATGCCGGTTCCGTTTGTTGCCATTGTACAGAAAGGAATTGCAAAAGAGCCCCGGATCCCGTCCATGCGAGGGATCATGATGGCCCGGAGCAAGCCGATCACTGTGGTCGAACCGTCGGCAACCGAGTCGTTGACGGCGATCACCCAGTACGAAATGCCGAAACCGAGGGCTGCCTGCAAGTTCGTGGATCCTGAAAATCCTGCCGACCTGATCGCCCTTCTCCAAAATGAAGCAAAAATTATTTAAAAGTATAACACATGTCAGTTTTAACATTTGTTGAAAACTGGGACGGAAAATTCAAAAAACTCACCTTTGAACTCGTCTCATATGCAGCCAAAGTGGCTGAAATTATGAATACCACTTCCGTTGCCCTATCCATCGGGAAAGTTGACCCGAGTGAATTGGAAAAACTTGGTAAGTACGGTGCCAAGAAGATCATCCATGTTCAGAATGATGAACTTCTTGTACTTGACAACCAGGCATATACTTCTGTAATAGCCGATGTGGCAACACAAGAGGGGGCCACCGTTGTGGTACTTGCCAACAACAATACGGGTAAAGCCATTGCGCCCAGGCTATCGGTAAGACTCCATGCGGGTATCGGGTCAGGAGTGAGCAAGCTTCCCCTGAGTATCGATCCCTTCGTTGTTTTCAAGAAGGTCTATTCAGGGCGTGCGTTCGCCGATCTGACCATTAAATCGCCAATCAGGATCATCACCCTGGCGCAGAATTCATTTGAGCTGGTTGAGACACCAAATGAGGCTTCCATTGAAACCATTACCTTTCAGATTGATCCGGGGCAGTTACATACCCGGGTTACTGATGTCCAGAAACAAACAGGCAAAATCCTTCTGACGGATGCTGAGATCGTTGTCTCCGGAGGAAGAGGGATGAAGTCTCCCGACAACTGGGGGCCGTTGGTTGAACTGGCAGAATTGCTCGGAGGGGCTACTGCCTGCTCGCGCCCCGTCTCTGATGAAGGGTGGCGCCCCCATGAAGAACATACCGGCCAGACGGGCAAAATCATCGCTCCGAACCTCTATTTTGCCTTCGGGATATCCGGGGCTACCCAGCATATTGCAGGGGTCAGTGCATCAAAATATATCGTTGCAGTCAATACCGACAAGGATGCCCCTGTGTTTGAAACTGCCCAGTACGGGATCGTGGGGGATGCCATCAAGATCCTTCCGAAACTGGTGGAGGCAGTGAAGGAGATCAAATCGAAGTAGGGATGGCCAAACAACTGATCTTTGCCATTACCCTGTTGATCACTTTAGGGATTTTTGCCTTTACCATCAGCCGGATTATCAGGTATTTCAGCTTTACCAAAGCGGATTTCCCGATCCGGAATACGGGTAAACGGCTGGGAGTGATGCTGGAGGTAGCCTTCGGCCAGACAAAGATCTTTCGCAGACCCCTTATCGGGTTTTTCCATGCTCTCGTTTTCTGGGGATTCCTTGTAATCCTGGTCGGAAGTGTGGAGATGATCCTCGACGGACTTTTAGGTACCGAGAAGCTGTTTTCCTCCTGGGGTATCTTTTATGATATTATCACGGCCTCTGGAGATATTTTTGCCGTAGTGGTCGCTATCTCGGTGATTATCTTTTTGATACGCAGGGTGTTCCTGCATGTTCACCGCTTTGAGGGGATCGAAATGAAACCAATCTCCCACATCGATGCCAACATCGCACTCACCCTCATCCTGCTCCTAATGCTGTCCCTCACCGGAATGAACATCGCCTATGTGAATTACCAGCAGCTGACTGGAGGTGGTGTTGCCGGTACCTATCCTGTAAGTAAATGGCTTACAGCTGTTTTTGCCGGCTCCTCATCGAAAGGCCTTTTCATTTTGTTTGAAACATTCTGGTGGACCCATCTCATCCTTATCTTCATCTTTGCCAATATCCTGCCCTATTCGAAGCATTTTCACGTCTTCCTTTCTATACCAAACGTCTACCTGTCGAGGCTTGAACCGCTTGGAAAAATAGACAACATGCCTGAGGTGATGAGGGAGGTTAAACTGATGCTTGATCCCGCCACGGCGTTCAATCCTCCTGCTTCCGAGGAACCTGTCGGACGTTTTGGTGTCAAGGATGTGGAAGATGTCAGCTGGAAAACCTATTTTGATTCACTCTCCTGCACCGAATGCGGAAGATGCACTTCCGTGTGTCCGGCGAACCTGACGGGGAAAATGTTATCCCCTCGTAAACTCATGATGGATGTAAGGGCAAGAATGAAAGCAAAAGGGCCTCACATGGTGAAAAACGGCAGGGATTATTCCGACGGCAGGTTTTTACTAAGAGACATGATTTCGTTGGAAGAGCTGTGGGCGTGCACCACTTGCAATGCGTGTGCCAGGGAGTGCCCGGTCAATATCAACCATCCATCCCTGATACTCGAGATGCGCAGATACCTGGTGATGGAAGAGGCTGAGGCTCCGGGTGAAATAAAAGCCATCTGCAGCAACATTGAGAACAATGGCGCTCCCTGGCAATATTCGCCGGATGACAGACTGCAATGGGCAGAAAACCTTGAAATGATAGAGAAATAGCATGGAAAAGACGTTCCTGAAACTTCCGGTGATGGCCGATCTGTTTGCCAGGGGAGAACAGCCGGAGTACCTTTTCTGGGTAGGTTGCGCGGGAGCCTTTGACGACCGCTACCGAAAAGTGGCCAGGGCATTTACCAAAATCCTTTCATACCTGGATGTCTCCTTTGCTGTGCTGGGTAAGGAAGAATCCTGCACCGGGGATCCTGCCAGAAGGGTGGGCAATGAGATGCTTTTCCAGATGCAGGCGATCCGGAACATTGAGTTGTTCGATGCCTATGGTATCCGGAAGATCCTGACCATTTGTCCCCATTGCTACAATATTTTTAAAAACGAATACCCTGATCTCGGAGGGAATTATGAGGTGATCAACTACCTTGAATTCCTGGATCAGGCGATAAGCGAAGGAAAACTGAAACCGGACCCTTCGGTTTTCGGAAATACCCGGACCACCTACCACGATCCGTGTTACCTTGGCCGTGCAAACAATATCTATGAAGAGCCCAGGAGGATCCTCCATGCCATGACCGACAAGTTAGTTGAAATGGACCGAAACAGGAGTTTTGCCCTTTGTTGCGGAGCAGGAGGGGGGCAGTATTTCAAGGAAGCGGAAAAAGGGGATAAGGAGATCTATATGGAACGGACTGAAGAGGCGCTCAGAACGGCCCCCCAGATCATTGCCACTGGGTGCCCTTTTTGCATGACCATGTTGACCGACGGAATAAAATATAAAAGCAAAGAGGAAGAGGTTAAAAATCTGGATATCGCAGAGATGATTGTTCAGGCAATTTCAAAGATCAAACATTAACAAAAAACAATGGAAAAAAAGAACGTTTTAAAGAGTGGCGAGTTTCTGGTAGAAGAGATCAATGCGAATGATATTTTCATACCCGAAGAATATAATGAAGAGCAGCGGATGATTGCGGAGACGATCAAGGATTTCCTGGCAACAGAGTTGTATCCTAATCTTGACCAGATTGATTCACCTGATATCCAGATGATGAAGACAATATTGAAGAAATCGGGAGAGTTGGGGCTGATGGGGATCTCGCTTCCGGAAGAGTACAATGGGTTCGGACAGGACTTTGTCACCCAGATGCTTGCAGCAGAGACAGTTGGAGCTGGTCATTCATTCTCTGTAGCGTTTATGGCGCACTGTGGTATCGGAACATTGCCGATCATGTATTATGGCAGTGAGGATCAGCGTCAGCGTTATGTGACCAAACTGGCCACAGGGGAGTTGCTGGGGGCCTACTGTCTGACTGAGCCCGGGGCCGGCAGCGATGCCAACTCAGGCAAAACACAGGCTAAACTGTCAGACGACGGGAAACATTACATCCTGAATGGCCAGAAGATGTGGATCACCAATGCCAACTTCGCAGATATTCAAACCGTCTTTGCCAAAATTGACAACGACCGGGTGTTGAGCGCCTTTATCGTAGAACGGAACATGCCGGGTGTCACTGTGGCCCCCGACGAAAAGAAGATGGGGATCAAAGGATCCTCCACGGCACAGATATTCTACAATGACGTCAAGGTGCCGGTCGAGAACCTGCTTGGGAAGAGGGGAGAAGGGTTCCGGATCGCGTTGAGCATTCTCCACATGGGGCGAATCAAACTGGGCGCCAATGTATTGGGCGCAGCAAAAAAGGCGATCAACGATTCAGTCCAGTATGCCAACGAACGGAAGCAGTTTGGCGTGCTGATCTCCACCTTTGGGTCGATCAAACATAAACTGGCCGAGCAGGTGATCCGGACATTTGCCCTTGAATCAGCGATTTACCGGGTAAGCAAAGACATTGACCGTCAGGTTGAGCTGAACAAGGCGGAAGGCATGGATAAAGGAAAGGCAAGTATTGAGGGAATCGCCCACTATGCGGTCGAGGCTGCCTTGTTAAAAGTGTATGGTTCAGAAGTGCTTGATTTTGTGATTGATGAGGCTGTCCAGATCCATGGAGGAATGGGGTACTCTGCCGAAATGGCAGTTGAACGTGGATACCGCGACTCACGGATCAACCGGATCTTTGAAGGCACCAATGAGATCAACCGGCTGCTGGTAGTGGATACAGCCATGAAACGCGGGATGAAGGGTGATTTTGATTTGGTGGGAAAAGCGGAAGCCCTGAAGGCTGATCTGGCCGGTGCGGTTGAAAAAGAGGCAAAGGGTGAAGGGTACTACGGAGAGAAGATGCGTAACCTGAGAAATTTCAAGCGGGCTATTCTACTTGTCCTGCAGGGTGCCTCCACTACGTTCGGGCGTCATCTGGTCCAGGAACAGGAGGTGTTGAACAACCTTTCCGATATGATCATTGATCTCTATGTTGCCGAATCTACTGCACTGCGGTTGAAAAAAATGGAATCAATCAAAGGACAGGAGGCCATTGCGGTTTACCGTCAGATGCTGGATGTCCTGATCTACGACACTGCCAGCCGGATAGAGAAGAATGGCCTGGATGCGATCAATTCCTTTGCTGCAGGTGAAGAAGCGGACAGACTGCTGGCTGTTGTCAGTGAATTGTCAAAGGTCAACGGAGTGAATGTGCGGATTGCCCGGAGAGTAATCGCTGATAAACTGATCGAAGACAACAGTTACAAATTTTAAGGGAACTGATGCTCATTCTGGCGCAGAACGGTGGTGCTTTTGATGCAGGCTTCCTGACTTTGGTGGTGGCCATTGTCGCCATTTTTGCCATTGCGGTCATTGCCCTCTTCCTTAAAAGAAGCACCTTCCCGGTGATCAACCTTTTCTTTATCAGGTTGTTTAAAGGGAAGTATAGTTTTGAGTACCTTGAGTTCTTCAAAAAGAATGATCTCAGAAATCCACTGAATAATTGCATCAAGGATGAGATTACATTGCATATCTCTGTCTTTTTCAGGCGACTGAAAGGTGCATCCACATACACAACTGACATTCCCGTTGAATTCCAGGATCTCCCTTTTCTCTCCTCCTATAGGAATCTGGTGAAAAAGTCAGGGAAGCCAGACTGTATCAACATTGCCCGGTTTGACCATCACAGGGTCAAAGTGGTTGGCTATCAGGATACTTTCCGTCAGAAAAAGATGAAGTCATTGTTCTATTTCCTTGATGATAAGCTTTTTATGGGGGAGTATGTTTTTTCGGAAACCCGTCGCATGGATCCGGCACAGGTCATTGAAGGAATTGCCCTGAAATACCTGGATGGGAAGCAGTTAAAAGAAGACTCCTTCTATATCGAAGGACCGAAAGGCAATTGCCTGAATTACCACGACAATGGCTTTTATGCTTCAGTCAAGTACCTTTACCAGGGCGATCAGCACATCAACAATATCCTTCAGCAGGTATTTGTCACCGAAAGCGAGTCGCGGCAGGCATTCAGGAAAGCAATGATCCAGGAGGAATCACTGAACCGGTTCTGATTCAGCGGGTTTTTCAGGTGATTCTTCGGTTTGTTTTCCAGATGCCGAGATATCAATTGTGATCTCCTCTTTTTCAGGGTTGTAATCAACCAGAATCATGTCATCAGGCTTGATCTTGGTTTTGATGATCTCCTCCGCCAATGCGTCTTCAATATATTTCTGGATGGCCCGTTTAAGCGGTCGGGCCCCAAACTGGGCATCCCAGCCTTTTTCTGCGATGAAATCTTTGGCAGCCTCGGTGATATTGATCCGGTAACCCATTTTGATCACCCTTTCGTACAGGTGCTTTAGTTCAATGTCGATGATCTTGTGAATGTCTTCGCGTTCGAGAGAGTCAAAAATGACAACATCATCAATCCGGTTCAGAAATTCAGGGGCAAAGGCTTTTTTCAACGCATTCTCGATCACACTTCTGGCATGTTCAGAGGTTGAGGCCTGCTTGGCTGAAGTGGCAAATCCCACCCCCTGCCCAAAATCCTTTAGCTGCCTTGATCCAATGTTGGAGGTCATGATGATGATGGTGTTCTTGAAATCGACGCGCCGGCCGAAGCTATCGGTCAGAACGCCATCGTCAAGTACCTGAAGCAATAAATGGAACACATCAGGATGGGCTTTTTCAACCTCGTCAAGGAGTACGATAGAGTAGGGGCGACGGCGGATTTTCTCCGTCAGCTGCCCTCCCTCCTCAAACCCGACATAACCCGGAGGTGCCCCGATAAGTCGTGAGACAGCAAATTTCTCCATGTATTCGCTCATGTCAATCCGCACGAGGGCATCTTCCGTATCAAAGAGGTATTTTGCCAGGATTTTTGCCAGGTGCGTCTTTCCAACGCCGGTGGGGCCAAGAAAGATAAAACTGCCAATCGGTTTGTTCGGATCTTTCAGGCCTGCCCTGTTTCTGCGGATCGCTTTGACCACTTTCCGGATGGCGTCCTGCTGGCCTATCACGGAATGCTCCAGTTCCTCTTCCATATGGATCAAACGCTCTCCTTCATTCTTGGCGATTCTTTTCACAGGAATTCCTGTCATCATGGCAACCACCTCTGCCACATGCTCATCATTGACCGTTTGCCGGTTGATCTTGGCTTCTTCCTCCCATTTTCGTTTTTCCTGTTCCAGGGTTTCCTGCAACTTTCGCTCTGTATCCCTCAGGTCAGCGGCCTCTTCGAACTTCTGACTGTTGATGGCGGCTATCTTTTTTTTCCGGGCTTCCTCAATCTGCGTTTCAATATCGATGATGTTCTGGGGAACATTGATGTTGGAGATATGGACTCTTGCCCCGGCTTCATCCATGGCGTCGATGGCCTTATCGGGTAGATATCGGTCTGAGATGTAACGGGTTGTGAGTGATACGCAGGCATCAATGGCTTCGTCGGTGAATTTAACCAGGTGATGGTCCTCGTATTTCTCCTTGATATTGTTCAGGATCTCCAGCGTCTCTTCCGGCGATGTAGGATCGACAAGAACTTTCTGGAATCTTCGTTCAAGGGCTCCGTCCTTTTCGATATACTGACGGTATTCATCGAGCGTGGTGGCCCCGATACACTGCAGGTCACCACGGGCCAGTGCCGGCTTGAACATATTGGAGGCATCCAGTGATCCGGAGGCGTTGCCGGCCCCGACGATTGTATGGATCTCATCAATGAACAGGATGATGTCGGGATTCTTCTCCAACTCGTTCAGCACCGCTTTCATACGTTCTTCAAACTGACCCCGGTATTTCGTCCCTGCAACAAGCGAAGCTAGATCCAGCGAGATAATGCGTTTGTTGAAAAGGGCCCTGGAGACCTTCCGTTTTACGATTCGTAATGCCAATCCCTCGGCTATGGCTGATTTTCCGACGCCGGGTTCACCGATAAGGATGGGGTTGTTCTTTTTTCTCCGGCTCAGAACCTGCGCAATACGTTGGAGTTCCAGTTCTCTGCCGACAATTGGGTCGAGCCGGTCCTCTTCTGCAGCACGGGTGATGTCGCGGCCAAAATTATCAAGTACGGGAGTCTTTGATTTTGACTCGGAGGGTCGTTTGCCGGCATTGCTGAACTCTTTTCCTTTTTCTTCAGCCTCCTCTTCATCATCATCCTTTGGGAGGATATCCTCAGGCTTATAGGTGTTTTCTTCATGCACATTGGTGAGAATAGCCTTGAGTTCATCGGAGACGGTTGTGTATGTTACACCATATCCGGATAGGGTTTTGGTTACCAGGTTGTTCTCGTCTTTCAGAATGGCAAGCAGGAGATGTTCTGTGCCAATGAGTTCGCTGTTGAATATTTTTGCTTCCAGGTAGGTTATTTTGAGGGCCCGTTCAACTTGCTTGACCAAAGGCATGTGGTCTCCGGGGATCCCTTTGTCTGTGTGGTTGGCGACAGAGGTCTCAATCTGTTTGCGGATCTCTGCCATATTGATGCCCAGGTTTCTTAAGATCCTGACGGCCAGGCCTTCGCCTTCCCTCACGATCCCCAATAAGAGATGCTCCAGGCCGATGTAATTGTTCCCTAGGCGCTGCGCTTCCTCCCGGCTGAAACTCAGGACATCTTTAACCCGCTGAGAAAATTTTGCTTCCATATCAGTGTATTCGGAATCCAGCAAAAATAACGTATTGGATCCCTGTTTAATTGCATGTGTTCCACTAATTACAAAAATTAAACCATCTGAAAAAACCTGCTAAAATGGCTGTTTCCAAAAATACAACCGAAAGCCGGTCCGCCCATTCTCCCCGGCAGGAATTATTAACAAAAAAATGTTCATAATCGCCTAAAAAAGATGCATTTAATCACTGAAAATGTCGAAAAAAAATGGTATTTTCGTAAAGGAAATAATATTTACGTATCTTATTGATAGTTAGACATATAATACATCAAAATTCATGAGTGAAACAGGGGAAAGGATCTTACCGGTCAATATAGAGAACCAGATGAAGAGCGCCTACATTGATTATTCAATGTCGGTGATCGTTGCCAGGGCATTGCCGGATGTTCGGGATGGGTTGAAACCGGTTCACCGCAGGGTGCTATATGGCATGTCGGAACTGGGTGTTTATTCCAACAGATCATATAAAAAATCAGCGAGGATAGTGGGGGAGGTCCTCGGAAAATTCCACCCACACGGCGATACATCCGTTTATGATGCGATGGTTAGAATGGCCCAGGAATGGAGCCTGCGGTACCCTTTGGTGGATGGCCAGGGGAATTTTGGCTCCATGGACGGGGATAATCCGGCCGCCATGAGGTATACGGAAGCAAGGTTAAAGAAGATCGCTGAAGAGATGCTGGCTGATCTTGATAAAGAGACAGTGGATTTCAAACTCAATTTTGATGATACGCTGGAAGAGCCCACCGTGCTCCCCGCAAAGATCCCGAACCTCCTGATCAATGGCGCTTCCGGAATTGCCGTTGGGATGGCTACAAACATGCCCCCCCACAATCTCTCGGAGGTGATTGACGGCACCATTGCTTATATCGATGATCGTTCCATCACCATCGCCGACCTGATGAAATTGATCAAAGCGCCGGATTTTCCCACCGGAGGCGTAATTTATGGTTACGAAGGGGTAAAAGAGGCTTACGAGACTGGCAGAGGCAGGATTATCATGAGGGGAGAGGCTAAGATTGAAACCCTTGACAATGGACGGGAACAGATCATCGTTACGTCGGTACCATACCAGGTAGACAAGGCAGAGATGATCAAACGGACGGCCGAGCTGGTGAATGAGAAAAAAATAGAAGGGATCACAGATATCCGGGATGAATCTGACCGAACAGGTGTCCGGATTGTCTATGAACTCAAAAAGGAGGTGATCACAAACGTGATCCTCAATAAGTTATATCAGTACACGCCTCTACAAACCTCCTTCAATGTCAATAATATCGCCCTGGTTAACGGCCGTCCGATGATATTGAACCTGAAGGACCTCATCGTCCATTATGTCGATCACCGGCACGACGTGGTAACACGCAGAACAAAATATGAACTCCGGGAAGCAGAAAAACGTGCGCATATTCTTGAAGGACTGCTGATTGCACTTGACCATCTGGATGCGATCATCTCCCTGATCCGTGGGTCACAAACTCCCGAGGAGGCCCGTGTCGGCCTGATGGAAAGTTTTACTCTGTCAGAGATCCAGGCCCGTGCGATTCTCGATATGCGTTTGCAACGTCTCACCGGCCTCGAGAGGGAAAAGATCAGGGAAGAGTACCAGGAGTTGCTTGTCATGATTGAAAAATATAAGCGGATACTCAGTGATCCGGCTTTGAGAATGGAGATCATCAAAGATGAGCTGAAGGAGATCAAGGAGAAATACGGAGATGAGGCACGGACACAGATTGTTTATGCTGCCTCCGATTTCCGGATTGAAGATACCATTCCCGATGAGGATGTGGTCATCACTATTTCCCATCTTGGCTATATAAAAAGAACTCCGTTGAGTGAATACCGGGTTCAGCACCGTGGGGGGAAGGGTCACAAGGGGACTGAAATCAGGGATGAGGATTTTCTGGAACATCTTTTTATCGCCACCAATCACAACTACCTTTTACTTTTTACCGAAAAGGGGAAATGTTTCTGGCTTCGGGTGTTTGAAATCCCGGAGGGGGCCAAAACATCAAAGGGACGCGCTATCCAGAATCTTCTGAGTATCGAGAGCGATGACAAAGTGAGGGCATATATCAATGTCAAAGAGCTGAAAGACAAGGAATATATCAACTCTAACTACATCATTCTGGTAACCAAGCGGGGTACCATTAAGAAGACATCGCTTGAGGCCTATTCCCGCCCGCGTCAGAACGGGATCAATGCAATAACGATCAATGAAGGAGACCATCTTCTCGAAGCCAAACTGACGCAGGGAAAAGATGAAGTGGTGCTGGCATTGAGATCGGGGAGGGCCATTCGTTTCAATGAAATGAACGTCAGGCCGATGGGGAGAAACGCCGCAGGGGTCAGAGGGATCTCGCTGGCAGGCCCCGATGATGAAGTGGTTGGTATGGTCTGTATTCCCCAGAATAAAACGGGGGAGATCCTAGTCGTTTCCGAACACGGATTCGGGAAACGGTCAGACATTGAAGATTACCGTGTTACCAACAGGGGCGGAAAAGGGGTGAAGACCATCAATATCACCGAGAAAACAGGTAAACTGATTGCAATCAAACTGGTAACAGACCAGGATGACCTGATGATCATCAATAGGTCCGGTATCATTATCCGTATGGCTGTAGGCAATTTACGCGTCGTGGGAAGAGCCACGCAGGGGGTCAGGTTATTACAGATCAAAGAGGGTGACAGCATTGCAGCTGTTGCCAAAGTGGAAGTTGAAGAAGATGATGAAGCCATGCCGGACACTGATTCCACATCAGGAATCATAGCTGATTCTTCTCAGGATGAAAGCGGAAATCCTGAAAATAATTAACATGAATGTTAATAATACAGATATCATTTCTTAATTTTGCTGACATATTTGCATCAAGGAAAAGCAACTGATTTACAACTGAAATCAAAAATTATAAACACATGAAAAGATTTAGTATTCTGGTGGTGTTGGTACTTACAATGACCATCGCTTTTGGACAGAAGAATGTTCGACAAACAGCCTCTAACTACTTAAAATCAGGGAAATTAGACAAAGCCCTTGAGGCGATAAACGAATGCATTAAGGATCCTACAACCATTGAAGATGCCCGTACCTGGTTTATCCGTGGAAACATTTACCTGGAAATTGACCACTCGAAAGATGCTCAATATGCAGCCCTTGATCCGGATCCATTAACAAAGGCGCTGGAATCCTACCAAAAAGCGATACAGTTTGATCCAAAAAAAGAGTTCTATGAAGATATTTTCGTGAAAGTAAACTGGGAGAGGACTAATTTGTACAATGCTGCCGTTGATGCATACAATAAAAATGACTTTGAGAATGCCATGAAAAACTTTACAAAAGCAGCTGATGTTATCGCTATTGCAGATGTGGTTGATACGGTTGCATACCTTAATGCCGCTTATTGTGCCAGTCTGGCAAAGGACTATGAAATGGCTAAGAATGGTTACCTGAAGTTATTAGAGTTAAACTATAGGACACCTGCTTTATTCGTAAATTTATCAGACATTTATAGAATTCAGGAAGATAAAGAGAATGCCTTAAAATATATTCAAATGGGGAAGGAGCTGTTCCCCAATGACCCGGATATTTTCCTGGGAGAGACCAGTGTTTTCCTTACGTTTAACATGACTGATCAGGCACTTTCAAACCTCCTTGCATTCATTGCCAAGGATACAACGAATTATTCTGTTTATTTCGCTTTGGGAACTATTTATGATAAAATTGCCAATGACACCTTGACGGATGAACCCACACGAAATGAATCAATCGGAAAGGCGATCAGTGCCTATAAAAAATCACTGGAGCTCAATCCTGAATATTTTAACGCCTATTACAACATTGGGGCACTTTATGTCAACATGGCTGCCATGATCGAAACAAAAGCAAACTCACTGCCATTGGATAAAGTGGAAGAGTATGAGCAGTTGAAAGGAGAGTTGACCAATTATCTAGAGCTGGCTGCTCCCTATCTGGAGCAGGCAAGCAAAATGCAACCTGACGATGTTAATACACTGCAAACACTTCGTCTGATCTATTCCAGGACGGGACAAAATGACAAACTGAAGGAGGTGAATACAATGATTGACTCGTTGCAGTAGGGGAAAAGAAGAAAGGAGGTCAATTGCGACCTCCTTTCTTTTCATATTTCTATTTTACTTAATATTAATTATAGGACA
>Ga0172375_10004573_pt1 | contig 20331 bp, 21 predicted proteins | sample LakKiv1m_FD_114537 | JGI IMG/M metagenome (GOLD analysis project Ga0172375, IMG submission 114537) | Freshwater microbial communities from Kabuno Bay, South-Kivu, Congo - kab_092012_11.1m | ecosystem: Environmental > Aquatic > Freshwater > Lake | place: Democratic Republic of the Congo...
AGGGTTGAACGAAAACAGCCGGTCGCCTTCTCGATCTCGCGGACGGACGCCCCGGCGGCATAGCGGCGCAACGTGTCAATCATCCGCTCGCGGCGGGTGCCCTCGGGGACGTGCTCGCGGATCGCGGCAACCCCTTCGGCCTCGATGTCGGCGGCGGGGACTGCTTCGGGCGGCGGCAGCGGGGCGTCGTTGTCCAGGGCGCGGGCCACGATCTTCTTGAAACGCCACGTCAGCCCGTTTGGATTGTCCCGCAGCATGGCGGCGGCTTCGGGAAACACGGCCCCGCGGCCCTTGTTTTCGCGCTCGGTTAGGATCGCCCGCAACGGTGAGAATATGGGGATCTCAACGGGCTTGTCCGTCTTCGATGTCTTTACGGCCAGCATACCAGCGGCAAGGTCAACGTTCCGCCAGTCCAGGCGGCACACGTCGCCGCGGCGCATTCCGGTACAGGCGGCGGTAACGATCAACGGATATATCAAGGGCTCGTCGCGTGCAGCGGTTCTCCAAAGCGCGTCCAGTTCCTCCGGCGTGAACGGCGTCCGGTGAATGACGCCGCTTTCGCCCTCTCCTCGCTGGCCCACAAAGGCGGCAAAGGGATTCACGGCGCCCACGGGCAGAAAACGGGACAGCGCCTTGTTGACAAGCCGGACGGCATACTTTGCCGTAGCGGGCGCCAGCGGTGCCAATTCCTCGTTTACGAAGGCGGCGGCGTCCTCGGGGGTCACTTCGTACAGGTGGACAGCGGCCGGGTTCCTCTCCCGCATGAAGTCAGCAAAGCGCTTGAAATGGGCGTCGCAGTGTTTAAGGTGCGCCTCGGTCGCCTTCGTCTCCCGGCCCAGGTTCCGCCAGCGCGCGGCAAGCTCGGCTAAGCGGACGTATTCAACCGCCCGGCCGGTCTTGGACTCGATCAGCCGTTCGGTCAGGTGCTCGGCGCGGCCTTTGTGCCGGGCTTCCTCGACGATCCGGGCAAGCGCTTCCTCGGCCCGCTCCCGGCTTCGCTCAAAAACGGCGTCGCCCGGATCGCTTACGCGGCCGGAAGCCGGCGGGGTGCCCTTCCATTCCAGGTTCAGGTTGACAACCTTGCGGGCGTTGCCGTCTTGGAAGACTCCGTACCAGTGCGCCCGCAGGCTCCCGTCGCGTTGCGTCATCAGCTTGACTGCCATGTTTCCGCCCTCCCGTTTGCTTTTTCTTTTCAACCGTCGGCAACAGTATGCAACAGGACGGGACGAAGCGCAAGCGAAAAAGCACACACAACCGCACACACGCGGGGGGAGCAGGCGTAAAAACACAATAACTCCAAGTAATACGCGAGGATTTATTGCCCTTCCCAAGCTCAACACGAGGGTTCGATTCCCTTCGCCCGCTCCATCTTTCAGCCTTATTTGAGCCATGAAGAGATAGGGTGGGATCGTGTGCACCCAAACACGATCGGCCACATGGTGATCGCCCGCACGGTCCTCGACGGGCTGGGGTTCAAGTGGTGATTAAGCTTTCCCTGTTTCTTCCCATCCCCGCCGGGTACCAGGTCATGCCCTGAAAGCGGCCACCCTGTCCCGCACCAAAGTAGAGTATCATCTCTGCATCTTATAAAATTGCCGAAATGCAATTTTGCTACTCCACGGGAAGAGCAAAAAGTTTTTGGTATTTCACAACTCTTGAATGGGACGAAGGTTAGATGGCGCGGACCGATTTTTATCCACTTGGCAGGAAAATTGCACATCTATGCGTGCCGCCTGTTCAAGCGGCGAGAGTGAACACATGAAGACCGCGTTTTCAGTTTATGGGGATCGGATCGCGCCGGTGTTTGACACGTCGGAGCGGGTACTCGTGGTCCGAGCCGTCCCGGGCGGAGAGGGGACGGAGGAGTGGGAGGCGCTTCCATCGGAAGACCCTTTCCGCAAGGTGGCGCATCTGGCCGGTCTGGGCGTTCAGGCGCTGGTTTGCGGCGCATTGTCACGACCGGTTCAGGGGATGCTCGCCGCTCAGGGGATTCGGATCACCCCATTTGTTGCGGGGGAGTTGCGGTCGGTCATGGCCGCCTGGCGGGAGGGGCGGCTGAGCGGCGCTGCTTTCGCGATGCCCGGATGTTGCGGGCGCCGGCGCAACCGGTGCGGGCAGCAGCGGCCGCCGCGGTGCGGCGGCTGGAAAAAACAAGGTCCATGAGACAAAAACAAAGGAGGGCGACATGCCACTTGGAGACAGGACAGGCCCGATGGGACAGGGGCCGATGACGGGGCGCGCAGCCGGATTCTGCGCGGGTTACGGACAGCCGGGATATGCCAATCCGGTTGGCGGCCGGGGTTTCGGCATGGGCCGGGGCCGCGGGTTCGGGTTCGGACGGGGCATGGGCTTCGGGTTCGGACGGGGTTTCAGGAACCGGTTTTTCGCGGCCGGCGCGCCGGGATGGGGATGGGGTGGTTACGCCGCCGCAGCCGATCCGGCGACAGGCAACGACGAGAAACAGGCGCTGAAGGGTCAGGCCGAGGCGTTGCAGACGGAACTCGACGCGATTCGGAAACGCCTGGAAGCGTTGGACGCGAACTGATGGTAGCACGGCGGTTGTGCGCGGGGGCCAACCCCGCGCGCAACAAGCCCCAACAGGGAGAGAACACCCATGAAAGTCGCCATCTCCACATCGGGCGCGGATTGGAACGCGCCGCTGGACACCCGTTTCGGACGAGCCGCGAAATTTCTTGTCTACGACACCGTCGCAGCCAGCTTGACCGTGGTTGACAACACGCAGAATCTGAACGCGACCCAGGGCGCGGGCATCCAGTCGGCGCAGACCGTCGCCGCAACCGGCGCCACGGCGCTGGTCAGCGGCCACTGCGGCCCCAAGGCCTTCCGGGTTCTGGCGGCCGCCGGGATTGCAGTGTTTACATCGGACGCGGCGACCGTAAAGGAGGCGCTGGATCTCTTCCAGGCCGGCAAACTCCAGCGGCTTCAAGGGGCGGATGTCGAAGGGCACTGGGCTTGAGCATGCAAACCACGCTCGATTGCCTCCCGTGCCTGTTCCGCCAGGCCATCGACGCGGTTCGCCGTGTGTCGGACGATCCGGATGTGCACGAACTGGTCATGCGTGAGATGGCCGGCTGGATTTGCATGACGGGTCTGGAGCAGTCGCCGCCGGTGATGGCGCAGCGCCTGCACCGCTATCTGCGCGAGAAGACGGGCGTCGCCGACCCGTATGCCGCGGACAAGGCGCGGGACAACGCCCTGGCGTTGTCGCTGTTGCCCGGCCTGCGGCAGCGGCTTGACGGTGCCGCCGATCCCATGGCGCTTGCGGTCAGGCTGGCGATCGCCGGCAACCTGATCGACCTGGGCGTCAAGAGTCAGGTGAACGAGGCCGAGATCGTGCGCGCGATCACCGACGCCGGGACGTGCCCCTTCAGCGGTGACCTGGCCGCCTTCAAGCAACGGGCGGCGGCAGCCCGCACGATTCTCTATCTGGCTGACAACGCCGGAGAGATTGTTCTGGATCGGCTGCTCATCGAGCAGTTGGGGCCGTCGCGCGTGACGGTGGCTGTGCGCGGGGAGGCGATCATCAACGATGCCACGCCGGCCGACGCGCAGGCGGCCGGGCTGACCGAGCTTGTGCCGGTGATCTCCAACGGCTCCGATGCGCCCGGGACGGTGCTCGAAGCGTGCGCTCCGGCGTTCCGGGCGGCGTTTGACGCGGCGGACTTCGTCATCGCCAAGGGTCAGGGCAATTTCGAGACGCTGAGCGATGCGCCGCGGGACATCTGTTTTCTGTTCAAAGTAAAGTGCCCGGTCATCGCGACGAAGGTCGCGCTGCCCGTTGGCACCCAGGCGCTGGTCTGGGTCTGGGCCTGAGCCTGAGGCAGTAAAAAGAAAGAGAGGGTGAATCATGGCCAAACTGACAAAAGAGATCCTGGACGCGTGGAATCAGCGCAACGGACCGGTCGTCCTGACGACCGTGGCAGCCGATGGCACGCCGAACGCGATTTACGCAACCTGCGTGGGCGCCTTCGGCGAAGAGACACTGGTGGTCGCCGACAACTATTTCAGCAAGACGCGGGCGAACATTCAGGCAGGATGCAAAGGATCCATCCTGTTTATCACCAAGGACAATAAGGCCTTCCAAGTCAAGGGGTGTCTGGCGTACCACCAGAGCGGCCCCGTCTTTGAGGACATGAAGCGGTGGAATCCCACGAACCATCCGGGGCACGCGGCCGCGGCGCTCCACGTGGAAGCGGTTTACAGCGGCGCCAAGAAGGTACTCTAAATCAAAAGAAGGACGATGCGATGACTGCAAAAACGCTTACATTCGCCATCCCGCTTGCCGACGGGAAACTGTGTCTGCACTTCGGCCATTGCCAGCAGTTCGCGCTGGTCACGGCCTACCCGGATGCCAAACGCATCGGCAGCCGTGAGGACGTGACACCCCCGCCGCACGAGCCGGGCCTGCTGCCGCGCTGGCTGGCGCAAAAAGGCGCGACGGTGATTCTCGCCGGCGGCATGGGGCAGCGCGCGCAGGCGCTCTTCGCCGGGCAGGGGATCGCCGTTGTCGTCGGCGTCCCCTGCGATACGCCGGAAGCGCTGGTCGCCGCCTATCTGCAGGGAACGCTGCAAGCGGGGGATAATGTCTGCGACCACTGAAACCGGCGGCCACGCCCTGGCGGCGCGCTTCGGTCATGCGGGCTGTGTGCTGTGCGGGATCGAAAACCCGTGGTCGCTGGGTCTGGCTTTTGGACCCGATGACACAGGCGGCGTTCACGCCGAGATCCTGCCTGACGAGCGGCTGCGAGGCTATGACGGCATGCTCCACGGAGGCGTCGCCGCCGCGCTGCTCGACTGCGCCATGACGCACTGTCTCTTCCACCGCGGCGTCCGGGCCGTCACCGGCGATCTGCGGGTGCGTTACCCGCATCCGGTGCCGATTGGGGCTCGTCTGAAGCTGCAGGCGCATGTGACGATGCGCGCCCCCCGCTGTACCGGCTCAAGGCGGAGTTGGCGACCGACGGCGAGGTGCGGGTCTGGGCACAGGCGACGTTTTGCCGCGTGATGGAGGGACATGAAAAGTCGCGGGCCGATGCCGGCCATGACAGCGACGACACGCGGAGCCCTGCTCCACATCTGCCGTCAGACCGGGAGACACACGCATGAATGTGGCGGTTATTGGTGCCAGCGACAATCCCGAACGCTACAGCCATCAGGCGATGCTGCTGTTGCGCCAAACCGGGCATATCGCCTACCCGGTGCATCCGGCGGCGGCCACGGTTGCCGGGGTTCCGGCTTATGCCTCCGTCACCCGGATCCCTGAGCGGATCGACACAGCCACGATCTATCTTGCGCCCCGCAATCAGGAAAAGCTGGGCGATGACCTGATCAATGGCAAGGTGACGCGGGTCATCTTCAACCCGGGCACGGAGAACCCCGAGCTGGAAGCGCGGCTGCGCGAGGCGGGAATCGAGGTGCGCGAAGCCTGCACACTCGTGCTGCTCAAAACCGGCCAATTTTGATTTGCACCATGACGGCGAAACTCACCATTCTTTCGGACAACCATGCAGCCCCCGGCCTGGAGGCGGAGCATGGCTTCGCGTTGTGGATTGAGACCGACGGACGCCGCATCCTGTTTGACACCGGCGCGGGGCAGGCCTTTCTCGACAATGCCCACACACTGGGTATTGATCCGGAAACTGCAGACGCCGTGGTGTTGAGCCATGGCCACTACGACCATACCGGCAATCTCGCCGTCGTGTTGGAGCGGGCGCCGCAGACAGCCCTCTATTGCCATCCGGATTGCGCCGGCAAGCGCTACAGCATCCGCGACACCCCAAAACCCGTCGGAATGCCGCTGGAGTCTGCGGTCGCGGTGTCGGCCATGCGGGCCAAGAAGCGCCATCATGTGACCCATCCGACCGCGCTGGCTGCGGGCGTGCGGCTCACCGGGCCTGTGCCGCGCGTCACGGCATTCGAGGACACCGGCGGGCCGTTCTTCATCGATTCTGAAGGGCGCGAAGCCGATCCGATCCCGGACGACCTGTCGCTTTGGGTCCACACCTCGGCGGGACTGGTCGTCTGCCTCGGCTGCTGCCATGCGGGTGTCATCAACACCCTGCGCCAGATCACCGCGATCAGCGGCGAACCCCGCATCGCCGCCCTCATCGGCGGCATGCATCTGGTTCATGCCGGTCCGGAACGTTTGGAGCGGACAGCGGAGGCCTTGGGCGCGTATGCTATTGGCCAATTCGTCGCCTGCCATTGCACCGGCGAACCGGCGGCCGCGTTTCTGGCCGGACGCCTGGGCGGGAGAGTGGAACAGGGATATGCGGGATGGAAACGTGATTTCACCTAAGGAGGTTATGAAAAACGAAGCGAGTCTGTATTACAGTCAAAGGCGTGGCAACTGCGCGCAAGCGGTGGCTCATGCATGGAAGAGCAGGAACCCGTCAAGCCCGCACGCACCGGAACAGTTCGCCGATTGCGGCGGTGGCCGCGCGCCCGAAGGGGTGTGCGGCGCGCTTCACGCCGGATGCGTCGTGGCTGGCGAACCCCATGCCGCGAGTTTCCGCAAGAAGTTCGCCGAGAGGACCGGCGGCCATCACACCTGCCGCGCGATCCGCGCGGCCAAGACGGTGCCGTGCCACGACTGCGTGGCGCTGACGGCGGAACTGCTTGAGCAGCACGCTTCACAGGGAGGCGATCATGCCTGAACGGCCACTTGCGTTCAAGCCGATCGGCGTGATTCACACGGCGCACACGAAACCCGGGGAGACGCCGATCCAGCCCCGCTACGCGCCCGCCTGCAAGGGACGCGTGGTCGTGTTCGAAGAGTACGCGGCCGGGCTCAAGGATATCGAACTGTTTTCACATCTCTATCTGGTCTACCACCTGCACCAGGCGGGAGAGGCGAAGCTGCTGACCAAGCCCTTTCTCCAGGATGACGTGCGCGGTGTGTTCGCCACCCGCTCGCCCAGCCGTCCCAATGCCATCGGATTGAGCCTCGTGAAACTGACGGGGCGGGAGGGCAACCAGCTTCATATCGAAGGCGCCGACATGCTCGACGGAACGCCGCTGTTGGACATCAAGCCCTATTCCGCGCGGTTTGACCAGGTCGAGAACGCGCGCGATGGATGGCAAACGGATCTCGATGACACGGTCGCCTGGGAACGGGGTCGGCGGGGGTATCAAGGAGAAGGGAACAAAGAGGCAACATGAAAGAGAAAAACGATTGCGATTCGAGTTCGTGCGGAACCTGCGGCGAGGCGGGATGTCCGTCGGCGGGGAAGCCGACCGGAAAGGCCCCGGAGAAGACGGCGTCCGAGAAGGCGCATGACGACGACCACAAACTCTACGCGCGGATGAGCCGCATCGCGCACAAGATCATCGTGCTCTCGGGCAAGGGCGGCGTGGGCAAGAGCACTGTGGCGGTGAATCTGGCCGCCTCGCTGCAGCTCGCCGGCAAAAAGGTTGGCTTGCTCGATGTCGACATCCACGGCCCGAGCATCCCCACGATGCTGGGGCTGGAGCACGAGCACGTGCAGAATGGCGAAGACGGGATTCAACCGGTCGATGCCGACGGGATGAAGGTCATGTCGCTCGGCTTTCTGCTGCGTGACATGGACGACGCGGTGATCTGGCGCGGCCCGATGAAAATGGGGGTGATCCGGCAGTTTCTCGCGGACGTTGACTGGGGCGCTCTCGACTACCTGGTCATCGACTCGCCCCCCGGAACGGGCGACGAGCCGCTCTCGGTTTGCCAGCTCGTCGCCCCGCTCGACGGCGCCGTGGCGGTGACCACGCCGCAACGGGTGGCCGCCGTTGATGTGCGCAAATCGATCACCTTCTGCCGGCAAGTGAACGTCCCGGTTCTGGGCGTGGTGGAGAACATGAGCGGCTTCGTCTGTCCGAAGTGCGGCGAGGTGACGCAGGTCTTCCGCTCCGGCGGCGGCCGGCGGATTGCCGAGAGCATGGGCTTGCCGTTCCTGGGGGCGATCCCGATCGACCCGCAGATCGCCGAGGCGGCCGACGGCGGTCGCGCCTTTGTCCAACACTACGCCCAGACAGCGACGGCCGCGGTCATGCGCGAAATCGTCGCGCCGCTCATCGTGTTGCAGGAGTGAAAGGCAGGTCATGACACGCGCGTACAACCATGTGTTCGGACCGGTTCCCTCGCGGCGCCTGGGGCGATCACTGGGCATCGACCTGACACCGCTCAAGACCTGCACGCTCGACTGCGTGTTCTGTCAGTTGGGTCGGACGACCCACAAGACCCTGACACGCGCCGCAACCGTTCCGGTGGCGGCTGTCACCGCGGAGATCGCGGCCTGGCTGCAGGCCGGCGGCACGGCTGATACCCTCACGCTGGCCGGTTCCGGCGAACCCACGCTCCACACCGGTTTCGGCGAGGTTCTGCAGTTCGTTCGCGCGCACAGCGACATCCGCACGGCGCTGCTCTCCAACGGCACGCTCTTCACGCTGCCCGAGGTGCGGGATGCGGCGCGACACGCCTCGATCGTCAAATTGTCGCTGAGCGCCTGGGATCAAGAGTCGTTCGGGCGCGTGAACCGGCCCCACCGGGACTTGGTCTTTGCGGAGATGGTGAAGGGCTTCCAGCGCTTTCGTGACAGCTACCAGGGGCAGCTCTGGATTGAGGTCTTCCTCGTCTGGGGGACCAACTCCGTGCTGCGCGATGTCGAGCGGATCGCCGCACACGTGAACACGCTTGCAGCGGATGAGGTCCACTTGAACACTGCCGTCAGACCGCCCGCCGAATCGTTCGCATTCGCCATGCCGCAAGAACAGATGGCACGCCTGACCGGCTTGTTCCGCCCCACAGCCACCGTGATCGCCGACTTTCCCACTGACCGCTCCGCCGATGTCGCGGCTGACGCGGAGACGATTCTGGCGCTGCTCAAACGGCGCCCCTGCACGGCACAACAGATTGCCGCTGGTTTCGGCATGCACCTGAACGAGGTGGCGAAGGTTGTGGGGATACTGTCGCGCGCCGGCCGGATCCGTCCGGTGCGCATCGGTGCGGGGATCACCTTCACGGCGGCAAAGCCGCAGGTTGAAGAATGCCCCGTGGTGTGTGCTGCACGATAGACGGTTTTTATGATGACGAATCGGCCAACAGATAGGAGGCGCGACATGCCAAGAGGAGACGGAACAGGACCGATGGGTAACGGGCCGCAGACGGGACGGGGCGCAGGCGGTGGCGGCGGACGTGGCATGGGGGCCGGCCAAGGCAGGGGCCGCATGGGCGGACTCGGCCTCGGCTCGGGCGGCGACTGCATCTGCACCGCCTGCAAAAAACGCATTCCGCATGAGCGCGGCGTGCCTTGCATGCAGCGCAAGTGCCCCGCCTGTGGCGCGCCGATGACGCGGCTCGCGTAACACCCCTTAGAGGGGAATGACGGTTTGAGGCTTTTCCCGCGCAGCGAGAGAAGTGATGGGTGCATGTGTATGTGAGGATTTCTTATTATGATTTTGACTATCGCCAGCGGCAAAGGCGGCACCGGCAAGACGACCTTTGCCGTGAATCTGGCCTACGCCCTTGCCGACCGTGGAACCCCCGTTCGTCTGCTCGACTGCGACGTGGAGGAGCCGAACGACCACCTGTTCGTGCGGCCGCGCTTCACCGAAGAGAAGCCGGTCACTGTGCTCAGGCCCCAATGGGACGCGGCGCGGTGCGACGGCTGCGGTCTTTGCGCCAAGGCCTGCCACTACAACGCGCTGGCCGTGGTCAAGGGCCAGGTGCTGGTTTTCAATGAGCTGTGCCATTCGTGCGGCGTGTGCGCCTACGTCTGCCCCAAACGCGCGTTTACCGAAAAGGCGGCGGTGATCGGCACCGTGCAGGCCTCACCCGCCGCCGGCGGCCGGGGGGCGGGGACCGGAGCGCGTACGGAAACGCCTTTCCTCTTTGCGTACGGCACCTTGAATATCGGTGAGGCGCTCGCCCCCAACGTGGTGCGGGCGGTCAAAGCCTACGCCGATCCCGATCCGCGGGCGGTGACGATCATCGACGCCTCTCCGGGTACGGCCTGCCCGGTCGTGGCGGCCGTGAAAGGGTCTGACGCGGTCTTGCTGGTGACCGAACCCACCCCCTTCGGATTGAACGACCTCAAGCTGGCCGTCGGACTGACGCTCAAGCTCGGCGTCCCGACCGGGATCCTCGTCAACCGTTCGGACGGCGCCGACACGCTGATCGCCGACTACGCCCGCGCCGTCGGCCTGCCGATCGCCGGCCGCATCCCCTTCAGGCGTGACTACGCCGAAGCGTACTCCGGCGGCGGCATCCTCGTTGACACGTTCCCAGAGCTGCGAGACAACCTGCTGCACATCTTTGACGCCTTGCAGACCGCCACGCCGCCGGCTCCGGAACCACCCGGTTTCCGTGTCGCATCGGGCGAGCCCGCCGCCTTTCCGGCGGGAACGGCGGCCCGCTACAAGGAGTTCACGGTGATCAGCGGCAAGGGGGGGACAGGGAAAACCACCCTGACCGCCTCGCTCGCGCAGTTGGCCGTGGACACGGTTCTGGCCGACAACGATGTCGACGCGGCCGATCTGCACCTGCTGCTGGCGCCGGAGGTGCGCGAGGGTCATAACTTTGTCGGCGGCACCAAAGCCTTGATCGCCCCGGCCGACTGCATCGGCTGCGGCAAATGCGCGGCAGCGTGCCATTTCGCCGCCATCACCTTCGACGGACCGGCAAACGACATTGTCGGCAAGACGTACCGCATCGACCCGCTGGCGTGCGAAGGGTGCGGGCTCTGTCCGCGCGTCTGCCCGGTGCAGGCGATCCGCGCCGAGGAGAACATCACCGGCCGGTGGTATGTCTCGGCGACGGCCTGGGGGCCGATGGCGCACGCCGCGCTCGGGATCGCCGAAGAGAACTCCGGACGGCTGGTCGCGAAGGTGCGCAGCCGCGCGGCGCAGCTCGCGGAGGAGCTGAAACGCGCGCTGATCATCGGCGACGGGCCGCCGGGGACGGGCTGCCCGGTAATCGCCTCGGTGTCGGGGACCGATCTGGTGGTGATCGTGACCGAGCCCACCGTGTCGGGCGTGCATGACATGGAGCGGGTGATGAAGCTGGCGGCACATTTCGGCGTGCCGGCGGTGGTCGTCATCAACAAAGCCGACCTCAACGAAGAGCAGGCGCGGCGGATCGAGGCGATCGCGCAGGCGCACCGCTCGCGCGTCATCGGCCGCATCCCCTTTGACCGGGCCGTCAATGACGCACTGATGGCAGGCAAGACCGTGATGGATTACCAGAAGACAGGCCCGGCCGCCCAAGCCATCCGCGACGTGTGGCATCGCCTGCAGGAGGTGCTCTTGTGAAAAAGGCAGTCCATCCGGCGGAGCGTCCCGCGACATCGGGCTGGGCACCCTTTGATCGCCTGTCGGAGCAGTACGACGCCTGGTTTGACGGCGAGCGGGGCATCCGCATTTTCGACGTCGAGTCGGCATGCATCGGCGCCCTGTTGCAGGGCGAGCCGCGGCCCTGGCTCGAAGTGGGCGTGGGCACGGGCCGTTTTGCGGCCGCCCTGGATGTCGATGAGGGGATCGACCCGAGCGCCGCGGCCCTCGCCCATGCGACCCGACGCGGCCTGCGCACACGCCGCGGCCGGGGCGAAGCGCTACCGTATGCCGACGGTCAGTTCGGCTCCATCCTCCTGGTGGTCACCATCTGCTTCCTCGCTGATCCGGCCCGAGCCTTGGCCGAGTGCCGCCGGGTGCTCAAACCCGGAGGCTCGGTCGTGATCGGGCTTGTTCCGAAAGACAGCGCGTGGGGCCAAGCCTACGAGCGGAAAGGCGCCGAGGGCCACCCGTTCTACTCGGTGGCCACGTTCTACACGACCAAGCAGATCATGACCCTGACGGATCAAGCCGGGTTTTGCTTCGACTGCGGCATGAGTTGCCTGACAGAGAGCCCGGCTGAACCGTTCGCAAAGTATGCCCCGGCCGTTCCGGGCGTGGTTGCCAATGCGGGGTTTGTCGGCATGCGCTTTGGAGTGGGCCCGGGCGGGCGTGCCGGCCGCGTTGAAAACGGTTGACGTGGGAGGCGAGACGACATGCGTGCGGACAGGTGTGACGCGTGCACATTTGAAGAGCGGCCCTTCAGGTCTTGCGAACCCAGGGAGCCACACCGGAGAGTGTCCGGCGCGCCTACCGAAAATGGGCCAAGCGCTACCACCCCGATGCCTGTGGGGGCGACAAGGCCGATTTTCAACTGATTAACGAGGCGTACGCACTGCTCACCCGCGGCACCCTTTCGAAACGGCCGCTGCTTGCCGACGACGCGCGGGTCGCGCGGCTGAGCGGTAAAACCATTCCGCCGTTGAGCAAATCCGCCACCGTGCACGGCTATGCCAAGTGGCATCGTGAACACTTTTATTGGGACTGGTGACGGTGTATCTTCGGATTTCGTTGGTTTGTCCTAACACGAAGGCGTATGATAATACGCGTCGGGAAAAAGGGGGAAGACGAGATGGAGACGCAATTACGGGTGACGTTTCAACCGCATGGTCGGGCGGTGTCGGTTTTGCGGGGGACGACGATTTTGGAGGCTGCCGCCCGCGCCGGGCTGGTGATCCAGACCCCGTGCGGCGGTGCGGGCACGTGCGGCAAATGCCGGGTGCGGGTGACGCAGGGATGCGGCGCGCCGACCGCTGCCGACGAACGGGCCTTTTTAAAAGAGGAGATTCACGACGGGTGGAGGCTGGCGTGCCGCACGGCGATCACCGCCGAGATGGTGATCACGGTTCCGATGACCTCGCTGTTCGGTGGCGAGCACCAGATCCTGGCATCTTCCGACCCCGTCACACCTGGGGAGATTCTTCCCGGCATTCGCAAGATGTACGTGGCACTGGCTCCGCCCACGCTGACCGACGATGCGCCGGATCTGCTGCGTCTGGAACAGGTGGTGGGTCCGTTCAAGGCCGGGCTGCCCCTGATCCGGCATGTCTCCGCCACGTTGCATGCGAACGGGTATGCGGGAACCGCCGTTCTCGCGGATCACCACCTGATCGATTTTGAGGCTGGGGACACGCGCGACCGGTGCTACGGCGTGGCGTTCGACATCGGTACAACGACCCTGGTCGGCGAATTGCTTGACCTGCGCGACGGCAGAAAACTCGGTGTCGTTGCCCGAATGAATCCGCAGGTCAGCTTCGGCGATGACGTGCTCTCCCGCATCAAGCATGCGACCGCCTGCGCGAGTTGTCTCGATGAAATGCGGCTGGCGCTGGTGAACGAACTGACGGGGATGATTGACGCGCTGTGTGCGGGCGCGGGTATCAGCCGATCCACCATCTACGAGGCGGTTCTTGCCGGCAACACGACCATGGAGCACATCCTGTGCGGGCTCAATCCGGCGCAGCTGGGGGAGACGCCGTTCGTTCCGATGCACGCGCGCGGGCTGCTTCTGCAGGCAGGCGACCTGGGGGTTCCGATCCACCACGGGGCGGTCGCGTACGTGTTCCCCATCATTGGCGGGTTCGTGGGCGGTGATACCGTCGCCGGGTTGCTGGCAACCCGGATCGACCTGCATGAAGGGACGGCGTTGCTGGTGGACATCGGAACCAACGGCGAGATTGTCCTCTCTCACAACGGGGCGCTTTACGCCGCTTCGACGGCCGCCGGACCCGCGTTTGAAGGGGCGCGCATCTCCTGCGGCATGCGGGGGACGCACGGTGCGATCGAAAAGGTGGTGTTCGATGACGATGTCCGTCTGGAGGTGATCGGCGATGTCGCGCCTGTCGGCATCTGCGGCAGCGGACTGATCGATCTGATCGCCGAGCTGCTCACCAGCGGCATCGTCACGCCGGAGGGGCAGATGCTTGCGCCCGGCGAGTTGCCGGACGGCTTGCCGGTCGCCCTCGCCAGACGGGTGCGGTGTGACGAAACCGGTTCGGTCAGCTTTGTCCTCTCCGAGGCTGCGGCAGGCTGCGGGTCGTCCCCCGTGGTGCTCACCCAGCGCGACATTCGCGAAGTGCAGCTCGGCAGCGGGGCGGTTCGCGCGGGCATCACCCTCCTCTTGCGGCAGGCGGGTCTGGAGGTGTCGGACCTTGGGCTCGTTCTGATCGCCGGCGGCTTTGGCAACTTCATCCGGCGCAGCAGCGCGCAGCGAATCGGTCTGCTGCCCGGGGGGATCGACCATCAACGCATCCGGTACATTGGCAATGCGTCGCTTGCCGGCGCCCGAGCCGTCGTGCTCTCTGAAAATGCCCGCCGGACGGGCGAGGATATTGCCCGCCGCGTCAGACATGTCGAGCTCTCCACCCTGTCGGGTTTTCAAGACGCGTTTGCCGATGCCATGTTCTTTCCCGAAGGCAGTTGACGCGCGCTTGCGATGGGTCCGACGACTGAGGAATAACCGGTGGTGAGGCAGACGCGCATGTGTCGAGCGTCGGCCTCCAGGATTCTTGCGCTTGCAACATTTTGTTGCGGCAACGTGCATCCGCACGAGCGCCGCGTATTTGTTTGTCGGTATGTAACGCCTTGTTTGACAACAGAATATAACGAGATATGATGTTGGCACATTTTCTGGTATAAGAGGGAGGTCGAAGCGTTCAGGCACACACCATACAATCCAACCGTGTAAGAAAGGGAAGGGCTTCCCATGATCGATCACGTCAGGCGCATGCCGGTGATCGGCGAGTCAGCAAACACAGAACCGGTTCGGACCGGTCTTTAACAGGAGAACCCTTATGAGCCAGGCAGTCATGGAAATCGGGGAACATGCGTTTGACGGTACAATCCGGGATGGGATCGTTCTGGTGGACTTCTGGGCGCCGTGGTGTGGGCCATGCCGCATGCAGGGTCCGATCCTTGAAACGGTGGCCGCTGCAGTCGGCGACCGGGCGGCGCTTGTCAAGGTCAACGTTGACGAATGCCCCTCAGCCGCAGAGCGATTTTCGGTGCGAACGATTCCGACGCTGATTCTGTTCAAGGCGGGCAGGGAGCAGAGGCGTTTTGTCGGGGTACAGCGTCACGATGTATTGGTCCAAGCGATCACAGAGGCATAAGAAGGGTGCGATCATGAGACAACACGTACGAGTCGTTATCATCGGCGGCGTGGCGGCGGGGCCCAAGACCGCCTCGCGCATCATCCGGATGAATCCGGATGCGGATGTCACCATCATCGAGAAAGGTTCGTTCCTTTCATACGCCGGTTGCGGGCTGCCGTATTATGTTTCCGGTGTGGTCAAAGAGCAAAAGGATCTGATGTGCACGCCCGTGGGCGTGGTGCGTGATCCGGTCTTTTTCAGCAGGGTGAAGAACGTGCATGTGCTGAACGCCACGAAGGCCGTGGTGATTGACCGGGCGGGCAAACGGGTGGGTCTTGCGCCTCCCGATGGTGCCGATCCGGTGTCCTGGATCGGCTATGACAAGCTTGTGCTCTGCACCGGTGCGCGGCCGGTGCGTCCGCCGATCCCGGGAATCGAAAAACGGGGAATCCACGCCCTTCATGACGTGGAAGACGCGGAAGGCGTCAGGGCGCTGCTGGCCCAGACCCGGGCCAAGGATGTTGTGGTCGTCGGCGGCGGGCTGATCGGCGTGGAGATGACCGAGGCGCTGGCCGAGCACGGCTGCCGCGTGACGATCGTCGAAAAACTCGACCAGATTCTGACCCTGCTGGACACCCACATGGCGCGACTGGTCGAACGGCATCTTGAATCCAAGGGCGTTCGTGTGCTGACCGGCACAACGGTCGAAGCCTTCCTGAGCGTGGCCGATGATGCCGCGCGCCTGGGCGCGGTGAAGACCTCGCGCGGCGAGCTGCCTGCCGATCTGGCCATTCTCGCCATCGGTGTGCGCCCGAACGTGGAACTGGCAAAAACGGCTGGAATCGCGCTTGGCGGGAACACCGGCGCCATCCGTGTGAACGAACAGATGCAAACCTCCGATCCCGACATCTATGCCGCGGGCGATTGCGTGGAGGTGCGGCATATGCTCACGGGTCAGTCGGTGTTCATCCCGCTCGGGTCGACCGCGAACAAGCAGGGCCGCGTGGCGGCCAACGCCATTTGCGGCATTCCGGACGCCTTTCCAGGCGTGGTGGGCAGTGCGGTCTGCAAAGTGTTTGATTACTGCGTGGCCCGCACCGGACTCAGCGAGCGTGAGGCCCGCGCCGCCGGGTATGACGTGGAGGTGGCGCTCACACCGGGGCCTGATGCGGCGCACTTCATGCCAACCGCGAAGATGCTGATGCTCAAGCTCGTTGCCGACCGGAAGACGCGCAGGCTGCTCGGCGCGCAGGCCGTGGGTCCCGGCGCGGGCGACAAACGGATCGACGTGGCGACGATGGCGCTGACGGCTGGCATGACGGTTGACCAGCTCGCGCACGTTGACCTGTGCTACGCGCCGCCTTACGCGCCGGCGATGGACAACATCCTGACCGCGGCCGACGTGCTGCGCAACAAGTTGGACAACCTGTTCAAGGGGATGTCCGCGGAGGCGCTGCGTGACGCATGCGCGTCGGATCGTCCGCCGGTCCTTCTGGATGTGCGCACGCCCGGTGAATTCGAGGAGATGCGTCTGCCGGGATCGCTCTTCATTCCGCTCGGCGCGTTGCGCGGTCGCTTGAAAGAGGTGCCGCGTGACCGGCCGATCGTCTGCTTCTGCAAGATCTCCTTGCGCGGCTACGAGGCCGCCCGCATTCTGCAGGGCGCGGGGTACGGGGATGTGCGTGTGCTCGATGGTGGCTTGGTCATGTGGCCGTACGCACTGGAGCGCTGACGCGGGTCATTCCAGTCCATGCTTCTTCATCTTACGCCAGAGCGTGGCGCCCAACGGTGCACACCCCTTCGGAAAGGGATTCCAGAATCAGCCGGTCGTGTTCGGTGCTCAGGTTCACGCGGGTAAAGGTCTGTCTGTGATGGACATCCGCCGCCCCCGCCCGGTCTGGTGGTCAGGCCGGTCCTGATGCGGATCGCCCGACCGCCTGATCAGGCGTAGACCGGGCCGAGAAACCCGCAGGCGCGGAAGTCGTCGCCGCCGAAGCGATCCCAGAGGGTCGGACGGAACACGTCGGATCTGCCGACGTTGTGCATGTCGACCGGGATGCGGAGCATCGCGTTGAAGGTGACGAAGTCGGCGCCGATGAGTCCGAAGGAGTTGGCGTCGTGGTTGGGGCCGATGCGGTTCATGTACTCGAACGAGGTCATGCCGCGCGGTGTCCAGTAGGTCTCGGGCCAGGTGGCGTCGGTGACTCGGGAAATATGGTCGGCGACCTTGCGGGGCAGTTCGATCGTGTCGCCCTCGACGACCGAGCAAGTCAGCAAGTCTCCCACGACGTTGTAGCGGTACGCCGTGAGCGGGATGCCGCCGGGGGAGCGGTAGTGAGAGGAAAGTCCGTCGCCGGGGAAGTAGGTGAGGTTGGCGCCCATGTAGCGCGTCCCCTTGATCGCTTCGGCCATCAGCTTCTTCTGCGCCTTGGGGTCGTTCCGGATGGCGTCCAGCGCCTGCTGCACCGTCCGTTTCGAGCCGCCCTTCACCAGCTTGAAGATATCGAGCGCGTAGTCCAGCGCGCCCGCGCCGGAGTTGCGCTTGTCAATGATGCCGTTGGGGCAGATCTTGCGCACATCCACGCCGGTCGCCTGACGGATCGAGGCGGGCGTCCAGTTGGTGCGGATGTCGGCGAAGAGCTGCGCGGCGCCTCCGGAGAGGAGGTTGCCGATGAGCATGCCGATGCCGTTCTTGGAGTCGTTCTCGGTGGCCACGATCATGGGGGCGCGGAAGCCGTTCCAGTCGAACGAGGAGTTGAGGATGGACTCGGTCAGGTCGAAGTTCGGGTAGAAGTCGGCCCACTGCCGCTGGCCCTGCGTGCCCGAAGCGATGGCGTTGTAGCCCTGCGCGTATTCGACGTTGGCGGCAAAACCCTGTTTCCGGGCGACGGCGCGATCCGCGAGGCGCGGGTTGCCGATCATCAGATCGCGGACGATCAGGGCGATGCGGACGTTTTCCATCAGCAGCTTGTCGGAGGGCAGGGGACGCTTGCCCGATCCGTATTCAATGGCAAACGATTTCTTAAAGAAGGCAAACGCCTTCTCGGCCTCCTCGTGGTCGTAGAATCCGCCTTCCAGCCGTCCGCGGAGACCGGCCATGTCGAAGTTGCAGGTGCCCATGCCGAGGTAGTCGAGCATTGTGTTGCGGCGGGCGTCGGAGCCGATGATGCCCATCGAGACCGAGCCGATGTTCAGGTAGTTCTTGCCGCGGATCGTGGCGACGGCCGCCGCGCAACGGGCGAAGCGGAGGAGGCGTTCGCGGACATAGCTGTTGAACGGTTGGGCCTCGTCCTCGAGGTCGGGGGAGTAGACCGAGAAGATCGGCCGTTTTTTCTCGTCCATCGCCGCGGTGAAGGCCTTGAGCCAGACGGCGCCGGGTCGGTCGGTCTGGTTGAGCCCATAGGCGGCCTGCTGCCACTCGATGGAGCCGATTCCCTGACAGGCCGACATCAGCTCGTCGGAGTACGACCAGGAGCGGGAGACCCAGATGTTGGCGCTGACGCCCTGCGTGGCGTAGTAGGCCTGCGCGCGGGCTCCGGAGCGGGGGCCGTAGACGATCTCGGGGGCGACGACGACGCGCACCGGGGCGCCGTCGGGGAGTTTGACGTTCTGCGTGATGAGGTCGTAGAGCTTTTCGGCCAGCTTCCAGGTGCGCGCCTGGTTGTCCTCGTAGGCGCCGATGCGGCCGTCGGCGACGGGCGTGATGGCGATGGTGGGAACCGGGCCGATCAACGTGCGGTCGGCATCCTGAAACGTGCGGGGCTCGGAAGCGCGTTTCTCGAAATCGGGGCGGCAGGAACAGCGGCAGCTCATGATGTTCTCCTTGCGGGGCATGCGCGCCGCAAACGGGCGCAACGTTTAAAAACAGGCGTCCAGTGTAAGGGACGCGGGAAGATTGCGCAACAGCAATTCATCCTGCTGGCGGGCGGAGCGTCATTGTGGTATATTGCGGGCGTCTTCTGAAGACAAGGAGCGTTTCGCGCTCTGCGTTCAGGAAAGGGGAGCCATGCAAACAGATACATCGGTCGGGACGCGCACATTCAGCGACGCGGCGGATTATACGCGCCGGTTCATTCGCCCCGAGCAAATCGCGCCCTATCTGCCGGGCGGGCGGCATTTCATTGACGGCGGCGCGATCGAGCGTGTGCTGGAGACCGCCGCCGCCGCGCCGAACGATCGCGTGCGCGTGCGCGACATTCTGGCCAAGTCGCTGGCTATTGAGACGCTGCTGCCGGAAGAGACGGCCGTGCTGTTGCATGTGACCGACCCGGATCTTCGCGCGGAGATGGAGGAGGCGGCCCTGCGCGTGAAGCGCGCGGTCTACGACAACCGCATCGTCACCTTTGCGCCGCTCTACATGAGCAATTACTGTGTCAACCGCTGCGCGTATTGCGGTTTTCACGCCGGCAACCGCAGCCAGGTGCGGCGGATGCTGGGCATGGACGAGGTTCGGGAGGAGATCGGCGTGCTGGCGGGTCGGCTGGGCCACAAGCGGCTGATCGCCGTCTACGGCGAGCATCCGCAAACGTCGACCGACTATATTGCCGAGACCATCCGCACCGTGTATGGCACGCAGGTTCGATCCCGCTCCGGAGCCACGCTCGGCATCCGGAGGGTCAACGTCAACGCCGCGCCGTTGCCGGTCGAGGATCTTCGGGTGTTGAAGGAGGTGGGCATCGGAACCTTCCAGGTGTTTCAGGAGACGTACCATCGGCCCACCTATGAACGGCTTCATCCGCAGGGAACGGTGAAGGGGAGTTACGACTGGCGCACGACCTGCATGCACCGGGCGTTGGAGGCGGGCGTGGATGATGTGGGCATGGGCGCGTTGTTCGGCCTGTATGACTGGCGGTTCGAGGTGGTGGCGCTGGTCTGCCATTCCCGCGATCTGGAGAGCCGGTTCGGGATCGGGCCGCACACCATCTCGTTCCCGCGGCTGGAACCCGCGAGCGGGACCGAGGTGCCGGTGCGTTCGCCGCATCTTGTGAACGACGACGACTTCCAGAAGATCGTCACCGTAACGCGGTTGTCGGTGCCGTACACCGGGATGATTGTCACCTGTCGCGAGACACGGGCGGCGCGTGACCGCACGGTGTTGCGTGGGGGAGTGACCCAGATGGACGCCAGCAGCAACATCGCGATTGGCGGCTACAGCGAGTTTGCGAGCGAGCGGCAGCAGGCGATTGACCGCCAGCAGTTTGTTCTGGCCGACACCCGGACGGTGGACGAGTTGATCCGTGATCTGGCGGGCATGGGGATCATCACGTCGTTTTGCACGGCGGGCTACCGGTGCGGGCGCACGGGCGGATGCATCATGGACGCGCTCAAGACCGGCAAGGAGGGCAAGTTCTGCAAG
>Ga0172375_10004574_pt1 | contig 20329 bp, 9 predicted proteins | sample LakKiv1m_FD_114537 | JGI IMG/M metagenome (GOLD analysis project Ga0172375, IMG submission 114537) | Freshwater microbial communities from Kabuno Bay, South-Kivu, Congo - kab_092012_11.1m | ecosystem: Environmental > Aquatic > Freshwater > Lake | place: Democratic Republic of the Congo...
CCGTTCTTTCAGCGCGCGGACAATCTCGCGGACTTTCTGCGCGCCGGCCGGATAAGTCTCATTCACCGCAATTTGAGCGAGGTTCCGCCCGGTCCATTTTTCAAGATCCGCCGCCGCTTTCCGAGCCGGCGCAACGGAAATCATCTCATCAATCGTAGCCACGGCTTCCTCAACCGTTTGCGTGGCGACAATTCTCTTCAAGACCGTTTCATCCCCGAGACTTGCCGCGTCGGCAAAATAAAGATTCCCCGCATTTACGGTTGCGAGCGGATTTCTTGCCCTCACTCGCGCCACGGCACCGGCAATCCTCTCGCCGCGACGGTTGCGATCCCATCCCAATTTCCCTTGCTTGCCAAGTCCCGTCAACGCAGGGACAATGTTGATCTGAGATTCCTCAAAACGGGCTCCCGTCCCCAAAATCGCCCCGAGATAAACTTCCTGACTGTTGCCGATCTCCTTAATTCTCGGGCGAATCGAAATGTAAGAAATTCCTTTTTCACGCAGTTTCCGCTCAAGCCCGCCGGTATGAAACCCTCCGGTCACAAGAATGCCGGCCCCTTCTTTTTTGCCTGTCAGTACGGCAAACGCGTTTTCAAGAAAATGAGCCTCTCTTTCTTCCGCCAGGCGGTAAAAAGCTTCCGCCCGGTTAAAAAGCTCTTCCAGATCCGCTCCGGAAGAAAATGCCCCCGGATCAACGCCAAACTCCCGAAATCTTTCACAAAAACGGGAGGGACGTAAATCTTCGGCATCCGCCCGGATTTTTTCGTAATCCTGACGGGACAATTCCAAATTAAGAAGTTTTTCGAGAAGCAACCGGTCCGTCAGAATCCGGACCAATCTTTTTTCCCGTTCGCTTTTTGCCGCCCCGTTCAAAATATCTTCCGTCATCCGTTCAATCTCGTCAAAAAGAGAGGACGACCGAATCTCAGATTCGAGGATCTGGAATTTAAACCATTCGAAAAGGTTGGGGAAATCAGGGAACTCGATTCCCTTAGGTAAAAGTTCCGCCGCAACTTTTTCAAGCAAAAATCTCAGACTTGTTTTCCCTTCAAGCGCTCCGTGTTCTCCGATGAGCGCGACTTCCCGGAAAAGTTCGCCGCTGATTTTTCCCTCCAAAAAACGGAGAAAGTCGTCCCGTTCGATTTGAATCTTTCCCGGGTTCCGCGCGTTTTCTGTCCTCTTAAGGGTAAAATACCGCACCAGCATAGGATAACTTCCCTGATTCCCGGGATCTTCAAGATCCAGCGAAAGCGTTCCCAGGCTTTGCCGGTAAAGCACACCGAGAAATCTCATTAAATCTTTCTGCGATCCGTGCCATTTCCGCCATTCGCGTACAAAATCGCGGAGGTCGTTCGAGAAAACCCGGCTGCCGATCAACTCTATTTTCTCGCCGGCCGTTTCCAAAAAAACCGAGGACGCCTCCTTCCGGCCCAACACTTCGCGGAAAAGTTTCAGATCTTCACGGTAAAGGTCCTCCTTTTCGATTCCATAGCCTTTCAACCCTTCGTCCGTCCCGGCCCTTTCAAGTAATGCCATCTCCGCTCCCGTGAATTCCCCCTGTTTCATTAAATCATCGGCGACTTCAAGATTAAGCCGGGCATCCTCAAAAAAATCAAAAAGCCCCGGATTGAGTTCCCCGGCGCCTCCCTCCAGAAAAAGGATTTTCATTCCGTACTTTCCGCGTAAATGCTCCGCAATTCCGGCTATATTCTTCTGCGCTTCATAGCTTCCGTGCGCGTCCTGAATTTGAACAAGAAAAGCTTTTTGCTGAGGATTCTCAAAACGGGCGGTAATCTCACCCAATTCGGAAGGGATTTCGATCCGCAAACACCTTGAAAATGCTTCCCGAACGGAAGGCTCAGGAGCCCCGATTTCATCGATCGTTAGAGATGGTTGAGCGGACAATTGCCCAAAGCCTGTTGTTTGGGTAAGAAATATGGCGATCGTAACAAGCGATAGAACTCTTCTAAGCATAAAGCTCATTTGACGCTTTGCCCCCATTTGACTTTATTTCTATCTTTTTTAAAGTATGTATAAATAATAGCACCTAATCGCTATCGTTACAAGCCTGTTAAAGCTAAGAAATGAGACTTTGTTTAAGCTGTAACCCATTTAAATAAAATGAGTTAAAGCGTTATTGGTGGCCGGGAAAATATTGACCTGTTATTTTCAAGAAAATGAAAAAAACCTAAAAAGACATCCGCTAAAAACAGATGCCCCCTTTTTTGGATTAGCGAACTCTTTTGGCAAGCGTTTCGGTAAAACGTCTCAACGCAGGCGAGCTATCATGGGGATCAATCAGCACATCAAGAATACAAAATTCCCTGGCATCACGGCAGGTATTAAGAGCGCTTTCAAGCTCATTTTCCGTTCGAATCTCAAAACCAAGACCGCTCCCTATTATTTCCGGGAGACGGCTGAATTTCCAGGAAGGGATGTCATTAAACGGCCCGTCTTTCATCGGGCGCTCCGTCCCATAGCCGCGGTTATTCAAAACAATCACAATCGGATTCAATCCGAACCGCGCAATCGTGCCGAGTTCCATTCCCGTCATCTGAAAAGCCCCGTCTCCGACTAAAACCAGCGGACGGAGGTTCGGATCGGCAAGTTGCGCGCCGAGACTCGCGGGTACGGAAAAACCAAGCGAGGTATAGTAGGCCGGCGCCAAAAATTCGGCGCTTCCGTGAATCACTAAATCCGACCCCCCGAACATGGCGTCCCCGGGATCCGCAATCACAACCGTGTTATCCTCCAGAAACGAGTTCAATTTCTGGAATAACCGCGCGACCGTCATCTGCCGGCCCGTAACCGCTCTGAATTTCGGCGGGGTTTCGGGGTGCGGAATTTTTCCCAGTTGGCGCCGGCTAATCCCTCTGGAAATAAGCCCGCGGATAAAATCTTCCAGCAATACGTTTTCGAAATTATGAAACCGGATCGACGTTTTTTCGCTTGTCACATAAACAGACATGGCCGGATCAATATGGGCCGTGAAAATACCGAGATCCACATCGCTCATCGGAGCTCCAAGCAAAATAAGGCAATCGCTGGTTTCGATATATTCCCGGACATCCTCTCGCCCCATCGCTCCTTCATACACACCCATGTACAACGGATGCAATTCGGCAATCACGGACTTGCTCAAGAGTGTCGAAACGACGGGAAGATTTGCCTTTTCAACAAATTCAAGAAAGAGCTCCTGCAGGGAAAACCGGTGGAGCTCCACGCCGGCAATCACAGCGGGCTGCCGCGCCGCATTGATCATCCCGATCGCCTCCAGAAGAGCTTCATTTAAAGCGTCCGGATCGCTTTTTGCGGGGGGTTTCACGGGTGCATGCCCCGAGATTCCCGCCGCCATGACAAGATCTCTCGGCAGCTCAATGTAGACGGGACGTTTAAAACGCATGGCCGCGTTCAACACTCGGTCAATTTCGCGAAAAGCCGTTTCGGGATCGTCCAAAACAGTTGACGCGACGGTCAACTGCTCATACACCTTCAGTTGAGTGTCAAAATCTTTTACGCGATGATGCAGCAACGGGTTCTTTTCCCGCTCATTCGTCCCGGGAGCCCCGCTGATGATCACAACAGGCGATCGTTCGGCAAAAGCCTCGGCAGTGGTATTGGCAAGCTTCAGCCCTCCGACGCAATAGGTCACGCAAACGGCTCCCAGCCCGCGCATGCGCGCGTAGGCATCCGCCGCGAATCCGGCGCCCTGTTCGTCGCAGGTATTGATGATTCGAATTTTACTGTGATTGAGCTGATCGAAAAATGAAAGGACGTAATCGCCGGGAACCCCGAAAATATGGCGAACCCCAAGCTCATAAAGCCGATGAATCAGATACTCCCCGATTTTATCCGGAACGGACATGCCTGCTCCTCCCCGTCAAATCTTTCAAAAATACGGACGGTTTGCCGAACTCGATTAACAAATCACTTTTGTTTCCGACAAGTATTTTACGGATTTAAAATAAAAAAGCCATGGCTGAAACTTCTTTGAATCCAATCGCTTTTGTTATAACATTCGCACCGGAGGAGCCCGACCCGGCATGCAAAAACAAAACACCGCGGAATTGATCATCGCAAGCTCGGAAAACGATTCGAACATGCTTTACGCAACCCGTTTTTTCGCCCCCGACCCTTTTATATTCCTGCGCATCAAAGGGAAAAAATTTGTGGTGATGAGCGATCTTGAATTGGACCGGGCCAAGTCCCAGATAAAAACCTGTAAGGTTTTATCTTTTTCCGGACTGGCCCGAAAATCAGGGAAAAACGGGATTAAAACTTTTTCGTCAATCAGCGTCGTCGATTCTCTTTTGAGAAAAAACCGGGTAACCACAGTCGAAGTCCCCGCTAATTTTCCGGTTCGATACGCCGATGAGCTTCGAAAAAAGGGACATCGAATTATTCCAAAACCCGATCCTTTTTTTAAACAAAGAGCCGTAAAAACCAAAAGAGAAATCGCGCAAATCACGAAAGCGCTGCGCGCAACCGAAGCGGCCGTCTCCAAAGCGATTCGGATGATTCAAAATTCCGAGATCCGAGAGAATCGTCTCTATTACGAAAATGCTCCTTTGACTTCGGAACGAGTGAAAAATCTTATTCATATCGAATTGATGAAGCGGGATTGCGTCGCATCCCGAACCATTGTCGCGTCCGGAAAACAGGGCTGGAACCCCCATCACGAAGGAAGCGGGCCTTTGCTTGCGAACCGTCCCATCATCATTGACGTTTTCCCTCACTCGTCTTCTTCGCATTATTATGCCGACCTGACAAGGACCGTCTGCCGGGGAAAGGCCTCCTCAAAACTAAAGCGGATGTACGAGGCCGTCCGGGAAGCTCAGGCGATCGGCTTCCGGAAGATACGGCATGGCGCGAACGGAAAGAAAATTCACGCCGCGATTTTAGGGTATTTTGAAAAAAAAGGCTTTAAAACCGGCGTCCGCAAAGGAAACTTACAGGGATTCTTTCACAGCACGGGGCACGGGCTCGGATTGGACGTGCATGAACCTCCCCGCATCAGTTCCTGCCAGGAAACTCTTCGAAAAGGACAAGTGGTCACCATCGAACCGGGTCTTTACTATCCGGATATCGGCGGGGTGCGTCTCGAAGACCTTGTCGTTGTCACGAAAAATGGGTGTGAAAATCTCACGCGGCTCCCCAAACAACTGGAGCTTTAAGCAGCCCGGGCAATCGATTCGCTCACGGTTTTCATTTCAGTCAAAAGTTCAAGATAATGCCCGACGGCATTTCCGCTGAGCGCAAGGCCCGCGATTTCACTCCCATTCCCCGCGAGACGGATTTCCAGATTATCTCCGACCTGTTTTCTTAAAGCCTCCGCTTCCATTCGCCCGCTTCCGATAACGGAATAAACGAGCTCGGCAAATTCCCGAGTCTCCGGTTCTATCGCGAGATCGCGGGAATGAAAGGGCCGGACAAACGGCGAACGCAGTCCCGCCAAAACTTTTTCCCGCGCGACAACCGTAAGGGACTTCAGAAGTTCATTTTGGCTCAAAACGCCTTCATTCCCGGCCCGGTTGAAAAATGTTCTTGCCCGGGCTCTCAAATCGCTTGCGAGACGTCCCCCTTCAAGAAAAGTTCCGAGAAAACCGGCATAACCTTCGCCCTCCCGCGCTTTCACAAGCTGGATTCTGCCTTCGAATTTTTCGCGGTAAAAAAGATTCTTCCCTTGCAAAGCCTCATCGCTTTCAGGCCCTTCATAATAAACCAGCAGTATTTTATTCCGGTTCGAGTTGAGAAAAGCTTCCATGCGTTGGACATTCTCAAGAGAATTCACGGAAGCAACGGCAACCCCAAACTCATTGCTTTCGGCAAAAAGCGGTCGAATCGCGGGAGAAAGCGTCTCAAGAAACGCGAAATCGTTTCCCGCGCGCTCCATCAAACCTAATTCTTGCATCCATCGCAATCGCGCCTCCCGATCCGGATAAATCCTGAAAATCCGGCCGGTCACTTCCTCCGCAACCCGCTTCTCCTCCCGGGCAATCGCTCGCCCGGATGTTTCTCCCAAACTCTGCGCGGTTCCTCCCCGATCACCGAAGAAATCCCACACTCCCTGTCCGTCTTCCCAAATCACCGGGACGGGCGGATTCGCCTGTTCAACCAAAACGTCCAGCTCTTCCGCCAAAGTCCGCACCCGTTCGGACCAGAAACGGCTTCGCCCCCTCCTGCCCTCCGCAATATTCCTTAGCGCCGCCGCATAACCCGAGATTTTCCCGGGCTCCGCCCCGGGATTCCGCGCCCACTCGCGAATCCCTTTTGAAATTTCCCGCAAACGGGCATTCAAATTGACAAAATTATCGGGCAACTCCCCCGCAATCATTGACAACCTCAAGGCCAGTAAACTTCCGTAATTTAAAAAATGTTTCTGCTTCTTCGCGGCATCGCGGGGTAATTCCCCAATCCGTAAATCCTGTGTTTCTTCAAGCATTCGATCCAGTTCCGTTTTTTTTCTTATCAGCGCTTCTGTTTCCTCCTTGTATTTGTCAAGCCTGGCCGCCACTCTTTTACGGCTGCGCCGATTCATGCTGGACCAACGGCGCGTTATATCAATCCCCCGTTCCAGCATTCTTAAATGAAACAGGGGAATGTCCTCATAAGCATTCAAATTTTCCCGCAGCCGCCGGATTGCCGCACTCAACACCTCAGCGTCAAGCGCATAGGCGAGATGAGAAGTAACGCGAATCAGCTTCTGTGTTCCGTCGAGAAGCGAGGCATCGGCTTTAAAAATAGCCTCCGATTTTTTCCTGTCCTGTTTTGCTCTTTCCGCTCTCTCCGCTTTTACCGCCCGGGCCAAAGAAGCCACTCTGGCTCTTTCCCTTTTCGTCAAACCGGAGGCATTCCCCGCCAGCGTCGAACCGATAATCCCCAATTCACTCAGGTAATATTTAATTCCCGCGACAATCTTGGCCCTTCCCGCCGTTAGATCGGGCACAATCCCGTTGAGGGTCTCCTGCAAAGTCCGCTGTGTCTCGGATCCCTGTTCCTCTCCGAAAAGAAGCTGGGGAAACGCGTTCACATTCCCCATCGAAGAAACGCCGCCTTTTGCCCCGGCAAGCAACGCGGAAACAATCCCCATTTCATCCCCCTGATAGACGGCCGTGTATTCCAAATACTCACGAAGCAAATCCGGTTTCCCCGAACTGTCTTTCAAGGCGGCGATGTTCCCTTTGAGCTGCCCTACCACGGCCGGTTCAAGATTCAACCCGCGGGTAATACCGGGATTATTATAAAGCACCAGAGGAAGTTTCCGCTCAATACCGGCCGCCGCGAGATCCCGTTCGATCCGTTCAAAATGACGAACGACTTTCGAACTGTCTTCCAGATAATAGAGCGGCGCAAGCACCGCGGCTTCAATCCCTTCGATCCGGTGAATCTGGAGCAGGTTTTCAACCGTTTCCTCCTCGGTGTCCCCCGTCGCGTTGGCAAAAATCCTGAGCCGTCCGCGGGCTTCCTCCGCAAAAATCCGTATCGCCTCAAGCCGTTGGTCATGATTCAATTTCATGAATTCTCCCGTCGCGCCCATCACCAGCACCGATTTCACTCCGAGAGAAACAAGATGTATGACGAGTTTCCGGATCCCCGCGCGATCAATCATTCCTTCCGGAGTGAGCGGCGTCACAGTCGGAACAATATTTTCATATTTCAAAACAAGAGAGCCGACGCGCTGATCCGCCCGAAGACCCTCCAAGCGTTCCTCCTCTTCACCCCGCTCAATCCAAGCTTCAAATTCCCGCTCCATCCTTTCTTCCGCCAACCGCTCCGCCTCTTCCCATCGCGCCGGATCCTCCTCACTGTCTTCGTCCCCCATGCTGGCTCCGGTATGAATCGGCCCGGGTCTTCGTCCGGACGCGGAAAGAACCGGTATCTGAGGAAGCAATAAAGGCGTTTCCAGCGATTCAAATTCGGAATTTAAAATCCTCCGCAGTCCGGGAAGCAAGGGATGCGACAGCCTTTTGCCGATTGCCAGATAAGCCTGCGCCGAAGGAAACTGCGACAAAAACACTTCATGCCAGTTCCCGGAACCTTCGTCCGAGATCAAACCCCAGTTTTTCAAATTAGCCACAATAAAATCAAATTTTCCCAAAGAATGTTCGTCCGCTTCTCCGAAATCCATATGCCGCAATCGCAGCTGTTCTTTCGGGAATCCGTTCATCTGTCTAAGATGCGTCGCAACGGGAATCCATAAATCGCTTGAATCAATTCCGACCATCTCTTCCGCTCCCAGACGCAAAGCCGTCGCCGAGAGAATTCCGTCCCCCGTCCCCGCATCCAGGCCTCGGGTGCCCGCAATTTCCTCCGTTCGTTCCATCATGGCGAGAATCGCGCTCAGGGTGTAATATCCGTAAGCGAAATCAAGCCATGGAGCGAAAACCCGCCTCGGTCCGATGTGCGCGATAATAGTGTTATCACCATACGGATCGAGTTCTTCCAAAAACCGGTCATAGCGGGATTTTTTAAAATAAGCGGAATAATCAATATGAAAACGGTTTCCCCGTTCCGCCAGCGCTTGTTTCAAATTTCCCATCATGTAGGGAAAATAGTAAAAATCTCCGGTACGCACATACCACGGGGTCCGGAGAATTTCATAAGAACGGATTTTCCCGGTTGCGGTTAAGCCTTCCCGCAGATCCGGATCGGCTCCGAATTTCCCATCCAAAAACTCCTGAAGCCGAAGCGCGTTTTCCGCGAGGCTTCTCCTCCGCTCCTCAAAACTCTTCTGCTCTCCCAACGAAGCCGCAGAGGCTATCTTGAATTGTTTCTTTCTCTGCCACGCGTCACTGTAAAGCCTCGTCCAAGATTCCCCCGTTAAAGGAGCGATGCGCTCAGCCGTCGCGCCAAGGCTCGCTCCGATATCCGGCCGGCCTTGAGGCGGCGCGTCTTGAATCAATCGCTCAAGTTCATCTTCCGGAATCGGGGGAAGACCGGCGATCATTCTAAACAGTACCGGCAGATGCTCACGCATGGCGACAATCAGCGCTCTCCTCATATCCGGGGCACCTTGCAGATTCCCGGAACCGGTTTCATCCAGAAGAATCCCCTGAAAACACCTTTCCAAAAATTGAAGCATCAAATCGGGATCCCCTTTCTCGGCCAGAAATTTCATCCATTCCTGAATTCTCCGATTCGGATCAAACAGCGCGCTGACGGGAAGTTCGAGAATTAAAACCCAATGCTGGGGCACTCGAACAATTTTCCCGGAAGGCTCATAAACATTGTGAGCAATCTGATACTGAAAAAGAAAATTAAGCGTTCCGTCTTTTTCCCTGTGAAATCCGACGCCGAGTTCCGTTAAAATAGAACGGGAGGAGTCCAAGATTTCAAACGCCGCCGGAAGCGTCGGAACAGTCAAAACATCTTCCGGCTCGCGCAGGACGTAATAGAACGGCAGGCTGACCAATTGACTGTTAAAGTTCCCGACTCTTTCAAGTTTTCCCGAGCGGCGCAAGGCAATCATGGATTTTCTGATTTCATCGCCAAAAGGATGCCGCTCCAGGGGGAACGCGATGATTCTCTCCCCCTCCCCGCGGTACAAATGACTCCAGTCGGTGGTGTCAATCACGAACCCGCTTTCGGTGACCGCCACCACATGTTGAAGATACGATTCGGTCATCCCCTCCGGATTCTCCGGGCTTTTCAATGGCGACAGATAATGCCGCGTTTTAAGCGGAAACGGCATCACATAAGCGTCCGAAAAGCCGTTTTCATCAAGAATCGCTCCCGCAAGTTTCGCACCGCTCCCGCATTCCGACCACATCGCGCCAAGTCCGGGACCGGTTATCATCAAACCGTTTTCTTCCCATGAAAAATCTCCATGCTCAACCAGCCACCGAATCCCGTATTTTTGTATCCTCCGGTTGATCAGCGGCAAAAGCGTCGAAAGTCTCTCCGTCTCCGCAAGCCGCCGCTCCGGTTCCGAATCAGACCCACCGCTCTGCCCTAAAGATTCCGCTTGGGGATTCGCCGGGCCATCCGCGACCATCAGCACAACGTCCCCTTTCCGATCATCCCAATCCACCAGCTCCATGACATTTTTCTGATCGTCCCAGTAATATTCGTGAGTCGAGCGGACCCTGTGCCCGGAAAATTCCAGCTCGCGCTGATACGTATTGATCATTCCTTTCTGATAATGTCCGTTAGGCGTCTGGATTCTTGAATAATTGGGATACGTCGAAACAATCAGCCGGTAATTCGGCGCGGCGAGAGTCTTCAGCACAAAGAGAAGCTGTCCGACGTCAGCGACATATCCGACAGAGTCAATCATCAGAACCGCATCAAAAGGTCCCGCATCCGTGATTCCCGCGATCATTGCCAGGCGATTGATGTCCCCCTGATAAGCTTTAATCCCCCGAGCGTTCAAATCGGAAACCACCGCCGGAACAATATCGACGGCATAAACCTCATGCCCCAGCCCTTTCAGTTTTGTTTCAATTTGCCCTTTCCCCGCGCCCAAAGAGAGAATTTTAAGTTTCCTCCCCTTTGGAATTTGATCCAGAATCATCTGCTGATAGGCGGGACATCTCACGGCGGGCGTTTCATCGCTGTTTCCGGCAATCATCTGCCACAAATAATTGGCTTCCACGTCCGTTTTCGGCCGGCCTTTTTCTTCCGGCAGTGCCGCCCAGTTTAGAGAATCGAACAGCCCTTCGGGCGGTTTACGGCCTAAAGCCATGTGATAAAGATCGCTCGCCAAAGCGATCACTGCTTCGCGGGTCAGAGGATTTCCGCTTAAACAAGTCATGAGAAAAGCTTTGTAGGCGAGATTCAGCACATCATCTTCATATTCAGATTCAGGGCCGGCTCCAATAAAAACATCACCAAGAGACGATCCCTGAAGCGGTTGATTGTCCTGAAAAAGTTCGATCCTTCCGTCCGTCGATTTGCTGGCCGAAACCGGCCGCGGATTCCCTTGCACAACAATTGAGTGACGACTGCGGCTGGCAATTCCGATTCTTTCGCCCGACAGGGCGCGAAACAACACTCCTCCCTCTTTTACTCCGATCACTTCTCCGGACGGAATCTTTGACGGATTACTGGATTGATGCACCCGGTAGGAATCCTCTCCCGGTTCCCTGACCAGATTGATCAGGGCAAACGGCAGAGAAGTCAGAAAAGATTTGTCCGTCACCGAAACCGCACCCAAAAAGTTTTCTCCGTATTCTCCGAATTCCCGGATCACATCCGGAAGTTTCCGCCACTCCCCTTTGATCTTAACCTCCTCCGCAAAAAACTTCCGGTAAAGATGCAGCAGGGCAAGATTGGAAGTACCGGTGCTAGAGAGAATCGCGTTGTCCCGCCTTGCGGAAGCTGTGAGCCAATTCAAAATCGTCTCGGCAAATCCCCTGCCCTCATACCCGGAAAGCCTCTCCGGCTCAATTGCGTCAAAAGGATAGAATTGGAATATTTCGCGGACCAGTTCACTGCCATTTTTTCTTCCGAATTCATACAAAATGACGTGCCCGGTGTAAACTCCGTCAATTTCCACACCGCAATCGAATAATCTCCAACCGTTTCCGGATATGACGGTGCGGGGGTTTTTAATGTCGGCCATGAGCTTTACCGAAGTGCCCCCTTTTATGTTCGCCAGATCAACGGTAAAACCGTTTGACCCGTAAGAATATTCTTCCCATGTATTCCCCAAAGCATCTTTGACCGCAATCAAACGGCCTTTCTCGTCATATTGATAAACAATCCCGCTCGCGGGATTGAATGGATCCAATTCCTCTCTGGAAACCCCTAATGATTTTCCGGCTTCTACAGTCAAAGGTAAGCGCACGATAAAAATCGTTCCCGACTCGCCGGAAATGAGATTTTGATCCGCCTCCCCAACCCTAAAGACATCCCCTTCCTTTAAAGCCCGATAAACCTTCCCGCCTTTCACTTTTGAAATCACTTCGATGGTCCCGCCGTATTTTTCAACCGTCTCGAGAACCAGCGCGAGCCCCTGCCCGTGCAATTCGCCGTCTGCCGTCTTCGTCGAAAAAAACATCTCAAAAATCCGCGCGAGATTTTCCCCGGGAATCCCTTCTCCGTTATCCTCAATTTCAACCTTCGCGAAATTTCCTTCGCGGCCTACGCGCGCCCGCGCCGCGCCTCCTCCGGTTCCCCCGAAAGTGCGCAGGGAATTCATCAGCAGATTGTGAATCAGATCGCCGAATTGAAACGCATTCATCGTGACCGGAATATTTTCATCTCCCTCCAGCTCGAGTTTGGCATCCTGGTGTTCAAAGACAAATCTCGTTCCCGAAACCTCTTGATTAAACCCGAGATAATCCCGGAGAAAAGGGAGGACATCGAAAGTCTCCGTTGAAGCGCCTGCCGCGAAAGCCTCGTGGAAACGGCCGATCTCCTCCAGGACCGTCCGGGCCTGCCCGAAAATCCGGTCTCTGAGAGAAAGAAACCCCTGATCACCCTTCGGCATTTGGAAAAGTTCGTTCCAACGTTCAGCGGAATTCAAAAATACATTGTCCGGAATCGCCTCGCAAAAGCGCCTTACGTTTCTGACATGCTTCAATCCTTCCAAAATGAGGATTAGTTCCCGCTCCCCCGGAGAGGCATCCTTGAACCGGTCTTCTGAGGCAACCGCGAACCGGTATTTTTTCGAGGCACAAATCTCGAGAAGATCGAGAAACTCCTGAAACGCCTGATAGAGATCCGTGTCCCGGGGGATTCCTTCGATCAATGAGCGCCGAAGAAGCTCGCCATCTAGACTCATACCGAGAATTCCGTTGGCAATGGTGTGAGTGATTCTTCGGACCTGGCTCATTTTTTCCTGCAAATCAGCCGCTTCCCCCAACGAAGCCCCCCTGGCAAGCAGCCCCGATGCATCAAGCGCTTTCAATAGGCAATTCAGAAGTTCCGGCCAATACTGCTGCGTTTCCTTGTAATCAAGATAAGGAGAAGAAGGGGTTATAAATACCGCTTTGAAATGAATATCCAGTCGCATAATTTGTGCGACAAAATGATGGATCGCTTCTTCAAACAAATAGGCGGGCGTTTCATTGAACGCGTCCAGATCCACGCTTAGAACATAGGAGAGATTGTCATCCGCGGGAATCACCTGAATGGCGTTTTCCGGAACGATATTGAAATCGAATTGCTCCGCGGTTGCAGGCAAAATTCCGGCCGCTTCAGGTTCTCTGGCGGACTTTTCAGAAACCGGCTTGACCGCGTACGTCGATACCTTCTCGCCATCCAGCGGAATTCCCGCTCGTCCCCCTTTCGGCCCTTTTGAAAATTGAGCTTTCCCCCCGGGGAGCACTTCATATCGATGCGCCAATCTTTCGTAATATGCCAAACTGCGAAACAACGAGGTGGGAATCCAATAAAGAGATTTCATATTCCGGTCTTTGGCAAGGGCCGTAAAAATACCCCCTTCGTGGCCGTAAGACCGCACATAATCCCAAATGTCCTGAAGCGTGGGCGGTCGAGGAGCGTAAAAAGGGACCGGCGAGGAACCAATGTCATCATGAAAATCTTTGCTAATCACGGCCAAAGGTCCTTCGATCCCGAGAATCCCCAGAGCCGGAAAGAGATCGATATGGTCATCGCTCAGAAACACGGGAACCGTTTGATTCTCTGACAATTTCAGGCTCATCAATCCATCGCGAGAATTGTAAGTGAAACGCCCGCCGTTCAAAGAATTCTCGCCGGCTGAATACTGCGGCTGATTATCAAGCACCGTAACCGATTCGGCGTTTTTTACTTTGAGGCTTGAGTAACGGCTCTGCCAGCGGGCCAATTTTTCGTATTGATTCGTCAAGTATCTAACGTACCAATCCCGCTCCTCCGGAGATTGTCCGGCAATCGAGGCCACATAGCGAAGCGTTGTCCACAAAGTAAGCGTCGGAAGTCTTGTCTGACGAAACACGGCAATCATTTTCTTGACCTGCGACGTGCGCAATACCGCATTTCCGGCGATCAGTTTTTCCATTTCCTCACCGGCCCAGCGCTCTTCCTTTGCCGGCGTCCGGTATGACCATCCTCTGTCCGGCGGATAAGGATATCGTCTTTCGAGCCAATGTTTTCTTCCCTCATCAAGCGTTATTTGTTCCCGACCGCCCGGAGTTGTTGCGGTATCTCCGCCTTCAAAATTCTCAATATCCGCTTCAATCGCCTTCAGCAAATATCCGTGAAATCCGGAACGGTAAAAATCCCCTTTCGCGCGCCCCTTCCCGTCCAATTCATACGCGTGATGCCCTTGTTTTTCGAGAAGAAATGCTAAGGTTTCGGGGCTCAGCGCTTCAAAAAGTTGTTTCGTCACATAAATTTTCGAACCGTCCGCTTCCTTCGTGGAAGTCGCCGCGACGAAATCCCCCCCGTCTTGAAAAAGAAAATAGGGAGACGCTTCAGGCCCGTCAAGCAAAACCACTTGATATCGCTCCGTAAAGGGCGGATGGGTTTTTTTCATTAAATTTTCAACCGCCGCCATTTTCAGAACAATCTTCCGTTCTGCCTGGGACGACGCAATATTGCCGATAGCGACCGCGGAAGAAAGCTTGCTTCTGTCTTGCACAAATGCCATGACCTCCCGGTTAAAATCCTTCCGATAGCTTTCCTCCGTACCGGTGCTGTAAATATCTTCCGAGGCGGCTCCGAGACTCGCCGCTTCGGCGCAGGCCGCATCGATCATTTCTTGCCGCTCCGCGACAAAAGCCCCTAACGCCGTCTGCGACTCCTCCTGAAGCAAATAGGCGGCGTTCTTGATCGTGCTCGCGGCAGGTGATTTTCTCCCCAGAATCGACTTCAGATAGTCCTCCTGACCGCCGTCTTTTGAAAGCGCCGGCGAGAAAATAACGTAATTCATCCCCGCGGCTTTAAGTTTCTCCTTGATCCCGTCCGCATGAAAACCGCCTGTGATAAAAACCGCCCGCTGCCCGCCGTTCTCTTTCATCCGCCGCCGGATATTTTCCATCATCCCTTCTTCGCGGGATTTTGCCCCTTCATAAAACGTCAGCGCCCGGTCGAAAAGGCCGTTGACGCCTGCCAGCTCTTCCGCCGGAAGAGAGGCCTTTCCCTTTTTCCCGTTCATTTCATCAAGCCTCTGAAAAAAAACTTCCGGCTTCACATCCTCTTTCCTGTCCGAAATCATCGTCCATTCGTCACGGACCAGCTCAAGCCGGAGAAGCTTCCGTAGAACAAAGCTGTTCTTCAACAACCGTATCAACTCTTTCGCTTCAGAATCTTTGGCCAAAGAAGAAAAAAGCTCTTCTGAAAGCCCGTCGATTTCTTTCATGAGTTCCCCGGATTCAATTTCATTCTTCAAGATCAAATGCCCGCTCAAAAGGCTGAAATGCGGATAATTTTTCAGATTGAAATCCTGCGGCGAATCCCTGTAGATTTTCTCAAAAAGACTCCTCAAATCCTCTGCCGCGGACCCGCGGCCGGAATTCCCGGAACCCAACCTTGTTTCAAACTCCCGGATCAGTGAAGGGTTTAAATGGTTTTCCCGGAGAAGGCCGACCAAAGCTGTTTTTTCTTTCTCGGACTCCCGAAAATCAAGGGAAGATTCGAGTTCCCGCAGTTTGATGACACGCACAAGGTGGGGATAGTCCAACTGCGCGCGGGGATTTTCGAGATCAATATTCAAATGTTTTTTTGCCGCCCGCCGCAACGCTTCAATAAACGCGAGGAAACGCTTCTCGGGGCCCTGGAAATGCCTCCACGATTTCACAAAATGCCTCAGAGAAGAAGGCCAGAAACGGGTCCCCAGGCTCTCAATCTCAAGATCCATCCGGCGGACAAACCGTTCCGCTTCTTCTGCCTGAGCGTAGACCCGGCGGAAGGCCAGCAAATTCTCGCGATACAATTCCGCGTCTTCGACCCCGAATCCTTCGATCCCGTCCTTTTTTCTCTCAAAGTTTTCCAAAAGAAAATATTCCGGTCCCGAAAATTCCCCCTCGCGCATCAGGAGATCCGCGACTTTGAGATTTTTCCCGGCTTCATCGAAAAAATGAAATCGTTCCGGCTCAAGTTTCGCCTGCGCTCCCTCCACCAGAAGCAGCTTGAACCCGTACTGCCGCGCAAGTAAATCCAGAAGTTTTTTAATTTTGATTTGCGCTTCATAATGCGCGTGGGCGTCTTTCACGTAAAAGACAAACGGCGCCTCCGGATTAAATCGCTCGCCAAATTCCTCGATAGTTCCCAGTTCGGAAGGGATGGAAAACTTTTGACTGAATCTTTCGGAAGAAACGGAAGGCGATTCGGGAAAGGCGGGATTAAATGCGAACACAGATACACTCTGAAGCGTAAAAGAGAACGCAACAAATAATGCGAGTACCTTTAGAGAGAATACTCTTCTTTCGTTTTGCATCGTGTATCGTCTCACGGCTTTCGGTTAGATTTAAATAGGAACATACTTTATAAAGATATTAAAATAAGAGTAACAGGTAACCACTTGTTTTTCAAGTTCGGAAACGGGATTTTTTGTCTGGACTACGAGGATATTTTATCGGGATTTAAAATGACGCAACTTATTGTTATTGAATAAGTTAGCAATGAAATAAAAGGAGGAGCTGTCCCGGAAGCATTTATTCTTCAAGGATAAGAAAATAAAAAGGGCGAAATGAGAGATTTTTCTTCATTTCGCCCTTTGTCAAAAAATAGAAACCTTAGCCGTTAACCAGCTTATTGTCCGGTCTTTTGGGAGGATCGTTCGCAGGTCTTGGCTCGACCGGAGGATTTCCCTTAAACTGCGGAGCAAGCTCCCGGTTAATCGCGGCATATGCCGGATCCTTCTCTTCGGAATCCACAATCGCCCCAATCGGACACTCCGGAAGACACATCCCGCAGGTAATGCAGGTTTCGGGATCAATGATCATAAACGGCTGCCCCTTGTATTCTCCGGGCGAAAAAGCTTCAACGGGGCAAACCGCCACGCAGGTCGCGTAACGCTCACCCAAACATTTTTCTGTAACAACGTATGACATGTCCTTCTCCTTTCGTAGGGGCACATTTTACTAACTCTGTCCCTAAAACTCAATAAGCAAAATCGGTTCTCAGATTTCAACAAACTCGGGCTTTACTCTTTTGGGGATCAATTGCTTTTCATGCGCCTTGGCAAGCAGGGTATCAATTGCCTTCCGGTCTTCCGTTCCAAGCTCCAGGGTCCGTTCATTAACATACATCCCGACAAACCGGTCGGCCGTTTCAGGATTAATTCCTCTCCCGAACGGAAGCGCGTACTGAATCGCGTCCTGCCGGTGGTCCAGGGCGTAACGGATGCTGTCCTTCAAAATCCGTCCGAGACATTTCGCGGTTTCCGGCCCAAGATCTTTTTTCACAACATCAAGCCCCAAAGGAAGAGGCAGCCCCGTTTCCCGATACCACCATTCCCCCAAATCTATCACCTTCCTGAAGCGGGATGCGCCGTAAGTCAGTTGGCCTTCATGAATCACAAGGGCCGCGTCAGCGCGTCCTTCCTCAACCGCTTCAAGAACCCGGTCAAAAGGAACGGCCACATGCCGGACCCCGGTCTCGAAAAGTTTGAGCAAAAGGAAAGCCGTTGTCATTTCCCCGGGGACAGCGACCGTCTTCCCGAAAAGTTCTCCCGCCATTAAAGGAGTCTTGGCCACAACCACCGGTCCGTAATTGAAACCTACGCTCGCGCCCGATGTTAAAATCGCATAACGTTCCCCCGCATACGCGTAGGCGTGCAGAGAAATCGCGGTAACATCCAGTTCCCCGTTGAGCGCCCGCCGATTCAGGTTTTCGATACCCTCAACGACATGTTCAAAACGAAAATCGCCGGTATTAATCTTGCCTTTCGCGATCGCGTAAAACATGAACGCGTCGTCGGCATCGGGACTGTGCCCCAGGCGAATCATTGTTTCCCGGGTCTCCCCCGGAACCTTTTTCATGACCGGAGTCCGTCAGGCGACAAGCTTCACCCCCAATTCCGTGAGTTCTTTTTTCAGTTGTTCGACCGAATGAAACCGGACCGCCGAAATTCCCAGGGACAAAGCGGCTTGAACATTTTCTTCCAGATCATCGATAAAAACGGTCTCCTCCGGCCCGGCCCCCAGCCTTCGAAGCGTCTCATGAAAAATCTCCGGGGCGGGCTTCTGAAGTCCCATTTCGTGGGAAACAAAAACAAAATCCAGTTTCTTCAAAACCGGAAAATTCTCGACCCAGTAGCGGTAATGCAAGTCATTGGTATTGGAAAGCGCGGCGAGACGATACCGGCCCTTCAGCGCTTCGATGATTTCTTCCATGAAATGATTCGGCCAAAAGATATCGTTCCAGATCTTTGAAAACCTCTCAAAACCAATCGAAAACCCGAGATCCCGCTTCGCGTTTTCGAAAAAATCCCGGGACGTCAGCTTTCCGGTCGCATACAATCCGACCCGCTCCGAACCGTAAAATTCCTTCTCGATCGTTTCCACGGAAAGTCCCGTCGCTTCGGCAAGCCGCCGCACCCCCCGGAGATAATCGTAATGAAGAATGACGTTTCCGATATCGAAAATAACCGTTGTGATATTGAATGAAGTCTCTTGCATGGAGGAGAATTATACCATTTTGATGGAAAAACCGGACCGCAAATCTTATAATCAACCGCAACAAATCCCGTTCCGTGAGTTTAAAATGAAAAAAAAAGCAATCCTGTTTGATGTTGACGGCGTCCTGATCGATGTAAGAGCTTCCTACATCGAAACCATCCGGCAAACGGTCGAACGTTATCTGGCAAAACTCCCGAATATCCGCGCCGGAACGGGCTCTCTTCTTTCCCCGAATGACGTAAACCGGTTCAAGCTTCTCGGCGGATTCAACAATGACTGGGACACGGTTTACGGTCTTCTTCTATACTTTCTTTCTCTGGCAAAAAAAATCGGCGGGCCGGAAGTTTCTTTCACGAAACTCTCCCGCTTTAAAAATTTTGAAATTTTGAGCCGGCGGGTTCCGCATCCTTGCGGAGTCAAAGGAATCGAAAAATTAACCGGAAGAAACCGGGCCGTTTGTTATGAAACGGCAAAAAACATGTTTCAGGAAATTTATCTCGGGGAAAAACTTTTTCGGAAATTGTATCGAAGAAATCCGGAATCGAAACCCCGTCGAGGATTAATCGAGAAAGAAAAGCTTCTCATCCCTCCAAAAATCCTCTCCTCTCTGAAAAAAGGCGGCGCCCGTCTCGGAATCGTCACGGGGAGGACCCGCTTCGAAGCGGAGTACGTCCTCAAGCGGTTTGGGATTTCTTCGCTTTTCGATATTTTGGTGACACATGATGAAATTGAACGGGCAGAAAAAAAACACGGAAGGCCTCTCGGGAAACCTCATTCTTATCCGGTACTGCTCTGCGCGGGAAAGATCAAAGCGGATTCTTTCTTTTACGTCGGTGATTTACCGGATGACATTAAGGCCGCAAACGGCGCCAAGGAAAAAATCAAAATCACTTCCTGCGGTTTCCTCTGGCGCCAGGACCGTCTTTCCGTTATGGAAAAGGCGTTAAAGTCGGCCCGGCCGGATCTTTTCATCCGTCATCCCTCGGATCTTCCCGGGCTTCTCCGCCGTTAACGGCAATAGCTGGCAAAAGAAGTCGGAGTCTCCCAGAGAGTGACTTTGGAGACCGGCAGCGAACTTTTCCTGGCGAATTCAAAAATCAAGCGGGCGATATTCTCGGCAGTCGGAGGTTGTTTCAAAATAAAAAGAGGCTCTTCCGTCTTTTTGAGCACGGAGACCAGCGGATCTTTCGCGCAAAGGATCATCCGGTGATCCAGATTTTCGTCGATCCAGTTTTTCAGCAAGGCTTTCACTTTCCCAAAGTCAGTGACCATTCCCTGGGAATTGAGCTTCGCGGCGGAAAGTTCAATCTCAACGCGGGCGCTGTGCCCGTGAAGATGCCTGCATTTCCCGTGATGTCCGGGAAGACGGTGTCCGTAACAAAAGTGGATTTCCTTGGTAATGGTGTACATGGACATCATCATACGAACTCGATTCCCATTTGGCAAGCGGGGTTTAAATCGCTTATAATTCGAGTCTATGAAGGGAAAAATCTGCGTGCTGACAAGCGGCGGGATTGAAAGCGCCGCGCTTCTCTCCCTCTATATGGAAAAAAAGTGGACCGTTTATCCTCTTTACGTCCGCCACGGATTCCGCTGGGAAAAAGCCGAGCTATATTGGCTCAAAAAGCTATTGGCCGTATTAAAAAGACCTTCTTTGAGACCGTTGACGGTTCTTGATGCCCCTCTTAATTTATTATTTACTCGAGTTTGGCACTTTTCAGGTGATAAATAATGCTAACAGCCTCAAATAAAATGGCTTCCGGCCGAAATCTCCTATGGAGTCACATCCAAGGAGGGCACGGAAGCCATGAGAACCGAAG
>Ga0172375_10004575_pt1 | contig 20324 bp, 18 predicted proteins | sample LakKiv1m_FD_114537 | JGI IMG/M metagenome (GOLD analysis project Ga0172375, IMG submission 114537) | Freshwater microbial communities from Kabuno Bay, South-Kivu, Congo - kab_092012_11.1m | ecosystem: Environmental > Aquatic > Freshwater > Lake | place: Democratic Republic of the Congo...
AATTCAACCGGAGCCTACTTCAAAGCTCTGGAATTGATCCAGAAGGATGGCGTCGGAGCTGTGCCGGATCACCTGATGGATGCAAGCCGAGATGGGCCTGCCCTGGGTCACGGCAAAGGGTATCTGTACCCGCACTCATTTCCCGGGCATTATATAGCGCAGCAATACCTGCCTGATAAATATCAGGGAACCCGCTTTTATGACGCCTCCGACCAGGGGTATGAGAAAAGCATCCGCGAACGACTGGAGCGGCTTCGCGCTGCTGGATCTCCAGTCGGATCCGAAAACGATTTGAAGCAATAAGTCTATTCTTTGATCATCGAATTGATTGTGGAATATATATCGCTGAGGTGAATAATGACGACATTCCTGCTAATACGCCACGGAGAAAATGATTCAATCGGACATTACATGCCGGGCAGAACACCAGGCCTGGTATTGAATGAAGCCGGAAAAGCGCAGGCAAACCGAATAGCAGAATCTCTGTCGGGTGTGAAGCTGGAGCGGATCATTTCAAGCCCGCTAGACCGTACCGTACAGACCGCAGCACCCCTGGTAAAAAGCACCAGTTTACCTTTGGAAATTAATGATGCCTTCATCGAAATGGACCCGGGAGAATGGACCTCGAGACCGTTCTCAGAATTATTCCAGAATCCCCTCTGGGCGCAGTTGCGTTCAGACCTGAAAGATGCCGGATATCCGGGAGGTGAGACCTTCATATCCACCCAGGAGAGGCTCTGGCAGGGAATGCAGCAGATTCTGAAGCAAACAAAAGGGGGTATTGTGGCACTCTTTACCCACGCGGATTGTGTAAGGCTGCTCACTGCCAGTGCGCTTCACATTCCATTGAGCCATTACAACCGCATGATCATAGATACCGCGTCATTGACGGTCATCACATTTCGGAATGGAAATCCCGTGCTGGAAGTATTAAACAACAGGCTGCCCTATTCATGGCAGCCTGGATGATCAGACTCCGCAGCCGTGTTACCCGGCCAACGCTTTTTCAATTTCCTCTATGACATCGGGAGTTAATTTCACCACCAAATCCAGAGCAGCCATGTTTTGATGAACCTGTTCGGCCCGGCTGGCACCGGTGATAACGGTGGAAACATGCGGGTTCTTCAGACACCAGGCGATTGCTAGTTGAGCTTGTGAAGTCCCCAATTCATCCGCCACGCGTTGTAAACGGCGAACGGTTGAGATCCTTTCAGGTGTAATCTCCTTTTTTAACCACGCCATATTCTTTTGTGCCATACGGCTGCCTTCTGGAATTCCGTCATTGTATTTCCCGGTGAGTATTCCACTGGCAAGGGGAGACCAAATGGTTGTTCCATACCCCAGCTTGTCGTAAAGCGGCGCATATTCCTCTTCCACGCGTTTCCGGTGCAGTAAGTTATATTCCGGCTGCTCCATGGTGGGGGGTGTCAGGTGTTCCTGACGGGCAATCGCATCCGCGCGTAAAATGTCTGCAGCGGACCATTCCGAGGTGCCCCAGTAGAAGGCCTTTCCCTGACGGATGAGCAGGTCCATTGCGCGCACGGTCTCTTCAATCGGAGTTTCTGGATCTGGTCGGTGAGCAAAGAGAAGGTCTACGTATTCCAGCTGCAACCGGCGTAGGGCGTTATGGGTGCCTTCAACGATGTGTTTATAACTCAGGCCGCTATCATTGGGTCCAGTCCCTCCCCAGAAGATTTTGGTAGAAACAATATAAGATTCGCGTTTCCAACCCATTTCTTTTAGAACGCGACCCATCACCAACTCCGCATTGCCATGAGCATAGGCTTCTGCATTGTCAAAGAAATTTACCCCATGCTCCCATGCGGTAATCATGCACTCGCGGGCTACATCTTCACCCACCTGTCCACCGTAAGTAACCCACGCGCCAAGTGATAACTCGCTGACTTTCAACCCTGCTTTGCCGAGATGCCTGTAATTCATACTGCTCCTTTGTGTTCTAATCAATTTGCAATGATAAATGAGATGGATACCCTGTATCCAGTGTAATTTTAACCCCAAACACCACATGCATGCGGTGTTATTACCCCTTTTCTAAGCGGGGATTCAAGATACGCTCAAGCGAGAACCCGAATAGTGAGAAAGACATCCCGGTAAGCAGCACGAGCGCCAACGGTTGAATGATGCGGTATTGATGGTGATAGAGTGCTCCTTGCGTGAGCCCCTGGTAAATTAAGGTACCCCAGGTTGGGTAACCGGTGTTGATATTAAACAACCCAAGGGTGACTTCAAGGAAGACAAAAGACGGAATGAGCACGATCAGCTGTGGGATGACCGTAGGCAGAATTCGCGGTACCAGATAGCGCAGGATGATGCGGCTGCTGCTGGCACCGTAGGATTGAGCTGCTTCAATATATGGGCTGGAACGTATGGAAAGGAATGCGGAGCGGAAGTTCTTGGTGGGGCTCCCCAGAACATTGAGCAGAACGACAATGATCATAATGACCCAAAGATCCACGTTGAGGTACGCGTATGCCAGTACGCTAATAGCAAGGACAGGCAACACCAGATTGATCTCCGTCATCCGTTGGATGAGCGCATCGACCCAGCCGCCATACCAGACGCCAGCAGCTGAGATGAGCAGTGAAAGCAGGGTGGTGATCAATGCGCCCAGAAGGCCGAACCCAAGAGTGAGGGGCATGCCCCAGAGCAAGGGAGTGGATAGCTCACGACGCAAGTTATCAGTTCCTGCCAATCCATAAACATGCCCCAACAATACGAGACGGCCCGAAATATCATTCCCGGGTTCAAATGTCAACCCTTCCACGCGGACGGTGTACCGACCCGGCACCAGGATGGGGGTGTCTCTTGTGGGATCAGCGAAGAGACTGTGATGGGGAGGGGTGGGGTCAATCTGCCCGAAGCGAAACCAGGCTGCCAGGTGGGGATTGACATTTACCATGCGCTGGATCAGGATATTGTCATCGAAATTATAGGTGGTGCCGGTAATAATGGCGGTATTCTTTAGCTTTACCTCTCGCCCGTCCGGGGTGATCCAGGTAACGGTTGCGAAGGAACGTTTCACGGTATATTCGCCATCCAGATATAACATAGCTTCGCTGGGAAAATCTCCGTAATTGTAGTCAAACTCGAATGTCAGGTCGATGGAGCGTGTGCCATCCGCGAGATCTGTAACCTGTTTTTGCGCTTCACCTTTTTCGCTATCCAGGATGAGGGTCGATAAGGTGTCTTTTTGCCTGAAGGCATTCAACCAGGCAGGGCTGGCTAACCGGGGAATTACAGGTTGTCCGGTCATTGTGCTGCCACCCCAGGTGGTGCCGATCTTCCCATAGGGAAGTGCGATCAGGGAGTATAGCGAACCAATCAGAAGGAGAAGGATGACGAACAGCCCGAAGATAGCGGATGGGTACTTAACCACTTGCTGCCAGGCTTGTCGCAATGTCTGTACGAAAGGGATCCTTTCGGGTTTCAAACGGGCTGACTTCACGGAGGTTTCCTCTTGCTTGTCCAGAGAAAGCCTTCTGGGTGGAAAGTGAATGGCTTGACGTTTGAAAGGTAAGATAGAGTGCCAATCTTCCTTTCCCCGTAGCGATGGCTCAGATCCGAAAGCGCGTACCCGCGGATCGACCAGGACGTAAAGCACATCCAGCAAAAATACCACCAATCCGAGCACATAAGCAAAGAGGACGATCAGTGAAACCGCAACGATCATTTCGCCCGGGTACATGCTTTCACCCCAGAAATTTGGCAAACCGACCGTCACAAACAGCCAACCGATACCCGGCCAACTGAAAATCACTTCCAGCGCCATGGTCATTTGCCAGAAAGCCAGCAGCATCATCGAGAAACTGGTGAGGATATAAGTAAAAGCAGGGCGAAAGACATATTGCCGGGCTAGCCGACGGGGCGGCAAGCCAACTGCTTTCCCCAGGTCCACATAATCCTCTTCAGAGAAAATGAGAAAGTAGGTTCGCCAGGCATAGATGAATTGAAAGATCAGGCTTAGAACAATCGCCAATACTGGCAGTGCCATATGCTGCAATACCACCCCAACATATCCAATCGGTTTGTCTGGTGGCAAGGTATCCAGCATGCCGCCAAAGGGCAGTATTCTCAGCCAGGCTGCGAATACTGCGATGAGGAAAATGCCGATCACCCAGGAGGGCACCGAAAATAGCGGAGCGAGCAAGGGAAAGAAGTGGTCTGCGCGTGAGCCGTATTTTCCCGATAGCCAGAGAGCCAGGGGTATTCCAGCCAGAAAGATGATCAGGTTGGCAGCACCGGCCAGTAACAGAGTGTTGGGAAGGTGTTTGAATATCAGGTCATTCATGCTGAGCATGGTCTTTCGTCCCCAGCTGAGCATGGGCAAGGTACCTATGGCAATTTGTCGAAGGTTACCCCATTGAAAACGCATGGCATTTACTGTCCACTGCAGGTGACGGGGAAGATATGGCAGATTGAGACCCATTTCATCTTCCAGAGCAAGGCGCATCTCATCGAGCCGCGCATCTTCCTCTTCCGGTGTCATTCCAGAAAATTCATCCAGATGGTCATAATAATAGGCAAGGGTCGCTTGCTGAGCTTGCTTTCGTAGATTGGCTTCAAACTGCGGAGGTTTTGTGGCAAATCCCAGAACGACCGGACGATTGACCAGCATGATCGTCAGGAAGATTCCCGTGAAGATGGTGACGAAGATCAACAGGGCTCGAAGACCCAGAAAACGCAGGATCCCCCATATTGTGGATGATCTGGAAGGTGGCAATGGCAGGTTGATTTCAGCTGCCGCGTTGGGTTGGGTCGTGTCGGAGTGGGTGGGTTCCATGGCGCAGAATCGTCTTCAACTAAGTATAACGCAGACGCGTGCCACTGCCTGTTTATCTCGCGTAGCACCTCCGCAGGAGGCACGGGGAATTCGAATCCCATGATCGGAATCAGTACAATAAAAAAAGTGCCCCTAGCGTAGCACCCCCACAAGGGGTCGCGTAGCACCTCCGCAGGAGGCACGGGGAATTCGAATCCCATGATCGGAATCAGTACAATAAAAAAAAGTGCCCCCAGGGGAATTCGAATCCCCGTTTTGGCCTTGAGAGGGCCACGTCCTGGGCCACTAGACGATGGGGGCAGGGCGACAGAGATTCTATCACAACCTGTGTGCATTGGCGAGGTCATTCCGCCACTGATCCGGCAAGTAGACTGTGTATATAATAGAGGTAAGGGAAGTAAAAATGAAAACACTCCGCAGTTTCATTCTATTACTGATCATACTCATGTTCTTTCAGACAATGCAGACCGTGCCTGTGCACGCGCTCACTGCGTCAGTATCAAAACCCTGCGTACTGGTGCTTGAAGCAACGGGAGCTCTAACACCTGCTATGCTGCAATACCTGAACCGTGGTATCCAGTCCGCGGAAGATCAACAGTGCAGTCTTTTGATCCTCCAACTTAATACTCCTGGTGGAGAGATCGAACTGCTGAACCGCATGGTCAGCGCTGTACGCGCCAGCCATGTTCCGGTGGTCGTTTATATCGCTCCCCGGGGAGCGATTGCCGGCAGTGCAGGCACCGTACTGACACTGGCCGGGCATGTGGCAGCCATGGCACCTGAAACAGCCATTGGAGCGGCATCCCCGGTAGGCTCTCAGGGAGAAGATATCGGCGAGACGATGGAAACCAAAGCCAAAGAGATACTAAAAGCCACTGCCCGCTCTCTGGCAGAAAGACGTTCACCGGAAGCCATTGCACTTGCGGAAGATACGATCGAGAATGCCCGCGCAGTCACCTCCTCTGAAGCTGTGGATGCCGGGTTGGTGGATTTGATCGCCGAAGACATTCCAGACCTGCTGCAGCAGCTGGATGGATGGCCGGTCCTCACGGTGGATGGGGAAATCACCCTACAGACCACAACCGCCGTGCCCATTCCACTTCCGGCCACGCTGCTTGAGCAGTTGCTGGGAATGCTTACCAACCCAAACATCGTCTTCCTGTTGCTTTCGGTGGGCGTGCAGGCACTGTTGATCGAGCTATCCAGCCCGGGAGGTTGGGTTGCAGGGTTTATCGGGGTGATCTGTCTGGCATTCGCCACCTACGGTCTGGGCATCTTGCCGGTGAACTGGTTTGGCCTGGTTTTTTTGTTAATGTCCTTCGTTCTTTTTATCGTGGATATCAAAGCACCCACTCACGGAGCATTAACCGCCGCGGGTGTGGGCAGTTTCATAGCCGGAGCCTTGATTCTATTCAATTCACCATCCATCCCATCCTTTCAGCATGTTTCGGTACCCCTGGTGGTTGCAACCGGGTTGGTAACTGCGGTTACCTTCGGTGCCATCGTCAGTTTTGCCGTCCGGGCACAGCGTAAACCAATCCTCACCGGCAAAGAGTCAGTTGTCGGGAAGGAAGGTGTAGTGAAAAAGCGTCTGGATCCGACGGGTAGCGTGCAGCTTAACGCCGAATTATGGACGGCCGAGTCATTGACCAGTGAAATGATCCCTGCCGGCGTCAGTGTGCGGGTGGTGGAAGTGAGAGGCCTGAAGCTGATGGTAGAACGAAAACAAGAGCAGATCGAATAAATTTTCTGTCAATATCCTTTGCGGTCGGATCCATAATTCGTGGATCTATCCCCCGAAAAATCCGTGAACGGATCTCTCGGGGGATAGATAGATAATCACAGAGAAGATAGCAGCCACGCCCAGAAGTGCCGCTTCCTCCCACATCTCCATTCCTGTACCCTTTCTTTTGACTTGCCGGCTCGGCTGGTATATACTGATACCAATTGTCCATGCGACAATATACCTATCTGGAGGCGATGTTCGTATGACACCTGATACCGGTTTCAAGCTCACTTATGCCACCATGTTCAACCCCCCCGAAGAAATGCACACTCAATTCGACCTGGCAGCTGCTGAACTTAAAGGCAGGCTGGGCCGTGAGTACGGCATGATTATCGATGGCAAAGAGCATTTCTCAACCGAAAAATTTGAAGACCGTTCACCGGCCGATACCGGCATTGTGCTGGGTATCTTCCAGAAAGGTACAGCCGAAGACGCTCACCTGGCGATGGCTGCCGCAGCGCGTGCTTTTCCAGCCTGGAGCCATACACCCTGGCAGGAGCGTGTCCGCCTGGTACGTAAGGCAGCCGAGATCATGGACCGGCGTACCTACGAGATGGGGGTCATCGTCTCGCTCGAGGTCGGTAAGAACCGCATGGAGGGTCTGGGAGATATCGCAGAGACCGCTGACTTGTTACGCTACAGCTGTGATCGTATGGAAGCAAATCATGGTTTCATTGCGGAAATGGGCCGCGATCCGCTGGTGGGTTTCACCTCGCGCAATCTGTCCATCCTCCGTCCGTATGGCGTCTGGCTAGTCATTTCCCCATTTAACTTCCCGGCCGCGCTCACCGGCGGGCCTGCCGGCGCTGCCCTCGTGACCGGCAACACCCTGGTAATGAAGCCCGCCACCGATACACCCTGGACTGCCCGTTGTATCGCGGAGTGTTTCCGCGAAGCGGGTATTCCGGATGGCGTATACAACTATGTCACCGGTCCCGGCAGCTCGCTTGGCCAGGCATTGATCGATGACCCCCGGGTTGCCGGTATCACCTTCACCGGTTCATTTGATGTGGGTATGAAGATCGGACGCGATTTCAGCAGCGGCCGTTGGGTTCGCCCGGCTATCCTCGAACTGGGCGGAAAAAATCCCGCCATCATCAGCAAGAATGCCAACCTGGATGACGCTGCCATTGGCCTGATGCGTTCTGCGTTTGGTCTACAGGGCCAGAAATGCTCGGCTTGTTCGCGTATTTTTATTGAACGTCCGGTTTATGATCTCGTCTTGGGTAAATTGGCAGACCTGACCTCCAAACTGGTCATTGGTGATCCGCTTGATCGCAAGGTTTACACCGGCCCGGTGGTAAACAAAAGTGGATATCGGGATTATCAGACATTCTGCGCCGAGCTGGAAAAAGCCGGCCGTATTGTGACCGGAGGTAAGATACTGACAGAAGGCGCGCTGGCGAATGGGTATTTTTGCGCTCCCACCATCGCGGTGGATGTGCCGGAGGATCACCGCCTGTGGCAGGAGGAAATGTTCTTACCCATTACCATGGTAGCCCCATTCGATACGCTGGAAGAAGCCATGCGACGCGCCAATGATGTCCAGTATGGGCTAACCGCTGGTTTCTATGGCAGCGAAGAAGAAGTAGCCTGGTTCTTTGACAAGATCGAAGCTGGTGTAACGTATGCCAATCGCCCGCAGGGAGCTACGACCGGTGCATGGCCGGGATTCCAGCCATTTGGCGGTTGGAAGGGCTCCGGCTCCAGTGGCAAGAATGCGGGCGGGTATTATTATCTGCCGCTTTACATGCATGAACAGATCCAAACCCACATGAAGCGGGGGTAGTTGTGACCAAACTGACCACATTGCAAGACGCTGTTGCGCGCTATGTGAAAGACGGTGATACGGTCTACGCCGCCGGTTTTACGCATATGATTCCATTCGCCGCGGGTCACGAGATCATCCGCCAGGGACGCAAGAATCTCACCCTGGCGCGCGCCACACCAGATTTGATTTACGAGATGATGGTGGCGGCAGGCTGCGCCCGGAAACTCATCTTTTCATATGTGGGTAATCCCGGTGTTGGTTCCTTGCGCATCATCCGCGAACGACTGGAAAACGGTTCCCTGGAGTGGGAGGAATATTCACACTTCAGTATGATCTGTCGATTGCAGGCTGGCGCTACCGGGCTACCCTTCATGCCTATGAACCAGACCGCAGCCACTGACCTAGAAAAAGCAAACCCGCAATACCGCCGGGTGAAAGATCCCTACACGGGTGTTGAGGTGGTAGTTGTACCGCCACTCAAACCGGATGTCGCCATCGTCCATGTGCAGCGTTGTGATGTTGAAGGGAATGCCCAGATCTGGGGCATCATCGGAGAACAAAAAGAAGCTGCTTTTGCGGCAGAGCATGTCATCCTTACCACCGAAGAGATCGTGGAGGAGAGCGTCATCCGCTCAGACCCGAACCGCACGGTCATACCCGCTTTCATAGTGGATGCGGTTTGCCATGTCCCCTATGCCAGCCATCCATCTTATACCCAGGGATATTATGATCGCGATAATGCCTTTTATCTGGAATGGGACCGCATCACCGAAGATCCAATACGTGTCAAAGCGTGGTTGGATGAATGGGTGTACGGCGTGAAAGATCGCGAAGCCTACTGGCAGAAACTACCCGCCGAAACGCGCAAGCGGTTGCAGGTGAAGCAACGTCTGGCTGCCCCGGTGGATTACGGTGAGTACTAGGAGGAATGATGGAATACTCTGCTTCTGAACTCCTGATCATTAATGCTGCCCGACTCTTGAAAGATGGCGATACCGTTTTTGTGGGGGTTGGCAGCCCGAACCTGGCCTGTAACCTGGCCATGCGTACCCACGCTCCCAGCTTGCTAATGATCTATGAAGCTGGCGTGGTTGGTTCTCGCCCATCTCGTTTGCCCCTTTCCATTGGAGACCCTACACTGGTCAGCGGCGCTGCCGCAGTAACCAGTATGTATGAGATCTTTTCCCTCTACCTGCAGCGTGGCAATGTGGATGTAGCCTTTTTAGGCGGCGCGCAGATCGACCGCTATGGCAACATTAACGCGACGGTGATAGGCAGCGATTATCAGCACCCCAAAGTGCGTATGCCAGGATCCGGCGGCTCGATGGAGATCGCCGGGTGGGCTAACCGCTGCTATATCATGACACCGCACCAGAAGCGGCGCTTCCCCGAAAAATGTGATTTTGTCACTTCGGCTGGATTTTTAGGTGGACGCAAGCAGCGAGAAGCTACCGGCGCGCGCGGTGGTGGTACCCAGTGCGTGGTGACAGACCTGGGACTGATGGAGCCTGATGGAAATGGAGAGCTGGTGCTGACCGCACTGCATGCCGGCGCTACAGCGGAAAAGGCTCGTGAAAATACCGGTTGGGACCTGAAGGTGGCGGAAAAACTGCGCTACACCGAACTGCCCACCGAAAAGGAATTGCGCATCCTGCGCGAAGAACTCGATCCGCAGGGAACATACCGATAATGGATGGCTGCTATGATCGATATGCTCATCGATAAATATATTGTAGCAATCAGAAATTACAGGAGAGAAAATGTTCAGGGAAATGCGTAGAAAAAAGCAGCAGATCCCCCAGGCAGAAGCTGAGCTTCTACTCAGGTCCGCCACCGCGGGGGTGCTGGCGGTACATGGGGATGAGGGATATCCCTACGCAGTACCAGTCAGCCATGTCCTGGCTGGTGACAAACTATACTTCCACAGCGCAGTGGATGGTCACAAACTGTCTGGCATACGGAATAATAGCAAAGTATCTTTCTGTGTCATTACGCAGGATGATGTACAACCCGAAGCACTCACCACGCATTATCGCAGCGTAATCGTGTTTGGTATCGCCAGGATACTGAAGGATCCCATCGAGATTCAGCATGCGATGGAATTACTGGCAGCTAGATTTTCACCGGCTGATATGGACGCAGCCCGGAAAGCCATTCAGGATGATTGGGAGAGGTTCGTGGCTGTCGAAGTACAGATCGAACACCTGACGGGTAAAATAGCCACTGAGCTGATGAAAAAGAATTCAGTCTGAAACCAGTCACGCAGGATTAATAGAAAACAATGACGGGCGCGTAAGCACCCGTCATTGTTGGTGCTTGGTGTAAGAGAACGACTATACGGCTTTATGAGCCGCGCCTTTTTTTAGCGCCTGGAAATTAACCTCGAGCAATTTGGCGTGTTTGGCGGGAAGATGCTCCTTGAGGGCTTTTTCCATATCTTCCATTTTCAGGAAAGGATGGTTGGCAAGTAAACCGCCAACCATAACCATATTTGCCAGACGCTTATTGCCCAGATCTTCCGCGATCTTATTGGCTTCGATGTAAACTACCTGGATATCTGTACGCTTGACCTTGCGATCCACCATGGATTGATTGACTACAAGAATACCGCCCGGTTTAACCAGGGGTTCATATTTATCCATGGAAGGTAGGTTCATGGCAATAACAGCTTCTGGATTGCGCGCGAGGGGAGACCCAATCTCGTCATCTGATACTACAACGGTGCAGTTGGCAGTACCACCGCGCATCTCCGGCCCGTAGGATGGAATCCACGTAGTATTCTTCCCGCATTCCATTGCGGCGTAAGAGATCAACTGACCAGCAAACAGGGTGCCCTGTCCACCAAAACCTGAAACGATCACTTCGGTTTGCATGGCGGCTCCTATATTTTGGCTTCTGCCACTAAGGGTGAAACTTTAAAATCACCCAGCGGATAATAAGGGATCATTTTCTGCTCGATGAAATCCAGTGAATCATCGGGGTTGATACCCCAGTTGGTTGGGCAGCTGGAAAGCAATTCCACCAGGGAGAAACCCAACCCGCGTGCCTGAGTCTCGAAGGCGGTGCGAATGGCCTTCTTCGCCATGCGGGTATTCTTCGGGTCGTGCAGAGAACGGCGGACAACATAGCTGGCCCCATCCAAAGAAGCTAGCATTTCTGCAGCGCGGATGGGGAAACCGGTAGTTTCCACGTCGCGGCCATTGGGGGAGCTGGTAGTCTTCATGCCCGGCAGCGTAGTGGGGGCCATCTGTCCGCCGGTCATGCCATAATTGGCATTGTTTAAGAAGATGACCGTGATGTTCTCACCTCGAGCAGCGGCATGCACGATCTCACCGGATCCAATGGAGATCATATCGCCATCACCCTGATACGTGAAGACCAGGCGGTCAGGGTACACGCGCTTGACGCCTGTGGCCATCGCGGGGGCGCGTCCGTGGGGAGCCTGCACGAAATCCATGTTGAAATAGTTGTAGGCAAAGACCGAACAGCCGACCGAAGCGACGCCGATGGTGTGCTCACGCATGCCCATCTCATCTAACACTTCGGCCACCAGACGGTGGGCTACACCGTGCGTGCAGCCGGGGCAATAATGGCTTTGCACATCGGTAAAAGATTTGGGGCGGGAATAAACCAGTGTTTCTGCGGTTGTCATTCTTCTCTCCTCATCAGGCAGCCATGCGAGCTAGCCAGCGGTCGCGTGGGTTACCTTCCAGCTTCAGGTCTGAAGTGGACATCCGGCGGATCTCGGCCAGAATCTCATCCGGGAATGGCATGACCCCGCCCAGACGGGCAAAGAATTCCACCGGGGTACGGCCCATGACCGCCAGGCTAACATCGTCCAACATCTGGCCCGAGTTCATCTCAGTGACCAGAATACCCTGAACGCGCTTCGATAATTCTTCAACTTCTTTGATCGGGAACGGGCTGACAGTGATCGGGCGCAGCAGGCCGACTTTGATGCCTTCTGCCCTTGCTGCGCGGACGGCTGTCAGCGCGATGCGGCCGGTGGAACCAAATCCGATGACCGCAAAATCGGCATCATCCAGATAATACTCTTTATAGCGTACTTCGTTAGCCTGAATCTGCTGCCAGCGGCGAAGCAGGCGCAGGTTCGTTACTTCTTCATCCGGTGGATTCAGGTAGATGGAGCTTAGAAAGCGGCGATCGCGGCCTTCTGCGCCTGAAACAGCCCAATCGGGGAAGGTAGTTTTGAGGGGTTGCATGGGGGGCAGTTCTGCAGGTTCCATCATCTGTCCCAGAGAACCTTCTGTCAGGACGACTGCGATCGCGCGGTATTTATCTGCCAGATCATAAGCCAGCACCGTCAGATCCACTGCCTCTTGCACCGTTGAAGGAGCCAGGCAGATCGTGTGATAATCACCATGCCCACCGCCATGAACGATTTGGTTGTAATCGCTCTGAGAAGGGGAGATATTCCCCAACCCGGGACCGCCACGCATGACATCCACGAGAACCATGGGTACTTCAGTGCCGGCAATATACGAGATCCCTTCCATCATCAGGCTGATGCCGGGTGAAGAAGAGGATGTCATCACGCGTTTGCCAGTGCAGGCAGCGCCGTAGACCATATTGATGGCTCCCAATTCGCTTTCTGCCTGAACAAAAGCGCGTCCAAGTTCTGGCATACGGGCCGACATCCATTCCAGCAATTCAGTCTGTGGGGTAATGGGATACCCAAAATAGGCATCCAATCCGGCGCGGATGGATGCTTCGGCGATCGCGATGTTCCCTTTAAGCAGCTCGCGTGTCATGATTCACCTCTCTGTACCGTTTCACGGTAGACGGTGATTGCAGCTTCAGGGCAGACGAGTGCGCAGACAGCGCAACCGGTGCAGCCTTCAGTCTTGAGGTGCGCGGGGTGGTACCCTTTGGGTGTGAGGCGACTCAAGTCGAGCTCCATGACATCCTGTGGACATTCCACAATGCACAATTCACAACCTTTGCAATAGCGGTCATCAACAACTATTCGTCCCTTGGGGGGCATTCATTCCTCCGTTGCATGATATGAGTGCTACGGAGGTATTATATCACCTGCAGGATGACGGGTAACTAGAGAAGAGCGCCAGGCTTCTGCAAAACCTGGCGCTCTGAGAGAGAACATTTTTCAGCCTTAAAGATGAATGGATGTGCCTTTCTGTATCGATTCCATGGCTGCGATAGCCGTCAGGCTGACGGCACGGATCTCTTCGTAGGGTATCGGCGCTACCCCGGTCTGGCTCCCTGTCAGGAACGCTTGCCAGGCAGAACGATGTCCTTTATCCTGGCGCAGGGGGCTGCGGAATGTCTGTTTCTGGTTATGGAATGTCAGGCTGAGTGAACGGAAATCATCCAGCACCCCTACACGGCCCGCGCAGAAAACCTCGCAGCGTTCTTTAGGGTGAGCTCTATCGCCGTTGGCCAGATAGTCCACCACACCAACCGATCCATTCGCATAGGTGATCGTTAGACTGACATTATCCTGCCTGTACTGCTTTCCATCTGGCAGTGCATGTGCCTGAACACTGACTGGTAAACTGCCTGTCAACCATGTGACGTAATCAATGAAATGGCAGCCTTCGCCGATGATACGTCCGCCGCCAATCTCCGGGTCCTGAGTCCAGTGTGTTAGCGGGATGGCGCCGGCGTTAACTGTATAATGCACCATTCGCGGCTCGCTGCTGCCAGCAATGAAATCATGCAAGCGGGCAGCCAACGGAGCAAAGCGGCGATTAAAACCAACCATCAATACAGGTTGTGCGCGCTGATTCAATTGCTGCATCACTGCCTCTACACCAGCAACATCGATTGCCAAGGGTTTTTCGCAATATACGTGTTTTCCTGCGGACAATGCGGCAATTACCTGCCGGCTGTGCAGATTATGCCGGGTGAGAATGGCAACCATTTTAATGGCAGGATCTGTCAAGATCTGACCCGTATCGCTGGTACTGTATGCGAAGCCGTATTTACGCGAGGCATACCTGGCATTCAAACCGGTACCTGAAGCAACGCCCACGCGGTTTACCCCGCCCACATGGCGCACAGCTGGCAAAAAGGTAGAGTTGGCATACATCCCGGCACCGATCACTCCCAGCCCGGGGAAATCGTCCGTAGCCTGACCGACCGGGTTTAGAATCATGCGTGCTGGCTTAATATCAGCAGCAGCCTGCGGGTAAGTTAATAAAACTCCCAGAAAAGGCGTTCCGGTTTTTCCTGTAATCAGCTCATAGGCAGCCAGAGCATCATGGATCGGAAAGCGGTGAGAGATTAGTGGTTTGACATTCAGCAAACCTTTTCCCTGCAGATCGAGAACGGATTGCAGGTTTCGCCCTTCCGTCCAGCGTATATATCCAGCGGGGTAATCATGCCCCTGTTCTTCATATTGCGGGTCATAACGACCCGGTCCGTAAGAGCGCGAGACCATGAAGGTTAATTCTTTGTCATAGTAAGGTTTACGCGGAATATTAAGACCAAAAGCTCCGATAGCGATCACGCGCCCACGGTCGCGAGCCACTTTCCCGGCCAGGTCCACCGGGTCACTGCTTGGGGTATCCGCGCAAATGAGTACGATATCCCATCCAGTCCCAGCGGAGTGTTCAGTGAGGAAGGCTTCAGCATCTGCCCTTACTGCGGAAGCATAACCCAGACTGGCAGCCAGTTTTACCCGTTCTGGTGCGACATCGATACCGGCAACCTCGCAGCCAGCCGCGCGGGCTATCCCGCAAGCCAGCAGGCCTAGAAGACCCAACCCGATAACAGCCACCCGCTCACCGACTTGCGGTTGAGCCAGCCTGAAACCGTGCATGGCGATTGCTCCCAGGGTTGTGAAGGCGGCTTCATCCAAAGTCACATTCTCCGGCACATGAGCCAGCAAATTGGCAGGGACGACAGCGTATTCCGCATGGACGGCATATCCGCCCCCGGCACAGGCTACCCGGTCTCCTGGTTTGAACCCCTGCATGCCAGTACCCACCTCAAGGATCACACCGGCGGATGAATATCCCATCGTCATGGGTTGGTCAAGCCGGCTGAAAGCAGCTTCCAGAGCGGTGACAATTCCTTCGCGCAGGGCTTTATCTACCACCTGCCGGGCAAGGTCCGGCCGTGAACGGGCTTTCTGCAGTAGGTTCTTCTGACCAAATTCAACCAGCATCCGCTCGGTGCCAGCGGAAACGAGCGAAGCCGCCGTCTGCACCAGGGCGCAGCCGGGTTTTACGGAGGGCATGGGAACTTCCTCCACGATCGATGTACCGGTTTTCATGCTCTGAAGTAATTGTTTCATATTCGCCATTATAGCAAAGAACTGGCCGGGCACAGTATCAGCATTCCATCAGCATGCCATCAGTTCAGCATGCTATAATCCCATCCATGGAGAAAGAACGACAAAGGACTTTGCTCAAATGGGTTTCACTGCTGGTAGGCGTAGTTTTAGCCGCAGTTTTCCTTATGTTGGCAATTCGTGGAATTTCCTGGAAGGAAATGCTAAGTATATTAAAACAGGCAAACCCAGTGCTGTTGGGCTTGAGCATTCTTTATGGCAGCATCTCGATCTTCTTGCGAGGTTTACGTTGGGGTGTGTTGATCAGCGCGCAGAAGAAGGTGCCTGCCCATCTAATGTTTTTCGCGACAGCTATTGGTTATCTGGGCAACACTTTTTTACCTGCCAGAGCAGGCGAAGTACTGCGTTCGGTCTTGCTTGGGCGTAAGGCAGATATCCCCAAATCGTTTACTTTTGCTACTGCAATCACCGAGCGCATTTTTGATGCAGTCACCCTGGTGTTGATCGCTGTCGTCGTAATCCCCGGTATTGGCGATATGCCCGAATGGCTCCCTCAGGCGATGCGGCTGATGGGTGTGCTGGGTGGGGCAACCATTGTGTTTTTATTAATCCTTCCGCGGATCAGTAGCTGGGTACTAAGTACCTTCGCCCGTCTGAAATTACCGCAGTCTATTCATCAGAAAGCCAGCCAGTTGATTCAGGAATTCTTTGAAGGAGCATCTGCTTTTATCCACCCCGGCAGAGCATTTGGGTTTCTAGCCTTTTCGGCTTTGGTGTGGTTCATGGATGCCACAGCCGCTGTGACCGTCAGCCACGCGCTGGGATGGGAAATGACTTATCCACAGGCTTTACTGACCCTGGCAGCAATGGGTCTGTCTTCCGCCATACCATCCACGCCGGGTTATATTGGAATCTACCAGTTCGTGGCAACCACCTTGCTGCCTGTATTCGGTGTGACCCGGACGGCAGCCCTCTCTTACATCCTTGTTTTACAAGCCACCATCGTAGCCGCTGTGGTTCTTTGGGGACTGCCGGGTCTCTGGCTAATGGGAGCTGGAAAGATCAATAAAAAGCAACAGGATACTTCGCTGGTCTGATTATTGCACAGAATGAACAGGAGATTTGGATCGGAATGCCCCGCCATTTCTCCCGGAGAACACATGCGGAACCAAAAATACCTGATCCTGATCATGCTCGCCAGCCTGCTTGCCGGTTGCCTGGGAGGACGCCCATTGCCTGAGGCTGGCGCAAAATCCTCTCTTTTTGAAGCCACCCCGACAGCATCGTTTCAAAAAGGCGAGGATTCCGTAGCGCTGGAAAAAGCCCTGAACACACCGGTGGGCTTTCCCGCATATCCAACCCCGCTGCCGACCTTCCTGGTTTCTGCCGTGCAACTTACCGTAAGCGCGCCCGTTGTTACACCTTCAGGTACCACAATTGTACCTTCTCCGACTGCGATCGTACCATCCGCCACGCCTTTATCGCCAACATCCACCCCAACCCCTGTTGCCTATACCTACCTGTTGCAGCCCGGATCTCCGGCCTATATGATGAATTATGCCAACTCCTCCGGTTGTGGTTGGCAGGGAATTGCCGGCCAGGTATTCGACGATACTGGATCGCCTGTACTAAATCTTGTGGTACGGGCGGCAGGCACATGGAATGGAACCACATCCAACTTGCTCGGCATGGGGCTTACTGGCTCATCTTTGGCATACGGCCCTGGCGGGTATGAGATTCAGCTGGGCGCTGCAGCTGTGAACAGTTCCGGTACGGTCACCGTACAATTATTCGATCTGGCAGGAAAAGCACTAACATCCAGAGTGGCGATCAACACCTATGCGGATTGTGGTAAGAACCTGGTGATCGTGAACTTCATTCGTCAAACAGCCGGGTATCAGTATTTCGTGCCCATGTCATTACAGACCGCCACGCCATAATTAAGAAATCCCCCGGATAATTGATGAAGCGGCACACTCCTACCTGGTTAAAAATTGTGCTGGCCATCCTTCTGGTGATAAGTGGTTTTTACTTCATCTGGTTTCTGGAAGGTCAACCTGTTCCATCGCAACGACTGCCCTCTCCGGTCGGAGAGTTCGCCGCACCAGCAGCGGATTCCGCCATACTTCCATCAAGCAAACCTTCCGGGGTGATCCTCCCCTCTGCTCAGCAACCAGCAGCATTGGCATCTCATCAATCCATGACACCAGCTGAAGAACAGCTCGCCAGACTGTCTGAGTTGGATGTGCCCATCCACAACCCGGTGGATCTGGTAGGTAGGTTGACTGGAGAGTACGGCCTGCCTTTATCGATCCCGCCCAGAGAAGAAATCCTACAAGTTGGAGATGAAGAGTCATTCTGGGTTAGCAATGCGGATACTCATGAAATATTTCAGGTTCACGCGATATTACGCGCGATCACCGATCATAGTTACTTTTGGACGCAGGCTGGTGTGCCTTATGACGGACCGGTTTATTCAGCCATGGCCAACATTTTTGAAGACAAGATTTATCCCCAGACACGGGCATACTTTGGCAGTGAATGGACACCGGGGGTCGACAATGATCCGCGTCTGCATGTATTATTTGCCTCTGGGCTCGGGAGTGGATTGGCAGGGTATTTTTCCTCCACCGATGAATATACAACCGCCGTCAACCCGCAGTCCAATCGGCGTGAATTGTTTGTCATGAATGCGGATGGATTGACCCCGGGCAGTGAGTTCACGCTGGCTGTACTGGCGCATGAATTCCAGCATATGATCCACTGGTATCAGGATATCAATGAAGAAACCTGGTTCAATGAAGGTTTGTCAGAACTTTCAGCGCTTATCAATGGATACCCGCAGACCATGTTTGCGCAGCGCTTCATCCGCCATCCTGATACCCAGCTAACCGATTGGGAAGAAGAAGGCAGTAACAGTGCCCATTATGGCGCTAGCTTTCTTTTTTTTACCTACCTGCTGGATCGCTTTGGAGAAGACTTCATACAAGCCTTGCCCGGTTTACAGCCGAATGGTCTGGCAGCCATCGATGAGCAACTGAGCATCGAAAACCAGATGAACCAGGCAACTGGCAAAATTTATACGGCAGATGAAGTCTTTGCAGAATGGGCGACTGCAACTTATTTGAATGACCCATCCGTGGCGGATGGCCGGTTTTCGTACCCCTCTTTGCCATCGTTCATTGGGATACAACCAGCAACGCTTGTTTCATCCTGTGAAAATTACCAATTAGCGACGGAGGTGTCCCAGTTTGGTGTGGATATCGTGGAGTTTGCCTGCCAGGGAAAGCGTACCCTGGAGTTTTTAGGCGCAACAGAGGTTCCGATCCTGCCCATTCAGCCTGCATCGGGTGATTATGCCTTCTGGTCTTTCCGGGGGGATGAATCGGATATGACCCTCACGCGTCAGATCGATCTGAGCCGGGCTGGCTCTGACGTGCAGCTTTCATACAAAGCCTGGTTTGACCTGGAAGCGGATTTTGACTATGTCTACCTGGAAGTCTCAAGGGATGGGCGTATCTGGCAGATACTCCAAACTCCAGGCGGCACGGATTTGAATAAAACGGGTAGTAATTATGGATTTGGATACAATGGTCAGAGTCGTGGATGGCGGTTGGAAACAGTAGATCTGAGCGAATATCGTGGCGAGCAGATCTGGGTGCGTTTTGAATATGTTACGGACGCGGCCATCAACGGCGAAGGGTTTGTGGTGGATGACATACAAATTCCCGCTATCGGGTATTTTGAGAATTTTGAAACAGGGGATGGAGGGTGGCAGGGGGCTGGTTTCACCCGGATCCGCAACAGGCTTCCTCAGAAATACCTGGTTACGCTGATCGAGTTTGGTAAAGAAACCAGGGTAACACCCCTTGCAGTGCAGTCAGATGGAAGGATCAGTATCCCACTGGATTTTGGATCCTCCCCCAGGGCTGCCCTGATCATTTCTGGCGCAACGCGTTACATCACTACCCAGGCAACTTACCAACTAATGCTCCATTAAACATAAAGACCCCTAAGCGGGGCCTTTAAGCAAATTGGATTAGTTTACAACTGGCGCAAGTTTTCTAATTGCGCCTGCAATTCATTGCGGCGATTCCGGGCAGCCACAGAGATCTCGTTCTTCAATTCTTCGGCGTTGAGTTTCAAACGTTCCTGTAACTGTTTACCGGATGACGGCGCGAATAGCAGGGCAAAGGTAGCGCCAACCAGGCTGCCAACCACTACCCCGGAAATAAAACTGATAAACTTCTTCATCTGCTCCTCCTGTATGATTAAAATTATATGATTTTCTCGATGATTAATCAACCTCCCTGCTTGTAAACAACTTCAATGAATGGAAGACCATCGGAGCGCCGAGGCCGATCCACAGCCCTACCATTGCGTAGCGTACCAGGCGGTAGATCAATGCCAGCCAGCTTTCTCCATCTGGAAAGACCAGCTTAAGCCCGTACCAGAAAAGGAATAAGCCAATCAGCCCGATGACATACCTTAGCAAGCGGTGAAGATTATTCGTGGTTGATTTCAACCCGCCTTTGCGGTAGAGAACTGCAACTCCAAGCGTCATTCCAAGCCAGGTACCTGCTGTGGTGAATAACCCGCTGATTTCGTACGGCGTGGGGGTTGCTTCCAGTGAGTTTCGGGTGGCATTGGCAATCCATTCTGCTGGCAGTGGTGTAGATATGCCGAACCT
>Ga0172375_10004576_pt1 | contig 20322 bp, 5 predicted proteins | sample LakKiv1m_FD_114537 | JGI IMG/M metagenome (GOLD analysis project Ga0172375, IMG submission 114537) | Freshwater microbial communities from Kabuno Bay, South-Kivu, Congo - kab_092012_11.1m | ecosystem: Environmental > Aquatic > Freshwater > Lake | place: Democratic Republic of the Congo...
AACATGATAATTAGCAATCACATTAACCTTGGCCGGTTTTGACCCGACCCTGACTGGCTGGTTTTCACCCGCCCCGTGACAGTTGTCAAAACCGCTAAAAGAAGGCGCATCAGTGTCCGGGAATCTAATTTGGCAGCTGCCACGGTACCCCCGGATACCTTAACCGCATCCGTTACGTTCCGAAACGCAGTCGGGGTATCCATATCAAGTGCCGCTACAACCTCTTTGCCAACCTTCGCTTCAGTAACAGGATGAGGAATCGTTGCGACGGTAATTCCGAGAGATTGAATCAATTTTCGGGCTTCCCTCATATCACCTCGTTCGCAAGTAACGGTCAGGCGAGTTTTTGCTAATTCCCCAAAGATCTCGGGACCTCCATCCGAAGTCCGCTGGGCTAATGTATAATCCACGACATAATGCGGATTCTCAGACAAATCCACACGCATCCCAATAAAGGCATTCTCCGTTAACCCAAACCGTCCTTGCAACGCCATGAAAGACGCATCCCCTTTTGCAATCAAACTGTTTAACGCTCTGTTCATAAGGCCAGGCATTTCCTCCGAACTTCCCGCAAACAAATCCCGTACCGATTGCGCTTCCGCCTCACTCATTTCAAGTTTCCCGGTAACTCCCATGCTCGCCCCCTCCACCAATGCAGACTGAATCGCAGACGCCAAATTTCCGGCTTCATTTTCTATACGCTCCTGCAAAGCGTTCTTCAGATCGAAAACCCCGGGAGGTAAACTTTCAAGCCCCGCGCCAAGACTATTTTTCAGAAGCAAGGGGAGATCTTCGCTTATCAAAAATTGCATAACCGCTTGGGCGGATTCAGCTTCATTAATTCTATCTACAATAGCCTGCCGCATATCCCCCACCAACCGATTCAGAGACAATTCATAAGCCTCTTCAAATTCCGTCCGAGCCCTTTCCAACCATCCCTTCATCGCGTCATCGATAAGGCCTTCCATCTGTTCACGACTCATCGGTCTTTGATCCACAACCGATAGCACGGCTGCAATCTCATCTGACTCGGGCAAAATTTTTGAAAAAGCAGAAGACCTAATTCCGGCAGTTCTCCTAAAATAGTCCTGCGCCCGGCTCAGAACTTTCTGCTCACGATCTCCGCCAAAATTAACCGTCGTAAAAGTTCCGTAGCGCTCGGTCATGAATTTCGCATCCGATACGGGCGTTCGCTCCCTGAGCCGCTCCCCTTCCGGCATATGTCGATTTAGCATTATCAACATGCTATCCATTGGAATCTCACGAGAATCTTTCAGCGCGACTTGAGAACCCTTCGCCATACAGCCAACCGCCCAATTTTGAAGATCCAAAACAATAGATAGTCCGTCAAGATTCAGCGGCCCTCCGACTGTTTCAGAATCAACCGCTTCATCAATCACAATCCGCATATCCTTAGCATCTCCTGTTCTTAACGTTTCACGGATCATTCTTAGGAATTCCGGAAAGGTCGACAACATTCCGCCCACCAGCGATGCATTAAGGTTTTCCCATTCAGCACCGGCAGCTATTAACTCCCGCATAAAACGCGCTATAGATTGTTGATCCACCGAATGATCAAGATGGGCGATTCCTCCGACTTTATTTTTCTCATCCCACAAAACAAGTCCGATGCAAGGCCCTAGCCCATATGTCTGCAAAAACCGGACTTCTCCTCTTGGGCGGTTTCCGCCAATCACCGTAAATTCCTCCTGCGAGACCGTAATTGAATTTTCCGGACTGGTCGCAATCGGTTTGAGTACGGAAGCACCCCCCAGCGAAGAGCCGCTTGGACCGGGCGTATTCCTTAAATTACGGGCAAAATCTCCTAGAATAGCCACCGGATCGGCGTTGGCATCTCCCGCTCTGCCATTCCTTAAAACTTCATCCAGCCTTCTTTTAATACCCGCGTACCCCTCTCCCGCGCCTTCCAATACGCCATAGGCATCCGCGACGGCACTGCGAAATAAATTTTCATCGGTATTTCTTTCCGTCAACCACTCCCGGTTTCTTGCGGCCAGATACCCCGCGAGAGCGTTGGTAATTTCTCCGCGGACAAAGGGGCCTTCCAAATAATGCCGGATCGCATTCTCCGGACTTAACTCTCCTCTTCTTGACATGATTCCGCCCAAAACTTCTCTCATCCCAACCTCATCAACCCGCTGAGCTTCAAGAACTCCGGCTGCCAAAACAACCGCGTCCAAAAATGCCCGGCGATTAAGAGCGCTTTCCCTCAACCCTTCGACATCCGAAAACAACCTGTCTAAAATCCTCGTCGCGCGTTGCCTGGCTTGAAACCGCGAGCGGATTCGGGATGGCAATCCACCCAAAGCCCGTATTCCGTATCTAAAACCGAACAACGCCGCTCCGGGGAGGCTGAATCCCAATGCGGCAAAAATCGCGGCATTTTCGCCCACCCGTTGAATCTCGCCCTGCAAAAGATGAGAAAATTCAAACACTTTTCCGATAATCTCAGCACTTACCCGATTGAGGCGAAGATTGGGATATCTCTCTCTGAGATTGAAGAAAGCCCTCTTCCCTCTCTCATGAGTCAAAACTTGTCCAAGCCAAAAATCCGGGCTGGCCGCGGCATTCCGGTGAATAAATAACCGGCGGGCCCCTCCGTCATATAAGGCATTATTGACAAACCGCTGATTTCTCAAATAAACAGAAGGTGGCCGTGCGCTCACAGAAACTCCTGGCCGCGTGTTCACATAGAGCACATTGGAGCCGGCATCGTGATAAAAACCCGCTTGCCGAAAGATTTCAACCGCCGATTGCCTAAGCGCGTCCGCCTGTCCGCGCAAGGCAATCGCGCTAAATTGATTAATATCCATTTCGATAATATCCTGGACAACGGTAACGACCCCCGGATTCACCGGGTCGTGGAAAAGATGATTAACTCTTGCCCCCAATTCAGCGTCCGTAGCTCCGGCAAAACCGGGATCCAGAACCTCCCCGTGGCGGACTCGTTCAAGCAGACTCTGATAAATCCGCCCAAAAAGTGAAACCGTTAAACCGGCGAGCGCTCCATAGAAAAGATTCTGGGCCATTAATCCGCCTCCGTAAAAATTCACAATATAGAAGGCCATCAACGCCAGCGCTAAAAAGCCAAACGCACTAAACAGCCCGAACAGTCTCCGGTTTGGATAGGCCTCACGAATATTGCTAAACAAATTACGCATTAAGCTAAAATCAAAATTAACCGGCCTAAAAGAAATCCTCCGATCGAGAATTCTCCGAAAATCTTCCATTCCTCTAAAAAAATCCGGCGGAATTTCGCGTATTTCCCGGATCCGGTCGATTTGGTTAAAAACTTCGCGGAAAGTTTCCCAATTAACCGGCGGCACATCCGCTATCCTCTGCCTCGGAGCTTCCTGTCTTAATCTATCCAAAAATTCTTCCACCCTGTTCCGATCAAATTGAGATCGGAGAGAATCCGATCGCAGATCATCCAATTCATGCGTAAGCAAATTTATTCCAATATCCGTCACCGCGCCGGGGTTCTCTTCCATTTCTCCCATCAACTGCCGTATGAGCGGCAAAGCCCTTACCTGCTCCGCATCCGCCTCACGCACATTGTCCTCCACCATATCATCCAAAGCCGCCTCGACACCCGACAGCAAAGCTTCCACCGCCTGGCGAATTTTCCCGCTCAATTCGGCATTTTGTTGAAATCCAATGATTTTAAGTAATTTTTGATTATCGTCGGATGAAAACCAATTAATGTTCAGAACCTCGCGGATATCCGGATTTTTCCCCAAGCCGTCGATCGTCGTTATAAAATCATCGAGAAGACTGATCAAGCGCCTTTCAAATTCGGAAACTTTCGCGTCCGGATCCATTTTCAGCCGGAAGGCTGTCTCGATGGCCTGCAACATGCAGCCATGCATAAATTGAATCATCCTCGTCGAACCTTCGGCCCTTGTATCTCCGAGACGAAATTCAAGTCTCGTCGGCGCCCTCCCGGGTTGTTCCGGTTCAACCCTGACGGCCGGTTTCGGACCCGGCACTTCATCCACATTGCCGGTCCCGCCTTTGACGTCAATCGGGCGCAGCGACTTACTGGCAAAAAATTCAATTCTCGTGGGGTCGGTATACAAAACAGCATCGGCAAATCCGATATAGCGGGCAACCTTTCTGATTGCCGCCAATTTCTCGGCATCCTCATAAAAAGCAACACTGGTGTGTTTGCTTTGCCAGCGGTGACTCGGCCAACGCTGGTCGGGAAGAAAACCCAATTCCTTCAACAAGCCCCGGATCGTGTCCTGCACAACGAAAGATTGCGAAGCATAATTCGCGTATTCAATAATCGCGTAAGGACCGTCCCAATCCGCCCCAAGTTGGCCGCCGATCATATTCTCGAAAACGCCTTTGGCGATATGAAGAGGATATCTCGGATATTGTTCGGGAGGATATCGCGCGGGATTTTCAAAATGAGGTTTGACTTCATATTCTTCCCCGATCGTGGTGAGAACACCGTATCGGATTTCGGCTTCGTTGAGATTGGTAATAAACCGGCTTGCCGCCGGGACAATTCCCTCCGGATCCTCGCCATCCCGGACTCTCCGCAGAACCTCAAGCATCATGGCCAACTTTGCTCCGTCCGAATAGGTTTGGCCTTCGAATAAAATATTCCGCAGCCCCCTGTTTTGCATCACTTCGCGAAACCGCTTGAGGATATCTTCTCCGCGAGCGCGCCGCCCCGCTTCATCCAAACTTCGTCCTTCCGCTCCGCTGCCCCCAAGAAACTCAAAAATGTCCGGAATGCTCACGGTCTGCCACAAATCGTCCCGGCCGGGATTCCGAATCGGCAAATCTTCGCTTAATTTCGGATATCGAGCGCCTATTCCGAGTGATTGGGCAGACAGCAAAACACCTGAGATCGGCGTTTCCAACACTGCCGGTGCGGCCGTTTGAGTTGCTGGAATCTCCGGTTGTCTTCGCTCACCTCCAAAAAGACTGTCAAAATCAAACCGGCCGCTGTAAATCACCGCAGAGGTCGTACCGGTACCGGAGGACGGCAATATCGAAAAACTCCAGCGGCTATCATTTAAATCACTCAAATCATCATTGAGGCCATCCGCTCCGGCGACTCTTCCGCTATCTCCCATCAAACGTAAAGCACTTAAGCTGCCAAGGTAAGGTGCGGCCTCAGATAAAAGCTTTGCGCCCTGCGGGGTATACGACAAATAGGACAGTCCTCCGGTCAGTAAAAACTTTGTGCCTGTTGACTGTTCGCGAAAGACATTTGCGCCATCTGACACACCTCCTTTGAATCTAGAATCAAACAAACTTACCACGTCGAACATCCCATAAGGAGAAAGGTTTTCCACTCCCATCACAAGAGAAGAAAGCCCTCCCGGACTTTTAGGGGAAACTGCGCCAAAGGTAAAATTCGCTAAAGGACCCGCCAAACAAATCTCCCGCAACGTTCTCGGATTTCCCAAAGCCCATTCCCCCAGAGTCGGATATTCATTGCTGGGCCGGAATTGCTGATTGGCTGTGCCCGTACTCGGGAAATAAATAGGAAACGCTAGATTCCCTTTGCTCAACTTACCCGTCATCATTCCGATTCCCGCTCCGATCAAAATATTGGTCGCAGAATAACCGTGGATCCGCAACAATCCGGGTTCTCGAAAATTATCAGGAGCCAAATCATAAGCCTTCGCGGCATGAGCATATTCATGGAAATAAAGTCCCGGGACAGGGGCAAGAGACCTTGTCAGGAGGCGAAGTGTATCGTCAGAAGCTCGTCCCTGGCGGGCAAATCCCCGATCCAGGCTCTGCAGCAAATACTGCGTTCCCGCCGCCACCCCCAGCCCCATTATCAGCCTTCTTGTAGAACTTCCCCGACGAACAGACGGTCCTGCCGAAACCGGTGCGGAAACCTGCGCCACCTTTCGTGACGCAGAAAAATTTAACGCCCCTTCTTCGGCTGCCACGGCAGGACCCGCAATACTCAGCAGAGTCGCCGCCAATAAAACCGGCGCGATCACCCTTCTCGTCCAGGGACCGCTCCCCAAAGACATCCCTTGAAAACCGGAAGATTCAAGCAAAGTTCTGGCGCGTTCTATGATTCCGTTCAATTTTTCATCGGTAAAAAGAGGCTGCCCCGGGTTTCTCTCCGCCTCTTCAACGGCCGCCGCCAAAAAAGCTCCCGTGCCTTTCTGGTTGCCGCCGAGAAAACGGCCGGAAAGCTCTGAAGGCGGATTTTTCGACACCATCACCGCCCGGTTGACATCATCGATAAGATTAATCCGAATAAACCCCGGCGCATCATTGCTGTTCGGGCTCTCCTTATCCCCGGCATAAATCGCATCCAACGTTCCCGTTTCGCCGGCCTGAAAAGATTCACTCAATGCCTTGTTCCGGTACGATTCAATTTCATAAAAATTACCGTTTTCCGCGATGGCATGCATTATTGCGGAACCCTCCACAACGACAAGAATGCGGTTCCACAAATGCCTCGGAATACCGGCACCGTCCATAATCAGCCTCTGCCGAGTGCGTTCCACCTCATTTCCGGAAACAAGGACATACACCCCTCCGGCCTCCAGATATTGAATCAGCGGCTCTCTCGCCTCAGAATTCGTCATATTATTCACAAGCGGATCCCATGCTCCGGGTTCACCGTAGATGGTGCCGTCGCCATCCGTCAAAACAACTGTCCTTGTCTTTCGCGCATCAATCAAAGGCCCCGGCGTATATCCAATTTCGGCAAGCACATCATCAAAATGCCGGCTCAGGAAATCTATCGGGAGGCTTTTATCTACGCCGCGGAGATTAATCTCCAGTGATGATATTCCCCCTTCTCTAACCGAAAATTCGGAAGCTAACGGGCCTAAAGCATCCGTTAAAACCAGAGCGGCTTCCGCCCGGTAATCCCCAAAAGGTCCCGCAATGACAATTTGATTAATTTCGCCATCCTCAGCTTTTCTCATTTCAATCCGCGGCAGAGTTCTCTGTTCCATGGCTTCTTTAGAAAGAAGGTCTTCCCTGAGAACTTTTTCACCGTTTTGCCGGTATTGTTCCAGCGCCGTTCGAAGCCCCTTCGTAAGACCAGGATAATGTTCAACAACCAACGATTGTGTGTCAGGGTATTGAACGTGCAATTTATGCATAAAACTGCTAATCACGGCAATACCGTTATCAATCAGAAAATCCGCCAAAATCTTCGGAATAGTGGTTTTGCGTCCTTTTTCTTTAGTCTGAAGAAATTCCCGGAGACCTTCAGCCGGAACCCCCAAAGACGAGGCTTCCGTCCCGGAATGCAACCTTGCATATTGCTGAACCCGTTGAATGGCTTCGCCCACATTTTCGGGACCGACAATCATAAAAAGCTCCAAATCACTCGAAGAGATAAATTTCAATCCGTCTTCGCGATCCAGCATTTTTTCCCGGATAATATCCATAATGGGCTGCCAGAAATCTTTTCCCACCAAAAGGATGGGTTTTAACTGTCCGGGCTCAAGCGGCTTTCCCGTTTGTTTCATGAGGGTGTCTTTTTGTATCTGCATCACCGTTAAAAGCTCGAATAATTTATCCATGGTTCCGACCGCGCCCGGCAAAAACACGACCGCACTTGTATTGCTGGTCATCAGGATTTGATGGGCCGATTCATCGCCAATCGTTAAAAGACGCGGGCCGAGAGATTTCTCTTCATCCGTCAGCGGACGGCTTTGGGTAGGATGAAGAAACAGCACGGCACTCAACTGATCTTGCCAGCCACCGCGAAAAGCCTTTTCATAAAGGCCGTCAAAAAGTTCGCGGCGTGCTGTCACACGAACCGGCAACCCCGCCAAAGCCATCGCTTGCGCAATTTCAGTTCCGATTCGAAAAGCTTCGCTTCCGACTCTCGGCCTGCCGACAAATGCAACGGCAGGGGGCATCTCATAAATTTTCGAAAACTGCGTCTGAAGCGCTTCCAAAAACGTCTCAATCGCTTCGGGAGGTGTTTTGAATGGTTCGCCTCGAGAAGCAAAATCGACCGCTGTTTCCGGATCATCCGTAATCAGAATGTCCATTTTTCTGCGTTCCGTCACTTTATCCAGAATACCTTCCCGCTCCCAAGCCTCCTCGAAAGTTCGAACGGCGTCCTCCCAAAAATCAGTGACATAAAACGAAAACTGGAGGCCTAAACGCCAGCTTCTAAACCATTCCTCATACGTTCCAAAACCTCCGGGAGTCAATACGACACCATAAACATTTTCATACAAAGCGCGGATTCTTGCCGCCATATGACGGAATTCCTTGCTCCACTCCGCATCCACGAAAGGATTGATTGTTGTTTCATGCGGGATTTTAATCGGTATCCCTTGAACTCCATTTTGGGCGTCGGGAAAATACTGCTGAATCAATGCCCGTACGGCCCTTAAAAATTCAAGTGTCTTCGGCATATCCGCGGCAACCCCGAGAGAACCTTCAAGAGAAACAGAACTGCCCGCCATAAGACGGACCAGTTCCATGAATTTTTCAATCAGCGCTTTCTGGTATCCTTCGCTGGCCGCCTGCATTGCGCCAAAGGCGGCGCCAGTACGAATGGGGTAGCCTGCCATCGCCACGGCCCCCCCCAATGCCTCAACAGCAAGGTAATAAGGATGTGTCTTCGGTACACGCGCACTACCGAAAACAGCTATGGCGGGCGCCCAAGTATGAACGATTTCAGGCAAAGACCGCAGTTCCTCAACAATTTCATCAAGAAACCTCTGTGTTTCTTCATCCAAACCTTTCCCCAGCGATTGAGCCTTTTCAGTGGACGGCGTAAGGTTTCCGGTTATCACCTCTTTCACGATTTGAGGCATCACCGGTCTCCCTCCGCGAATTCCGATCAATCCCGTATCCAGAAGTCGGTTTTGATTTTCAATAACTTCCCGGTCCCGAAAAGTTTTTACCCCCGCTGCAATTTCCATTAGTAGCTTAACAATGACAGGATTCTCCGTTTTGGAAATCACGTCATAATTCTTGCCAATTGTCCGCTTCGCCTCGGCCCACAACTCTTCCAGCGTTGGAGCGTAAGTAACCGCATAGGTAGGATCAGTAAAAAGTTTTGACATGTGCTTTAGCAATCCGAGGTAAGCCGCGGGAATTCCCTCCACGCTCTCCAGAAAATCGACGGCATCAGCCGGCTCAATTCCTATAGCCCCCAGCAATTTTTCTTCCTCTCCCCGTTGGAAATACCGGGTACGAATCAAAGCATTTACCGAAGACATCAGACGGCTTTGAACCAGAAGATCATTGAAACCCGCCGTATTCGAACCTTTGGAGTGAATAATCAAAACCACTTGCCCCTTCTTCCCTCTAAGGTTTCTGGCGAATTTAATTATCAAAGACGCTGTTTCCATTTCCGCCTCATTCAAAATATCTCTCAATGCCAAATCAAATTCATCGAAGACAATAACCACAGGCAGGGCGACAGCGGAAAGCTTTTCCGCTAATCCATCTTCAATTTGCTCGTTAAGCCATTCAAGCTCCCGCTGTTTCACGGCATTGCTGGTCAGATAAGTCGCTTTATTGACGGAGACCGGTTCCCCGATTTCCCGCCCGGCAGTATCTTTTTCTCTGACCAAAAGACCTTCGTTTTCCTTAAGGAATCTCCCTCTTAAATCATAAATATCCATATTCGTCCCTAATGCGATCATCAATTGCTCTGTCTTTCCCGAACCCGGCGCGCCCAAAATAACGGCTGCCCCGCCATTTTCGGGTTTCAGCGATTCCCTTATTTGCTGAACGGCGGGCAGGGTTTCAGCCACCTTTCGAATATCGCTCCCCAATGATTGGGCAATTTGAGTCGCTTGCCGGTCCCGTTCGGCAAAAATGGCATCAAGACCTTCCTGAGTTTCATTGGAAACACCGTTCTCGCCCGGAGTTCTGGCCAGTAACTCATTTACGGTCACCTCACGCGTCCCCAGCGTTAATGCCCCTTGCTCCTGATATTTTTCCGTTAAGCCGGCGTCTGCAATTTTGCTCACGCCATGGACATCCCCCTCAATAAACCCGATTGTGATATGCAGATCTTTGGGCGCAAGTCCTAATTCGGCGCGAAAATCCTGAATCACCTGACAATCGACCGTCATAAAATACGCCATCTTACCGGCATCCTGATCCTTCCCCTTAACAAAACCAACGCCAGTAATTTTCAACTGTAATGCGCCTCCCAGGGCCTCAAACTTCCGCCTCATCTCCTCACGGTCTGTTGCCATCGCCTGATTAAACAAACTTATCTCATTTGGCGCAATAATTGTCAGATGAACTTCACCCCTGTCCTGCAACGCCGGATTATTAATTCTTAAGTCATTGCGAATATTGATCACGCTGGCGACAACATCCTCAGGCAATTCCAGGCTTAAAAGCTGAAAAGAAAGTTTTATCGGTTTCATGGCGGAAGATTCCATCTCAACCGTCGCCGGGCTTTCAGCAATCGAAGGTCTCTTAGAAAGATTTTCGGCTATTGCGCCGACCCGCTCAGCTTCTCTTCCAAGAGAGGAAGCTAAAAACGGTTCGATCTCGACTCGCAGGCTTTCAATTATCTCATCGAAATTTTGGCCATTGATCCCATCTAAATAACGGGATGCCTCCCGAAGCAAAGTTTCGCGCTCAGGATTCGATTCCTCAAGTTCCATTGCCCGTTCAAAACGCCCCCGAGCACGGCAATAATAAATAAGAGCTTGATTGTTCTCTAGTGAATCTTCCGCTTCCCCCCAAGCTTTTATGTTGTCAGCATTTCCAACGTGCAAAGCATCACGCATAGCATCAATAGCCCTGCGAACAGCCGCCTGTTCGGCAGGGACTATAATTCCCGCGTTCACAAGCGCATCAACGGGAATGTCCGGCTCTAAAGTTTCCGTTAACGTCACGGCCGTGGATGAAACGGACACGGACCCTGCAGGCAAACGCGTTCCTTCCGCGTCAAGAGCGCGCCGGATCTCCGCAAAAGGGTCGGCCTCCATCTTTTCCCGTATAAGCCTTATCGCCTCCTGAAGCCGGTCATATTCATCAATTTCAAAGTCAATCTCGATTGTTTCGCCATTAACGGTAATCGAAACTTTTCCCTGCCCCAGGAATTCCGTCCTAAGAAGTGCGGCACCGAGGGGACTGGTGAAAAATGAAATCTCCTTCCGGAACGCCGCTTGCCACTCGGCGACTGTCGTCGAAAAACCGATATCCGCCGCCGCTTGAATCGATTCACCAAATAAGCCGATTCTATCTCCGGTTCGAACATCCATTTTCATGTTCCCAAGATACAGTTTCGCGACAGCATACAAAGGCAGGACGATGGGAAGGAGCTCGTCCTTTGCCAGCATCTGGACCAACTCATTGAATTGCGCCTCATTTAATTGAGCCAGATTACTGGTGTGGCCTTTCTGCAAAACGTAAAGGACCCATTCTTTCAAACTGAGCGGGAAAATATTTTCCGGCGGCGTTTCAAAAACATCCCGTCCCGCACGCGCCCATTCCCGTATCAGCCGGTGAAAGACTTCGAGAATTTCGGAATCCGACGCGGTAATTTCAACCGCTCTTACAAACTCAAGCTGCTCAATAACCTGGCGACATTTTCCCGTGATTTGATCCGCCGGAGCATCGGGATGATTTTCAATAAATCTCCACAAACCATTCGCCAATCTTATAAATTCCCGGTACTGCCATATCGCGTCCGATCCCTCCATCCAAATTTTGTACATCAACTGCGGGATCAAATCCAATCGTCTCAGAAACTCCGGGGAAAGGACTTCTTCGTGTTCATTCGCGTATCTTGTAAAACGGTCATAAAGCCCGTTTTCCGCCATCGCACTCGCGGCCAGAGGCAACACCCGGCTCATCAGCCTGACAATTTTTTCCGCATCGGGCCTCTTGCGCAAATTTTCCAACTGTCCTTCGACCGCAAGCTCCCGCATCCATTCCTTCACGAATTCAACCGTAACAAATTCCATTGATTCAAGTTCAAAAACAATATCCGCACGCGCGACATCCACTCCTTCCCTGAACAATTCCAAAATTTCCCGGACGTCCCAATCCTCCGAGTTTCGGATGCGATCCAAAATACCGGTATCAACCTCCCCGGGAGCCGCTGTCTCCCGCGCTTCGGCACCCCCTGCAAGTTCCGTTATCTCGATCCCGCCGAATGCCTTTCGGAATTTCATCACAAATTGCGCGACATCATTCGCTTCCATCGAAAGAGTCAACCCTTCCTGCGCTTGATCACCCGCGAGAAATTCACGCACGGCCCCGAGACTGATTTCTCCCGTCCGAATCGCCTTTTCAAAAAGCGCGCTTAAAGTCTTTTCTCCTCCTCCATCCAGTTTTTTGAGATGCCTGATAATCTTCTCCTGTGTGCCAGAAGAGACAGCTAAAAGACGGCTCGCGTCACGAAGAAGCGCCACAATTTCCACAATCGCCGGCCGCTGACTCGAACGATGGCGATCTGTCAAGTGCGGGAAAAGCACATGGGCGAGAAAAAGTCTGATCGTTTCCCGGTTCGAGCCCTGAAAAACCCTCCAATTGATATCAATACGCCCTTCCGCCGGATAGATCATGGCAAGAGCGTTCTCCATCTCTTCGTCGCCCCGGAAACCAAATTCACGATCGGAAAGAAACTGTCTTTCCTCCTCCGGCAAAAGATCCGTCGCCTCCTCAAACGCCGCGGCCCAATCCGGATTTTTCACCGAAAGCGCTAATCGGGCTCCTTCAATCCCGCTCGCCTCAACAACTCCCAATGCCTGTTGTTCCCTTTCTTCGTCGGGTGCTAAAGTCCTGATTCGCGCGGAAAATCCTGTGCTCGCCGGCTGAACCTGCGCGTTAACCGAATCTCCCAGCCATTCCTCGAAATTTCGCAGGCGGGATTGAAAGCCTTCCCCTTGCAAATCTTCCCCTAAAGAAGCGCCCGCAGCCGAATGATCTCTCCTCACACTAGCAAGAAAATCTCTGAATGCCACCGCGTTTGATTCATTCCGGTTTTTTATCTGATTGGAAGCTCGCCGCACTATATCCGCAGTTCGGACAACCGCCTGATCATAAATCGAACCTTGATAACCCTCCTGCTTCAGCCGTTCGTTTTCATAAGCGTAACGTTCCTGAACTGCATCCGCCAAGATTTCCAAGACGCCCCACTGGCCATCCCCCAAAAGTCCCCCGATCAAGCCGGTTAATGCGACACCCGCTTCGTCTTTAGCTGTTTCAAATTTGAATTTCCCGCCGTCACGAACCGTACTGCCAACCAGGTCCCGGAACCAATCTTTCTGATTGGCTGAAGTTGAAGGGGCAGGAGGAATTCTTGCTGTTTTTGCCTGGAATCCGCCAAGCCTCGTTGGCATCTGGAAACCCGGGACTTCATTCCTAGACGCACCGAGACTCTTTTCGGCTTGTTCAAAAACCGTTGCTTCTCTGATAAAAGTCTCATAGGTCTTTTGATCGATGACAGCAATTGTGATTTCCAAACCCGTTTGTCCGTATTCCGATTGAAAATCACGAATGCCTTCATATATCGCGCTAACTGGTTCGTTTGCACTGTTGAAATTCATCATTCCGCCCGTCCCTAAAGCAGTGAAAGCAATTTTCTTCAATCCCGCGCGATAAGCGGCTATCAATGCGTTTTTAGTTGCCTCCCGAATGCGGGCTCGTTTTTCCCTGATCGCTCGGTCGTCCGTCTTAAAATCAGTCCCTTCCTTTCCGGCATCATAAATAACCGCCGCAATAACAGCTCTTAACCCGCTTTTCTTTGGAACGGGAGTCCTTAAAAATGCTTGTCCCAATATAAAATCCTCAGACGAGCCCTCTCCAACTTCATACGGATTGATTTGATCAGGATTGACCGCGGGATCTATTCTAAAACCGCCGTCAGGCCGGCTAATTCCAAATGCTTGATCAATCCCGAAGCTAAGATATCGCCCCAAATCCAATTCACGCGTCTCTCCCCTGCCATCCTTCATTCGCATCTTGGGCATCTCATTAAAATGAGTGACAACGATGGCTTCCGCATTTGTTCGGAAAATGTCTTTCAGCGCAACCGTTATTTCCACTCCCCCAAAAGTTATCTTCGTTTCACTCCCCAAGGAAGCGCCTGTTTCATCCGCGGCACGAATTCCAGCCGTCGCACGCACTGCCTCCGGATTATATTCCGCTGCCGTCATCGCCTGCTGCGCGGATTGCATCAATTCCCGCGCACTTTCGACTCCGGCAAGATCCGTCAACGCTTGCGCCGCTTGAGCGGCATCCATCCCGCGAGCCTTTAAATCACTGACCAAAGCCGGCAATCCTTCCACCCCCGGAGCAATATTCTCAGCTCCCGTCAACGCAGTCTCTGACCCTCTTGCCGCTGCCACGACATCCGCCGCCAATGGCGTCTGGCTGAGGGCTCCTTCATGACCTCGCGCAATCACCGCAAGCGCGGTTTCATAATCCGCCATCCGTGCCGCGGGCATTTCAGAAATCTTCCCGAGATCAAGCGTCCCCAATGAAGCCGCCATTGGAAGCGCGCACTCCCGCACTTTCATCCCGGGTATCACGTTCGTCACAACCTGCGAAGCCTGCAGCGCCGCGGGATTCGTTTTCTTCACTTCATCCAGCAACGCCTGCACATTCTCTTCCGTGAATTCCTTCCTCCCAATCAACCCCTTCAGGCCCTCCCCCAACATCTCAAACTGCTTCTCTATCCCCTTCCACATCCGCCCCAGATAATCCGCCCCAAACCTTGCAAGTTCTCCCTCAATAACTTTTATGATTTCTTCCTTACTCTTCTTCCCGATGCTCTCCGTCCCGAATTTCTCGACATACACCTTCACCAGTAAATCCACGTACTTCGTGTACTCATTCGCCTCCGCGATACGCCCCTCCTCCGCCAATCTCCGGATCACCCCATCTCTCCACACCTTGATCACTCTCCGAAAATCAGGCTCATTCAATCCCGCCACAAGCTTCATGCTCGATGACCGCATGAACGCGTCATAAAACGTCGTCTTTAAATATTCCTTGTACGAAAGCTCCCCCTCCATCACTAAATCGTAATTCTCTGCTCCCGTAAGACAATTAATCCGCGGCGTGATCGTGCAAAACGATATCCCCTTCTCCTTAAGCCGCGTCTCGAATCCGCTGCGATGGAAACCTCCCAGAATTACAATCGCGGATTCCTTCTTCTCCCTCGCCATCAGCTCTTCAAGATTCTTCTGCAACACCTCATCTCGAGCCACCGCGTATCCGTAAAAATCAAAATGAGGCTTGATCAACGAGGGATCCGAAAGCAGCGACAGATACTCCTTGGTCTCAGCCTGTATCTTCTCAAGCTTCTCCCGGTTCAACTCAAGCTTCGCCATGTCCCTTAAAACAGCGAGCCGCCCGTACTTCCCCCCAAGATCCTTCTCCTCAGGACTCGCCGAAAGCTTCTCCTCCGCTTCCCCGATCATCTCCTCCAACTCTTCAAACACCTTTGTCCCCTTGATCGAACACAACAACTCTTCATGCCCCAGAAGACTTTTCATCGACGGACTCAGCTCAAGCTCCGTCCCAAGTCCCTCAGAAAGACTGATTAAATATTTCAAAAAGCCGGCCGCGTTCCCGCGTCCTGTCACAAATTCCTGGAACTTCCCGTTGAATTCCTGCAACTGATCCTTCGTAAGCTTCCTCCCGCTCTCCTTTCGAAACTGTTCGCAAAGATTACGGATCTCACGGTCCAGCATCTCGTAATTGATCTCAGAATCCCGCGCGATTGAATCCATCAGGGTTTTCACGTGGGGATAATTTTGATCAGCGGTAAGCTGCAAGCTATCAGCTTTAAGCTTGAGATATTTCAGAAAATCAAGAAGCTGAAGCTTTTCTCCCCGAAATGCCGTCACTTTTTCGTGAAACTCATTATGCTCGGGCGAATAAATCTTCGACCGCTCGGCGTCCAATTCCTTCTCTTTCGCATCCAGATCCTCAAGCACCGCTTTCTCATTCTTCATCGCCCTCAAATACGCGATGTAATGCGCTTCATACAGCGGCCAGTCCTCAATCCCGAAATACGACGCCTCAAACGGATTCAAAATCGACGCCATCACTGCGCCTGCAAGTTCTCCCCGATCCAGATACTCCTCCATCACCTTTCTCTTGATCTTCTCATCCGGAAATGCCCGAAGAAGCGTCGGATCAAGCTTCCCCTTTCCCCCTTCAAGGGCGACGAGGCTCACCCCGTATTTCTCCGAAAAGTAATTGATGAGGTTCTGGATATTCGTCTGCGCGTCAACAATAGCGTGTGCGTCCTGAATGAATACGACGAAGGACTTACCGTCTTTGCTGTGATATTCCTCCTGAATAGAACCCAACTCCTGCGGTATAATCACCTTCCCCGGAATAACACTTTGTGCGGAAATCTCCCCTGAAATCGTAGACGTACTTGGAATATTCTGTGAAACAGCTATGTTTGTGACTGAAAAGAAAAAAACAGTCATAATCGAAATAATTTTTATTATTTTCACTCGTTGGCTCATTGTCACATCCTGAAAGCAAGTTTTAGAAGTCGCACAAGATCACTTATTTTTTTATTAGCGCCTCTGCTCTTTGACTAACTTTTGAAACTTCTTAATAAAAGGTTAGCCTATAAACTATAAAAAATCAAATTTCGTTATCATAAAAAATACTATTCTTATAAAACATATCAAAACTAATCAATTTTAAACCTAATAAATATAGAAGTTGAGGTTGAAAAGAAAATTAAATCTGCAATGAGATTTTCTGTAAGTGATCAGAAAATAAAGGGAAAGGGGTGCGCAGTATTATTGAATGGCTTGAAAAGCTTTAGCTTGTTCGACAATCCATTCAAGAAGAACCTCTCTCAGGTAGTCAATTTCTCTGGCGGTAAGAGGCCGATTTTTAGGAATGCGATACCATTTACTAAGGCAGGAACGACAGCAAATGGCTGTCGCATGCTGAGCCTTGAAAACAGGATGCCCTCTAAATGGAGTCTGCTTGCCATCTTTCAAAGGAAAAGCAGGTGCAAGTCTTTTCAGAATGAAGTCCCGGGCATGTCGGCGGATTATTTCGAGCCCAACTTTTTGAACGTAAGAAAAATCTTCGGAATCAAATTTAAATCTGGAACGAAAGGAGGATTTCCCAAGAAGTTCTTTTCTCTTTAATTCCCCAGAAACGATTTTCTGAATTCCACCCGCTGACGCCGGAGTCAATCGATTACCATTTCCCGGATTTTAAATATTCGTCAATCGCGCGGGCGGCTTTCCTCCCGGCCCCCATGGCTTCAATCACGGTTGCCGAGCCGGTCACGATATCGCCTCCGGCCCAAACTCCCTTTTTAGTCGTCTTCCCCGTTTCGGGATCCGCAATGATATTGCCTCTTTTATTCACTTCGAGCCCCCGAGTGCTGGAAGAAACAAGAGGATTGGCGCCGTTTCCGATCGCGACGACTGCCATATCAATTTTCATTATAAATTCCGAACCCGCTTGAGGGACCGGTCTCCGTCTTCCCGAGCTGTCCGGTTCCCCCAAGGCCATGCGAATCACTTCCATCTCGCCCACACGTCCTTTGGCATCCGGAATATAGCGGACGGGAGCCATGAGAAAATCGAAAATAATTCCTTCTTCCTCCGCGTTCTCGATTTCTTCTTTTCGGGCAGGAGCTTCTTCACGGCTTCGCCGGTAAATAATATGCACCTCATCCGCGCCCAACCGGAGCGCCGATCTTGCCGCATCCATCGCGACGTTTCCGGCGCCGATCACGGCAACGCGCTTGCCAATCTGAACGGGAGTGTCGTATTTCGGGAAAAGATAGGCTTTCATCAAATTCACGCGCGTCAGAAACTCATTCGCGGAATAAATTCCGGGAAGGTTCTCTCCCGGAATATTCATGAACATCGGAAGCCCCGCTCCAAGCCCGAGGAAAACCGCTTCGTATCCCATTTCGAAAAATTCATCAACGGTCGCCGTTCGAGCCGCGATGAAATCAAGTTTGATGTCGACGCCTATTTTTTCCAGCATCTCGCATTCCCGCTTCACGATCGCTTTTGGCAGGCGGAATTCGGGAATCCCGTAAACCAACACGCCACCGGGTTTGTGAAGCGCTTCGAAAACCGTTACCTGATGACCGAGTTTCGCAAGCTCAGCCGCGACCGTAAGCCCCGACGGTCCGGAGCCGACCACCGCGACCTTGCGGTCTGTCGAGGGCGGAATACGGGGCACTTCCATTTTCCCTTGAGCGATTTCCATATCCGCGACGAAACGTTCCAGCCGGCCGATCGCCACGGGGCCGAATTTTTTCCCCATCACACAGCGCTCTTCGCATTGCTCTTCCTGAGGGCAAACCCGTCCGCAAATACCGGGCAGATAATTGGTTTCGCGGATTTTAGAAAGCGCGCTGCTGAAATTTCCTTCCGCAACGAGTTGGATAAATTCCGGAATTTTGATTTCGACGGGACAGCCTTCGATACAGAGAGGCTTTTTGCACTGGAGACACCGTTCGGCCTCTTGCCGCGCCTGTTCTTCGGTATAGCCCAAAGCGACTTCGTTGAAATTGCGGGATCGTTCCCCGGGATTCTGTTTCGGCATTTCCTGCCGCGGAATCTTAGGATTAGGCATTGGAGTGTTTCGCCTCCGCTTTCGCAAGATAACATTCGTGCGACGCTTTTTCTTCGGTCTTGTAAGCGCCAAGCCTCTGGATCAGGAGATCAAAATTGATTTTATGTCCGTCAAACTCCGGTCCGTCCACACAGGTGTAACGCGTCTCGCCGCCGTATTCGACCCGGCATCCTCCGCACATCCCCGTGCCGTCGATCATGATGGTATTCAAGGAAATCAAGGTTTTAATCCCATACCCCCGGGTCAGGTCGCAAACGCTTTTCATCATAAAAACAGGCCCGACCGCAAGGACTTCGGTGATTTTTCTCCCGCGCTCGATATGCGTCTTGAGTTCATCCGTGACAAAACCTTTCCGCCCGGCGGTTCCGTCATCCGTCGTAATATAAACCTCATCCGCAAACGAGCGGAAATCCTTTTCGAGAATCAGAATTTCTTTCGAACGGGCGCCGAGAATCACGATAATTTTATTCCCAACCGTTTTATGTTTCCGGGCGATGGGAAGAATTTCGGCAGCCCCCACTCCTCCCGCCGCCAGAAACACCTCGCCGTCCATTTTCTCAATAGGAGTCGGTGTCCCAAGCGGGCCTGCCACATTGGCAATCGAATCACCCGCTTTAAGACGGCCCATTTGGGTGGTCGTCTTCCCTATTTCCTGAACGTAAACGGTAATTGTTCCTTTGACCGGATCTGCGTCCGCAATCGTAATAGGAAATCTTTCCCCTTCCTCATCCAGGCGGAAAATCACAAACTGCCCCGGCTCGCGTTTCCGGGCAATGAGTGGTGCTTCAATTACAAAGCGATTCACGACGGGATTCACACGCTCTTTTTCGATGATCCGGTACATTTCAGCTCCTTATGGAAAGCTGAATTTTACCATAATTATCGTATTTTTGGAGGGTAAAATCCTTAAACAACGCAAGAGAACTGTTTTTGATTCCATGAAAAATGGGATCAAAAACTCAACCTCACTCTTGTTCTCACTCTATCGTTTACGAGAATAATAACTGGGGCGCCGAAACCCCTTGGTTTCGGCACTACGCACCAACCTTGATGGTTGGTGCTACGGTGAGTCCTTCCGCTAGAAACTTAACCGTATTCTCATTTCCACTCTATCGTTTATGAGAATAATAACTGGGGAGTGGAGGAGACGGCCGAACGGATTTTCTCAACTCCCAGAATTTTCAATAAGATACGCGAAGTCCGTTGATTTTACAAGTGTTTCCGCGTTTCGACTGCTTCGATAAAAATTTTCCATCCCGACCGAATTTGAAGTATTTTGGTCCCAATTTGGTCCCCGGAATGCTTCAGGCAGTCTTGAGTCGATTCGCCGCCACCCGCATTACTTTCCCGTTTTTCCATATCACAACCGGGTCGCCTGTCCGCTGATGATCTTTAATGGCGTTGGATACCGCTTTCTTTAATGCCTTTTCAGCTTTTATGTGAAGCACGCGAATCTTTTTCCGCAGATTCGATTTCGTCATTTTCCTTCTCCGGTTTTAGATACTCTTGCAAACAAGTCTTTATTCACAATGCAAAGCTCTCCGACTTCCTCTTTGGCGATAATATGAGGCACGGAAGCAGTATTATCAAAAAGAATCCAAGAGTCAAGAAGAGGGCGGTATAAAGCAAAAAGGTTGTGAATACCCTTATGGAAGCGGCGGCGAACCACTTTTCCCGGAATGTTGTGTCCTCCCCGGCGGACCCGGTCTGCAATACGGGCAAGGGCAAGTTCTACGGTCGGAAGCCAGAGAAAAAAAAGATGTATCATAT
>Ga0172375_10004577_pt1 | contig 20316 bp, 17 predicted proteins | sample LakKiv1m_FD_114537 | JGI IMG/M metagenome (GOLD analysis project Ga0172375, IMG submission 114537) | Freshwater microbial communities from Kabuno Bay, South-Kivu, Congo - kab_092012_11.1m | ecosystem: Environmental > Aquatic > Freshwater > Lake | place: Democratic Republic of the Congo...
GACGGTCGCTCATCTGATCGCCCGCGTCGTCCGCGTTATTGATTTATGACCGGCGAAACTATCCAGCGTACGGTACTGCCCAACGGAATCCGGGTCATTTCCGAATATGTCGATTCGGTTTATTCGGTATCACTCGGATTCTGGATGCTGGCCGGTTCGCAGGATGAAGAGGCGTCCGAAAACGGAATTGCTCACTTACTCGAGCACATGGTTTTTAAAGGAACCAAAAAGCGTTCGGCTTTTGCGATTGCGCATGAGATCGAATCGCTGGGCGGCAATATCAATGCCTTTACCAGTCGCAATGTAACCTGCTATCACGTGCAGCTGTTGTATGAAAACCTGGCCAAAGGCATTGATGTCCTGGCCGACCTGGTTCTGAACGGACGCTTCGACCGCAATGAAATGGAAAAGGAGAAGGGCGTTATCATCGAGGAAATTCGTGAAATCGAGGATACGCCCCATGACCTGATCCATGATTTGTTCAGCCTCCAGATTTTTCCAGATCAGGCCATCGGCCGACCGATTCAGGGGACAGTCGAAAGCGTTTCCGCAATTCAGGTCGCTAATCTGAAGCGCTTTGTCAAACAACATTACACCACCGGGAGATTAGTAATTTCGGCGGCCGGGCGGGTCAATCACGACCAGTTGGTTCGATTGGTGGAGAAATATTGCGCCGAAATGGAAATAGGCACGGCTGATCCTGAAAAATCACCAACCGATGTTGCGGTCGAATCTCGTAAGACCTATACAAAAGCGATAAATCAGACTCATATTGTGCTGGGACGGCGAATCTTCGGACAAAACGACCCGCGACGCTATCAGTTGGGATTACTGAATATGATTATGAGTGGCGGTATGACGTCGCGTCTGTTTCACAATATCCGGGAAAAATACGGCTATGTTTACGAAGTTTATTCGTTTACGGATCTGTTTCTGAATGACGGCCTGTTTGGAATTTATGCCGGAGTCGAGAAGAAGCGTCTGGAAACGATGGTTGAAAAAATCTATCGTGAAATGAAAACCCTGTATGCCAAGCCAATCCCGGCCCGTGAATTAAAAAAGGCCAAGCAACAATCGAAAGGCGGATTGGTTTTATCCATGGAAAATATGAATGCCCGGATGAGTAATTTGGCCAAAATGGAAATTTATGAAAACCGGATTTTCACGATTGCCGAGTTGCTCGAAATCATCGATAAAATTACCGGCGACGAACTACAGGAACTGGCGCGTTACCTGTTCGATTCGGACACATTCATCGAAACTATTATTCAACCAGTGGAAGTCTGAGGATATTACCGATCTTTTTACTGTGAATTTATTTTAACAGGAGTGAATCGCATGTTAAAGAAAATCATTCCGGCTGAGCGTACCGGGAAAGTGACTTACGCTATCCGGGATATTGTTGTCAAGGCAAAAAAACTCGAAGCCAAAGGTAAAAAAATACTCTATTTGAATATCGGTGATCCGCCGGTCTACGATTTTGAAACTCCACCGGAACTGCGCCAGATTGTAATCGACAAAATTCAACAGTCGAACGCCGGTGTCAAATTAAACGTTTCGACCTATGCCGATTCGATGGGTATTATGGAAGCCCGGATAGCAGTAGCGCGTTATGCCGCTGAGGTGAAAGGCATTCCGGGCGTCACCGCTGATGACGTGATCATGGCGAATGGCGCCTCTGAGGCCATTACGCTGGCGATTGCGGCGTTAGTTGATCCGGGTGACAATATAATGACACCTTCGCCGGGTTATCCGCTCTACAGCGGTCAGATTCCGGTTTATCACGGCGAATTGAATCCATATCTGCTGAATGAATCCACCGGTTGGCAAATTGACTTCGATGAGCTCGAAAAACACGTCAACCGACGCACCAAGGCGATTGTCGTTATCAATCCTAATAATCCGACCGGCGCCAATTACAGTCGCGAAAGTATTACGAATATTGTTAATTTTGCCCGCAGACACAACCTGGTCATTTTCGCCGATGAAATCTACGACAAACTGCTATTCGACGGGCAGAAACATATTTCCATTGCGTCGATGACAGAAGATGTTCCCGTAATTACTTTTGGCGGTTTGAGTAAAAACTACATTATGCCAGGCTGGCGGGTTGGTTGGGCAGTCTTTTCCGATCCGTCCAAAGTAATGGCAGACTACCGTGAAGGCGTCAATAAACTTTTACGGGCCCGTCTGTGTTCACCGCATCCTCAGCAGTATATGGTGGCGCCGGCTTTAAATGGCGGCGATTCTCATTTACCGGAGGTGATGCGGAAACTGACCGTACGCCGGGATATTACTTATGAGATGCTGAATCGAATTCCCGGAATTACCTGTGTCAAACCGGAAGGCGCTTTCTACGCTTTCCCGAAAGTGCAGTTACCGGAAGGTATCACCGACGAACAATACGTACTTGAATTACTTGAGGAAACCGGCGTGCTGGTCGTTTACGGCAGCGGTTTCGGTCAGAAACCGGGCACCAATCATTTTCGCATTGTTTTTCTGCCGGATGAAAACATTTTGCGTCAGTCTTATGATTTGATCGGCGACTTCACTGCAAAATTTTATAAAAAGCATAGCTTCAAACCGGAATGAGTCGGGGGTATTAAAATAGACGCACGCCCTCCTTTAAAAAACCGGATCCTGGTTTATCATAAGGTTGATGTCCGACGAGAAATCGGAGTAGGGTGTGTCAGACCGGACAAATTCCGCAAACAAGTCGAATACCTGCTCAGTCAGGGCTATGAATTCGGAACACTCAGTGATTTAATTGCTAATCCGGAAAATCCAAAACTGATCGCCTTAGCCTTTGATGATGGTTATCAGAATATATATACGTATGCCTTCTCGATTTTACGGAATTATCATATTCCGGCGACAGTTTTCCTGATCGCCAATGCCATTGGGAACGACAACTCCTGGGATATTAATCTGGGTGGAATAAAATATCAGCATCTTAATGCCAGCGAAATCCGGGAACTGTTGCAAAACGGTTGGGAAATGGGTTCACACGGCGTCACTCACCGTTCGTTGGTTGGTCTACCTACTTGGATGCTCAAGGCCGAAATACAAACCTCGAAGAATGCCATCGAACGAGAATTTAATACCCAGGTTAAATTCTTCTGTGTCCCTTTTGGAAAATTAAATCGAAAAATCATTGATATAGCAAAGCAGTCTGGCTATCAGGGGGTTTGCGGCTTTTTCCCTTTTAAATACTATCACCAGGCAGCTCCCGATAATATCCTGTTGCGGTTAGCGGTTTATTCATTTGATACCAGAAAAGCGATCGTGCGTAAATTGGCCAGCAATTGGCGGATTCGCGTTGAAATTGTCAAACAAAACGTTGTAAATTTCTGCGCAAACGGCACGGTTATCGTCCAGAAATTAAAATAATTTAAAATATTACTTGACATAACCCAATAATCTGAGTATACTATTAAAGTAATGGTTTAAATGATTGCTTTAATAGGTATGAGATGGAGAAACCAATAAAAAAACTCTATTATTCGATTGGGGAAGTCAGTGACCTGACCGGCTTGAAACAGTATGTTTTACGCTACTGGGAAACCGAATTTTCAGCCTTGACCCCGTCGAAAAATCGGGCGGGCAACCGTACTTACCGGGAAAAGGATATTCAGTTAATCCGGTATATCAAACATCTGCTTTACGATAAGAGATTTACCATTGAGGGCGCCAAGCAGAAGCTGAAAGAAATGAAACCTGAGGATTGGCAAAAAGCCGTCGAATCTGAAGATTGGAAAGAGTTGGATGGTCCTGCTTCGGAATCTTCTGAAGTAGGTAGTGTTTTGAATGAGATAAAAAAAGGTCTCACCGAACTCCTGGATATTCTTAATGACTGGTGATCCAGTTTTCCATAGATTAATATTCTAAAATCTGTTAAATTATCGCCGTCTTTGACAATCGGAGCGTAGCGCAGTCCGGCTTAGCGCACCTGAATGGGGTTCAGGGGGTCGGAGGTTCGAATCCTCTCGCTCCGACACTAAATTATCAGAAAAAATAAGGTTAAAGTATTTAGATAAATTTCCATTGTAATATTTAGTTTAATTACGAAATTTCAGACGTAACAATGGAGACCGGATGACACTATTCATTAAATATATCCCTGTCAAATACGAACGCCAGAGTCTTAGCGCAGATTTGAAGACAATTCGCGATAAAGGCTTCGATGGCGTTTTCTTCCCGCTGGGGAAACCTTTTGAATCCGGTATTTCGAAAATGAAATATTTTCCGGTTGCCCGAATGATAGAGCTGACCAGACAGGCCGGACTGAAAGCCGGTATCATACTGGACTGCTTTCAGAATCAACTCTTATGGAAGAAGGATACTTTTTCGGCACCGGTCAATGCCATGGGAGCAACCTTTAATCCGCAAAAGTGGTATCATCCGGTTTGCCCGAATAATCCCCTGGGACTTGATTTTTACCATGGTTTACTTGAGAAGGTTTATCGCCTGGGACAGGTAGATTATTGTTTACTGGAGAACTTGCGGTTTCCATTTTTTTGGCAGGCAGAAGACCTGGATATTCAGCATCGGGTGCCGCCCTTTTGTTATTGTCCATTTTGCGTCACAGAATTTTCATCAATGATGGGCGAAGTGGTTTCCTTTGCCGGTCAGATTATCGAGATGCTGCCAGATTGGTTGGAATGGCGGTCGGGGGTTGTCATGAATCTCGTCCACGATGCCCGCGATTTCCTCATGAAAAAAACGAAACTGATTATCAGCACTCCGCCTCTGGCGCTGATAGATTTGCCGTTTGCAACCGGTCAATTACCACTGGCTTTCGTAGATAACGGATGCCTGATCGCTCCGGCTCTTTATCACCAAACCAAAATCGGGAACCTGCTTTGGATTGAAGATATTTTGGATCAGTATCGCCTTGAATTTAAAATGAATAAACTCTTCCCGATCTTTAAAACCCGCGATGAAAACGACCTGAATAACTACCTCGAGCTAATTTCTACCAACAATTTTGCCGGAGTTATCGTTGATAGTTGGCAATCCTTTTCCAATGCCAGTTCAGAAAATTACTCATTTTGATATGTTAGATTAACCCACGTATTGATTATTATTTAAAGGATTAACGATTGTCTATGAAAGCTAATAAACAAGTTTTGATTGCTCATTATAGTTTACCACCCGTGATTGGTGGGGTGGAGAGTGTTTTAAAACCGCTGGCGGAAGTGTTTGCCAGAAATGGCTATTTGGTGACTATGATGACCGGAACTGGTTCGGTCGAAGGCCAGAACATCAAGACCAGTATTGTGCCGGATTTGAATCCAGAAAACCCACATGTCCGTGAAATTCAGCGTGTTTTGAAATTCGGCTCATTGCCAGAATTTTATGAATACCGTATGCAAAACCTGCAGCGCCGGATTGAAGCTGAAATCGGCAATATCAGTACGGTCATTATTCATAATATGATGACCATGCCATTTAATCTGATGGCAACCGAAGCATTTTGGAATTACATTGCCAAATATCCCGACAAAAAATATTACATCTGGACGCACGATCTGGCCTGGCTTATCGACGAATATAAATCCAATCTGTTCGACCGCAAACCCTGGTCGCTACTGAGAACCGCGATGCCCAATGTCACGTATGTAACTGTGTCTGAGTATCGCAAGCGGCAAATGGCCGAATTGTTGAATATTCCGCGTCGCAAAATCATCGTTGTACCCAACATGATCAAGTATCAGGATTTCTTTAAATTCGAACCAGCCACGACCCTGATTACCGACGAATTAAAGGTTTTTAAGCGTTATCCGGTGGTAATGGTCCCGGCGCGTATCATTCCGCGTAAGAATGTCGAGCGTAGCATCCGGGTCATCGCTGCAATGCGTAATACCTGGCCAAATCTGGTTGGAATTATCACCGGTGCTCCTGAGAGGGAAAACGGAGTCTTATCTGAATATTCTGCCAGTTTGTACAAACTGATTGAGGAGAACAATCTTTCTGAAAGCCTGTTTTTTCTCAGCGATCTTTTCGAGAAACTAAAAATTAATCCGGAGAAAAACCACCAGATGGTTCGTGACCTGTATTTTATCAGTAACCTTGTGCTTTATTTGAGCAATGATGAAGGGTTCGGGTTGCCGATCCTGGAAGCAGGCGTAGCCCGTACGCCACTGGCACTCAGTCAGATACCGGTATTCCGGGAAGTAGCTCATGATGGCGTGTTGTATTTACCGCTGGATGAAAGTCCCGATTACAATGCCAACCGCGTGGTACGCTTTCTAACGGAAACTCAACCGCGCAGTGATGTTTTATTCAAAAGGATCATTGAATTAAATAACTGGGATAACCTCTGGGAGAGTTATCTCAAATCAATCTTTTCCGAATAATTTGTGGAGGCGGGGGGAATTGAACCCCCGTCCGAAAAAGAGGACCGCCCAATCGCTACGTGCATAGTCCGTTAATGGATCTTACTTTTACCGCGCCAGCGGACAAACTTGGCAAAAGCCAGTTTGCTGTTTTTGATTCCGTCTACACAAACCGATAGCCGAAACGAGCCCGCATTATCGACGCCCTGAACCAACCAGCAGGCGAGGCCGGAGCAGAACGGTCACTTACTTAAGCGTAAGCGACAGTGCCAAAAGAATTGGCATTTCACGTTTTCAGGTTTATTAACGTGGCCCTCCTGAAAACCACGGCACGCTATTCGGCAGACCTTCGATCCCGTCGAATCCATTCGCCCCCGTCAAAGAACGTCCGAAATTACACACAAACCTCGTGATAAACAAATCACTGCCCGGGCGCTGATTATGAGAAAATAATTGGGACTTTTTAGGATGAATATTCTTAAATTCACGCGATTTTTTGACTATTAGAGTCTTGATAGAATAGATCCTGAATAGATTAGGAGCAAAATACTGATGAAATTGAAAACGTTCAAAAAGGGCGTTCATCCGGCCGAGTTTAAGCAATTAAGCGAACATAAGAGAATTGAACAATTACCTCTGCCGGGTGAAGTGTTCATTCCGCTCCAACAACATATCGGCGCTCCCTGCGTTCCGGTTGTCGAAAAAGGCATGGAAGTAAAAGTCGGGCAGCTAATCGGGAAAAGCGGCGGATTCGTCTCGAGCACCGTACATGCCTCGATTTCCGGAAAAGTCAAAGCCATTGAGAAAATGTCACATCCGCTCGGTATCAATTCTCTGATGATTGATATCATTGGTGACAGCCAGGACGAATGGGCGGAGCCCGCCAGCGCGGTTACTGATTGGGAAAATCTCTCCGCTGTACAAATTAATGCAATAGTATTAAATGCCGGGATCGTCGGTTTGGGTGGGGCGGCTTTCCCGACTCAGGTCAAACTGAATCCGCCGAAAGACAAGAAGATCGATACGTTTTTACTTAACGGTTGCGAGTGCGAACCCTATTTGACGGCCGACCATCGCTTGATGGTGGAACGCACCGATGAAGTCATCCTGGGTGTGCGGATTCTGATGAAAGCCCTGGGCGTCAGCCGGGCAATTATCGGCATCGAATCCAACAAGCCGGATGCGATTGCCGCCATGACCAAAGCCACCGAGAAATTCTGGGGCATTATCATTCAACCGCTGCAAGTCAAATATCCGCAGGGCGCGGAGAAAATGCTGATTGCGGCGGCGCTGAAACGTAAAGTTCCGGCTGGCGGTTTGCCGATGGATGTCGGTGTAGTAGTCAATAATGTCGGAACCGCACTGGCCGTCGCCGAAGCGGTTACAAAGCATAAACCGCTGATCGAGCGCGTTGTGACCGTCACCGGTCAGGGCGTTCGCACGCCGAAAAACGTTTTAACCCGAATCGGAACGCCATTCCAGAATCTGATCGATTTTTGTGGTGGTTTGACAGATAATGCGACCAAAGTAATGATGGGTGGACCGATGATGGGCGTTGCTCAGAGTTCGCTGGCGGTTCCGGTCGTAAAAGCCACCAGCGGGATCGTTTGCCTGACGGCCGATTCGAGCATTGAGAAACAGGAATATCCATGCATCAAATGCGGAGGTTGTGCGCGGGTCTGCCCGATGAATCTGATGCCGACCCGTCTGGCGCGCCTGGCCCAATTCGAAAAATGGGATGAGGCCGAACAATACGGAATCGTCAATTGTATCGAATGCGGTTCCTGCGCTTTTGTCTGCCCGGCGGGAATTCCGCTGGTGCAGCATATTCGAATTGGCAAAATGCGGGTTGCCGAAAAACATCGCAAATAAAAAGTTATTTTTTTATCACCTGACCGGTACAGAATTAATATAGGAAATTGAACAGAATGGAAGAGAAGCAGAATATCAGAGCCGCCGAACCCGGAAAGAATCCGGAAGTAAAACCGGCCCCGGCGGCCAAAGCAGAAGAAAAGCGGCTGTTAGTCTTGTCATCTTCACCGCATTTTAAAACTCCAGCTAATGTGTCGCTGATTATGTGGCTGGTAGTGGCAACTCTATTGCCGGCCATAGGTTTCAGCATCTACAATTTTGGCTGGCGCTGTCTGGCTGTCATGACTACTTCAATGCTAATGGCAATGCTTGCCGAAGAACTCGTAAACCTGATTCGTCGTCGTAAAATGACTATCGGGGATGGCAGTGCCGCCTTGACCGGCTTATTACTGGCCATGACTCTGCCGCCCGGATTATCGCTCGGAATGGTTGGCATCGGTTCCGCTTTTGCAATTATTGTCGGTAAGCAAATGTTCGGCGGTCTCGGATTTAACATTTTCAATCCGGCATTGTTAGGACGGGCTTTTCTGCAAACCAGTTTCCCGATTGCCATGACGACCTGGACGATTCCGCGCACGATCGATGCCATCACGACTGCGACGCCACTTGGTTCGTATAAATTCGAAAAACACCTGACGCCCTATCTCGATTTATTAATAGGGAAAGTCGGCGGTTCAATCGGAGAAACCAGCGCCATTGCCATCTTAATCGGCGGATTGATTTTAATAATCATGAAAATTTCCAACTGGCGGATTCCGTTGAGTTACCTCGGTACCGTCGTGATATTCAGCGGAATTTTATGGCTGATAAATCCGACGCAATATCCCGATCCGGTTTTTCACCTGTTTTCCGGCGGTCTGATGCTGGGCGCTTTCTTCATGGCAACCGATATGGTGACGTCACCGACCACCAGTTTGGGAGCCTGGATATTTGGAATCGGAGCCGGGGGTCTGCTCGTGTTGATCCGTCAGTTTGGTGGTCTGCCGGAAGGCGTTATGTATTCGATTTTGCTGATGAACGGCTTTGTGCCGCTGATTAATCGCTACACCCGTCCGAAATATTTTGGAGAGGTAAAGAAATGAACAAGTCACTTAGATTAGTTTTAGTCTTGACGCTAACGGCTGTGCTATCCGGTGTTATCTTGGCAGTTTTGAATATGTACACGGCGCCGCGCATCGAACTGAATGCCAATAAAACCTTATCGGAAGCGATCGGTTATGTCCTGCCCGGTAATCAAAAATGCGATGTTAAAGTGGTTGATGACGTGACCTTTTATATTGGTAAAGATGCTCAAGGGAAGATCGTTGGAGTTGCCTTTGTGGCTGAAGGTGATGGTTTCCAAAGTCGTCTCAAAATACTGGTCGGTATGGACCCTGCCATGACGAAAATTATTAAAATTAAAGTCTTGTCACAGGCGGAAACACCCGGACTCGGTACGAAAATTGAATCTGATCCGACCAATAAAACCGATGCGCTTTGGTTTCATAAGCAGTTTTTCGATTTGTCGGCCTCCAATCCGATCACTGTCGTAAAAGGCAAAACGGCTGACAAGAGTCAGGCGCAGATTCAGGCCATCACCGGGGCGACCATTTCCTCGAAAGCCGTGACTGATATTATCAATGCTGCAATTGCGAAAAACCGGACTCTCTACTTAAATAAGGCGAAATAACATGGCTAAATCGAAAATTTCAATGGCGCAGGAGTTTGCGAAGGGACTCTGGAAAGAAAACCCGATTCTGCGCATGGTACTGGGGACCTGCCCGACGCTGGCCGTAACGACCTCGGCCATCAACGGCGTCTCGATGGGACTGGCGGTCATTTTTACGCTGGTCATGTCCAGTCTGATAATCTCGCTGTTGCGTAAAATCATTCCCAACGAAGTGCGGATTGCGACTTTTATCGTTGTGATAGCGACTTTCGTGACGGTTGCCGACCGCACAATTGCGGCCTATTATCCGGAAATCAGCAAGTCGCTCGGACCGTTTATCCCGTTAATCGTGGTTAATTGCATTGTTTTAGCGCGCCAGGAAGCCTTTGCTTCCAAGAATCCGGTGGGGCGTTCGGTTATTGACGCGCTCGGTATGAGTGTCGGATTTACTTTAGTGCTTCTGGTCATGGGTTCATTCCGTGAACTGATGGGCAACGGGACGGTATTCGCGCATCAGATCATGCCGCTGTCATTTCAGCCTTGGATGGCGATTGCCCTGCAACCGGGCGCGTTTCTGACGCTGGGCTTTATGATCGGTCTGTCGAACTGGATTATTGCGAAAGGGAAGAGAGTATGAACCTGATTCTGATTTTCATTTCAGCCGCGATTATCAATAACTATGTCCTGGTGTCATTCCTCGGAATCTGTCCCTTCATCGGCGTCTCGAAAAAACTCGGCTCGGCCGTCAGTATGGGCATGGCCACGACCTTCGTAATGACGATTACGGCGGCGGTCGCCTGGCTGTTGAACAAATATATCCTGATCGGCCTGCATCTGGAATTCCTGCAGATTGTCTCCTTCATTCTCGTTATCGCATCACTGGTGCAATTGGTTGAAATGTTCATTAAAAAGGTCAGCCGGCCGCTCTATGATGCGCTGGGCATTTTCCTGCCGCTGATTACGACCAACTGCGCGATTCTCGGTCTGGCGCTGTTCCTGGTAATGAAACAGTACAATTTTATCGAAAGCATTGTATTCGGTTTCGCCTCTGGCGTCGGTTTTACGCTGGCATTGGTCATCATGGCCGGTATTCGTGAAGAATTGGAACTGGCCGACGTGCCCGCGCCTTTCCGCGGAGCGCCGATTACTCTGATAGTGGCCGGTTGTCTGGCACTGGCATTCATGGGTTTTTCCGGATTAATCTAATTCATAGGTACGTAAGATGAATTCAACTTCGTTTTTATACAGTGTACTGAGCATGGGCGGAATCGGCCTGTTCTTTTCGCTTTTAATCGCTCTGGCCAATAAGAAATTGCATGTCGAGGAAGATCCGAAAATCGGCCAGGTTGCCGAATGCCTGCCGGGAGCTAATTGCGGCAGTTGCGGTTATGCCGGTTGCAATAACTTCGCGGAAGCTTTAGCTGGCGGTAAGTCGCAGGTTTCCGGTTGCCCGGTCTGCAGTCCGTCTGCGCGGGAAGAAATCGCCCGCATCCTGGGCGTCGATGTCGAAACCGGTGAGCGGCGTGTGGCGGTGGTATTTTGCCAGGGCGGCGACGGCATCGCCACTAAGAAGGCCGAATACCGCGGCCTTAAAACCTGCTACGCGGCGAATCTGGTAGGCGGCGGTGAGCGCGCCTGCACATACGGTTGTATCGGGCTGGGTGATTGTGTCGTGGCCTGTCCATTCGATGCTATTCATTTAAATGAAAATAATCTGCCGGTGGTCGACCGTGCCAAATGCACCGGTTGCGGCAATTGTGTTTCCGCTTGTCCGCGCGGCGTCATCGAACTGCATCCGGTCAGTCATCATGTGTTTGTGCTCTGTAAAAATCACGATACCGGCAAAGTCGCCCGCTCGGTCTGTAAACACGCCTGTATCGGTTGCGGAATTTGTGAAAAAGCCGTGAGTGGTCAGGGATTTAAGGTTACCGACAACCTGGCCGGTGTCAATCACAACGAATATACGAAAGAGTTGGTTTTGCCGACGGAAAAATGCCCGACCAAAGCCATTGTAATTCTCGGCGCTCAGAATGAACAATAACGACCAATATTTTAAAAGTGATTGTGAAAAGGCAACCGTTAGTGCCGTTCAGGAACGCTGGGCGATCGTCGAACTCGAAGAGAAAGACGGTTGCCATGAATGCGGTGCCAAAATGATTTGCCGTCCAAATGCGACCGGCAAACGCACCCTGAAAATGCTCAACATCATCGATGCTAAAGTCGGGGACCAGGTTTTAATCGAACAAATCGGCGCTAATCAGTTGAAATTGACGATGATTCAATACGGTTTGCCATTGATTGGTTTCCTGGCAGGCGTACTGCTTTCAAACCATTATATCCAAAACAGCCTTTGGGGAATACCGCCGGAAATTGCACAGATGTTTTGCGGAACGGTAATGGTCATCCTGGTCGGATTCGGGATTTATTTCTGGAGTCGCCGTAAAGCCCGCAGTGAATTCAATGTCTTTCGCCTGCGCCAGATAATTAATTCCAAAACTGAATAAAACTCATCCCGGGAGGGACGCTATGAAGAGTAAATTGCAAATTGAATATTGCAAATTGAATATTGCAAATTTACAATCTAAAATCTTCAATCTTCAATTTTTAATTTTAGTGATTTTATTATTATCATCCTGTCAGCAGCCGGGAACGGATTATAAAAAGGCCCAGTCGACCCGCTTTGCGATGGGAACGGTTATCGAAATTACAGTGTTGGATACCAGTGAAACTGAAGCCAATGCGGCCCTGGAAGCCGGATTTGCGGAAATTAACCGCATCTCAGCCCAATTCTATGAAGGCAATCCGCAGGGTCCGATTTACGCCTTTAACCACCGGAACAGTGATTATACGGCGATGCCGCGCGAAATCCTTGATTTGGTCGTTCGCAGTAAAACCTATTCGGAAAGACTTAACGGCGCCTTCGATATTTCCATCGGGACGATTCTGCCGCTGTATAAATTCCGGGGCGATTCCCTGAGACCGCCGGAACTATCCGTGATAAATCCGTTACTGCCGTACATCGACTATCGCAATTTATATGTTGATCTGGCTGGTGAAAAACTCGGCGCCAAATACCGGCCGACGATGATCGGCCTGGGAGCCGTGGCGAAAGGTTATGGCGTTGACAAAGCTATAGAGGCCATTGCCAGATACAATGTCGCCGGTGCGTTGGTGAATGCCGGCGGCGATTTGCGGGCTTTACCGCGCTTAGATGGACATAAATGGCGGGTGGGCATTCAGGACCCGCGCAATGGCGATAATATCCTCAAAATCGTCGAAATTGACAGCGGAGCAGTGGTGACTTCCGGCGATTACGAAAAGTTTTATATGTACGAAGGCCGGCGCATTCATCATCTGCTCAATCCCCGTACCGGGCAATCCGCCGATTCCTGCCAGTCGACGACGGTAATCGCTCCGAATGCCGAACAGGCGGATGCCATGGCTACCGGGCTGTTTGTGCTAGGTGCGTCAGATGGAATGAAAGTTCTCGCAAACTTTCCGGATTGCGCGGCGCTCTGGATTTGCGCCGACGGACGCGTAGTCCAATCGGCCGGATTCGGGCAGTATTTAGCCAAACCATAGAATAACGGGAAACCCGCAACCCGCAACTAATTAACCTGTTTCCAAATTACCAGAAATTCTTTACATTCCCGCCATGAATGAATTGATTGCGATTGTCGATGATGAACCGGATATTCTGCAGCTGCTGACCCTGCAATTGAAGAAAAACGGTTTCCGGACGGCCGGATTCGGGAACGCGGCCGGATTTTACGATTTCCTGAAGGAAAAATTGCCAGATTTAGTGCTGCTGGACCTGATGCTACCTGACATTGACGGGATTGAAATTTGCCGTTATTTAAAAGGACAACCGCAAACAGCCGCGCTTCCGGTTATCATGCTGACCGCCCGGGCGGAGGAATTCGATAAAGTTCTCGGCCTGGAAATCGGGGCCGATGATTATGTCACCAAACCGTTTTCAGCGCGCGAACTGATCGCCCGGATAAAAGCCATTCTGCGCCGGTCGCAAGCGACTTTAACGGAAAATCTTCTGATAATTACGACCGGCCTGACCATTGATTTGCAGAAGTATGAAGTGCGGGCGAACGGTCAACCACTGACATTAACCGCGACGGAATTCAATATCCTGAAAATCCTGGCACTGAAACCCGGTCATGTCTTTTCGCGCGAACACCTGCTGGAACAACTTTGGGGCGAAGATAAAATCGTGGTCAACCGCACGATCGACGTGCATATCAAGAACCTGCGTGAAAAACTCGGTGAGTTCGGCGCATTGATCCGCAACCTGAGAGGAGTGGGTTATAAACTCGAAATATGAAGAAAACCTTTTTCTATAAAATATTCTCCGGTTATTTAGTTTTGGTCGTTTGCCTGACAATCCTGATTGTGGCATTTTTATACGACTCAGTGCGCCGGAATTTCATCGAAACTCAGATAGCCGGATTGCAGGATTTGAATATCAGCCTGTCGGTTTCGGTGCTCCCGATGCTCAGACAGAATAATAATACTGATATGAACCGCCTGACGAAAATGCTCGGACCGCAGATAAAAGCCCGGATAACGGTAATCGATACGACTGGTAAAGTCTTAGCCGATTCCGACTCAGATCTGCACACGATGAAGAATCATCGCCATCGCCCGGAAATTGAACAGGCCCTGAACGGTAAGATCGGTCAGGCGCGCCGTTTCAGTTCCACTGTTGAAAAGGACATGCTATATGTCGCGTCTCCTATTGTAATAAATAACCAAGCGGTAGCGGTTATCCGCTCCAGCGTTTATCTGAGCGCCGTCGAAAGTCAGATGCGCCAAATCCTGGGCCGCATCGTCAAAATCGCTCTGGTGGTTATTTTGCTGGCCCTGAGCACGGCCTTTCTGCTGGCGCGCAGTTATTCGAAGCCGGTTGGCGCCTTAGCCGAAGCCGCCCGCCTGATTGCCGACGGTAATCTCGAAACCCGCGTGACTCTACGAACCAATGACGAGTTCGCGGAACTGGCCGGCAGTTTCAATGCCATGGCGATTGAGCTGAAACGTCTGTTATCCGACATCGCCCATCAGCGGGATGAATTACAAACCATCGTATCGGCCGTGCCGTCCGGTCTGCTGGTGCTGACTGCCGATGGCCGGGTATCGTTTTTCAATCACGAATTTCAGAAAATCACCACTCTGAAAGAACTGAAGGGAAAATATTACTGGGAAATCCTGCGTGAACCGCAATTCACGGATTTTGTCAAAAATGTTCAGCAGCAAAGCGCCGAAAACACCCGGGAAATTACCCTTAGCGACAAAACCTATTTGTGCAGTGCGACTGCCTTAACAGCCGGCGGCGAAATCGTCCTGATTTTCTCCGACATTTCGGAATTGAAAGCCGTGCAGCGCCTCAAACGCGACTTCGTCGTGAATGTCTCGCATGAATTGCGAACACCGCTAACGGCCATTAAAGGCTTCGTCGAAACCTTACAGGAAGAAGCCGCCGAAAAACAGGTCGATGAACACCGCTATCTGACGATCATCGCCCGTCACACCGAACGTCTGATCAATATCGTCAACGATCTGCTGACCTTGTCTGAAATCGAAGATAAAAATCAACTTGAGATTGAATCGCTCAATTTGCCCGATCTGTTGCGCGATACGGTGAAAATATTCGAGGAACGTTTAAAGGCTAAAAACCTTGAAATCGTCATCGAAGCGGATGCGGAACTTCAGGCAATTAAAGCCGATTCCTTTAAACTTCAGCAGGTTTTCATCAACCTGCTGGATAATGCCATTAAATACACCGAAAAAGGCCAAATCACGATCCGGGCCCAGCGTCAAAACGGGGAAGTCCGGATAACGATCGCCGATACCGGTTGCGGGATTCCCACCGTACATCTGTCGCGGATCTTTGAACGCTTTTACGTTGTTGATAAAGCCCGTTCGCGGCAATTGGGCGGCACCGGTCTGGGACTGGCGATCGCCAAGCATATCGTCCTGCTGCACAACGGTCGGATCGACGTTAGCAGCGAGCCGGGACATGGCACCCGGTTTATCATTACCCTGCCGGTTTAAGAGTTTATTAACCGCAAAGCGCGCTGAGAACGCGGAGATATTTTTGCTATCTTATTAGAACTTCGCTACAAGGCTCAACTCTGTAGCGATACTTCGTTCTAACTTGTCCCCGGACGGGACATCCGGAAAGAGGATTAGAGATTATTCGATAAAAGTATCCGGGAGAACCTGAGGAGGAAGAATTTCAGGTTCTCCCGGGCATGAGGGAGATGAGGCTTGGCAGATTGGATTATACCGTCAAGGTCGTCTGCTGGTGCATTGTCTTGCTGGCTTTGACACGAATCTTTGGCTCGGGGTCTTCTTTGGGACGCGCCGCTGGTTCTTCACCGAAGATATCGGCCAGGACGTTTTCCCAGTTACTAGTCAGAGTCATCTGGTGGGCTTCCGTTTTCAGGTAATGGATATATTTGTCACCGGTCTTGATTTTTTCGATGAGTTCGCGGATGGTTTCGACCCACAGGTCAGGCAGGTCGGTGGGAATTGACAATCCGGTGGCATGGTCGCGAATAACTTCCTTCGGCCCGCCTTGGTTACTGACGATAGCGGGCAATCCGCAGGCCTGGGCCTCCAGGACGACCATTCCGAAAGTATCGGTGTTGCTCGGAAAGAGGAAGAGGTCAGAACCGGCATACAGAACCGGTAAGTCGTGGTATTTGATTTCACCGAGAATATGAACATTTTTAACGATGGAAGCCTTTTCGCGAAAAGTTTGCATATAAGGGCCATCGCCGGCCATAATTAATTGCGTATCGGGGTGGCGCAGGAGCAGTTTATTCTGGATTTCCAATAGAAAATCGAGGTTTTTATCCTGGGAAATTCTTCCGGCGAACAACAGGAAAGTGCCTTCCGGGATGTTGTAGCGTTTCATCAAGGTAAACCGGGCCGCCGGGTCCGGCGCGAAGAGTTTCGTATCGATTCCCCGTTTAAAGAGGCGCATCTTATGACGTTCGAGGCCGCGTCGTTCCAGGAGCGCGATATATTCCTTGGTCGGGACATAAACTTCATCCATGGCGGAATAGAACCAGCGCATGGCCTGTTCGATGATCTGATTGATGGATTCGTCGTTGATGATTTCATTGGCCTGCATTGTAAAATCGGTGTGATAAACACCGCTGCACTTTACGTTCAGGTATTTGGCGGCTAAAAGTCCCAGGAGTCCTACCGGGCCGGGGGAGGAGATAATAATTTCATCCGGCTGGTAGCGGTCGATTAATTCAAGCGCTTTCAAAATGGATGGTACTTTGAGTATATATTTATCATAATACGGCATAATGAATTCGTAGATGGAGGGCAGATTCAGGAGATTGGGAGGCAGTTCTTCGCTGTATTGGTCCTCAGACAGCGAGCAGGCCAGCATCAGATTGCGATTGGTTTCGGAGGCGACCCAGCCGAGTTTTTTCAGGGTGACGGCCACGCCGTTCAGATCGTTGATAGTATCGGTGAACCACAGGATGCGTTTGGAGTTGCGCCGGGTTTCCGGCAGATATTGGCGCTGCAAGGCGGTAATGATATCGCGGGTGTTATACATGTGTTTGAGCGAGGTCAGGAAGGGCGCCGTGATGAAAAAACCGGGTGTGAAGGAGAAGATATTCTGGAAAAATCCAATAATATCCTTATTCTTCAGGCTGTTTTCGGACAGGCTGATGAATTCCAGGATATAGGCGTCGACCAATTTGGCGATTTGTTCATAGATGATTTCAAAGCGTTCATCCGGACTGGACGGTTCGGAATTATGCAGTTTTTCAAACAATTCAACTAATAGTTTCTGAGTTTTACCGGCGTTGCGCCCCATGTATTTGAGTTTTTTTCTTTTCAGGTTTTCCCGGAAGCCGGTCGGCTGGTGATGCGCCATATAATCGGCCAGTTGATTAAAATACAGGTTGGTATTTTTGCCGCCTTTCTCTTTCAGGAAATCCGTGGCAATTTTATAAACCTGGAAAGCCAGAGCCTGGTAGTTGTTGTGCCGTCCCTGTCCGAAAGTGCGTTTTTCGCGCAGGTCTTTGAGGAAGTCGGCTTTTGAGACCGCATTCGAACCGGTGAAGGAATTGGCAATGAATATCCCGGCATGGTCGTCGCTGCCGCCGGTAAAGCCTTTCGTCCAGGAACGCGGCCCGATCGGCTGGATTTGATAGCGTTCGGCTAACTGTTTGGGAATGGTGGGAGTCAGGTGCTTCATTACCTCCAAACAGGTTTCGTTGTTCAGGCGATTGCGTCCGCCATTAACCACTTCAAATACATCAAACAGCAGAATCAGTTTCTCGATGTGTTCGATTTTCAGGCGGCCATTGACTGAATAGGTGGCATGCGCCACCGAATAGGGCAGATGATTGGCAACGATGAAGTCGCGCAGCTGGTAAATATTCGTCCGCAGGTGTTGAATTTCATCGAACTGCTCCGGTGTAAAGTCATAAATCAGGATGTGAACCTTACAGCCGTCTTCCGGGAAATAAGCCGTGGCCTCGACGCCTATGAAGACTTCGTCCGGATAATTTTCCATCAGCATTTGAACTCCGTCAATCCGATTGTGATCGGTTATCGTGACGAAATCCATGCGGCGGCTTTTTGCCAGTTTATAAATGGTTTCCGGTTCGGTGTACGATTCGCCCGCGCCGAGTCGCTGAAGAAACCAATCGGAAGGATGTTCCGAGTAGCGGGAATGCACATGCAGGTCTGCTCTTGCCATTTATCTTTCCTTAATGTTATTTCCATTTTCTTTCACGCCAAAATAATAATAGAATAGTGTAAATAATTGATAAATGGATTGTAAAGATTTGGTAAATAATTCAGACCAGTTGGAGGCCGGAGATCGAATATCGGAGATCGCAAATTTCAAAATGCAATTCGCTCCGATGGAGCCTCTTCAGGGCAAATTTCAAATTGAATGACCAACTAATATCCACACTGATTAATAATATATCAGTGTTTATCCGCGTTAATCAGCGGCTAAAAAATTTCTTAACACATTCTGGGGTTGGAAATCTTAACCGAAAATTAACCGTTTGTTCACCGGATTTTTAAATAAATTCCGTAATCAATGGCGTGAAAATGGAGAAATAATGAACAAAACACAAAAAACGGAGAAAAAAATGAAGAAGAGTGAATGGAAAATCAAGACCGTTTTAGCGTTGTTCGGCTTCTGCGCGGTCACGCTGCACGCCGGAGAACTCGACCGGTTAGTCAATGAATTGGTGGAAAAAGGCGTGCTTGACGCCGGCAAGGCCCAGGAAATCCTGACCCTGACGGAAGAAGAAATGCGAACCGAAATGAATGCCGGGAAATCCACTACATTACCAAAATGGATTCAAACAATGGGATTAAAGGGCGATTTCCGGTTTCGTAATCAATGGGAAACGATGGAAGACGATACGGTTTCCCGCATGCGTCAGCGCATTCGCTTCCGGTTAAATGGCGAAGCCGCAGTGACCCAGGGCTTTAAAGTCGGCTTTGGACTGGCAAGCGGTTCCAGCGATGCACGCTCGACCAATCAGACTTTGGAAAATGAATTTACCACCAAGGCGATCATGCTGGACTATGCCTATGGCAGTTACACTTTCCCGAAGAATGCTAATGTCCTGATCGGTAAGTATTACAGCAATCTCGGCATCTGGGCGCCGACCGACTATATGTGGGATACCGATATTACAATTGAAGGCGTGGCCGGATTATTCAGTTATAAAAAGCTGTTCCTGAATACCGGTCTCTACCTGCTGGACGAAAAGGGCAAGGTCGAAGACGTTCTCGCCGACAACCCGCGCATGTTGATTCTGCAACCCGGAATTAAAATGGCGCAAGAAGGTAAATATAGTTTGAAAGCCGCCGCGACCTATTATCGTTTCAACAAGACCAAAGACTATTCGTTCGACAATGCCAAGTGGACCAATTCGTATTATACTTCGGGCAGTACCAAATATCTGTCAAACGGTTATAACAACTTTGACCTGGCTGTTGAAGCCGCCGTATATGAAAAAGTTCTACCATACATCGGCGTTTGTTTTGAAATGAATACCAATCTCGAAGCCGAATCGGACACGGCCAACAGCGGTCTGGCGTTTGGTGTAGCTTTCGGTTCGGAAAAGATCAAAGACATCGGGCAGTGGCAGATGAAATACGTTTATCGTAACCTGGAAAAGGATGCCTGGCTGGATTTCCTGCCGGATTCCGATACCTATAGTGGCAAGACTGACATCAAGGGCAGCGAATTCATCGTTCAGTATGGCATCTCTAAAAATGTCGTGCTCGGTATCGATTACTACAAAATCGAAAACCTGCGCGGCACGATCAAATCAGAGTCCTTGCTACAAACCGACATTCAGTTCAAATTCTAAGTAAAAAGGAATAAACCATGAATACGATTTCAAAAGCATTAGTAATAAGTATGGCATGCGCAGCCCTGGC
>Ga0172375_10004578_pt1 | contig 20316 bp, 17 predicted proteins | sample LakKiv1m_FD_114537 | JGI IMG/M metagenome (GOLD analysis project Ga0172375, IMG submission 114537) | Freshwater microbial communities from Kabuno Bay, South-Kivu, Congo - kab_092012_11.1m | ecosystem: Environmental > Aquatic > Freshwater > Lake | place: Democratic Republic of the Congo...
GGGCGCGCCCGAGGGGCCGGCCGCTTTTGCCGCGGCGATATCGGCGAGGGTCATTCTTCCGCCCAAGCCCGATCCGCCGGAAATGTCGCCGCCTGAGGTGGCGGCCTCATAGAGGCCACGCAGCGCGGCGATATCGCCGCCGGCGCCATGTCGAGCGGCCGCCGTCATGCCGGGGCCTGAGGCCAGGGCGGCGCGGACATCGCGTTCGATGATCTTGCCCCCGGGGCCCGAGCCTTCGGCGATGAGGCCGATGGACAGGCCTTCCTCGCGGGCGAGGGCCCTGGCGCGGGGACTCGCGCCCAAGGGGGCGCCTTGGCCGAGGCTCTGGACAAAGCCCGCCGCGGGCTGGACAGAGGGGCGGGCTTGGGGCGCGAGGGGAGCCGCGGCGGGCGGCGCGGCAGTGGTCGCGGCAGCTTCTGGCGCGGCCGGGGCAGTTGCCTGAGCCGGTGCCGCGGCCGTGTTCAACCCGCCCGCGATCGTGGCGTCAACCTTTTCCCCGGCCGCGCCGATGAGGGCGATCGCCTCGAGCACGGGCACGTCGTCGCCTTCGTCCTTGAGTCGCCGTAGGAGGATCCCTTCCGCGCCGGCGGGCACGTCCATGGTCGCCTTGTCGGTTTCTATCTCGCAGAGGACAGTGTCGGCTTTGACCGTCTGTCCCTCGGAAACATTCCACTTGACGATGATGCACGATTCGACGGTATTCCCGAGTTTCGGCATTACCACCACATGAGCCATAGTTCCTCCCCTAGACGACGCGCAGATCGAGCGCGCTTTCCCGCATCGACGAAAGCGCCGCCCCATCGATTCCGGAATCGGTAATTATCCCGTCCACTTCCGAAAGGGAGAGGACGTTCACGAAGCCGGACTTTCCGTACTTGGAAGAGTCGGCCACAAGCCATGTTTCCTGGGCCCTGTTCTTCATCGCCTTGACGATCTCGGAACCCTCGACGAGCTGGGTCGTCATGCCCCGCTCCACGCTGAACCCATCGGTGCCGACGAAGGCCAGTCTCACGTTGAAGTCCATGATCGCCTTTATGGCGACGGCGCCCACGAGGGATTCCGTCTCCTTCCTGAAGACGCCGCCGGTGAGGATGATGTTGAGGGATGGATTGAGTCGGGCATAGGAGAAGACGAGGGTGGAGTTGGTGACGATCTGGACGCCCCGCCTGCCGGTGAGATAGCGGACGATGAGGGCCGTCGTTGTCCCCGCCTCGATCATGATCCTGTCGTCGTCGTGGACGAACTCGGCCGCGGCGGCGGCGATCCTGTTCTTCTCCTCAACGTTGAGGCGCTGTCGGTCGAGGATATCCTTGTAGAAGGCCGGATAGGCGCCGCCGCGGGTCCTGTTGACGAAGCCCTTTTCCTCGAGACCCTTGAGGTCGGAGCGGATCGTGACTTCGGAGACGTCGAGATCCCTGGCCAGGGTGGCTACCGTGAGGGAGCCTTCCCGGGCCATCTTGTCGAGCATGAAGGATTCCCTTTCGTTCAGGTCGAAGTTCATCCCTTCCTCCGCGCCGCTGATTTCGTATTACTTACTAAACAGTTTCGATTTGCTTTCGATTCACTTGTAGTATACGACTCAATTCGGGGAACATCAAGGGACAAAGGCGCGTACCATGACATTTTTCATTTTTGCGTCTTCCGGAATCCAATCAAGTGTCATATCATATGACACCATGAACACACAGCAAGATCCCGGTTTCGTGCTCGGCATCGACTATGGCACCGACTCCTGCAGGGCTGTCGTCATCGACGCGGCCAACGGCGCTGAAATCGCCCAGCAGGTAGCGCCCTATCCCCGCTGGTCCAAGGGTCTCTACTGCGCCCCCTCGGAAAACCGCTTCCGACAGCATCCCGCCGACTACATCGAGTCCCTCGAAACGGCGATGGAGGGCGTATTCGAAAAAGCGGGCGCCGGGGTCCTCGGCAAAGTCCGGGGAATCGCCATCGACACCACGGGCTCGACACCTTGCGCCGTGACGAGGACGGGAAAACCCCTCGCCCTTCTCGAGCAGTTCGGCGAGGACCCCGACGCCATGTTCATCCTCTGGAAGGATCATACGGCCACCGAGGAAGCCGCCGAGATCAACCGCCTCGCGAAGGGCTGGGGCGGCGAGGACTACACGAAGTATGAGGGCGGCATTTATTCTTCGGAGTGGTTCTGGGCTAAAGCCTTCCATATAGTATCGAAGAACCCCAAGGTGGCGAAGAGCGCCTACTCCTTCATGGAGCACTGTGACTGGATGCCCGCCCTTCTGACCGGAACCGCCTACGACGAGATCAAGCGCTCGAGGACGGCGGCCGGCCACAAGGCCATGTGGCACGAGGATTTCGGCGGCTACCCCTCGGTCGATTTTCTTTCCCGCCTCTCCCCCACCCTCGCGAAGATCAGGCCGACCCTTGGTGCGCGAACCTGGACGAGCGATCAGCGTTTCGGCTCCCTTTCGAAGGAATGGGCGTCCAAGCTCCACCTCGAGGCCGGCATCGCCGTGGCGGTGGGAAGCATCGACGCCCACATCGGCGCCGTCGGGGCGGGAGCCAAGCCCGGCGTCCTCGTCAAGGTCATGGGCACGAGCACCTGCGACATGATCGTGGCGCCCAAGGGCAAGACTGGGGAGCGTCTTGTCGCCGGGATCTGCGGCCAGGTCGACGGATCCATCGTTCCTTCAATGCTGGGGTATGAGGCGGGCCAGAGCGCCTTCGGCGATGTCTACGCCTGGTTCAAAAAGCTGCTTTCCTGGCCCCTCGAGGCCGTGCTGCCGGGGCTCCGCTATCTGGACGAGGCGGCCAAGGCCGCGGTCGCGCGTGGCGTCGACGAATCGATCATGACGGTTCTCGAGCGCGAAGCGGAGAAGGTGAACCCGAGCTCGTCGGGCGTTCTCGCCCTGGACTGGCTCAACGGAAGGCGCACGCCCGACGCGAACCAGCTCCTGACGGGTGCCATCACGGGCTTGAGCCTGGGCACCACCGCTCCCATGATCTATCGGGCCCTCATCGAGGCTACCGCCTACGGGACCAAGGCCATCGTGGATCGTTTCGAAAGGGAAGGCATCGCGATCGGGAAGATCGTCGCGATAGGCGGCGTCGCGAGGAAGTCCAGGCTCGTCATGCAGATCGTCGCCGATGTCCTGGGCGCGCCCATCGACATCATCGGGAGCGACCAGACGGTCGCCTTGGGCGCGGCGATGTTCGCGGCCGTGGCGGCGAGCATCTACCCCACGGTAGGTGCCGCCCAGGCCGCCATCGCGCCCCCCGTCGAAAAAACGATCGTCCCAAATCCCGCGATGGCGGCCGCCTATGCCGCTCTCTACGAGAAGTACAAGCGCCTCGGCGCCTTCGTGGAGGCCGAGTTGGGCTGACGCAATTTTCGGTGTCGAGGGGGAAGATTATTATGATCCATAGTGAAGAGTCTGATTCGCCTCCATTAAGGTTTCGGTGATATGAAATCAAGAGAGTATGAATATATTCAAACCATCGCGAATGAATTGAATATTACGCGCGCGTCAGAGCGCCTTTTCGTATCGCAGCCGGCCTTGAGCCGCTTTCTGAAAAATGTGGAGAATGACCTAGGGACAGCGCTCTTCGAGCGAATAGGCAAAAGGATGGTTTTGACCCCCGCGGGAAAGGTATATGTGGAAAAAGCTCGCGAAATCATCAACCTAGATATCCAGATGAGAAGCACGATACAGGAGATGGACAAGCAAAACGATGTGCTGAGCATATGCTATCCATTGATTCGCTCCATGCTTCTGGCAAAAAGCGCCCTCCCCGTTTTTCACGCAAGTTATAGAAATGCGCGGATTGTACTCACCATCGCGAGCCAACGGATGATTCAGGATTTGCTGCAAAATGGGAAATCTCAGCTGGCATTGGGAATTGTCACCCCCGAGTATGAAAAGCTATTCAGCTATGAGAAAATCGCCCAGGAAGAAATGGTGCTTGTCGTTCCGAAAGGACACTCGCTTCGAGAGAAAGCGGAAGCGCGTGACGATTGCAATTACCCTTTCATCGCCGCGAATCTTCTCCGACAAGAGTATTTCGCGCTTCCCTCGGCGATTCTCCATAGCGGCAAATTCGCCGAGCATTATTTTTCCGAACACGGTATTATCCCGAATGTCGCGATGCGGCTGAACCTTACGGGAGATTTGTATCAGCATGTCCTTGAGGGGAATGGCATAACCATTCTCCCCTCAATTCCTTTGCAGGGCATGGGACTGGAAGATAAGATAGAATATTTGTCATTGCAGGATCGAAATCACGTCCATACCGTCGCGCTTCTTTATAATAAGAATCATGTTTTGAGCCAGACGGAATGTGCGCTGCTAGAAATAATTCGCGGAGTCTATCGTTAAGAAATTTCAGCAGCCATAACCAAAATGTATCTCTCATCATACCTTAATTATATTGGTGTATAAAAAATTACCATGCTACTTTTTCAAGCGAGAGAATATCAATCACTCCAGTCATCATGAATGGGAGGCTCCTCGATGAAGAAAAGGTCAGTGGTAATAGGCATAGCGCTACTTCTAGCATTATTTTGCATAGGATCAGCGTATGCCGGCGACGAGAAAATCTCCGCCGTTATAAATCGCGCAACTTTGGAAACTAAGGATTGGAATGACCCGACGCTTAAGCTCAGGCTGCGCTGGAGCGGCGTGAATTTCTATGAATTCGTTCTTCCGAACGGCAAGACAATAGTGATGGATCCCTATTTCGATACAGAACCCGCTGGAGGTCATAATGAATTCAATTATACGCCGACGAAACTTCCCGCGGGCGAATGGGTAAATGGCGCTGATTACATTATATTGACTCATGGCCATTTCGATCATGTCAATGATCTGGGGTCGGTTCTTGCCAAGTACCCCAAGGCGCACGTAATAGCCCCGGAACATGTGTGGCCGGCGATAATGTGGCAACTGAAGCTTGAATATCCCACTCATTATTTCCATGAAGCAGCCGCGCTCGACAAGCTGGAATTTAAGGATTTTACGCTGGAAAGCTGCCGGTCGAATCACAATGTCGCAAGCCCTCCAAAAACGGACACGATGAAAGTGAAGTCTTATGCCGATGCCGCCGGAAATTTGAATTTCTACGAGCTTTACCGAACAATCTATGAACGAGAGATCATGAATGGCAGAATCACCACCGACGACGGATTTTCCATTCTGATATGGAATTCGGAAATGCAGGCTGATGGTTATGGCTTTGAGGACCGCGCGTGGTTCTACCGCGACACTAAGCCCGATCTTTTTATGTATCAAGTCGCGGGGGCAAGTTTTGATTATGATCGCAGGAATCCAAACTACAAGCATATGGCTGAATGGATCGCTTCCATAGGAGCGACCGCGGCGCTTCCGGAGCATCAGCAGCATTATTCGTATCAAGAGCTTGACGCGATGGCTGGCGTATTCAGCTCCGTCTGCAATGCAAAGAACGTCGACACTGAATTTTTGACGCCGGAAACTGGCCTTTGGTATGGCTACACCAAAGATGGCAACGGCAATGTCAATGTGTACAGGGTGGTTAACGCGCCCGCCAAATAGCGTTTGCTGCCGCGCATTCGAGAACGCTGTCCGTTAGCGCGCGGTATGAAATGGACGTTTAATTTTTCTGGGTGATTCTATATATTCATCTTAAAGGCGGAAAGGAATCCGCTTACGCGGATTCCTTTCCCTTTTTTTTCGGTATGACAAAAGCAAGCTTATCGGTTCGCCATGAGAATCAAAGCGTTGGCCGCTTCAGTGTTCGCCGGCTCGCCTGAATCGCTCCAATGCCCTGGCGCCGAATTCGGCGCTAGAGGCTTTTCTCCGGGCGAGGATGGTTTCGTGCGATTCGCCCGAGGCGAATCGCACCGCGGGGATAACCGTTTCGCATTCCTGGGCGTCCATGAAGGCGACTGCCTCGGGCAAGCCTTCCTCGTCATCGGGATGGATGGCCATGAATCCATGCTTGTCCGCGTGAATGAGGAATCCGGGGGAGATGTCGACCCCAAAAACCCGCACATCGATATTCCAGGCCACCGGACGGGCGAAGAGATGGCCGACGCAAAGCCGCCTCGCGAGCGCCTTGAACCCCGCGTTGGTCATTTCGTCCACGTCGCGGATGGCCCCGTCCACGATCGCGCCCACGCAGCCAAAGGCGCGGTGCGTGTTGGCCGTCACTTCCCCCCAGAGGGAACCCAGGGCGACGGGTCGGCTCAAATCTTCCATGACGACGATTTTCGGCCCGGGAATCGAGGCGACGTAGCGGTAATACTCGTCCCAAACCCCTTTTATCGCGGGCGGATTGTCGCGATCGATCGTTTCTATTCGCAGCGTTACCGCCCTTCCGCTCATCGGCCCCATCTGGGGCATAAAGTCGCGCGTCTCATCGCGATTCCAAAGTCCCTGAAGCCTATCGTGCTTCGTGCTCTGCTCCCAGCCGTTATAGACCGTGGGTGTGTTCCAGCGCTTGAGCCGCAGGATTTCCGCCTCGCCCAAGCGCCCCGAGGCGCCCGTTTTTTCGTGCTCACCCATGATTACCTTCCTTTGCCGGCCGCTCTGCCGCGGCCCGACTGGGGTGCCGGCCCTACGGCGGCGCGGCCCTAGCGGGGCGCCTTCTCAGCGAGCGGCGTATTCCGCCGAATACCGCTTCGAGACGCCCATCATCTGCTCCACCTCGAGCCTCATGGACTCGGTGAAGCGAGTGGCGTCAGCCCGTCGCGAGATAAGATTGAAGGGTACCCCCTCCAAACGCTGAGCGTACATCGCGTTGATGGGGTAAAGCTGGTACTCGATCACCGACGCGAGGCCGATGAAGTCCTGGAGCTTTCGTGCCCGCTCGGGCTCTCGCTTCCAGTTGGCGCAGATCCAGGCGTAGAGATCGGCGTGGAAGTTCGTCATGATGCCCGAATAGCCCGCCGCCCCCGCGACGAGGGAGTCGAGGAGGGTGGCGCCATTCGCGTTGAAGAGCTTGAATCCCGAGTTGCCCGCCGCCGCCACCTTGGCCTTGATGTCCCCCATCTTGCAGCTCGTGTCTTTGAGGAAGCCGAAGCGCCCCGTCGAGGCGCAGTAGCCGACGAGTTCGGGGCTCAGGAGGCGCTTGTAGGGGGCTGGACACTCGTAGAAGCCCAGGGTGATGTCCCGGTCGAAGGCGGCGAGGAAGCTGTCCAGGTTGCGCCTGAACACTTCGTCGCCCTCATGCCTGCGCGCCAGCCGGTTCGTCACGAGGACGAAGGCGTCCACCCCCGTGTCCGACATCGCCTTGGCTTCCTCGACCTGGTCGGCGAGGGTTTCGGCCACGTGGCCCGAGGCGATGACAGGCACCCTGCCGCCCGCGAACTTCACGCAGGCGCGGGCCAGGTCGAGCCGCTCGGCCAAGCTCAGCTGAGCCATCTCGCTCGACTGGCAGACGGCGAAGAGGCCCGTCACGCCTTTCTGTATGTACCAATCGATCAATTTTTCAAGGGTTGGATAATCGATCGACCCATTCTCGGCGTAGGGTGTGATCATGGTCGGCCAAACGCCGTTCGCTATGCTTTTCATCAGAATCTCCCCGGGCCTCAGCCCTTGAATCCCGCGAGTTTTGGCACCCAGAGCACAATCTCGGGTATATACGTTATCAGGAACAGCACGATTATCAGGACGCCCAACATGGGCAAGATTTCTTTGATAACCTTCTTGAGCGGCGTGCCCGAGATGCCCGATACGACAAAGAGCAGCATCCCGTAGGGCGGCGTTGAAAGCCCTATCATCATGTTGAGGACGATCACGACCCCGAAATGCACGAGGTTGATCCCCAGCGTGTTGATGAGGGGCAGGACGATGGGTATGAACACCAGGGTTATCGCCATGGTATCGATGAACATCCCGAGAATGAGGAAAAGAGCGTTGATAAGGAGCAGCATGATGTACTTATTGCTCGTCATGCCGAGGAGGAGACCGGCGACCGCGTTCGGGATTTTCTCGATCGTGACGATGTAGGAAAAGGCGTAGGCGCAGCCGACGAGGAGGGAGAGAGTGCCCGTCGTCTTCACGGTGTTGACGAGGACATTCCAGATATCCTTCCAGCCGAAGGCTCTGTAGAAGACCACCGACACGATGAGGGCATAGGTGGCCGCGAGAGCCCCCGCTTCCGTCGGCGTGACGATGCCGGAGTAGATGCCGCCAAGAAGGACGACGACGGAGAAGAGGGCCGGGATGGATTTGAGGGTGAGAAGGGCGAATTGCCTGATGGGGAGGCTCTCGCCTTCAGGGTAATTCCGCTTGCGCGCGATGACGGCCGTATAGAGCATGAGCGCCACGCCGATGAGGAGGCCGGGCAGTATGCCTCCGAGAAAGAGCGCGCCGATCGAGGCGCCTGAAAGCATCGCGTAGAAGATCATGGGAATGCTGGGCGGTATGATCGGGCCTATCGTGGCCGAGGCCGCCGTGATGGCGCAGGTATAGCCGTCATCGTAGCCATGTTCCTTCATGGCCTTGATCTCCATGCTCCCGAGACCCGAGGCGTCGGCAAGCGCCGAACCGGTCATGCCCGAGAATATGATCGAGGCGACGACATTCACGTGACCCAGGGCGCCCTTTTTCTTGCCAACGAGGGCGTTGGCGAAGGAGAATATCATGCTGGTCACCTTCCCCGAATTCATGATCTCGGCCATGAAGACAAAGAGGGGTACGGCGATCAGGATGAAACTCGAATTCATGTTGGAGAGAAATTGGGTCGCGACCATGTCCACGGTCGCCGCCGGATTGGTTGACAGCGCGAAATAAAAGACGCTCGACACCATCATTCCGATGCCGATCGGCATCCGGAGGACGAAGACGACGACGAAAGTCAAAAAGAAAACAATGAGGGCGATATTCATTTCGCTTCCCCCTTGGCGAGGATCTTCGCGTCTTTGACGATGTCGATGATCACCCTGATGATCAGATCGGTAAGAAAGATCATGAAGGGAAAATAGGCGATGTTCATGGGAATTCTGAGGGCGTCGGATTTCTTGTAGACCATGAAGCTGACATATCCCCAGGAAGGGAGATACATGATGACGAGAGCGGCCGCCATGATGAAGTTCCCGGCCAGCCGCATCCAAAGCTGTGTCTTGGGCTTGGCCGTGTCATAGACCATGGAAAAGGCGACATGGGAATTCGTGCGTTTGGCGTAAAGGCCGCCAAGGAGGGCGGTCCACACAAAACAAATGAGGCTTAGCTCCTCGGGCCAGATGAGGGGCTTGAAGAAATAGCGGGCGACGATCTGGGTCATGAATGAAATGAAGAGGACCGAGAAGGTCGCCATCGGGAGATAGAGTTCGATAAAGTCGACAAGGAAAGTGCCGATTTTCCTGAGTCGAGGGGAAATAGTCATGATTTCCTCCGGGTGGAATGGGAAAGAGCGGAGCCCTCACTCGATCGCCGGGCTCCGCTTCGCTATCGATTTCGCGAAAATCCTTATTTGATCTTCTGGATCTCGTCATAGAGGGCGAGATCCCAGCTCTTCGAAATGTCTTTGCTGTCGGTCAGGTAGGAATTCTTGGCATAGGCCGCGAAGGCCGCCTTGTCCGGGTTTTCGATGACGGTGAGCCCCTGCGACCTGAAGAAGTCGAGGATGTCCCGCTCGTTGTCGAGGTTGGTCTTGTCGCAGAATTCGCGGGCCTTGTTGGCGGCAGCGAGGACCCAGCCCTGCTGTTCCTTGGTCAGGCTCTTCCACTTCTTCTCGTTGATCGTGGGCCAGATGGAATCGACGACGTGGTCGGTGAGAATGATGTACTTGGTGACCTCATAGAACTTGGCGCTCCGGTCGGTGGGAAGGGGGTTGTCCTGTCCGTCTACGGCGCCGGTCTTGAGGCCCATGTAGACTTCGCCGAAGGCCATCGGCGTGGGATTGGCGCCCAATGCCTTGCCCATGGCGATCCAGGTGGGGCTGTTGGGAACGCGGAGCTTGACGTTCTTCATCTGCTCGGGCTTGGTGATGGGGCCGAACTTGGAGGTGATGTTGAGCTGGCGGGTGCCGAGGTAGTAGGCGGTGAGGGGGCGGATGCCGGTCTTCTGGGCGACTTCCTCGAAGATCTTCTGGCCGATGGGACCGTTGAAGGTCTTGGTCATCTGGTCATAGCTCTGGAAGGTGTAGGCGGCCCCGAACATGGAGAGATAGGGCACGAACTCGGCCAGCCACTGGGCCGAAGAGTACACCATGTCGATGGTTCCCTTGCGGATGGCGTCCTGCTCGGCCTGCTGGGTGAAGAGCTGGCCGGAATGGTAGACGTCGACCTGGATCTGTCCGCCCGAAAGCTTTTCGACTTCGTCCTTGAAAACGGTCATGGCCTGGGTGTGGGCGTCGCCGGGGACGCTGACCGAGGTAAAGACGAGCTTCACGGTCTTCTGCGCGAAGGCAGAGGGCGCCACGAGGATGAGCAATGCCAGTGCGAAAAACACTGTTCTCTTCATACATTCCTCCATACTATTGTTTTCTGCCGTCCCAAAGGCGGCATTTCAGCGCTTGTTCATGTCAGCCGCGGCAGCCTCGCCCCGACCTCTCCATCCGAGCCTGCGGGATATTTCGATGGCCGCCTCGACGACAAAGGGAGCCATTTCGCGGATCCGCGCCGGCGTGTTGCGTTCGGCCGGCCCCGAGAGGCTGATAGCGGCGAAAGCTTCGCCATGGGCGTCGAAGATAGGGGCGCCGACGCAGCGCAGGTGCTCCTCGTGCTCCATGTCGTCGATGGCGTAGCCCTCGGCGCGGATCCGCGCCACTTCCGCGAGGAGCCGATCCCTCGTCGAGATGGTGTGGGCCGTGAAGGGAGCGAGGCCCTTGCGCTCCGCGATGCGCTCGATCTCGGCGTCGCTCCTGAAGGCGAGGATGGCCTTGCCCACCGAGGTGCAATAGAGGGGAGCCCGCACGCCGATGACGGAATAGGTCCGCAGGCGACGCTTGGATTCGATGCAGTCGATGTAGAGGACCTCGTCGTCCTCAAGGACGGTGAGATGGACCGTCTCGTCGAAGCGGAGGTTGAGCCCCTGAAGGAGGGGCGCGGCGATGCGGCAAAGGTCGAGGCCGGCCTGGGCGCAGTTGCCCAGCTCGATGAGTTTGATGCCGAGATGATATTTGCCGTTTTGGGCGTTCTTTTCCACCACTTTCCGGCTCGCGAGGGTTTCGAGAATCGCAAAAACGCTGCTTTTAGGGAGGTCAAGGGAGCGCGCGAGCTCCGAGGCGCCCAGGGTTTGGCCGGCGCTCAGCGCGTCGAGGATCTGCATGGACTTCAATACGGTGTTGACCATTCCCACTCCGTTCCTGTATGTGAACGCTGTTCCTGTATGTAGACATTTTCGGGCTACTTTTCGAATCTGTCAAGAAAAATCCGCGAAAATCGCCGCCCGATACCAGGAAGCGGTACATTTGTTTCTATAGAAAGCGTCGATATCCCCCTGTTGTCATACCTTTGGAGGTTCGCATGTTGAAAAAATCCGGTTTTGCCCTTCTCATGCTCCTGACCGCTTTGGCCGTCCAAGCCCAGGCACTCCCCCAAACCCCGACGATACGGGTATCGGGCGAGGCGAAATCCACTATCGAGGCAGATATGGCGGTCTTGAGTCTCGGCATCGTCCAGCAGGCGAAAACGCCGCTCGCGGTGCGGGAGGCGGTCACCGCGGCGGCAGATAAGGTGGTCAGCTCCCTCCTCGCCCTCGGCGTGGAAAAAAAGCGAATACGAACGAGCAATTTCAGCATTTATCCCCAGTACGACGATCGCCCCGGCAAGCAGAACATCATCACCGGCTACAAGGGCGAGGCGATCATCACCGTATCTCTGGACGATACCGCCCTCGTGGCCCAAGCGGTGGAGACGTCGGTGGCATCGGGCGCCAACGAGATCAGGAGCCTGGACTACCGCAAGAAGAACGAGGACGCGCTTAGGGTGGAGATGCTGAAACAGGCTATTGGCAACGCGATGGACAAGGCGGCGGCCATGGCTGAAACCCTGGGAAGGAAACTGGGCAAAGCCATAAGCGTCGAGGAACAGGGCTACTCCATGTGCGCCCCCGACACGAGGGTTTTTTTGGCCAAGTCGATGAGCGTCGGCGCCCAGGAAGCCTTCTCGCCGGGCAGCATCGAGGTGAGCGCCTCGGTCGTCGTCGTGTTCGAGATGGAGTGAGATGGTAAATCCGCAACACAAAGCGGCAAAATAATGGTATAGTAGGTACATGCCACGCAATCCCGAACTCATGCGCCACAATATCGCGGAGATGGCCCGCGCCCTCGAGGGAGCCGACGCCGCCCTCATCGAGGAATTCCTCTATTCCCTCCTCACCCCCGCCGAGGCCGACGAAATGGCCAAGCGCTGGGCCCTTGTCAAGGAACTCTCCCACGGCACGGCCCAGCGCAGGATAGCGGAGGATCTCGGCCTCTCGCTCTGCAAGATCACGAGAGGCTCGCGCGAGCTCAAGAAAGAGGGCTCGGCCTTCAAGATGTTGCTCGAGCGGTTGGAAAAGAAGGGATAAGCCCTCCCCGCGGCCGTGTCAGGCGGGCATGCCCAGGCGATGAGGATTGATGGTTACTTGAACATCTCCATGTATTCAGTAAAAATAAATACCCTGTTTCTTTGATACCCCGTAGTCTCCGTCAGTATTTTCCTCTCGACAAAGGCTTGCGCGAGATCGTTCGCCGCTTTTGGAGAAAGCTCGGTGAAGCTTTGTATATCCTTAATGTTTACTACAGGCTTGCTGAATAATTTTTGAAAAAGGACAAAAGCCTGTCTGTATCGTTTTCCCATTAGAGCGATTCGATCTTTTTCTATGTCACTTTTCAAAGAGAGTATTTTTTTTAGAGTTTCGCAGGACTGCGTCGCTGTTTCGATAACGCCCGTCAAGAAAAATCGTATCCACTGGTCAAGATCGTTCTTGGTCCGAACCAAGGTAAGATTATCATAATAAAGTCCCCTGTTTTTCTCGAAAAACTCCGAAAGATACAAGAGAGGTTTGTCGAGGATCCCGGAAGAAACAAAATACAGTGTTATCAAAAGTCGGCCGATTCTGCCGTTACCGTCGAGAAAGGGGTGAATTGTCTCGAATTGGTAATGCGCGATGGCAACGCGAATCAGGTGAGGGAGCTTCAAATTGACATTGTTGAGGAATGACTCGAAATCCGACAGCAAATCGGGCAATTCCGCCTGCGCTGGAGGAATGAACACGGCATCAGAGAGACTCGCCCCTCCTATCCAATTTTGGGATACCCTGAACTCGCCTGGTGTTTTTCGTTCACCTCTGCCCCTCGAAAGCAATACCTTGTGCGCATTTCTTATAAGCCGGCAAGAGAGCGGGAGCCTCCCCAATTCTTCGATCGCCTCGTTCAATGCCTTAACATAGTTATTCACTTCGAGCCAGTCATCCCGCTTTTCGGGATCAATATCCTTTTCATCGATTAATGCTTCTTCAATGTTCGTTTTGGTGCCTTCAATCCGACTCGACACCACAGCTTCCTTGAATACATGCATCATGATGAACATAGTCGTGTCGGGAACAAGCCTGGAAAACGAATTCAGCTCTCCCAGCTTGAGCGAGGCTCTTTCCAGAAGGGTGTTGATCGTCTCATCGGTCCAGATCCAGGGATGATTGATTTTTTCTGGCAGAAAATACTTATATTGGTATCCGTCCTGATACCGACCTGACTTGAAGTCTTTGATATCCACGGGCCGCTCCCAAAGTAAAGTATGGTTTCTCTTATTTTACTTATACAACTAAAAGTAAAATAAAGCAATCTATATTTTACTTTCCCTTCTCCGCCGCTTTCACGCTCACACCGCCGCCAGCCCCCGCCCTAGATCGGCGAGGATGTCGTCGATGCCCTCGATGCCGATGGAGAGGCGAACGAGGTCGGGCGTGACGCCCGAGGCGATCTGTTGCTCGTCCGTAAGCTGGGCGTGGGTCGTGCTTCCCGGATGGATGGCGAGGCTCTTGGCGTCGCCCACGTTGGCCAGGTGCGAGAAGAGGGTGAGCGAATCGATGAACTTCTCGCCGGCCGCCCTCCCCCCTTTGACGCCGAACACCACCATGCCGCCCGAACCTTTGGGCAGAAGCTTTTGGGCCAGGGCATGGGAGGGGTCGCCCTCCAGGCCCGGATAGCGTACCCAGGCGACCTTCGGGTGGCTTTTCAGGAATGTGGCCGCGGCCAGGGCGTTCTCGCAGTGGCGGGGCATGCGCACGTGGAGGCTTTCGATGCCCTGGAGGAAAATCCAGGCGTTGTCCGGGGAGAGGCAGGCGCCCAGGTTGCGCAGGGGCACGGTCCTGAATCGGAGGGCGAAGGCGGTTTTCGCGAGCTCGGGCGGGAGGTCGCGCGCCCAGCGCAGCCCGTGGTAGGTGGGGTCGGGACGGTTGAAGAGCTCGAACGCGGGGTCGGACCAATCGAAACGGCCGGCGTCGGTGACGATGCCGCCAATGGCGGTGCCGTGGCCGCCGAGCCACTTGGTGAGGGAGTTGATGACGACATCGGCGCCCAGCTCGATGGTTTTGAGCAGGTAGGGGGTCGTGAAGGTGCCGTCCACGACGAGGGGCAGGTGGCGCTTTTTGGCGATCGCGGCGATGGCGGCCAGGTCGACGAGGTCGAGGACGGGGTTGCCGATCGTTTCGATGTAGAGGAGCCGCGTCCTCGGCGTGATCGCGGCTTCGAAGGCCGAAGGGTCGAGGGCGTTAGCGAACCTCGTCGTGATGCCCAGGTCCGGGAGGATGGCGTCGAACATCGTGTAGGTTCCGCCGTAGAGGTTGGTGGCCGAGACGATCTCGTCGCTCGCCTTGGCAATGGTGATGATGGTATTGAAGACCGCCGCCGTACCGGAAGCCACGGCCACCGAGGCGGCCCCGCCCTCGAGCTGGCTCACCCTGGCCTCGAGGACATCGTTGGTGGGGTTGCCCATGCGCGAATAGATATTGCCCGATTCCTGGAGGGCGAAGAGCCGCTTCGCGTGCTCGGCGCTCTTGAAGACGAAGGAACTCGTGCGGTACAGGGGAACGCCGCGCGACTGGGTCGTCGGGTCGGGGCTGTGGCCTGCCTGGACGGCTATCGTTTCGAAGCTGGGGGATGTTGTATCGGTCATGTCGACCTCCTTGTTTCTTGGCTTGCCATTCATTGGCGCGTCATTCCATGGCGCTCCCATAGGGCTTTCAGCCCGAGGAGCCTTTCGCCGGCGGCGCGCAGGGTTTCGTCTTTTTTCGCGAAGTGGAAACGGATGTAACGGTCCTCGAAATCCTTGTAGAAGCTGGAGCCGGGCACGGCGGCCACCCCGCCCTCGGCCGCCATCCATTCGCAGAAGGCCGTGTCGCTTTTGGCGCCGAATTCCTCGATGTTGACGAGGACATAGTAGGCGCCCTCGGGTTTCACATAGGAAAGCCCGGCCTTGTCGAGATATGAAAGGAAGAGATCCCGCTTGGAGGCGTAGAGGGCGGTGAGGTCGCGGTAGTAGTCGTCGCCGAAGCCGAGAGCGGTGACGGCCGCTTCCTGCAAGGGGGCGGCCGCGCCCACGGTGAGGAAGTCGTGGACCTTGCGGATGCCTGCCGTGACATGGGCGGGGGCTATCGTGTAGCCCAGGCGCCAGCCCGTGATCGAGTAGGTTTTCGAAAGGGAACCGCAGGAGATCGTCCTCTCGAACATGCCCGGCAGGGCGGCGAAATACCTGTGCACGCTGGGCGCGTAGATGATGTGCTCGTAAACCTCGTCGGTGATCACGAAGGCGTCGTGGCGCTCGGCCAGGGCGGCTATCGTCTCAAGCTCTGCCCGCGTGAAGACCTTGCCCGTCGGGTTGGCCGGGTTGCAGAGGATGAGGGCCTTGGCACCGGCCTCGAAGGCGGCGCGAAGCTCTCCTGGGTCGAAGGTGAAATCGGCGGAGCCGGCTTCGCGCCGCAGGGGCACGCAGAGAGGTTCCGCGCCGGCGAGGAGGGCATCGGCGAGATAGTTTTCATAGAAGGGCGAGAAGACGATGACCTTGTCGCCCGGATCGACGGCGGTCATGACGGCGGCCATCATGGCCTCGGTGGCGCCGCAGGTGACGGTGATATGGTCGGCCGCGTCGATGGGAATGCCCATGAAACGGCTCTGCTTGGCGGCGAGGGCTTCGCGGAAGTTCTGGGCGCCCCAGGTTACCGCGTACTGGTGGGGGCCGTCGATGGCCGTGCGCGCGGCCGCCTCCAGGAGGGCTCGCGGCGGGTCGAAGTCGGGATAGCCCTGGGAAAGATTGATCGCCCCGTGCTGAATGGCCACGCGGGTCATGCGGCGGATGACCGATTCGCCGAAGGATCGGGATTTCCTGCTTATTTCAGGCATATATGCTCCTTGGTTCGTTGCCGGCGCCTCACTTGAGCGCGGCGAGGTCGTAGGGCGTTCCCTGGTACACGCAGTAGTTGAGCCAGTTGGCGTAGAGCAAGTGGGCGTGGGCCCTCCAGGTCATGAGCGGCTCCCTGCGCGGATCGTCGCCGGGAAAATAGTTGGCCGGCGGGGCGATCGCGAGTCCTTTCGCGATGTCGCGGTCGTATTCGGCCTTCAGGGTAAGGCGATCGTATTCGGGATGGCCGGTGACGAAGATCCTCCTCCCGTCCTTCGAGGCGACGAGGTAGACGCCCGCCTCAGCCGAGTCGGCGAGAAGGGTGAGCGCGGGCACGGCGGCGATTTCCTCGGCCGCCACTTCCGTGTAGCGGGAATGAGGGGCGAGGAACACCTCGTCGAAGCCCCTAAGGAGGGGTTCCTTGAGGTCGAGGGCCCGGTGGTAGTAGAGGCCCGAGAGCTTGGCGGGCAGGGGACGCTTCGAAATGCCATAATGATGGTGAAGCCCGGCTTGAGCTCCCCAGCAAATATGGAGGGTGGACCAGACATGGGTGGTCGACCAGTCCATGAGGCGGACGAGTTCGGGCCAGTAGTCCACTTCCTCGAAGGGAAGGGTTTCCACCGGAGCGCCCGTGATCACGAGGCCGTCGAAGTTCTCCTCGAGAATTTCGTCCAGGGGTTCGTAGAAGGCGTCGAGATGCTCCGTGGGAGTATTGGCCGATTCGTGGCTCGCCATGCGGATGAAGCGGATATCGGTCTGCAAGGGCGAATTGCCGATGAGACGGAGAAGCTGGGCTTCGGTGATTATTTTCGTGGGCATGAGGTTGAGGACGGCGATGCGCAGGGTGCGGATATCCTGGTGGAAGGCGCGCTCCCTCGTCATCACGAAAATGTTTTCTTCCTCGAGCTGTTTCGCGGCGGGTAGATCGTCAGGGATTCTTACGGGCATGTGGTCTCCATTCGCGCGCCGTCGGCGCGCGGAAATGCGGCCACCCTTGGGGGCCGCCTAGAGGGAGCCCCGTCCGTCTCGTGCGTCGCGACGCGCGCCACAAGCCGGTCGGGGCATTTTCATGTCACATAGCATACCCATTCGACCGTCTCTCACGCTCATCGTCGATACTCCTTATGAAGGTAGGGCGCGCCGCTCTTCTCGGCCGGTTCGCGCCATCGTATAATTGCGTTACTATGCATAATGACATTTGGCCTGTCAAGGCCGTCGCTTGACCCCCTCTCCGGCCCATGCTAGGATCGGCGAAATTCTATGAATAAGAACGCCGTCGATACAAAGAAATACGCGATTCCTTCCAGGGCCAGGGTCCTGGATTCCCTCGCGTCGGGACGCTGCCTTTCCATCGAGATGGTTCCTCCCCCAAGGGGCGGGGATCTGGAGTCGATCATGGCGGCCATGGAAACCATAGCCCCCCACGGTCCCTCTTTCGTTTCGGTGACGGATCATCCGGGCGGCAAGGCCTGGGCCGATGCGGACGGACGACCCACGCGCGTCGCGCTGAGGACGAAGCCGGGCACCTTGGGCACCGCGGTAGCCCTACGCGACGCCTTCGGTGTCACGACGATTCCCCATATCGTCGGCGGCATGGCCGACAGGCTCGACGTCGAAGACCTCCTCATCGACCTGCATTACGCGAATTTCCGTGACATTTTCGTCGTCATGGGCGACGATAGGTATTCGCCGGCGGCCTTGAGCGGACAGGGCGAGGGCGGGACGAGCGCCGGGAAGGGCCGAGGCAAATCCTGCTGCCCGGGCGCCGAGGGTTACGATCACGCCACCGATATCGTCGAGCACATAGCGCGTCTTAACCACGGTCACTACACGCCGCCGGCCGAGGGCAAGCCCACCGATTTCACGATAGGCGTCGCGGCTTATCCGCAGAAGCACTTCGCCGCCGAGAATCCCGAATCCGATTTCGAGCATCTCGTGGAAAAAATCCAGGCGGGCGCGAAGTTCGTCATCACCCAGATGGTCTTCGAGGCGGGGCCATATATCGACCTCGTTCGGCGCTTGCGCGAGCGCGGGATCGGCCTGCCCGTATTGCCGGGGATAAAGCCCCTTTTCAAAGCTTCGTCGCTCGACCTCATTCCCAGGACCTTCTTCATCGACCTACCCCAACCCCTCGTCCGCGCCTTGCGCGAGGCGAGAAGCCCGGAGGAGGAGAAGAAGGCTGGCATCGAGTGGACGGCCAAGCTCTGCCGCGATCTCCTCGACGCTGGGGCGCCGGGCCTTCATTTCTTCACGATGGGACGAGGCGCGGGCACTCGCTGGATCCTGGACGCTCTCTACGGGTCGCCAACGGGCTTGCCTCGGAGCGCGGCGGGAGAGAGCAGGTGAACGCGATAGGAGAAAGCTCCCGCCTGAGGACGATGATCGGCGACCGGCTTATCCTGGCCGATGGATCGACGGGGACGGCTCTCGAAGCCCTGGCCCCCGAGGCGGCGGAGGGGGGGCGCCTCGCCCTCCTTCCCCTGGAAAACCCCGCTCTCGTCGAATCCCTGCATAAAGCCTATTTCGACGCGGGCTCCGATCTCGTGGAGACGGCCACCTTCTCCGCCAGCGCCCGGGACCTCGCGCATTTCGCGCGCGACTATCCCGGCGGGGCGGAAGCCCTGAGCTATGCCGTGAACCGCGCCGCGGCGGCGGCGGCGAGAAGGGCGGCTGACGCCGCGAGTACCACATGCGCGGCGGGCGAAGCTGGCGCGGCCCGCGAAGCTGGCGCAGCGCGGGTAGGCGCCGGAGGCGAAGCTGGCGCCGACCGCGAAAGTCAAAAGCTGGTCGCCGGTTCCATGGGGCCCGGCGACCAGCCGCCCTCCCTCGGCGCCTCCACCTATGCCGAACTTTTGGCTTCCTACCTTCCGCAGACCCGCGGATTGGCGGAGGGCGGGGCCGACCTCGCCATCATCGAGACCTGCCAGGATCCGCTTCAGATCAAGGCGGCCATAGCGGCGCTCAGAAGTCCGGAAGGCGGCCGGGGACTTCCCTTCATCGTGTCGGCTACCGTGGATGGGCGCGGCCGAATGCTCGCGGGGGCCGATATCGCCGCCTTTGTCGCCATCGTCTCGCCCTTCAAGCCTTTGGCGCTTGGCCTCAACTGCTCGGGCGGCCCCGACGAGCTCGCGAGCGCCCTTGAGGAGCTCGCCGCCCTTTCGCCTCTCCCCCTCTGCTTCATGCCCAACGCCGGCCTGCCCTGTTCGGTGAACGGCTGCACCTCCTACCCTTTCAGACCCGACCTCTTCGCCGAAAAAGTGGAGGCTCTCGCGAGGCGTCTCGGCGTCGCCGTCGTGGGCGGCTGCTGCGGCACTTCTCCCGCCCACATCGCCGAGCTGAACGCCCGGCTCTCCGACAGGCCATCGGCCTCGCCGCCTCAAGAAACGTCGAAGATGGCGCCGAAGGCGAGGCATGAGGCGCGGCCGGCGGCCCGGCCGGCCCTTTCCTCGCTCTACAAGGCGCGCTATGTTGGCCCCGGGCTGTTCAAAATAGGCGAACGGGCCAACTCGGCTGGTTCGGCCGCCTTCGCCAACCTTCTGAAGGCCGAAAATTTTGAGGGCATGGCGGACAAGGCCCTCGCCCAGGAAGAAAGCGGGGCTTCGGCCATCGATCTCCACCTTTCCCTGGCGGGAAGGGACGAAGCCGCCGACTTGGCCCGCCTTGTCGCCATCCTCGCCCCGCGAACCCAGGCCGCGCTCTGCCTGGACTCGGGCGACCCCGAGGTGCTGGCGCGGGCCTTGCCCCTTGTCGGCGGGCGCCCCCTGCTCAACTCGACCAGCCTGGAGGATCCGGCGCGGGCCCGGCGCCTTTTCGCGCTGGCGGCCGAATTCGGCGCGGCCGTGGTCTGCCTGGCGATGGACAGCGCCGGGCCCGCGCGGACGGCGGCCGAAAAAGTGCGCATCTGCCGCGAGCTCTACGACATGGCCACGAACGAGTTTGACCTTTCGCCCCAGGCCCTCCTTTTCGATCCCCTCACCTTTACGATAGCCGCGGGCGGCGACCCCAAAGCCACCCTCGAGGCGATAGGCGCCATCAAA
>Ga0172375_10004579_pt1 | contig 20314 bp, 20 predicted proteins | sample LakKiv1m_FD_114537 | JGI IMG/M metagenome (GOLD analysis project Ga0172375, IMG submission 114537) | Freshwater microbial communities from Kabuno Bay, South-Kivu, Congo - kab_092012_11.1m | ecosystem: Environmental > Aquatic > Freshwater > Lake | place: Democratic Republic of the Congo...
AGAGAGTATTGCGGGGTGTAGCGCAGCCTGGTAGCGCGTCAGCCTTGGGCGCTGAAGGTCTCGGGTTCAAATCCCGACGCCCCGACCATTACTTCGCTCGCAGCGCAGCGGAGAGCGAAGTATGGTCTACGTAGCCGTAGCCTAAGCAAAGCGCAGGACAGAGTAGGTCTATAAGCTCTATGCATAAGGAAGCTCCCACCCCCTATAAACCCAAATCAGACTTTGTAAGGGGAGAGCTGTTGTAAGCGCTTTAATGCTATAGATATATGATATAATGTTGCGCAGGATATGGAGATGAATGTTGACTCTTTGTTCAATATTTGCTCTTGTTCAGTGATGTTGAACAAACTAAAATATTGAACAAGAGGTGAGTTATGAATACTGAGATTGATGTAATCCAAAGGGCTTTGAATGTTGCTCCCGTTTGCCCGGGGTTGAAGTGGGGGCAGGCAATGCTTCCTTCTGACTACCTTGATAAGGTTACCGATGCGCATCTGAATGTTAAATTTAATAATAAAACTTTCCCATTTCATATTCAGGTGAAACTTCATTTGCACAGGGCGGCTGTTGAGAGGTTTATAGCTCTTAACACAGAGCAACGACATGGGAGATTGATGTTAGTTTCTGATCATGTGAATCCCAAGTTTGCGGAGATATTGAGGGAGACCGGGATTTCATTCCTGGATGCTTCTGGAAATGCATTCCTGGATCTGCCGGGATTACATTTATTTGTTACAGGAAGAAAACCTGAGGTCCTTGAGTTACCGAGCAGTCCTGCACGAATGTTTCATAGGGCAAGTGTACAGATAATCTTTGCTTTTCTTACTGATCCAGCTTTGGATAAGAGTCCACAATCTGCTCTGGTTAATAAGACCTTTCGGGATATCAAGAGCCAGACAGGAGTGGCATTGGGGTCTATTGGTACCACGATTGGCACACTCTTGGAGTCTGGTTATATTGTCGAGGAGGAGAAACTCCGATTTCTTATCGATCGACAACAGCTGCTTGAGAAATGGATGGCTGCATATACAGATCGCCTGCGCCCAAAACTGATTGTTCAACGTTATCGTTCAAGGGGAGGCAGTTGGTGGAATGGTATTCAGTCGCTTGGTCCTGGAAACTACTGGGGCGGCGAAGTGGCTGCAGCCAAGCTGACAGGCTATCTGAAGCCTGAGTTGGTAACAATTTATAGTCGAGGTGATACCCAGCAGTTAATACTCGATGCGGATCTACGTCTGGATCCAAAGGGTGAAGTTGAGATCTTAAAAGTCTTTTGGGGGAACTGGCCTCATGGTATTCAGCAAGACTGCGTGTGTCCTTTATTGGTGTACGCTGATCTAATGGCAAGTGAGATTGATAGAAACATGGATACGGCAAAAAGGATTTATGACCGATACTTACGTGAAATTATTGAACCCCGTAGATGAGGCAAAATGTCGTACTCTTGCTAAGCTGGAGCTGACAGCTAGGTCCCAGGGGACGGAAATGCTTTTATTAGGAGCATTTGCCAGAGATTTATTGTTCTGGCATATGCATGGCAAGGAGTCTCGCAGGGAAACCATGGATGTCGATATCGTAGTTCAGATGAAGGACCGGGATGCTTATAACCTTTTCAGAAGCATGCTTATTGAGAAAGGTTTTACTGATAAAGATCTCGATTTTCCCGGATTGTGTGACACAGAGACAAATGTAGAGGTCGACCTCCTTCCGTTTGGTGATATTGCCAAAGATGGAGTAATTACCGATTGGCCAGAGAATGATGATTCGTGGAGCGTGGTGGGAATGCAAGAAGCTTATGACCACGCATTAAGACTGGCAATTGAAGTTGATGGCAACATGCATGTACTCAGATTCGTTTCGGTGCCCGGCTTAGTATTGCTTAAAATAGTGGCTGCTTATGACAGGCCTAAACAGCGTTGCAAGCGAGATACCTATGATATTGGCTTTGTGATCAAGGAATATCTTGGCATCGGGAATAAGACACGTTTACAGGTGTTCCCTCACAACGATATTATGGATAAATACAATTCTGATTTGAACCGTGCTACAGCATGTTTGTTAGGACGGGAGATAAGGACAATGGTCTCGGGGCCAACAAAGGACTATGTGATCAGACTGCTTGCGCATGAAATTGAGAGTCACAGCTCCTGCCCATTTACAAAAGGGTTACAAGATGCTCTAAGCATGGGTAAATTTGCAGAAAGTAAAAATATCGTCAGGGCTATCTTGGAAGGATTGAAATGGAGTCCTTACCCACCATAAACCACAGGGCGTCTTTTCATATGAGTTAATTCGAGGGGTTGGGCTTGAATATCAGGGGTCAATAGGGTATATTCAAGATGCAAACTGGTGAGGATGTGATGGTGAAACAGACCCCAAAAATAAGTGAGGTCATTCTACAGGCAGAGAAGAAGAAAAAGAAGCAAGCCTTGCGGCCTTTGTTTGCCGTCCTGAAGATTCTGGGAGGGCTGGCAGTCCTCTGGATGCTTCATATCATGTTTAGCAAGGTATTAGGTCATCCCTGGCTCGGTAACGGTATTCTTATTGTCCTGGTATGCATTTTCCTCCCGTTATATTTAAAGGCAAAATGGCTTTTCGGGGATGAATGAAGAATCAATCTTCCTGCCGGATGCGCGCTGTTCCCAAGAATGAGTGGTAAGGCCGGACAGGCGCTCCTGCATCCTTTTAACTGGATTTCAATAACCGGCGTGATAAGTTGTCTGGCGTTCTGCAGTTTCATTAATCAAGGAGGCGTTGTTATGAGTCGCAAGTTGTTATTTGCTGTGAGCTGTCCCGTGTTTGTCCTGGCGTTTGTATTTGGAGCGCTGGCAGATTTTGACAAACCGGTCATCAAGGAGTGGACCGAAAAGAAGACGAATGACAAAGGGAAGGTGACCGAAATTCCATATATGAGCATTGATGGAATTACGGTCCACGAGGAAGATCCGGCGAAGCAGCCCCAGCCGCCGGTGGTTGTGTCCGCCACGGAAAGTTCCCAGGAGAAGCCGGGCAAGGCGCCGTCGGACGCCATCGTTCTGTTTGACGGCACTGACATGTCAAAATGGATTTCCACCGATGGAAAGACACCAACCAAGTGGGTAATGAAGGACGGGGCGATGATGCCTGTCAAAGGTTCGGGCATGATTCAGTCCAGGCAGGAATTCGGTTCCTGCCAGCTGCATGTTGAGTTTGCCACACCGGCAAATGTCCAGGGGGTGGGGCAGGGGCGCGGCAACAGCGGTGTTTTCCTGATGGGGCGGTACGAAATACAGGTGCTCGATTCTTTTGAGAACAAAACCTATCCGGATGGACAGGCTGGCGCATTATACGGGCGAAAGCCCCCGCTGGTAAATGCCTCCCGCAAGCCGGGCGAATGGCAGACATATGATATTGTTTTCCACAGGCCTGTTTTTGAAAATGGCAAGGTTGTAAAGAGGGCGACTTTCACGGTGTTCCATAACGGCGTGCTGGTCCAGGATCATATTGAACTTACCGGCGGGACGGGGTGGCGGGGCTCGCATTCGATTTCGAATTATGAGCCGCATGGGGACAAGGGGCCGCTACAGTTTCAGGACCATGGTAATCCGGTTCTGTTCAGGAATGTCTGGGTCCGTGAGCTGAAAGACTGATTGCCTGAAGTTATCAGGATACGGTTTGTCAGCGTGGGAGGTTCTGCCATGATAACCAGGTGCTTGATTCTGCTGTTTGCGCTGATGACGGCCGTAGCCGCCGCCCGTTCCGAAGATAAGACGACAGACAAGGACGGCTGGCAATCGCTATTTGACGGCAAATCCCTCGGCAAATGGAAACCTGCCGGCTTCAGTGACAACGGCAAAATAGAACTCAAGGATGGAACCATCGCAATAGGCCTCGGCAAACCGATGGCTGGAATCACCTGGAGCAACGAGCCGCCCGTCATGATGGATTACGAGATTGAGCTCGAGGCAAAACGCACCGACGGAGACGATTTCTTCTGCGGACTTACATTCCCGGTCGGCACGAATTCCTGCACTTTCGTGGTCGGCGGCTGGGGCGGAACGGTGGTGGGACTCTCCAGCCTTGATTATTCCGATGCCTCCCAGAACGAGACAACAGCCACCATGACCTTCGAAAGCAACCGCTGGTACAGTATACGCGTGAAAGTGACCAGGGAGAGGATTGAAGCATGGATTGACAGGAAGAAGATCGTGGACGCTGAAATTACGAACCGCAAAATATCCGTCCGCTGGGAAATGGAGCCTTGCATGCCGCTCGGCATAGCCACATGGAACACGGCTTCCGCCATCCGCAAGATCCGCTTCCGCAAATCCGTGAACTAGAAGGACCGCTGGTATGAGAATGATCAGAATGCTTGCCTGTCTCTGCCTGGCAGTCGTCCTTTCCTCCTGCATAACTTTCGACGGACAGACAATGACCTACCGTTATGACAGGGAGAACGACCGGATTCTTATCTTCCAGGTCTATGAAAACATCTGTTGTACCGGACCAGCTGTGGTATCAACAAACTTTCCTCGCCCGAAAGAAGCGCTTCCGACAGATACCGAAAAGACCGAACTGGAATCGGTCATGAAGGGACAGCGGACGTTTTTCTTTGCCAACTGGATTTTCGAGTATAACTGCGAGGATTCTGTAAAGAAGATCAAGGAGATGAAAGAAGATATCCAGAAAACCAATTGTGAGGAAAAAGCGCAGATGGAAGCAGCTATGTCGCTTGGAGAACAGCTGATCCCGTCGGTCGCAATCAGCAATGGCGGCTTTTATCTAGACAGCAAGGAACGGCTCTGCGGATACCAGTATGTCACGGTTGCAAATGTTTCAAAATTGATTCCGCAAGCCAACAAGCTGATCAGCCAGTACTTGCAGGATGATCTGTCAAAGACAAACTTCATCGAAGAATCAAACCGAAAACAGGTTGAAGACGCCATAAAAGCCGGGAACTGGATTCAATTACAGGGAAACCAGTTACGGATAGCGGCAGTCTCAGACAAAGACATTGCCGAGGAATACAGAGAAAGCAGGGAAAAAAAGAATGACTTGATTGGAAACATCGTAAAGAACGTGGAAGTCAGGTATCATAGGCCGGTGGCTGAGATTATTATCGGACGGAGCGATCAGTCTGTGACGGAGCTGGCGTCACCTTCATCCTCGGCAGTCAAAACAAACCTGATTGACTTTGTTAAACAGACCTACGGGCTGAGAAAGAAAGTACCCGTCAGCAGGTTGCGCGACAAATTTCTCAAGACCGGCAGGATCCCGGAGTAAAGTTTGCGCCATCCTTCGTGTCTCATTGCTGGGCAAAGGATTTTCAGGTGTTCGCTGGTTAAAGCGGGTTAGCTTACAATAATAAAAGGGCCTTATGCGTTAATATAGCTGAACAAAAGGTTGATTATGGGTCTACAAAAAGGAGGTGCAGGTTACATTTCAGACCGGATATTTGTCTGTAGTTGTGAAGTTATTGAGTATTTTTAAAGATCAACAAGGAGATGCAGAAATGAAGAAAGCAGTAACAGGTCTGATGGTTGCGGTATTTGCACTGGCAATGGTTTCGACGGACGTCCTGGCTAAAGGAGCAAAAGGAGCAAAGGGCGGGGCAAAGAATGAAGGCCCCAAGGCCGCCACTACCGTGGACGGGACGCTGGCCCTGGTAAAGAACGATAAGGGCGAGGTCACTGGAATCACGATTACCACGAAATCCGGAACAGCGTACAATGTCGACATGGCGGGATTTGCGCAGGATTGTTCCGCGCTTGACGGTCAGGAAGTCGAGGCAAAAGGCACGTTGAAGGAAGCGGACGGGAAATCAACCCTGACGGTGCAGGGCCAGATCGGAAAGCCGAAAGCAAAGGCAGAAGGTAAGAAAAAAGGCAAGAAATAATACCGCTGATATTGCAGTAATTAAGAACAGGCACCCTGGCCGCAGAAAGTGGATACAGGGTGCTTGTTTTTTCTGCAGGTTTGAGTCAGATTTGTCGAAAGCCGTGTATACAGGCTTTATAAAGGAGTAAAGAACATGCAGGGCAATAAACAGAAGCTGACGGATATGGCCGAGTGGAAATCTCTGCAGAAGCATTTTGAGTCCATCAGGGCGATTCACCTGAGGGATTTATTCAAGAACGATCCGAACCGTGGAAGGCGGATGACGCTGGAGGCTGCCGGCCTTTACCTTGATTATTCCAAGAACAGGATCACGAACGAAACCATTGAAAGATTTGTGAACCTGGCAATTGCCTGCGGAATGCGCGAGGCGATAGACGACATGTTCTCGGGAAGGGCGATTAACGATACGGAAAAAAGGCCGGTGCTCCATGTGGCCCTGCGCAACCGGTCGAATGCCCCGGTATTCGCCGGCGGAAAAGACGTGATGCCGGAGATCAATGCCGTGCTGGAGAAGATGGCCGGTTTCTCGAAGAGGATATCTTCCGGCGAGTGGAAAGGATTTACCGGGAAGAAGATCCGCAACGTTGTGAACATAGGGATCGGCGGTTCCGACCTGGGCCCGGCAATGGCCTACGAGGCGCTGAAGTCTTTCAGCAACCGGAACCTGACGGTGTGTTTTGTGTCAAACGTGGACGGGACGCATTTTGCCGAGCAGACTTTCGGGATGGATCCGGCCGAGACGCTTTTTATTGTCGCTTCCAAGACTTTCACTACACAGGAAACAATGACGAACGCGGGCACGGCGCGTGAGTGGGTGCTGGCGAGCCTGAAAGACCGTGCCGCCGTGGCGAAGCATTTTGTGGCGGTTTCAACCAACACAGACGAAGTTGAAAAGTTCGGCATAGACAAGGCAAACATGTTTGAATTCTGGGACTGGGTTGGCGGCCGTTATTCGCTCTGTTCGGCCATAGGTCTGCCGCTGATGGTCGGGATAGGACCCGAGAATTTCTTTTCGATGCTGGAAGGTTTCCACGCGATGGACCGTCATTTTGCAGAGGCGCCTTTTGACAGGAACATGCCCATCCTGATGGGCATGTTGGGCATCTGGTATAACAATTTCTTCCATGCAGAAACGCATGCGATACTGCCTTATGACCAGTACCTGCACAGGTTTGCAGCCCACCTCCAGCAGGTGGACATGGAGAGCAACGGCAAGTGCATTGACAAGCAGGGCAACCGGGTTTCCTACCAGACCGGGCCGGTGATCTGGGGCGAGCCCGGCACTAATGGCCAGCATGCCTTTTACCAGTTGATCCACCAGGGCACGAAGCTGATACCGGCTGATTTCATCGGGTTCTGCATGCCGCGAAATCCGCTTGGCGACCATCATGACAAGTTGATGGCGAATTTCTTTGCGCAGACAGAGGCGCTGGCATTCGGGAAGACGGCGAAGGAGGTTATGGCTGAAGGGGTCAAGGGGACGCTGGTTGCGCACAAGACGTTTGAGGGGAACAGGCCTACCAATACGATAATGGCGGATGAGTTGACACCGCGTATTCTCGGTACGCTGACGGCGCTGTATGAGCAGAAGATTTTTGTACAGGGTGTGATCTGGGACGTTTACTCGTTTGACCAGTGGGGTGTCCAGCTCGGCAAGGTGCTTGCGGGTAAAGTCCTTGAGGAGCTGGTTTCCAAGTCAGCGCCGGTACTGAAGCATGATGGCTCAACCAATGAGTTGATAACGCGGTACAGGTCCAGGAAGAAGTGAGGCGAGAGAGAAACACACTATCTGACAATAATGAATATCGAATACTGAATAACCAATGACGAAGTGAAGAGGGAAGGCGGAGAGAAAGAAGCGAGGGGTTTACCGGCGGTTGCGAACAGGGCATGGCTCAGTTGTGATTGTGTAATTTGGTGTCCGATTTCGGAACTCAAAAATATTCCCCTCCGGCAGAGGGGATGAAGAACCCACCCCGGCTTGCAGCCACCCCTCCCGGGAGGGGGATCAAGATCAGGCGAAGTGTTTGTGGTATAGGAGGATCTTGAGGCCGAGGCGCGCGGCGACAAATTCGCTGACCTGTGAACCTGGCATTGGCGCTGTTTCAACAATGTCGGCGCCAATTACCTGTTTCTTTGACATGACCTGGCGGATAAGCGCAATGAGCTGGTACCAGGACATTCCGCCGGGTTCAGGTGTGCCGGTGCCCTGGACCAGCGCGCAGTCAAGACCGTCTATATCAACGCTGAGATAGACCCTGCCCCTGAGATTCCTGATGACGTTTTTTATCCAATTTGTGCCTGATGATTTGCAGATGTCTTTTGCCCAGAATATGGGAATATCTTCCTTCTTTATGTAAGCGGCTTCTTCCCGGCAGCAGCTCCTGATTCCCACATGGACGGTTGATATGCCCATCTCCCTGGCCCTGCGCATCACGCAGCCATGGGACAGACGGGTCCCGCTGAATTTGTCGCGCAGGTCGAGATGTGCGTCTATGTGGAGGATGCAGATTTTTCCAAACGCTTCTTTGGCCGCGGCGGCAAGCGGGCCGGTGATGGTATGTTCGCCTCCGAGTGACAGGAGGAAACGGCCGTCTTTCATGACGGGTAAGGCTGCTGATTTAATTGCCGCAAGGGCCCTGCTGTCGGTTAGACGCCTGAACGAAGGGGGCTTCAGCGTTTGCACTGCCAGGTTCACTGGAACGTTAAGTTCCTCGTCATAATCTTCCACTGCCTGGCTTGCGTGGAGAATAGCGGCAGGGCCGCGAGCGGTTCCCGTCCCGTATGACACGGTTTTTTCGTAGGGAACAGGCAGGATGGCATAAGGCGCCTTGGGGTCGCGGGTGGCCTTTGCCGGGATATTAAGAAAATGGTTTTGTTTTTTCATTTATTTCTCGAAGTAGGTATAGCCGGCCATGCCGATGTCGAAAGCCCTGAGGATGCTTCGTTTCTGTTTGACAGTGATCCTGCCCGATCGCACCGCGCGGTCTGCGATCTTGCGGACGTGCTTGAGGAGTTTCTTGGGTTTGTATTCCACGTAAGAAAGAACTTCAGCCACGCTGTCCCCGGGGACCTCCCTGACGTATTCCACCTTGCCCTTGTTGTTTACGCGGACGTGGAGGACGTTGATGTTGCCAAGCAGGTTATGCATGTCGCCCAGGGTTTCCTGGTAGGCGCCGACAAGGAACGCGCCGAGGTAATACTCGTCCTGGTTCAGGTCGTGAAGCGGGATCGTGTTCCTGACATCATGAAGATCGGTGAAAGTATCGATCTTGCCATCGGAATCGCATGTTATGTCGGCAATTACGGCCTGGTGTGCCGGCATTTCCTTAAGACGGTGGATAGGCATTACAGGGAACAGCTGGTCGACGGCCCAGGAGTCCGGGAGCGACTGGAAGAGGCTGAAGTTTCCGTAATAGACGTCCGCGATTGCCGAGTCCAGTCCCGCCATTTCGTCGGGCACGTATTTTCTTTTCAGTCCGAAGTCGCTTATCTTGCAGATGATGTGCCAGAAGATGTTTTCGGCCATGGCCCTCTGCCGGAGCGAGATATTGCCATGCCGGAACATGGAGCGTATTTCGTCCCGGTAATAGACGGCGTCATGGTAAGCCTCCTGCGCATTTCGCGGTGTCAGGCCGTTGGCGACTTCCATGAGGTTTGTCAGCATTTCATTTGCGCCGCGGGGCAGTTTCTTGGGTATGCTGTGGGGTTCGAACCGCCGGATGTGCAGGACGTTGAAGATGAGCACGGAGTGATGGGCAACGGTTGCGCGGCCTGACTCGCTTACGATTATGGGGTGCGGGATGCTGGCCTCGTTGGTCATGTTCATGATTACTTCGACCACGTCGGCGGCGTATTCCTGTATCGTATAGTTCCTGCTGCAGGCAAAGTTGGTGTGGGACCCATCGTAGTCCACGGCCAGGCCACCGCCGACGTTGATGATGCCCATCTGGGCTCCTTCGCGGACGAGGTCCACGTACAGGCGCGAGGCTTCCTGGAGCGCTGTCCGGATCTTCCGGATATCCGAAATCTGGCTTCCAAGGTGGTAATGGAGCATCCTGAGGCAGTCTAGCATCTCGGCGTTGCGCAGGGCGTCGACCATGTCCACGATCTGCGAGACGTCCAGGCCGAACTTGCTCCTGTCACCGCCTGACGAGTCCCAGTGTCCGCCGGCGCGGCTTGACAACTTGGCGCGGACGCCGAGACGCGGGCGGACGCCGAGACGTTTTGCCCGTTCGATTACCAGGGGCAGTTCGCTGGGCATTTCCAGGACAATGACTGTCTGCAGGCCCATCCGGAGGCCGTGCAGGGCGAGATCGATGAATTCTTCGTCTTTATATCCGTTGCAGATGATGAATGCTTCGGGGTCCTTGATGTTGCCGATGGCGGCGATAAGTTCAGCCTTGCTTCCGGCTTCAAGACCATGGTGGTATTTGCGGCCGAATTCAAGGATATCTTCTATGACGAGCTGTTTCTGGTTCACCTTGATGGGGTAAACGGCGCGGTAACTGCCCTTGTAGTCCGCTTCTTTAATGGCCTTGTCGAAGCTGTTGTTCAGCAGCTGGATCTGGGAAGACAGGATGTCTGCAAAGCGCAGGAGGACCGGCATGCTGAAGTTCTTCCGCTGGAGGTCGTGGACCACATCCAGCAGGTCGATCTGGATTTCGTGGCTGGCCTTGTGCGGATTTACGACAACATTGCCCTTCGGGGAGATGTCGAAATAACCGGCTCCCCAGTTACGGATTCCAAACAGTTCCGCTGAGTCTTCGCTGGTCCACTGCGTGAGCACTTCGGCTTTCATGCTGTGTTCTATTTATCTCCTGATTGCGATCCTATTTCATACACGGTACTGGCCGGTGGCGTGAACTGCTGTTCCGTCTTCTTCTTCCCGACCTCGTGCCAGGCGCCCGAATCATTGTTCCAGTTTTCCAGGACAAAGAACGCCTGTTTAACGTTCCTGTTGCGTTTAATCTCTTCGAACATGGTATCAACAACCTGCGGGGTCAATTCTTCGTTTACCCCGGCTATTCTTGTCAGCTCACCGCGGACCCACAACTTGCCATCGGAGCTTCGCACGGACAGGCGGCCGAGATCAATCCAGTGTTTGACAAAGATTGATCTGACCGAACGGTTGATGTCAAGGTCGGCCTGGCTCATTATTCCTTCTCCGCCTCGCCTGGTTCCCCTATAAGTCCTTCAACTTTCTCGTACAGCGAGTTAAGGTCGAAAGGTTTGTAAATGATATCTGTGGTCCCGTCGGCGAACCCGGTTTTCCACATTTGCACCACTTCGTCCGAGCTCTTGGTGAAAGATTTCGGGTAGGCGGTCACGAAGAGAACGGGGATTTTGCGGGACTGAAGAATTTCCTTGTAAATTTCGAAGCCGTTTTTTTTCGGCATTTTCACGTCGAGGAGGACGAGGCAGACGGACGGATCGTCCTTTATCATTTTGATGCCTTCGTTCGGATCACTGGTTGTGAACAGGGAATAGCCGTAGCTGTTCAAAGCTTTCTCAAGGCATTTAAGCATCATTGGTTCATCATCGATGGAAACAATCTTCTTCATTAGTTATGCTCCGGTTTCTAAACAATCGATCTGTATTACCCGCAGATTCTAGCGCAGCAGCTCCTATTGTCCAAATAAATCTGAGAAAGGGCCCCTTTTCCGGAAAGTGCGCAGTTCTGCCTCTGAATCAGGGCCATCCTTGTAGGGAGGCGGGCTGATGATGACCTTGTCATCGGGGTTCTGCTGTTCCCGCTGGTTCCAGAAGGGGCCGAAAGGAGACCAGGGGCCCCCGCCGAAATTCTTCGCGGCTTCCTGCATCTGGACCATGCGGTATTCCTGGCCGGCGGAAGTGTAGATGAAGAATGCAATAACGAACAGGATCCAGTCGCCGGTCGTCCATCCCACCACGAAAAAGACGACGGCCATTATTCTGCCCAGTCCTGCCGCAATCCGGGTTGCCTGCAGCCTGCCTTTTTTCTGTGCAATGAGTGCGCGCACAACACGGCCGCCGTCCATTGGAAAGGCAGGCAGGAGATTAAAAAGGGCCACGCCGAAGTTCCATAATGCGAGGTATGTTACAAAATTGCAGACAACCGCCTGTTCTTTTGTAAAGGGGAGCGGCCAGATTGAGACGCCAAGAGGAATGTATGATCCGGCAAGCCAGCAGATTCCTCCGATGGCAATGCTTACCAGTGGCCCTGCCAGCGCCATCAGCATTTCATCCCTGGGGCGGGTTGGTATTTCCTCCATCTGCGCTGCGCCGCCGATAAAAAGCAGGGTAATCTCGCGGACGCGGCAGCCTTTCCGGATTGCCACAAAAGAATGTCCGAGTTCATGAAGCGCTATGCTCGTGAAAATGCAGACGGCGAGGAGTAACGCCTTTACCAGGGCGTCCAGCCCCCCTGATGTTATTGATGATATTGCCATTAACGCGATCAGGATGATGAGGGAAATATGGATCTTGATCGGTATGCCCCAGATAGTGGTTATTTTGTAAGAAGCGCCAAGCATCTGATCTCCACGTGTTTTAAGGCCATTAAGCTACTTGATCCGGTTTGATATGCCAATGCAATTGCGTGAAGAAACTTGCAGGCCCGGGATTGTTGTCGTAATGTCCCGCAACGTGACGCTGTAAACAGGAATCACGGTGAATGCGGGAAGAAACCCGGCGCCGTGACGGATCTTGAATACAGGTTTATCCGGGATTGTGATCTAAAGGGTTGGGGCGGGCATGAATGTGGAAACAACAGATTTCAGGCGGAAAATGACCGTATTTGTGGCCACTGGGTTCGGGCTCGGGCTCAGTCCCGTTGCATCGGGGACGGCCGGTTCAGTCCTGGGCGTTGTCATCCTTTTCGCGATGGGTTCACTCGGCCTTGGCTGGCAGATTGCCTTGTGTTTAGGGATGACCCTTGTTGCCATTCCTATCTGCGGGACGGCTGAGGATTTCTACGGCAAGACTGATGACGGCAGGATTGTTGCCGATGAATATCTTACATTCCCCATCTGCATGCTTGGGCTTCCGTGGGCCGTCCATCCGTGGCTCCTGGTTGTAGGGTTTGTCGTAAACCGCCTGCTGGATATTGTGAAGCCCCCGCCCGCTCGGCAGGCCCAGAACCTGGTTGGCGGGATAGGTATCGTGATGGATGATTTCATAACCTGCCTGTATGCGCTGGGTGTTAACCACGCGATATGGTACTTGTTCTCGAAGTAGGAGGTGGATAACCGGTGCAACAGAAGGCTCCAGCATGGAATCCGGGTGATCTTCCGGGATCCATCAGGACTTACGCGGAATGGGTCAGGGGAATGGCCGTTCGCACTTTCCTGGAGGACAAGACCCATGTCGAACTTTTCTTTTTCCTCAAGGCCGCCGGTCCTTCCTCGATATTCCCTGTTCCTCCAAAGGTTGACAGGAAGGAAATGCTTTCAGCAATCAGGGCGACAATCAAGGCTGAGGATATCTATGGGGTCATCCACATAGCCGAGGCGTGGACCTATGTGCCGGCCGGCAGGAACGACCATACCGTTAAGCAGATCATGGACGGCGAAATAAAGGTTTCCGAGCTCAACGAGAAGGACCGGAAGGAAGCGCTGCTGGTTTCGGTGGAGTCGCGGGAAGGGGGCTGCGAACTCTGGTTCGCCCAGATTGTGCGGGATGGAAAAGGCAATGTTACTCTCGGCGGCGAGATGCGGAGAATAAAGAACAGCCTTGCGAACTGGGAACCCCTGTTCAGCCCGGCAACCGGGCCGGATGGAAATGGAAAATGACTCCTGAAATGGCCGGAAAGATGAGGGAATCCGGGATTCAGCGTGGCATGGGACGGGCAGTTTCTTTGTTTATGATCTTTACAAAATGACCCTAAAAGTTGTACACTTTCCCAAGAAAAGAGCATTATTATGAAAACATGGTTGGTGCTTTTTCTGTCGCTTGCAATTTCGCCTGCCTTACTGACCGCAGCAGAATCCATCGGGCAAGTAGTTACCGTAGAGGGACAGGCTTCCGCAACAGGTGCTGATGGCAAAGAACGGAGACTGGAGCTCAAGTCTGATATTTTCCTGAATGACAAGATCGTCACCGGGGCGGGGGCAAAAATCCAGATCCGGTTTGCTGATGACACCGAGATATTCCAGGGCGAGAAGAGCGACATGACCATAGATGAGTACGTCTATGATCCGAAAGGAAAGAAGGAATCCAGTTGTTCAGTGAAGATGGCGAAGGGCGTGTTCCGGACGATAACCGGGACGATTACAGACATGAACCCGGAACGTTTCAAGGTCCAGACGAAGATGGCGACGATCGGGATAAGGGGCTGCGAGCTGGGTTTTCGCCTTAAAAAGAACAAGGAAGATATTTATGTAATCAATCTTCCCGAAGGTGACAGCATTATTATCGAGAAGCTTGTTGCCGACGAGACCGGCAAGGGAGGCCTGATAGCGGTGGCCGACCGGATGATGAATGTTGTTAATGAAGGTATTTCTGTGGCCATTTCGCCCAGCGCGAGCCTCTCGGAACGTCCGATGTCGCCCGCCGACAACAGGCAGCTTATGCAGGATTCGACGCCTTCAAAATCGGCCGGCGGCGGAGTTGCCATGGATGATGTTTCCGGGAGTGCGCTGAAGAGTGCCATTGATGGCCAGGCAGGCAAGGGCGACGAGAATTCAAAACTTGCAGGTTTAACTGCCCAGGCAACAGCAGTAACAACGGTCCAGTCTTCCCAGGGAGGAGGCAGGGATTACACTGTCCTGGCTAATTTTGAGCAGCCGACAACCGCGCCGTCTGTTGCGGGTCCGGCGGGACCGACACTTGCCGGGAATGGCGGAACGCCCATGAACGACTGGGAATGGGGGCTTTGGTCTGACGGCAGTGCGAGTCCCATAGGCCCGAACACCAGCTGGTCGCCCGGCTCGGCGTTTCTTACAAGCGCTGAATATCAGACATTGACTGGAGTTGGCGGCATTGCACCCAAGATATTCACGATACCCCCCGGCGGTTTTGGCGATGTAGGCGCCGTGGTTACCGCGGGTGGATATCAGAATACGCTTTCGGGTTCGGGTGCGAACCCGGCGTCCGGCCTGGGGGTAACCAGTTTTGAGGTTGAGATTGGTAACGGTGCAATCCCGAGATGGGGTGGAACCTTCAAATTGAGCGGCAGCGGGGGGGACAGCCTGGTCTTTGTCGTTGACCGGGCTACAGGCGGCGGCGCCATAGATGGCAATGGAAATCTCACCCTTAACAGCCTCCAAAGTTATACGCTGGTAGCCAATACAGTAACGTATTCAAATCCCGATGTTCGGACGATAAATGCCAATTTGATAAAGCCTGGCGGCTCGTCCATGTGGTCGGCTCCGATAAGCGGTGCGGTAGGTACTTTCCGTTTTGATCACGGATCCTCTGCCTCTGTAAGAGGGGCGTTTGGCGTGGATTTGCAGTAGGGCGCAGTTCAGCGGGTTCTTCATAACGCTAGAGCGGTTTAAATAGAACTGTAGCCATTGTACTATTTCTCTTTCTTGGTAGGGCGGTGAGTCCCTTCACCGCCGCACTTCGGCGCGCAAGGGACTGCGCGCCCTACCATCACATAATGATCCTGTCGGTTATGCGACTGTGACGCGGCTACAGAATATTTTAAACCGCTCTAGCCTGCGATCCGGCTGATTTCTTCCATGTAAGCTTTCCGGATTTCCAGGAAGAATGGTGTGTATTTGCCGGACTTGAAATCGGGATAAGTCCAGTCGAAGAACGTGCATCCGTTCTTTTTGAAGTTGAGAGTCACTTCTGCGTAGATTCCGTCACCGATACAGATGCGGTGCGAGAAGTCTTTTGTCGTGGCAAGGATGAGGTTTGCCGCGGTTATGTAGCCGGGGTCAAGGTTGACCGTTCGACTTATTTTCCCGGCGTTTGTAACGGAAAATTTATCCTCAATGGTATTCGTGGCTATCTTAATTCCGGCAAGCTTCGCCGGGTCTATAAGTCCCTGGAATGCAACAAATTGACGCAGAAGGCCTTCTCCCATCTCTTCAGCGTAATAATCGGTGAAATCGAAAGGCAGTATTTCGCTTTCCCTGTCTATCTTTCCAAACAGGCGGCAGAGTTCATCCCGGGCCGGGGAGATTACTTCGCGGCTTTTCCCGATGATACCGCAGAAGAGTTTGACGGGTTTTACTGGCTTAATGCTGCCCATAAGGTTGTTTCCAGGTGTGCTATTTCTTTTTGTCAGCACCGGATTTTATCCGGCCCGAACATGCCTTTACACAGACCCCGCAGATATGCTGTCCGACAAACGGTATTTTGGTGAACTCGGTGAGTTTTTCGTAGCAAGCTTTCAGGTTGAAATCTTCTTTCCTGTCTTTTATCGCCCTAGCCGGGCATACCGGAATGCAGGCTTTGCAAAGGCCGCAATCGCCGACGTAAGGCGCATTGGCCTTGAGCGGCATGTCGGTAAGGACAGATACATACCTTAATTGTGAACCGTAATCAGGATGGACCAGGAGGGTGTTCCGGCCGATGAATCCGATGCCGGCCGCCCATCCGAGTAACTTGTGCGAGATATGGCCCCGCATGGGGTCCTTGCTGATAATCTGGGAAGCAGGAACGGCGAGTGCGTTGAAGCCGGCATTCTGGATCCTGTCGGCCAGCATCAGCGCAAGGGCGTCGAGTTGATAATTAACCTGCCGGTAGTTATGGAAATAAAGCGGGGTTGGTGAATTCTGGATATCCTTGAGTACTGTCTTCTGAAGCCTGATACCCGTTACAATGGCACGGCTGTAATAGCCGGGCAGCATTTTCAAAAGGTCGGGATTGTTTTCTTTAAGCTTATTCAGGTCGGCAACACCGAAGGCTTTAGCGCCCATGCTGCGCGCAAGTTCTTCCAGTTTCTTGAGAAATGCATTTGAATCAAATTTCATGCCGGCACTATGCCATTTGTATGCAAGAGAGTTCAAGCCGCGAGCAATTATCTTGGCAGCCTTTGTGGCAAAGTCTGTTTGTAAGAGCCTTAATATACGTGAGATATGAAAAGGCGGGAAAGATAGCCCTTTCGTATCCGCTGTTTCCTGCTGTTTTCCCCTGTAAACAGGGCATTTTCCAGGAACCAGCTTCCCTTTCTTTCCTTCCTGGTTATCGATGCAAAGGCTTTGTCAGCAATAACTTGTAACCATGACAAGGCCCTCTTAAAGACGGAAATCCGGGAAGCTCTATTTCCTTGGACTATTCGTGAACCGCAAGGGGGCTTAAAACCAGCGCAGGGTAGGTTTTCAACAGTTGTGAACAAGTTGTTTACAGGGTGAAAAACCCCTGAAAAAAGGCCTTTTTCAGGCAGATTGCTTTACCATGGTGAGTAGATCCAGTTGTGCCAACTGGATCTCTGGAGGATAGGCGTGCGACCTGGAAGATGAGCCAGTTGCGGGACAACTGGCTTTACTGGGGCTGGTAAATCCAGTTGTGTCAACTGGATCTTTGGAGGATACGCGTGTGGCGGGGAAGATGAGCCAGTTGCGGGACAACTGGCTTTACTGGGGCCGGTAGATCCAGTTGTGTCAACTGGATCTCTTCTGGATACACGTACGGCATGTAAGATTTTGTTTCGCTGATTGCGGGGTTGCGTGCTATTGTTACGGCGCGTTTCACATGAAAAAGCGATACCGATACAACCGGTCCGATTTCAAGCCCCTGCCGGTCAGGCTGGAGCATATGAATATCCGCCTGAACTTTCGTGAAGGGAAAGTTGAGGGCCAGAATACGCTCTGGATGACCGCAAGGAAGGCGCTGACCAGTGTTACGCTCAATGCACGCGACCTGAAAATCCATTCGGTCGAACTGGCAGGCAGGAAGGCGCGTGGCGGAAAGGTTGATAAGAATGCCAGGCTCGAATTTGATTTCAACCGCAGCAAGAGCGTGCTGGTGATAAAGCTGAAGGACCGTGTGGAGGCTGGCGAAACATTTGCCATTACGGTCCGTGCCACATGTGTGCCTTCCGACAATATCCTGGAAGGAATTTACAAAGACACCACTCCGGCGGGTTGTTCGCAGCAGTATGTGTCGCAGTGCCAGCAGTGGGGGTTCCAGCGGATTCTTCCCGTGCTGGATGACTGCACGGCGAAGTGTACAATGGTTACGACGATGGAAGCCGATGCGCGTTATACGCATCTGATTTCCAACGGAAACATAAGGAAATCAAGCAATCCCGGGGGCAAACCCGTGCCTGTGCCGGGCGTTCCGTCGCGGCAGGTCATTACTTACGAGAACTTTATCCCCATGACTTCGTATCTTTTTCTTGCCTGTGTCGGCACATGGGATGTGCTTGAGGATGAGATTGTTTATCCCTCGGGAAGGCGCGTCAAACTGGAATATCTCGTTCCGCCCGGCAGGAAGGATGGAGTTGTCCTGCCCATGAAGATACTCAAGGACTCGGCGCTGTGGCAGGGTATTACGCAGGAGTATGAATACTGCCGTGATGTATACCGGACCATCTGCATGGAAAAATCCAACTTTGGCGGCATGGAGAATGTCGGCAACACAACCATCAGCACCGATGCCGCGCTGATAGACCAGTACACCAGTGACCAGCGCTTCAAGTACGCCCACGGCGTCATCGTCCACGAATTTGAACACAACCAGTGCGGCAGTGATGTCACGATGGAGACGCCCTTCGATATGTGGCTTAACGAGGCCTTTACCGTGGATGTGGAGCGCCAGTTCATAATGGGCCGGTTCGATCCGGACCGCATGAGGCTGGATGAAGTTGACGCCATGCGCGCCCCGGTCCACGGTCCGCTGGCAATAGAGGATGCCGGTCGCCATGGTGTTATTGTACGGGAAGGTTTTAACGATCCGGATGAACTCGTTGATGGCGTTACATACGTGAAGGCAGCAGAAGTGATACGAATGCTCCGGCTTGTTCTCGGGGCGGAAATTTTCAGGAAAGCGAAGAACCTTTACTTTGGCAGGTACACAGGCGGAAACGCCAATACAGACCAGTTCTTCAAGTGTTTTGAAGAGGCAAGCGGGCGCGACCTGTCGCAGTTCAAGAAGCAGTGGCTGTATACGATCGGTTACCCGGTGATAGAGGCCAAGTGGCGGTATGACGGGAAGAAAAGGAGCCTGCATATTCGTTTCACACAGAAACGGACCGGGAAGGGCGGGTTGTTCCACGTGCCTCTGGAAATGGCGGTTGTGAATAGGGAAGGGAAAGAGGACAAGGCCACCTCAAAAGTCGTTGAAATTACAGGCAAAGAGCTTGATTTGACCTTTAAAAATGTCCAGGAACCGGCGTTTATTTCTTTCAACCGCAACTGCTCATTCTATGGCTCGTTCAAGGATATTTCGGCAACCAGGGATCAGCTGGTACTGCAGGTACAGAAGGATCCGAACAGGTTCAACCGTGTTGAGGCCATGCGCAGGCTGACGGACTTTGAGAGGATCAAGCTGATAGAGAATCCAGGTGACAGGGTCAGCGATGAATGGCTGTCTGTGTATGAAATGATATTAAAGGATAAGTCCCTGCCGGCTGGGCTCAAGGCATACCTGCTTGGAATTGAAGAACAGTCGCAGGACCGTCGTTACCTGCCGTTGTACCGTGAGCGGTATGCGGCGAGGATCAAACTGCTGAAATGCCTGGCGGACCACCTTATGCCTTCACTGCTGGACGCATACAACGCGGTTGATACTTTTTCCAGGTCAGAAAATCCGGTGGATGGCATCGAGAAGCGCTCCCTTAAGGCGGTATTGCTTCGCGCCATAGTTGAGGCCAACACCCCGGAGAGTCACAGGCTGGCGGAGAATCATTTCCGCAAGGCGTGGAACATCAGCGACAGGATGTCGGCGCTGGCGTGCATAAACGTGAGCGAGAATCCGCGGCGCCGGGAGCTGATGGAGGAAGGGTACGGTTTGTGGAAGGACCATCTCAGTGCGTATGCCAGTTACCTTGGCGTGGTCGGGTCCGGCACGCACGATGATGTGTTTGACATGATTGCCAGGGAGGAGAGCAGGCCGACATTCAAGGTGCATCATCCCACGCACAGTCGGGCGCTTTATGTTCCCATGGGATCGAACAACAAGATGCTGTGGACTGACAGTGGTATCCGGTGGATGACAGATACCGTAATCAGGATGGCGCCGATCAACGAGAATACGGTGAACCGGCTGGTTGCCGCGTTCCAGCAGGTGAAGGATCTGCCTGACGATTTGAGGCCCAGGGTTGTTGCGGCGCTTGAGACAATGCACCGGAAGATTGACCAGTCAGCCGCTCCTTCCGTGGCGGGCCGTATCAGGGAATTCTTGTCCTGATAGGTGCAAAGTCGCAGGGACGTGGTTCTTACAGAAGTCCAGAGCGGTGTCAGGCCAATAAACAATTGAACCAGGAGTCTCAATTGTTTAGGCCAGACCCGAATGGCGCTAAGTTAAGCTCTTTTGCATGCCGAAGGCATGCCTTGGAATG
>Ga0172375_10004580_pt1 | contig 20311 bp, 16 predicted proteins | sample LakKiv1m_FD_114537 | JGI IMG/M metagenome (GOLD analysis project Ga0172375, IMG submission 114537) | Freshwater microbial communities from Kabuno Bay, South-Kivu, Congo - kab_092012_11.1m | ecosystem: Environmental > Aquatic > Freshwater > Lake | place: Democratic Republic of the Congo...
AGCCTGGGAGGTGCCCCTGATGTGGGCCATGCCGAACCTTATGTAAGAGGCCATTCCGAGCGTGTAGACCAGAAAAGACAGCCGGGAAGGGGGCAGGGCATAATAGCCCCAGGTCTGCCCCAGAACCGCCCTCAGTTTTTCATCCTTTATCAGCGGGTCGATCACCTGGGCCAGGGATTTGCCGTAATATGTCATCAGGGTGGAGAATGGCCCGGGGTCCTGCATCACAGCCTTCATTCCAATGCGGTTGGCCTTCAGAGCCTGGTCGGCGAACTCAAATATGATGGCGATATAGTTCTTGATTCCCTCTTTCTCTCCGGGAAACTGCCGGCACAGCGCTTCCTCGTGGTTCTCCCGCCCGACGGGCAGGGTCAACTCGAAGTCGGGGTAGTAGCCCTTAAACACCTCGGGGATGCGCAGAAACTCGACCTTCGGGGCCACACCGCTGGCGTTGAGCATCTTCAGGATGGGTCCCTGGTTATCATGGTCCCCCAATCCTGAGAGCCCGTGCAGGGCGACCTCGAACTCGTAACGGCCGCGCACAAAGGATGTGGCGTAGCCTCCCGGCACATTATGCCTCTCCAGCAGCAATACCTTTTTACCGGCCTTGGCCAGCGATGCCGCGGCGGAGATGCCGCCCAGCCCCGCGCCGATGACTATGACTTCGTAGTCCTTCAATTCTTTCCTCCCTGTAAGTAATGAGAATTCGTTCCGCCGGTGTATCCGCCGCATACCGCGGAGTTTTACGTCCGCTTATATGCCTGTGAAACTCGCCGCCGGGGATACCGCACGGCTATATATGAAGCACAGTGCCTTTATTCAGGTCTTACCCGGGGTCCTTACTTCGCTTTCGGATTCAATATGGTGCGCAGCTCGCGTTTCAGCACCTTGCCGACGGCGCTGGTCGGAAGCTGGTCCATAAACTCCAGCTTCTTCGGCACCTTGTACGGCGCCACCTTGTCCCGCAGGTATCCGATGATCCTGGTCTTTTCCGCATCGCTCTTTTCGATGCCGGGTTTCAGGACTATGGCGGTGGCGACCATCTCGTTCCCGGGCCTGTCTGGATCGGGGACGCCCACGGTCGCGCCCATGAAGACGTCCGGATGCTCCATGATCACGTCGTCCAGCTCACGGGTGAAGACCTTGTAGCCGGATACGTTGACCATGTCCTTCAGCCTGTCGACGATGAAGACGTAGCCTTCCTTATCCATGCGCGCTATGTCGCCGGTGTGGAACCATCCGTCGCGCACCGCATTGGCGGTCTCCTCGGGCTTTTTCAAGTAGCCTCTGGAGAACACCTGAGGACCTTTGACTATCAGTTCGCCCGGCTCATCGAAGGGCATCACTGCGCCCGTGGTCGGATCGACTATCTTGATCACGGTATCCGGGAAGGGCACCCCGGCCGAGCCCGGCTTCTTCTGTCCGTTGCGCGGAAGCGCGGTGATGATCATGGTCTCGGTCAGGCCGTAGACCTCGATCAGCTGGGCGCCTCCCACGATCTGCTCGAACTCCTTGATATACTCAGGCGGGAAAGGCGCTGCGGCGCTGGCGAAGTACTTCAGCTTGGAGAAGTCGAGCGCCCGGAACTCGGGCAGCTTCATCAGCTCCAGGTAAACCATGGGCACATTGCCGATGATATCGGGTTTGTATTTCTTGAACGTGGATATGAGCATTTTCTGGTCGCGCGGGTTGGGGATAGCGATCTGAGGTATGGCATTGGCGAAAAGCGACATGCTCACCATCAGGCCGGCTATGTGGAAGAGGGGGAAGGCCGTTTGTCCGACCTCGTTGCCCATCTGCATATCCGTCCAGGTGGTGAACTGGGTTATCTGCGATACGAAGTTGCGCTGGGTTATCTCCGCGCCCTTGGGCAGGCCCGTGGTTCCCCCGGTATACTGGATGGCGAATACATCGTCCACCCCCACTTTGACCTCTACCTTTTCCGCGGGCGTTTTACGCATGACCTGCATGAAGGATATGACTGTGACCCCTTCGATCGGTTCGAGCTCGGCGGTGGGGAATTTCTTCAGCATCTTGCCCAGTTTCGCTTTCAGCGGGGGCAGATAGTCGCCTATGCTGGTGGCGATCACATGCTTTACAGCGGTGCCGGGGACCGCCGCCTTCCAGCGCGGGATCAGTGCGTCCAGCGCAACCAGCACTTTTGTACCCGAGTCCTTCAACTGATTTTTCAGTTCGTCGGTGGTAAGCAGAGGGCTCACACCGCTCAGCACACAGCCGGCCTTTTGAACGCCAAGCATTGAAATGTAGTATGCGGGCAGGTTGGGCAGATTGATGCCCACGACATCGCCTTTCTTTACGCCGTTCCTGACCAGGTAATTTGCGAAGCGGTTGGACAGCTCATCCATCTGCCTGAAGGTAAATGTGTGGCCCATGTAGTGCAGCGCCGCGCGGTCGGGGAATTTAATAAACGCCTCTCTGGCCAGCTCCCAGTAGGTCTTCTCTGGATATGTAAGGTTGGGTGAAACATGTTTGTCGTAGGACTTCAGCCAGGGCTTTTGATCGAAGTTGTCTGCCATCGTGCAACCTCCCAATATGATTTTATCCAAATTCGGTTAGTTCAATTAACAGTTGTTAATTCAATAGTACGATTATATCATAGTTGTCAAGAAATAATTGACAACAATAATCAGTTAATGTACATTAACTTACCATGATCAAACGTGCGGGGTCCGGCTACAAAACGGGCAGCAGGTCCGCCAACAAGGCGGCCAGCAAGGCGGCCATCATCGAAGTCGCCATCGATTTATTCTGGGAGAACGGCTATATCGGGACCAGCCTGAGGGATATCGCGGAAGCCTGCGGGTTTGAAGCCGCCAACCTGTACAACTACTTCCGGAGCAAAGAGCAGTTGCTGTACGAAGCGATGCAGGAGGAACTGGAGCGACTGGTGGCGTTGCTGGAACCTGTGACTGCCGACGTCCGCAGCACTCCTATAGAGCGCCTGAAGAAATTCATCGAGATCCATGTGGAGATCATGCTGGTCATAGGCCGACGCTATAAAATGATGTACGATTCGGAGATAAGGCACCTGTCTCCCGTGCATAAAAAAAGGATCGTCGCACTGCGCGACTACTACAGCGAGCTCATGCTCACCATTGTCGAGGACGGTAAAAAGACGGGGGACTTTGCCCCCGATATCGATGCCAAGTTCGTCGTGCTGATGATCGCCAGCATCATCATGCGCACCGTATTCTGGTTTTCCCCCAAAGGCAGGTTATCCCCGGCTGAGATCGCCGATATGGTATGCAAGATCATACTCGACGGCATCAGGCCGAGGTAACCGGTGATCACGTCGCACAGGAAATAATCCGCCTCCATTGACATCATTAATGTTAATGTTATAATGTCATAATAATAGGAAATGTTCACAGCGGGGGCTCGTTGTCAGGGGTTTATCTGATCTCAGGATGTGGTTTCCGCGAAGTTTAAATGAGGTTTACGGGAGGCTGTCATGCTTAAAAAAGTATTGATCGGTATCGCTATTGCCATCGGTGTCATTATCGTCCTGCTGCTGGCGTTTTTGATCAGGACGTTCTGGATTGCGGGGGAGTTCAAGACGATCCAGCCGCATTCCGATTACCAGGTTGTGCAGGTACCGTGCGCCGGCCCCGAGGATGTTGAAATCGACGTTGAGAATAACATCGCCTACATCTCTTCGTCGGATAGAAGGGCGGCTCAGCGGGGCGAAGAATCGCAGGGGGCCATATACGGATATTCACTCAGCTCGGAAAAACCTGAGCTGGTGAACCTGACGGCGGATTTCACTAAGTCTTTACACCCGCATGGCATCAGTATGTACAAAACACCTTCGGGCGAGACCCTGCTGTTTGTGATAAACATGGCCAGCGACAATCCCGTGGGGGATTCAAAAGCGGGAAGCACCGTTGAGATTTTTCAGTATGATTCGGGAAAACTCAAGCACCTGGAGACGATAACAGGGAGCCTGATATCGACTCCGAACGATATCCTGGGCGTGGGTCCCCGGCAGTTCTATTTCTCCAACGACTCAGGCGCGACCGACCGCACCGGCAAGATGATGGAGCTTTACTTCCAGCTGCCTATATCGAACGTGGTCTACTTCGACGGCAAGGAGCTTAAGAAAGCCGCGGAAAATATCGCCTGCGCCAACGGATTTGCCATGAGCAAGGACGGCACAAGGCTGTATGTCACTTCGACGGTGGGCAGATTTATACGTGTGTACGATCGCGATGCGGCCACCGGCGCGTTGAAAATGGTCAAAGATTGGGACCTGCAGACCGGCATCGATAACATTAACACCGATGATCAGGGGAATATCTGGGCGGGATGCATACCCAAGCTGGTTACCTATGATATGAGCAGGCGAAACCCCGATAAATTCTCCCCCTCACAGGTGTTGATGATCAAGCCCCTGGGCAACGACATGTTCGAGGTTAAGGAAGTATTTCTCAGTGACGGAAAGGATATGTCCGGGTCCACCTGCGCAGCCGGCTATAAGGGCAGGCTTTTTATCGGGTCGGCCTGGGACGATAAATTCCTTGATTGCACTCACAAGTGATGCGCCTCACACGTAAACATCGTAACGGGGAATATATAACGGTTCAAGGTTTCTTCAGCCGTTCCGCTTTCCCAGAAACCTGAGGGCGAGCATTGTTATATCATCAGCCTGTGGGGCATCGCGTACAAAGGCATCGATATCTTTATGCACGGCCCTTACCATGGCCGTGGTATCGGCAGCTCCGGCCTCTGACAGCGCCCGGAGGAGCCTCACTTCGGAGTATAGCTGATTATTTATATCGGTGGCTTCCGTTACACCATCCGTATACAGGAAAATCGTATCTCCCGGATTGAGGACCACCTGCTGGCAGGTAAAGGCCATATCCGGAAGCGGGCCAACGACAAATCCGCGAGGTATGCCGAGGTACCGGAAGCCGTCCCGATTATTTCCCAGCAGGGGCGGTGGATGGCCGCCGTTGGAAAATACCATTTCCCCTGTCCGTGTATCGAGAACGGCACAGAATACTGTGACGAACATGCTGGTATCGTTTCCCTGGTTGAGGATATTGTTCGTCTGCGCCAGCATTTGATCCGGCGGTGAGCCCGCCATCCCCGACGTCTTGAGCAGGGCTTTGGAAATAGCCATGAAAAGGGCTGCCGGAATGCCCTTCCCGCATACGTCGCCTATGATGAAACACAGCTTATCAGGCTGGACAAAGAAAAAGTCATACAGGTCCCCGCCCACTTCCCTGGCCGGTTTGATTCTTGCATAAATATCGAATTCCTGCCTGTCGGGGAAAGGAGGGAAATCGCGGGGCAACATGCTCATTTGTATCTCGGCCGCCACCCTGAGTTCGCTTTCAATGCGCTCCCTGGCAGCGGTGGTGGTTTGAAGCTCATGGATATACAGTTTCAGGCTTTCAGCCATATGTTGCATGGTCCTGGCCAGCTCTCCCAGTTCGTCATGTCGTTGGGCGACAGGATAAATCTCACCGGTTTCAAAATCGCCGGATCCGATGGTCCTGGATACGCCGCACAGGCGCGAGATGGGAGATGTCAGCCGTTTCACCGCAAAGACAGAGATGATGGTACCGGATAGCAGGATAACCACGGCAGCTATACCGGCCCAGCGCAAAAGGTCCAGCGTGGCCTCGTACACCACCTGGTCGGTTGCCCTCCCGCCTGAAACGCTAACGAATATATCGCTGGTCCTCAAGACAAGCACCGCCGTCGTTCCCAGTATGCAGGCTGCCAGCAGGAAGGTCACTATTATGATGACCCGGGTCTCCAGCGTCATCACCAGACGTCTCATGGCCAGCAATAACAGGGGAACGATGGCGAAAGAGAGCAGCACGTTGGTCAATAACGACGGCAGCAGCCAGCCTAAAACTGCCTCATTAATATCCATGCGGTGAAGCAACAGGCTGCTGATCGCGCTGCCCGTGGCCAGTCCGACTATGTTCGCCGCAAGGATTAACAATAGGACAACGCCGAACTGCCCGACAGTCCTTATTTCCCTGATCCCGACCAAAAAGAGGATGCCGGGTATGGCGCCGATCAATCCGTTGGCTATGCACCAATCCCAGTACTGCAGCCCGAAGCCCGATAAAGAATCTCCTAATACATTGCCCGCAAACCCGACCACAAATCCAGTAACAGGGCCGAAAGCCAATCCCATGGTTATCGGGATTGCAATCTGCGGCCGCAGGCTGACCAATGGCGCTCCGGGGAGATGCAGACCGCTGCACGACCAGTTTAATACGCCGAAAAGAATGCAGGCGCCCAGGGCCAGCATCAATCGCGATGACACGGTTTTACCGGATAGAAAATCCGCTGCCATGGCAATAACGCGGGTTCAGGATTATTACGCGGCAACCCGGCTGAATTCTGTTTCGGTAAAAGCGCGCAGTGTATTAGTATGCATGAAACCGTGCGATGCCAGGGCTAAAGCTCCGGCTGCAGCTTTCTCGCCATCGCTGGCCTGGACAATGTAGAAGCCGTCAAAGCGGTCCAGTCCCATTACAGCGTAGAAACCCTGCGTCTTTACCCCTGCCGTTTTAAGTATGGTCGAGGCTGCTTTTGTCTTTGCCGAAAGATTTTTTATCCCCTTCAGGCCCTCCTCCGTAAAGCCAACGAACATGATATAGGTCTCCATCGCTCCGCCTCCTTTGTAGATTCCGTGGGCCTTCCCTTCCCGTATTCTATTATGGACAGCAGGGCCGGCGCAATTTCCGCACATATTGGAAACAAGACTTTTATCGGCTCGTCCCTGTACGATAAATTCCTTGATTGCGCTCACAAGTGAGGCCCAGCCTCAGCGGCCTGAATCAAGTTTCTTATACTGCGCTTCGGTCCTGTCTGTTATGACCGCGCCGCGTTGCTGCGCTCTGTTCTTCGACAGGTACATCAATATTATGACTATCCCTATGATGGGGATGAGGAATATAAATATCCATACCATGTAGGCCAGTATCCAGCTGATCAGCTTCAGGCCGCCGCCTTTTCCACCGGTGATCATAAATTGCTGTTTCATAGGTAAACGTCGTAGCAGGGCAGCTTGTCCCTGATGCCCGTGAATTTGAAATCCCTCACAATCGCGTGATGTTTGCCGGGTATGCCGATTAACAATACCCCGGCGGTCGGCATGGGGTCGTGCGTCATGGCCTTTTCCTTCTGTATCAGTGCCCTGGTTTCGGAGTCGTATATATTCCAGTAGGCGACCGTCTTCTTTTTCATAATATGCCGTTAAGATTATCTTAGCACCCGGTGTGCCGGATGTTAAATATCCGTGAGAAGAATTACCAGCCATCCCGGTTAGTGGATATTGAGAAGCTGTAGTCTCAGTGTACCGGTTCCCGGTGTCGGATTGCGTTGTCCGCATCAGCGTCTGCGTGATAAATGGCAATCCGCCATAAAAACCTGTATTGACAGCTTAAATGACAAGCGCTAAAGTACACATAAGTATTTAATATTTGTAAGTCCATGTTTACACGCATCGCAGGATTGAACGCGATCACAGTTGCCCCGGCAAATCCCACCGAAGTCTTTTTCAGCAGGTTCATATGAATCCCAGTGTAAAGTTAGACAAGGTCTCCAAAATCTATGATATGGGCCGTACAAAGGTCGTTGCGCTGAATGAGGTGTCCGTCGAGGTCTTTCCGGGGGAGTTCATCGTACTGCTGGGGCCGAGCGGGTCGGGCAAGACCACGTTGCTCAATCTGATCGGCGGGCTGGATATACCCACCTCGGGGTCGGTGGAAGTAAACGGGATCAATATCTCGAAAATGAGCCGAGCTAAGCTCACGGAGTACAGGCGCCACCAGATAGGGTTCATATTTCAGTTTTTCAACCTCATCCCCACGCTCAACGCGAGGGAAAATGTGGAATTCGCCGCCGAGCTGGCGAGGAATCCCACGCCTGCCGGGGAGCTGCTCAAAGAAGTGGGACTGGGAGAACGCACCGAGCATTTTCCCAGCGAGCTGTCGGGAGGCGAAAATCAGCGGGTCGCCGTTGCCCGCGCGCTGGCGACCGATCCCCAGGTGATACTCTGTGATGAACCCACAGGCAGCCTTGATTTTGAGACGGGGAAGCGCATTTTCAAGCTGTTGCGCACCCTTAATGAGTCCAGCCATAAGACCATTATCGTCGTCACACACAATGCTCCGGTGGGCGCGATTGCGGACAGGCTTATCAGGATGCGGGACGGCCGCATCACGGAGGTCGTACGCAATGAGCGCCCGCTCGATCCGGACATGCTGGAATGGTGAAGATTCCACGCATTCAGCTCAAACTGTTCAGGGACATCTGGAAAGGTAAAATCCAGTACGGCGCGGTTGCCTTTGTCATATTCCTGGGCGTATCCGTGTTCATAACCTGCTATGAGGCATACCTGAACCTCAACATGTCTTATAACGCATTCTATGACCGCCTCAACATGGCCGATTACTGGATATCCGTCGATGGGATCGGTCGCAATGCGGTTAAAGATATGAATGAAATAGCAGGAGTGGAAGCCAATGGCCGCATAGTCAGGGACCTGTTTATCGATATGGGAGGTGAAGGCGGAGAGAAGGTTAGCGGCCGGGTGATCTCGCTGCCCGAGAATAAAATGCCCGTGGTCAACAGGGTCGAGATCGAGGTGGGTAACTATTTCAGCAGGTCATACGGGCGTGAGATCCTGGTGGAGAGGCATTTCGCCGATTACTATAACCTGAAACCCGGCGGCCGGCTGACGCTTGAAAACGAAGGAGTGAAATCGAGTTTCCTCATCCGCGGTGTCGTAATGAGCCCGGAATATATCTGGGTGGTGAAAAGCGCCCAGGAGCCCATGGTCACGCCACGCACCTTCGGCGTCGTTTTCATGCCGCTTCGCCAGGCGGAAAAATTGTTCGCCATGGAAGGCATGGTCAATGAGATAACCCTTTCCGTGGACCCCGATATGGACAGCGAGGCGATACTGGGGCAGGTGCGGACCATACTGGAGCGCAATTACATCAAACGCATAACTTCCAAGGACGACCCGGTAGTGCTGGAAAACCGGCGCATCGATATCGTCCGCGGGATACGTACCGCTTACATGACGGAGAGGAAAAATCTGCCGGTCGTGCAGCTGCTCAGGCAGGATATGGAATCGTTCGCCATGCTGGCCTTTCTTTTCCCCATGCTTTTCCTGACCATGGCCTCGTTGACCATTTACGTGTTGCTCAACCGGCTTATCGAATCGCAGCGCATTCAAATAGGGTTGATGAGCGCCATGGGTTATTCGCGTGGAACTATCATGCTGCACTACCTTGGCTTTGCCCTGACGGTCGGGACGATCGGCTCGCTGACCGGCGTCATCGCGGGGCATCTGTGGGCCGGCGCACTGACCGATATGTATGTGAGCGCTCTCAACATACCCATCATCTTGACCGAAGTGCACTGGGGAGCAATCGCCGGAGGCATAGCTGCAGGGATGCTGATACCGCTGCTGGCCGGCCTGCTGCCGGCATGGTCTACCACCAATATACAGCCGGCCGAGGCCATGCGCCCTCCGGCGCCCAGCGTTGGTAACAGGTACCTTATGAAGGCGCTGGCCTTCCTGCTGAGGCCGTTCCCCTACTTTATCAAGATGCCCGTGCGCAACGTTTTCCGCAATATCAGGCGCAGCCTGTTTATGGCCTCGGGCATCGCCTCCGCCATAGTCCTGGTGCTGGTGGCCATGTCATTCGTTGACGCGGTTGATCAAATGTTGTCGCGCCAGTACGGCACGGTCCAGAGATATGATGCCATGATCCATCTGCAGGGCAAGAGCGCTGCTTCCAATGTCAGCCTTATCGGTAACCTGGAGGGCGTCGAGGCGGCGGAGGCCGTGCTCGATATACCCTACCGCATAAGATTTCAGGATAAAAAAATCGACAGCAGCATCGAGGGGATAGAGGAGAATTCCGTCATGCTCAATCTCATCACGCCCGATGGGGAAAGGGTGGATGTTGCAGCGGACGGGATTCTGTTGCCCTCTTCATACAAAGACAAGCTGGGCGCTGAGATAGGCGACACGATCAGATTGGAGCCGCTGACGGGCACGGTGGGTGAAACCGATAAGAGGCTGGCCGGCTATATCTGGTCGTATATCGGAGGCAGGGCGTATATGCCGCTCAGGGAAGTCCAGAAGCTGCAGAAGGAATTCGGCGCCGCCACCTCGATCATGGTCAAATTCCAGGGTGAACCGAGCGAGTATACGATTAAACGGATCTACAATATACCGCAGGTTGCCTCGATCGAGCTTATCAGCGACACCATGAAAATGATGGATGAACAGATGGGCTTTTTCTGGGTTATGATAGGCATCATGCTGATGATGGGCATCGCACTGGGAGGCGCGATCATTTTCAACGGTGTGATGGTCAACGTGACTCAGCGTACCAGGGAGATGGCTACCATGAGGGCGGTCGGCCTGGGAAACAGGATGCTGTCGTTCATGATTTCACTGGAAAATGTTCTTATAGCTGCGATTGGGGTGGCGGCCGGTATACCGCTGGGGGACTATATCAGCCACCTGTTTTTCGACGCTATGTCGACCAGCGCCGAGGATATCATCAGCTTTACACTGGAGATATTGCCGCGCTCATATGTCATAGCCGCCGTGATGGCGGTGCTTATAATGCTCCTGTCCCAGATACCCGCCATTTTACAGATCGCCAATCAGAATCTGGCCACCGTAACCAAGGAATGGAACGAGTAAAGGCTGTGTTAAAGTAAAAAGAGTCAGCGGCCCGGTCCCAGTTTTTTATAAGGAGCTTCGCTTCTGTCTATTACAACCGCGCCGCGTTGCTGCGCTCTGTTTTTCGACAGGTACATCAATATTATGACTATCCCTATGATGGGGATGAGAAAGATAAATATCCAGACCGCATAAGCCAGTATCTAGCTTATCAGCTTTAAGCCGCTAACTTTCTCACCGGTGACCATATTATTTGGCCTCATAAGTAAACGTCGTAGCAGGGCAGTTTGTCCTTAATACCCTTGAACTTGAAATCCCTCACAATCGCGTGGTATTTGCCGGGCATGCCGATCAGCAATACTCCGGCGATAGGCATGGCGTCATGCGTCATGGCCTTTTCCTTCTGTATCAAGGCCTTTGTTTCAGCGTCGTATATATTCCAGAACGCGACTGTCTTCTTTTTCATAAACCACCGTTAAGACTATCTTAGCACCACGCACCGACGGATACCATTTAAAGAACGCGTTAAAATGAACACACATCTCATTTAAGAACCGTTATCTGCGATGGATCTTGTGCAAATATGGCAGGCGCGCTTTTGTAATACTCAACTTCTCCCTGAACACTTATTTTCTTTCCATAATAAGAATAGATATCCGGGAATTTGATTAAATCTGCTTGCTTTATGACAACCCTGAAATCAGCTCCGCAAGACGATTGTTTCCATTCATCGTAAGTCCGGCAGTGTTTATTCGCATAGTCAAAATAAAGCAGTATGGGCCTGTTCTCAATATCGCCTGTGCCGCCCCAGTCCACCACTTCGCCCTCTATAGCTACGTACCTTCCGAAATAGCTATGGATTTTATCCAGGTCCAGCGCTGAAATAGTAGCCTCCGGTACGATAACGGATTCCGGTGCTGAGGGTGGTGGCTTCATTCTTTCAGCGATATCCCATGGGATGTTGCCCCAGTTCGGTGAACCGTCGGCATAATTATTGTTGGTGATTCGGGTGACGTTGCTTCCATCCGCATCCATCACGTATATTTGCCAGGCGAACTTATAGGGCAAACCGAAATCGAGAGGTTGCCCTTCGCGGTCGGAAACGAAGGCAATTCTCGTACCATCGGGTGACCAGGTGGGCCAGTCGTTAAATGCGCCCCTATCCTTTACAGCAATTGATTTGGTCAGGTTAGTGGCATTGCTACCATCAGCGTTCATAACGTAAATATCAAAGACCTGTAAATTTATATCTCTGCGACTTGATGCATAGGCAATTCTTTGGCCGTCCGGGGACCAGTATGCTCCACCGTCCCAACCGGTGGGATTCAGAGTCAATTTTCGGATGCCTTTTATCAGTGGATTTCTATTGATTTCGTCTAATGTTTTATATGCAGGATGGACGACCTTTCTGTCGCCCGTAGTCGTCCAGCTCTCCCGGCTGTAATTTGCGGGTGTTGGGCTCAACACGATTTCCCTGATTCTTTCATAGTCAATATCCATCACGGAAATATCGTAAGTGCCTTCTTCCCATGATGTGAATAGTATTTTGGTGCCGTCCGGAGACCACGATGGCCATGTGGGATTAAAATGCATTCTTGAATCTGTGACGGGAGTAAGATTCAAAAAATAATGACCTTCTGCATCCGTGATCCAGATGGCCCAGGAGATGTATCCTTTATAATTCACGCCGCCAGAGCAGAAGGCTATTAATTTACCGTCTGGTGACCAGCACGGCATAGTATCCGTCGACATCTTCCCGGTGAGGTTCCTGATATCGGTCCCATCTGAGTTCATTAAGAACAGGTCATAGTTATTATCCCATTTGTTATCCGGTTCCCATTTCCTGCCAGAAACAAATAATATCTTTGTGCCATCGGGAGAAAGCCTAGGTAAAAGATCCACTGCCGGATCATTCGTCAGTTGTTTTTGATTTCTCCCATCCGTATCCATAGCATAAATTTCATAGTTGTTATCGTATAAAAAGTTTTTCTTATCTTGCCATGACCAGCTCCATGTCGCATCCCTGAGTGACCAGAAAACGATTTTTGGCTGACTTGCCGCTTTGATAGGCTGGCTACCACTGCTCGCAGCAGGTACGACTGACACAATAGCAGATTGAGGTGAAGCCGCAAGCGATACATCTGGAGGTGAGGACAACTGTGGCGCTTCTGGAAGCTGATTCAATATTATAATAATCCCGATTATGACCAGGGGCACTATTATCGCTGTTATAATCATCCATACCTTGATGCGACTTCTCGGTTTCAGTTTGACAACCGTTTCTTTTTTTTCGATCGGGATCTCCGGTTTCTCTTGCGGTTCCGGTTCCGTTGTTACCCTGTCGACCTTTTCAACGGCCCCCCGTGCTACGGCGGTGGATTTCCCGGTTTGTATTCCCATTGCCTCCGCCCAGGATTCAACCACCCAGATTGCAGCATCAATGCTGATGGCATAGTTTTCGTGGAGCGTTCCGCCCAGCCTATTTATGACTGCCGGAGGCAGTGATTGTTCCTGCCTGGCAGTCAGTTGTTTGACAATACCCTCTCTTAACGCGTGCACCAGCAGATTGATCTCAAGCTTGCATTCGCTGCAGTAATCGCGCAATAAAGCTTCTACAAGCCTGGGGTCATCACATATCTGCCGGCCGTGTATGTCTATGATGTGTTGTAGCTGCTGTCGCGCTAGATTATTCACACGATTAGCCCTCTTGCTTAGCTATCTCGACCTGTAAATCATGCCCATCGTAATATCATCTCGGCTGCCTTTTTGCGAGGTGCGCATCAATATATCATCCAGTTCGCCGCATACGGCTTCATAGCCTTTGGACTGTATGAGATCAAGATAATCCGCCCCGATTTTTAAAAAATCGCTGTCGCAATCGGGAAACGAATTGGAATAACCGTCGGAAGCAATAAGGATCAGGTCTGGCGTATTGGTGTCGTCAAGCTCCATGACACGTACACGAAAATGACGCCAGGCATCGGCCATACACAGCGAGGTCGTTTCGTTAGCGAAGACTTTATTGTCGTCAGGCAGCAGTCTTTGAGGGCTTTTCCCTGAGGTCACAACCAATATGTCTCCGTCGCCCAGCTGTATAAAAACTGCCGTTTGCCCGAGTAGACCAACGCATAAAATTGTTGCGCCGTAAATCAGGTATGGATTTGCATCTGTTCCCGGATGAGTGGAACCTGACGGCGCCTTATTATTCAATAGCAGACTAATTTTTGAGGAGCGAGCAGTCAAATGCCTGTCAACAGCTTCCTTCCAGTTCACGTGTATTTCCCGGGCCAGCCCATCATGAACGAAATCCTTTAACGCCATCATATTATCGGCCAATTCTTTGTTCGTGAAGAGGCGGCTAACGCAACCGGCGGTAACCTCTACTGCAAGTTCCGCGCCCGCGCCGCTGCGATAGCAGGATGAGCTCCCATGGCCGTCTGAAACTGCAACAATAACGGGTGAATTAACATCTTCCCCTGCAACGCAAAGAAGGGCATCCTGGTTTTCCAACCCCCTTTTTTCATGTGATGCTCCACGGATCGATCTTCCGAAAGCCCTCCAGATGACCGGGGATTCCTTTAACATTGCCGGCGCTCCCTACCAGATGTCATCTATTTTACCATCCATGTTTTCCGCAGGCTCGGGTACAAGGGTGGATTGATACTGATCCTGGTCGTCGCTCCTGCTTGATTGGTTGCCGACCGACCGTACCACCACCGTCGAGACCCACTGCAAGTATCTTGTGAGCTGTTCGGGATTATTAACCCGGAGTATCTGGTTATTGGGATTGTTGCGCATAAATTTCTTTAAGATAACTTCATCAGCGTCCTGCCCTATAGCAATGGAAAGTCGCACGGCTTTTTGCCCCCAGGCGGTCCCCTCCAGGGCCGACAACCCTTCATCAAAATTATCGGTAGGCTGCCCGTCTGAGATAAGCACCAGGACAGGCGGAATAGCTTTGGCTTCCATAGGCGGGACGCTCAACTGCTCAGCCACCATGCACAACGCCTTCCCAAGGTGTGTCTCTCCCCGGGCCACCAGGTCATTCCACTCGAAATCTTTGACATCAGTGGGAGTGGCAATATGCCATTGAGCACCGTTGGAAAATTTTATTGCGCGTATGAGTATTTTTGCCTCAGGATTATTTTCCTGTGCTTCACGGATGGAAAATATCGATTCCCGTATAGCAGTGTTCAAGGCCTGCATTTTATCGCCCCTGTCTCCTACCATCGATCCCGAGCAGTCGACGATCCAGATAAAATGCAGGGGGCGGCTTCTAATCGGGCCACCGGGCAATTTACGTTCGCTGACAGCAGGAACTTCCGGCGTTTGCTTGCTCCACGCTGTGGCTTTTCCTCTGGCATCGCCCGTCAGCTTACGTTCGCTCACGACATAATCCCCCGGTACTGACTGATCACCTTTCTCAACTTTAGTCCAGCATGGGCTTTCGATGGATTTCTAATACAATATCCTGCCCGACAGGTTACCGAAATTAATCTCCAGGCCAGGTCTGAGCTTTATGCTCCTGCTCGGCTTCACTTCCTTTGCGTCTCCATCAGGCGAGATTGCTGACCACGTCACTACGCTTAAATTCGTTAGTCCCCATATCCTTGCATCATGAGGATTTCTCGTCACTTCTGCAGTCGGGGACGAGAAATCATATTTCTTATCGGAGTCCGTATGATGGGGAAAAAGTTGCGTGTCCCGATTAAGCATCACTGTATGATGATTGACCTCAATACGGAACGGATAGTGAATCTCCTCGCGGCATTGCCAGCAGAAGCTATTGCCCCCCTTTTTTCCAGTTGACGTCCTGTCATCGAAAAAACTCTCTTTGCCGCATTTGGGGCAATAGACAATTAAATCGCGTAAACGCACCATTGCGGCTTTCCACTCGGTTTCCCCCACTCTTTTATGAGGTTCCTTTAAACCAACGGTAAAAGCGCTGATGAATAAATCGCGTATGAAAGTGGGATAGATCAGCCACAATTGCATGGCATTGTCGTGGTATCCCGCTAAAGGCCTGTTGGATTTGTTTTTCGGATCATAAATGAATACGGGATCGACGCCGTACAGTTGCTTCATGGCCTGCATGTCCAGGCAGTCGATCTGCGCTTCTTTTTTCCCATCCAGGGGGTGGCTTAACATCAGCATGTAAAAAAATAGTGTCGCCAGCGAATATAAATCGGTCAGGGTGGAGGGGAAAGATTTTCCGGCGACTATTTCCGGGGCCATGTATTTTGGAGTCCCCAGGATATTGTTTGTCTCCCCGGGTGGCCTGATGTTATCGCAGTCGCATATCAGGACATCACCGGAGGCAGGGTCAAAAAATATGTTGCCAAAAGAGATGTCTTTATAACACCAGCCATCGGCATGCAGCTCATAAAAGCTCTCAGCTAATTGGAAGCATGCGGTGGTCAACGATTTGAATGTCGCCTCAACTTTTCGCGAATACCAGCGAGTTATCCCCACAAATCGCTTGTCCCTTAACGGCATCAGATATCCGAAGCTCTTTAATTTGTTGGATGATGTTAAATCGAATGGCCACAGGTATCTGCTGTCCGGCGCACCTTTGACTATCAGTTTTTTTATAGCGCTGTTTTGCTCCTCGGTGGCAATATGGGGGTAATACCATTTCAACGCAACTTCTTTCTCGGCCATGGCAACGCTGTAGACCTCGCCCTGAGATCCGCTACCCAACATCGAACCGACAGAGCATTCACAGCCTGAAAACTGTGAAAATACAACCTGTTTAGGTAAGAGAATACTGATGTCCTGCCACCCCAACTAATTGATGATAAACGGACAACACCCTGCGCAGGTTACAAATGATATACATACCTGCCAACTCATATAACACAAAGATGTCAGGTCTAAAGAATAATTGTATGAGATATTACGATTATATTTTATAGGCTGGTATTTGTAAACAGGTCAGATGCATGAGGGAATGATCTCCGGCTTTATCTTGAATACCGCCTGTCTTTCAACTTTTGAATGACAAGTAGCAGGGAAAACACGATAACGATGAAGAACACTAATGCCATTCTGTGCAAAGTGATATTGACCTTGAAAGTGTGTCCATAGTTTTCATTAATGGTATTTATCAGCCCCTCAGCCTTTCCCACTGCAGACTCTCTTGAGGTACGCCAATCTTTATAATTTTCAGTATAAGAATCAACATGTATCTCATAATCCTTCATCTGATCTTCATAGGTGCTGACTTCCCGGCTATAATCCTCCATTTGTATACCCCATTCTTGCAACTCATCCTGGTATTTCTCGATATCCTGATAATATTTGGGATCGGCCAGGTCCCTCTTTCGAGGTTCGATCGGTTTCCCGGGTGGATCGGCCGGCTGGATGGGCTTAGAGGGTTTCGCGGGCTCCGCGGCATCGACAGCCGGGGCATAATACTCCATTATTCCCGGGAAGTTGCATTTACTGAACACATTGATACCGGCACAATTGCAGTTAGCCACTTTGAAACTATCATCTATCTGATTCCGTTCAATTTTAGTCTTCTGCCAGTACGGATCTTCGGCAATATCCGCGCCAAGTTCGCTTGTGGTTACCATCGATTCAAATGTCCACCTGGTCGAAGTCGCCGTTCCCAGAATATTATTCATCGCCTTGACCACCGGCAGGTCCCTGGGAGGTACGATACCTCCGAAAACAAGTTGAAGTACGATTAATATGATGAGCAACTGGGGAGCTGCGTTCTGGTTAGGCGAGATGGCCGAAATTAATAAACCCTGCATCGCACCGGCCATCGTTGCCAGAAATAGAATGATATAGACCTGCCACGTTATAATAGCAGAATCGGGCCAGTTACCGAACAATTTCAATATCAAGAGGAAAACGCCTGCCTGGTACATGGACAGGATCAGGAAGATGATTGTTTTGGATAAGATGTAAGGCGTAATTTTAAGGATCACCATTCGTTCTCTGTGATAAATGTCAGTCTCTTTCACAATCTCTCTCATAGACGATATAGCGCCGGTTATGCAGCAAACGATGGATGCAATAAACAGGTTGGTAATGGCAAGCTCGGCGTCTCCGCCGGTCACGTTGAATATGCCCTGACGCCAGAACGGTGCGCACAACAGGCCCACAACAGGTGCGATCAAAAGCATCAACAGCAGTGTAACCTTGTCCCGGACCAGGATATTAACGCTCCTCCTGAGCAGTGTCGTGCACTGGGTGATATCTGATGTATGCCGCTTCCCCATCCATGTGGTCACCGGGGATTTTTTTATGTTTAAACGGCCCGAATCAATGGTCGGATATTTAGGTTGTCTGCCGGCTACATATTCTTCAAACTGGTCGGAGCCGTTGTAACGTGCGGCCCATTCGGCACTGACTTTGTCCCTGTCCAGCTCAACGCCGGCCTGCCGATTATCCGAGGGCGATAACTCAAGCTTGGAATAAATGTCATCGAAATCATTGACGTTGAAAAACTTGAGGGCATTGTTCGGGGAGCCGTAATAGGCCAGGTATCCTCCGTAAGCAAGGAAAGCAACCTGGTCACACAGTGAGATATTCCGTGTGGCATGTGTAATAAGTACCACCGTATGTCCGTGATCGGCAAGCTTTCTCAGTACCTCCATCATTGAGCTTTCCATGCCCGGATCCAGGCCGGATGTCGCTTCATCCAGGAAAAACAGTCCGGGCTTTGTGAGTAACTCAACTCCGATAGAGATCCTTTTCTTTTGGCCCCCGCTCAGATTGCTAACGATGACGTCTTTTTTGTCCGCGAGGTTGAGGGTTCTGATTACCTCCTCGATACGTCTGTGCCTTTCCTCCCTGCCGGTATCGCGGGGAAGCCTCAATATAGCGGAATAATTCAAAGCTTCATATACCGTCAGTTCCTTGTGTATGATGTTTTCCTGAGGAACGTAGCCTATCTGGCTTTTATAGATATCGAAATTGCGGTACAGGTCCCTGCCATTGACCAGGACCTGTCCCGCTGTAGCCGGCTTTGATCCGTTGAGTGCCCCGATTAATGTCGACTTGCCGGTTCCGCTTCCGCCTACTATAGCCACGAACTCCCCCGGCATTACTGTAAGAGAGATATCGCGTATCAAGTTCAGCTCACTGCTTACGCGCTGTTCGAGATGGATGGCGTCCAGCCTGATATTATAGCCTTCATCAAGCTCGTTCAACTGCTGCTCATAGAAATCGAACCGGATAGACCCAATGTTTATGACATCGCCGCGTCTTAATGCTCGTGGTTTAACAATCCGTTCTCCGTTAACAAAGGTACCGTTGCCGGTTCGCAGGTCCTGTATCCAGTATTTACCTTCGTCAGGATGGAGATCTATGCGGGCATGGACTCTTGATACTGTTGGATGGTCCAATACGATGTCATTTTCTATTGACCGTCCTATGGTTAACTCTTGTCGGCCGCCGATATCCAGCTTCCTGGATTTGATTTCGGATTCGTACTTGTATGTCTCCCCGTAGGTTAAAGAGATGCTATCTCCTATCCATAGTTGGTCGCCGGGCGACAGAAATTTCTTGATAATGCGTTGCGATTGAAACGATATACCGGTCAGGCTGGATAGGTCCTCCAACTTAAAACCTCTGGGAGTACGCGTAATCAACGCATGGTCGTTGGACACAGCAGCATCGTCAATGACGATATCGTTTACAATATCACGGCCGACGGTGATAGTATCACGGTTAAGCTTGAATCGACGGGACCACGCTGGGGTGGTTACAAGAATACTGGGTATATTTTGATCAGGTTCATCTGCAGAGCCTGTTGGGATCGTCATATTCTAAAATCCCAGAGCATATATGTATAACCTATGGACAGTTGTCTGGTTCCTATTATTCGGTCGGGCTGAGTCCATTATATTTTATCTAACAGTCAAATGCTACAAATCATGCAGTATGTTCAGTTGAGAACCATTGATGATATAACAGATATTTCCTTTAATAGTTTTGTTGAGAGGCTGTGTTATCTATCAAGGTAGTGAATAGGTCACCGCAACCTCAGCCTGACTATTCGATGATGAGAAGCTGCACGCTCTCGGCGCCTATCTCCGGAACGGGGCTGCTGAGCGACCCCGTCTGCACCTGCTGGTTGGATCCGCTGACCGTATACAGGGAGATCTGCCCGACCTGGCGCCCGTCCGAGAATCCGATGAGAGGAATGATCGGCTGGCTGCCCGGGTTGGCTATGAGCAGGGCGGTCTGCCCTGAACCATTGCGTCCGGCCAGCACGTACAGCGGACTGCTCTGCGGCATCTCTATATCCAGGCGTGTCGAGTAGCCGGACATTTTGGACCAGAGCGAGAAGGCCGAAGCGATGGACTTGGGCCTGCCGTCGGCGTAGAACAGGCCGTAGAAGGTAGGCGCTTTAATATCCGGGTCCGGGCCGCGGTAGAAAGTGGACACATCCAGATCGCTCTGGTTCTGCAGCTCCATCCAGCAGGCGGTCAGGATGGCGGCACCCCTGGCGCCGGTGCGCAGCGCGACTGAATCGGCGCTGCTGTCCTGGCTGCGTTTTATCTCGGTGTTCCATTCGGTGATATGCTTGGTCGTCTGCGTGAAACCCCTGGCGTCCAGCGATGAGCGGTAGAACGCGGCGGCCTCGGCGTACTG
>Ga0172375_10004581_pt1 | contig 20309 bp, 12 predicted proteins | sample LakKiv1m_FD_114537 | JGI IMG/M metagenome (GOLD analysis project Ga0172375, IMG submission 114537) | Freshwater microbial communities from Kabuno Bay, South-Kivu, Congo - kab_092012_11.1m | ecosystem: Environmental > Aquatic > Freshwater > Lake | place: Democratic Republic of the Congo...
AAAAAGCACTGGCGGGAGCAAGAACAAAAAGCTCAAACCACTCTGTTTGGTTTCTCAGCTTAAGTTGTCCCACGTCGTGACGCCACGAGTTGAGCCCGCAGGCGAAACTCGTGGTAGTTCACACCCCGATCTTAGAGCAGCTTCAGGAATGTCCCTTACCGAAGCTCTAGGAACCAGAATCAGTCTGGGACAAATCCAAGAAAAACTTCAAACCATTTATTGGAACGGTGGGGACTTAGCAGAAGAAGGATTACTCCGAACTACTGGCGGAGATGGATTTGTTTATCGTTTGAAATCCCGGGGAGTTCCGGGAGTGAAAAAGAAAGCTAGCTTAGAAGACAAGATGCCGTTTTACGTTGGTATTTCGGGGTTGAGTGCTCCAGATTTATTACGTGATTATCATTCTTCTCCTCAAGAGATGGGATATCTGAGTGAAAAAGAATTACTACTCTCTTTAGAAATATTACGAATATTAAAAATATCTCCTTTACAATTGGGGGAAGAGTTTAAAGATTACTTTCCAGAGAAAGTGATAGAAGTTTATCCCCCTAACAGAAATAAAGTTAAAGTAAAAGGTACAAAAGATCAGTTTGCTGATGCTCGAGTTATCCTGCCTTCTTTAGAAGTTCTGGTAGAAGTAAAGAACATGAAATATTTTAGTATTAAGGATGCAGAAAAGATGGTTAGGAAATATCTTCACGTAAATCAGTGGGATGACGGGAAAGCTGTGGGTAAAAAGATTGCCTTAATTCATGCCAACGGGGGTGTTGATCCTGGTGCTTATACTTTATTAGAGCAAGGTGGTTTTACGGTGGTGCCCGGAGAAGTATTTTCTCATTTTTACGAATCCTGTTTAAGAGTGTTAGAAGAAAAACGTCCCAATTTCTTTTCTGGCGCACCATTACCCGTGGCCGATATTCAAGTATTGATTGATCTAGAACATCAGGCTCGTGATTCTTCACATCTGTTAATGCGTCGAGGTCATCGGTTTGAAAGACAATGGTTAAATCAAGTGCTGCTAAAAGATACTGCTGCTTTGCGAAAAGGTGCTCGTTCGCGCAAGAGGGAGATCCCCGCTCTTTCTGATGTTCAACCTTTCTCTGCGTTTAAAGAGGAATATCAAGGTAGAGAGAAAGTGTTGTACAAAGAAGAGATCTTTATTGATATAGAAACGGCTGACCAACTTTTTGTTCCTTATGATGAACGCACTTCTTTCAGAAGAAAGGGAGAACCTTTCTTGATCACTTGTATTGGTATGGCTTATTATGATCCTTCTCGAGAAGAGATGGTTTCTGAAGTATTGTTTGCGCGAAATCCTGGAGAAGAAGCTCGATGTTTGAAACTATTCTCAGAACGGGCCAGGCAATATTCTACTTGGGTTAATTTTAATGGTAGTGGTTTTGATTTTCGTCGTATTAAGGAAAGGATGATTCACCACTTGATTCCTCCTCTTTCTGGTGATAATGAAGTGGACATGTTTCATCAATTTTATCGTTTCCATGAAATTACTCCACTGAAAAAGGGAGAAAAGAAACCACTCCGCACTTTGAAAAGTTATGAACAAAGAGAGTTTGACCTCTTTAGAAAAGATGACGTTCCTGGGGATAAAGCTCCTAAGGTTTATGAAGAATTTATGTTAGGAAAGCATAGCTTATTGATTCCGGGATTAATTTATCACAATCAGTTAGATGTGGTTACTTTAGCTATTATGTATGATCAATATAAAGATAAAATAAGGGTTAAAAGTTCAAAAAAATAAGCCAAAATGAGCACAATTGCAAAGACTTTAAATACCCCTAAACTATTCCTTTTCTTATGGTAGATGTCCAATCGATAATTAAAGAGGATTTTGTAACTCTTGACGAAGAGACCACTTTATCTGAAGTGGTGACCCAACTACAGAACTTCGAGAAGCGTGCCGGCTTGGTATTTCGTAAAAATAAATACTTGGGACTGGTAGAGAAACGCAACTTAATGAAGTCAAGTATAGATTTCAGCACGGTTAAAGTTCGAGGCATGATCAGGAAAACGCCCATCCTACGCTTAAATACGGATATTATGGAAGCGGCTAAACTGATGTTTGATTCTGATGCAGATTATCTTCCTGTGGAAAAAGATAAAAAAATTATGGGAGTAGTGAACTCTTTAGATTTGGTTAAGCTTTGTTTAGAGTTGCCTGAAAGTAAGAACTTAAAAGTAAGCGAAATTAAGCTGGTTAAGCCTTCTAGAGTAAATCAAGACGATACCCTGGGCAAAGCTCTAACTTTAATGCAAACTGAATCGCTAGACCACCTTCCCGTGTTTAAAGGGAGTGAACTGTCTGGAGTGCTTAGTTTTAGAGACATTTTACGTAAATACCTCAATTGGAGCCCGAACCGTGACTACTCTGCTCGTTTTAACAACAAAGCTAGAATAAAAATAGCGGACGTGGAATTGCCCAAATTGGCTTCTTTACCCGTGATCGACTTTAGTACTAATGATAATCTGATTACCATTGGTTCTAATGAGACCTTAAAAAGAGCAGTGGACAAAATGATTGATAACCGAGTCCACGATGTTCTAGTAGTTGATTCAGAAGTGTACAAAGGTTTGATTACTACCCGTAATGTCTTAAAGAAAGTAAGTGTTCTTACTCCAACTAAAGCCCTTAATGCACAATTTGTGGGATTAAAAGATGTAAAGTTAAAACCTTACCAGAAATTTAATCTTCAACAGATGGCTCAGGAAGCGATCCAAAAATTGGAACGTAAGCTTAAACAAGAGTCCCAAGTGGTTATTCATGTTAAAGAGCACGGCAAGAAAGATCAGGGAAGAGAGAAATATTCTGTAACATTGCACGTTAATCTTCCCGGAATCAAGTTAGTAAGTGAACAGGTAGAATGGGATCCTGAACTAGCTTTAAGGAACGCTTTCGATCATGTAGAAAGTGAAGCTCTACGAAAGATGGGTAAACAATTAGCCCGCGATAAGTTGGGCTAGAAAAGTAAGGTATAAAATAAAAATACTTTTTCTTGTTATTTCTTTTTCTGTTTTCGGACAGGTTCAATCTTCTTGACGTTCTGTCGTTTTCCTTTTACCTTTAGGAACTCTTCGGCATTCTTTTGGTTATTGAAACGATACCGTCTTCCTTGAAATTCTAGCTCAACAATGTCATCTCCCATTAAAGGTTTACCCGTTAAGGCGTCCTTGCCTAACTGTCCCAGTCCGGAAGCTCCTTCCATAAATCCTTCTTCTTCTGGAGAAATTTCATCTTCTCCTTCTAGCACGTCTCGTCCTTCCTCGGAATAAACGTCCGTTTCTTTCTCTCCTTCTTCCATCTCTTCTTCTATTTGTTCTTTAGTTTCTTCTGGAAGTATGCCTTGTTCTTCTGCAGCATAAAATTTCTCTTTATTGTTTTTCGCTTTAGATTTGGGTTTAGAAACCTCTTTTTTAGTAGTCTTTGCCATAAATGAAAGGATAATTTTAGGGTTTAAATCTTTTACGGAAGAGGAAGTTTTCGTTACCTTAAAAGTAAACTTGTTGTGGGGAGAGAAATAACCTTTTTAAACTGAACAATAATCTAACCAAATATGGAAAAGATGCTTCCTCTATTCAGCTCTTCTGAACTGCGAAAGATAGAATTGGCCCTAAAACAAGGTCAAGTAGAGATAGAAAGCACGCTGGACTTAAATCTTAGCAAGACTATTTTAAAATTAGGTAAAAAAGGGTTTTATTTTAATAAGAAATTAATTTTGCTTCCTATAATCCGGAAAGACGATAATAGTTGCTACGTTTTGCTTAAAGATAAATTAGAGAAAGTACAATTCTTTGCTCAAGACACCAATTCGTTATATAAATTAGTGCCTACTTCCTATAGACCAATCTTACAAATTTCCGGTACGTCTATGCACAAGAAACAGTTTGTGGAGAGGATTGAACATGATAAGTTAATCGGTAAGATTCTGGATTCGGGGACAGGATTAGGTTACACCACCATAATCGCTGCTAAAACCGCTGAGGAAATTATTACTATCGAGATTGATAAGAACGTAATGGAAATAGCTAAATATAATCCCTATTCTCAAGAATTGTTCTCGGATAAGAAGATTAAAAGAATCTCTGGTAATATTGTACAGAAAATAACGAAATTTAAAGATAGGGAGTTTGATTTCATCATCTTTGATGCCGGAACACCTAGAAGTTCAGATGACTTTTTTTCCTTAAAGAATTATCAGCAAGCCTACCGAGTATTAAAAGAAAAAGGTAAGTTATACCATTACTTGCCTAAACATCAGATCACTAAAGGGAGAGATTTCGGAGGAGAAGCTATAGCTCGAATGGAAAAGGCAGGATTCAAAGTAATCGATAGAAAGATAGAAGATTCTTATGTGGTTGTGAGCAGAATATCTTTTTGTAAAATCTAGGTCGGATAAAAAGTAAAAATTTCTTATGCTGCTCTTTCTAAAGCCTTAACGGGAGTATAATTTACTTTTCCTGATTCTAAAGAAACATAACTTTCTTGAGCTAATTCTACCGGACCACTTACACTTGGTTGGTATTCTCTTAATACTCCCACTAGTTTCTGAGTTTCATCTATAAAAGGACCGGTATGAGCAGGATCTCTTTTTAAGAAGAATTCTCGGTATAATAATCCTTCTGGACCAAACTCAGCAATCTTTCCATATTCGGTATTAGCATAAGGGGTTTCTTTAACAATAATGACTCGAACTTCTGAACCATCGCTAACCGGAGCAGCATTCATTACTTTAGCCGCTAGCATTGCTGTATCTGTTCTTCCACCTACATTCTCTTTAGAAACACTGCCATCATAAGATAAGAAGTCATCCGGTAATCTTTGACCCAATTCCCATAAGTCTACTTTACGATCATAATTACGTAACTGTCCTTTAACCGGAGTCACGGTTCTATTCTCCGTATTAATAAAATAACTAATATCTGCATCGGGAGTAGCACGTACTAAACCTGCTAAATCTTCTAAATTAGGAACATCAATTGCCTCTCTTATTCCCTGACGCTTTACTACCACATCTTGGTTTATGGCTCTTTCTAAAACCGTACGGCCATCATAAACCCATACTGTGCCAGTACTTAATTTACCAGGATGGCGCTCAGAAACTCCTTCCTGTAATGGTTCTTCCTTTTGGGGATTCAACACAAAACTGCTTAGATATAGAACTGCCGCATCAAAAATCCCCTTTTTAGTAAGTTCCATCACCATAGCAACTAGTATACAAATCCCTATATTTAAAGCTTTTGTGTTAGTAATTTTACTTTTATTCCAAAAATTAAGTAAAATATATAAATAAGTAAAAAATAAAACGGATAATGGTCAAAATCAATAGTGATTTGCTCTATCTAATCGCAGAAAATTCTCGCGGTAAAATTAAGGATATCGCTCAATTGCTTAAAAAGAGTCCTCAGCGTATAAAGTATACTTTAAAGAGCTTACAAAGGGAAGGAATTTTGTATAGTCCTTATGGTATTTTTGATTACTCCTATTTCGGTTTAATCATGTTTCGAGTTTACTTCAAAGGTGGTTATATCAGTGAGAAGGATAAGATCGAGATTATCAAGAAACTAAGCGAGAATAACTATATTGTGGCAATGTACGAATTGAATGGAGAATTTGACTTGTGTATGGACATTGAGTCACCTAATCCTTCTCATTTCAATAAAGAATTAAGAAAAATATGTAACCTTATTCCTTCTTTGAACAACTTCAAGATGATTCTTAATTTAGTTACTCATATTTATCCTCGTTCTTATCTGCTTAAGAGCCCTAATCTTATCAATAATTTTGAACAAGAGATCATCATCGGGGGAGATAGAGAAGTAGAAGTATTCACAGAGAATGAGATGCGGGTAATGAAATATCTCTTGAATAATCCTCTTCTTAGAGTTAGTCATCTAGCTAAATTATCCGGGATAAATATTAAGACGGCAGCAGTAGTGTTAAAGACTTTAAAGAAGAGAAAGGTGATCAAAGGGTTCAAGTATATTATCGACACCAATAAACTTGGAATCTATAAATTTCGATTATTCTTAACTTTACATAACATTAGTCAGGAACGTGAAAGTCAGATGTTAGACCATCTCTTGAAAGTAAGAGAAGTAGTGCAGGTAAACAAGACTATTGGCGACTGGAATATGGAGATTGACATCGAATCCCAAGATAAAACTAGGATTAAGCATTTGATCAGCCAGCTTCGTGAAGAATTTAAAGACCTGATTGAATACTTCAATATGATCGAGTTCTATGAGTATTACGAAAGGACTTATCTTCCTCGCTATATGTTCCAACAGTTTGAAGAAGCGGTCCAGAAGGAGCCCCGGATTGAGATTGCTCCTGAAGAAGATGTAGTTACAATCGAGAAATAGTATTGAAAGAAACTTTACAAGTTACTTTCTTTGTTGTCGAACACATCCTGATAATTCTTCCATACTTGCTCTGCAGCTTCTTCCATCGAAACGTTCTTAATCTCAGCAATCTTCTTTATCCCTTCAACTACAAAAGCAGATTCACTATGGCCTTGAGGATAAGGACAAAGCCAAGGCCCATCCGTTTCCGTCAATAATTGTTTGATATCTACCATTCCAACTAAGGTTTGAAAATGTTGTAACTTGTTGATATTAGAAGGGATAGAGAAATAATGTCCTAGGTCCGCAGCTCGTTTAATCAGTTTCTTATTCCCCGAGAAACAATGCATTACTACATTAATTTCCTTATTCTTAACTTCTTGTTCCAAGATATCGATACATTCTTTCTCTGCTTTTCTGGAATGAATCACTACTGGCTTCTTAAGTTCAAGAGCAAAACGGATAATTCTTCTAAAATTTTCTTCCTGTTGAGGATGATGATCGTTATCCCAGTTAAAATCCATCCCAATCTCTCCGATACCCACGATTTCATCTTTATGTGCTCGAATAAAAGCGAATTCTTCTTCTAAATCAATTAGACCTTGATGTTTTGGTAATCCGGTTTCTCCTTCAGATAAACCGATAGCATCAATAGGAAATATTCCTAAACAAGCCTTGACTATATCCGGATATTCTCTTGCTAATTCTAATACTTCTCGATTAGCCGGAGGATTAACTCCCGAACAAACAATCGCTTTAACTCCCACTTTCTTTGCTCTTTCCAAAACTGCATCTAGTTCTTTCTGGTATAGTTCATGGTTCAGATGACAATGGACGTCTACTAGTTTCATTTTAGTAATAAAATGTGATGATTATAAAAATCTTAGCAAAATTTAAATCTGGTGAAGTATCTAGTAAGAGGATGGAATGCGAAGAGCCCGATTGCACCGAGAAAGCTACTTGTAATTGGAACGGAAGGAAATTATGTCGAGACCATTTCGAGCATTATAAAGAAGAGAAAGAGAAAATGCTCATGGACCTGCGAGATATCGATTAGGCTAATTTTCTTAGAAACCTATTTAAAACAATCTATATTTTAGATATTATAATGAATTTTCAGGATTCAGTTAGAGTATCTGGAAGTTAAGTGTTCTTCTGTTAGTGTTAAATCTCTTTAGATCTATTTTTAGGTCATAAGTTAATAATAATCTTAATTCAAATCGTAATGGTGAATATTATGCAAAAAGTACAAGACTTTCAATGGAAACAAAACATCTCTGTGGAAGAGATGATGGACAAATTTAAATGTTTAGGATATCAAAGTGTCGAGCTAAGTAAGGCCGCCGAGGTTATAGTTAAGATGAAAAAAGATTCAGCCAAGATCTTTCTTACTTTCACTTCTAATATGGTTACATCAGGGTTAAGAGGTTTCTTCGCTCAACTGACTCGTTTAGGAATGGTAAATGTTATCGTAACTACTGTAGGCGGGATTGAAGAAGATATCATGAAAGCTAATGGTGAATCGTTTAATGTAGGGAAGTTTGATGCTGATGACGTAGAGTTGCACGAGAAAGGAATAAACCGAGTAGGAAACATCTTGATAAATAACGAAAGTTACATGAATTTTGAAGACTACATCAGCGCTTTGTTGAATCGATTGTATCAGCAACAGAAAGTGTGGGCTGTTTCTGATCTGCTGCGTGAGATCGGACTTAGCTTGAAAGATGAGAATTCTATCTTGTACCAGGCGGCTAAGTGTAATGTGCCCATATTCTGTCCGGCCATTACTGATGGAGCTTTTGGATTTCATCTTTATCTGTTCCAACAAAACCATAAAGATTTTCAAGTAGATGTGGTAAAAGATTTCGGGAACATTCTCTTCTCCACATCTCATGATGATAAGAAAGGAATCATTGCCTTAGGTGGAAGCATCTCTAAACATCATGCTATCCTTTGCACCCTTCTCAACGGAGGAGCAGATTATGCTGTGTATATGACTACGGCGCATAAGACTTCCGGAAGCATGAGCGGTGCTACTACCGAAGAAGCTAAATCCTGGGAAAAGATTAAAGATGATAGTGATGCCGCTACTGTTATCGGAGACGTTACCATCATGTTTCCCCTAGCGATGATTAAGGCCCTGGAACAATTAGCACAGGAAAAATTAATCTCTCCAGCTTAAATGTCCCTTCCCTTCAATTAATGAGAATTAAAATGACTAACGCAAAATTCATCATCCAAAAGAGTGTTGTGCTTAAACAGTATAATTTACTTACTCCCTTAGCCGATATCATCTCTTACAGCTCTAAGACTAATCCCTTGGTTACTCCCTTGTTAGAGTCGGATACAGAATGCCTGTTCAGCATCCATTTTATTAACGAACTTAAACATCTAAAAGACAAATCACGAGCTTTATTCTTGGCTCAAGGGTGGAATGTCGAACAGATCCGTTTTTTATTTGTTCAGGGAGTGAGATTCTTTGTAGTAGACAATCTGCCCGACTTAGATCAACTGCTTAGTTTTGTTAGAGCGCAGGAGGAGAAGATTAATCTACTACTTAGAGTAAAATTTCGCGAAAACACCATCAATACTGAACGCTATTTTGCTTTCGGTCTTTCTTCTGTCGTTGTAAACGAGAAGATCAAAGAGATCCGCGAAGATGTTTCACTCTTTTCTAAGATTGAACATTTAGGTATTCACTTCCATCGTAAGACTCAAAACATGAGTGAGTGGGATCTTCTTGAAGAATTAAACAATGCTTTGAATGAAGATAATTTAAAGAATATCAATCTAGTGAATATTGGTGGAGGACTTCCTTCGGAGTACGCTAACACTAATGTTCAAGTGATTAATTCTATCTTTACTAAGATTGGAGAGTTTAAGAAGTATCTTAATCAACACCAGATTAAGTTGATGATAGAGCCGGGAAGATTTATCGCTGCTCCCTCCTGCAAATTAGTGACTCAGATTGTTCGAATTTACGACCATAACATTATCATCAACGCTTCTGTCTACAATAGCGATATGGACGCTTTGATCGTTCCAGTAAAATTGAAGATTGAAAATGAACTAACTCCTGATAAAGGGCAGCCTTACGTGATTAAAGGAAATACTCCTTGTTCCATGGACATGTTTCGTTACCGAGTTTATCTGAACAATCCTCAAGAAGGAGATACACTTGTATTCTTAAATGCCGGAGCATACAACTTTTGTACTAATTTTTGTGACTTAGAAGAGATTGAGACGGAGGTAGTAGAATGAATTGGATGAACCTTCCGAAAGAGTACAGTACCGAGACCTCGAAATTTGTAATCCTGCCCATTAAGTATGAACATCAAGTTACTTATGGAAAAGGAGCTCATTTAGGGAGTGAAGAGATCATTAATGCCTCTTATCAGTTAGAATATTATGATGAACAGTTTAATTTAGAACCGTTCATCTCTGGAATAAGATTATTGCCTACCTTAGAGAGTAATAATCCGGAAGAAATGATTGCTCAAGTGTCTAAAGAAGTAAAGAATATTCGTCCAGAACAGTTTCTTATTGGCTTAGGTGGAGATCACGCTGTAACTTTAGGATTAGTTAAAGGTATGGAATCTTTTCATCCTGATTTCTCAGTTATAGTATTGGATGCTCACAGCGATTTTAAAGATTTCTGGAACGGCTCTTTCTTGAACCATGCCTGTGTTTCCAAACAATTATCTAAAAATCATTCCCTCTTGATTACCGGAGTACGTTCTATGGATATTGATGAGATGAAAGGAATCTCCGAAAATAATTCCGTTTTTCTATTAAAAGCACATGAATATTCTCTAGAGAAAATCAAAGAGCTACTTCCAAAACTCAAAGACAAAGTATACCTATCTCTCGATGTTGATGTGTTTGACCCCGCTTTTATTCGAAACACTGGAACACCTGAACCGGGAGGATTAAATTGGAACCAGATAATTGAATTATTAAACTTGATCTTCTCAAAGAAACAAGTAATCGGAGCAGATATTGTAGAATTTGCTCCTACTGAAAACTATCGAGCAGAAGCTTACACTTTAGCGAAATTGGCATATAAATTGATGGCTTTAAAGGATAAGTTCTCTTCTTAAGGTGCGGCTGCCTTCATCAGTTCATGGGTCAAGAATAAGATTAGAATCCCTATCACTAAACCACTTGCATGAGAGGCAAGAGGATAATTGGGTAGCCATAACCGATCCATTAAGTTCCATATCCCGCGCCATATAAAGACAATTCCAACAATGATTAGAAAGGCACAAATAGCTTGATGATGTCTTTTAAGATGTAAAAATTCATGAAAGATAACTTTTTCTTCATGATGAACTTCAGATCTAACCTTTAAGAACTCTTTCTTAGCTAATAATTCCCTCTTTTTCATAATCTTTAAGCAATATTGGTGGGTATAAATATCTTTCTAAAATCGTCTAGATTAAAAGACGACACATTTATAAACAAATTTCCCCTGCTTAGGCTTAATGTTAAAAAGAGGACAGGTGACACTTTTCTTAATCATAGGTATAGTGCTCTTAGCCTTATTTAGTGGAATTTTCTATCTTGTATCCAAGACTACTGGTGAAAAGATTACTATTGGTCAAGATACCCCCTTTGAACTTGAGATTAAGCCCAGAATAACCAATTTTGTAGAAAACTGTTTGGAGCAAGTAGGAGCACCAGCTATTCTTTTAGCAGGAGAACAAGGTGGTTATTTAGAACTCAAAGAAGAAAGTACTTTATTTACAGAGAACGAATCTATCGCTTATTCTTGGCAAGAGAATAAGAATGTTCTTGACCAAACAGAAATAGAAGCTCAACTGTCACGCTATTTAGAAAGTCATCTGAATAATTGTTTACAAGATTTCCAACCTTTCTCTACTGAGAACTTAGATATCAAATCTGAACCTCCTGCTATTCAAACCGATATCAACACCGAATTTGTGCTGTTCAAATTAACTTTACCCTTAACTGTTATCAAAGATAAAGAAGAAGCCAGTCTAAAGGAATTCTCTCGCGAGGTTCCTTTAAGATTAGGGTTAGCCTTAAAAAATGTGGAAGACATTAACGAAAAGCATCGTTATTTATATGGATGGAACCCTCTATTATTCACTCCTTATGCTCATTTTGTTACCATTCTGCCTTTCAGCGAGGGAATAACTTTCCTTTCTTTATACGACCCTCAGCCTTACAAAGAACAGCATTTAGTATTCTTAACTGCCATCGACCATTCCGGAAAAAACCGACCTCCAAAGATGGGAGTTAATCCCGATCGGGTTTTAGCTCAAGGAATATCATTTAGCACTAATATTAACGCTGAAGATCCGGATCAAGATGCGCTTAGATTTACAACGGATAACCCCTCTATTAACATAGATGAGGGAGGAATGATGAACTTCACTCCTAATGTGGCAGGAACGTTTTATGTGAATGTAACCGTAACCGATCCGTTAGGATTATCTGATTCGCAGATCATTAGAATTGTGGTAGAAAAAGAAATAGAGGGAAGTTCATGAGTAAGAAAAACTTACTCGGAGTACTCTTGATCTTTATTTTACTTTTAGGAGGGGGGGTATGGGCAGAATCAGAACAAGAATTACGAGAACAGTTTAATCGAAACCCTTCTCCACAAAATCTGCTTCAGTTAGGAGATAAAGCTACTCTGAGTGATTTTGGAAAGTTAACCTCAGACCAACAAGGAACATATCTAACGCAGAGGTACACTGAAGAATTTGCTCGAGAATACTACCATGCCCCAGAATCTGTAGGAAAAAGTCCCGAGGTAGATTTAAAGTACTTCACCAATGTGGATAATGTTGGAAAGAATCCCGAATCGGATAAAAAATTCTTTTCTGGAAGTTATGTTACCAATTCTCGTGAGAAAAGCAGAGATAATTTTCGAGCTGCTAAAGATTCAGGATCAAGATTCTTAAGCCTAAATTATGGAGCAAATTATGTTATTGAAGCTGTTGACGAAAGCTTTGCTTATGATGCTGAAAAAGGGACCCTTACCAACGGTAAGAAGACTATTCCTTTCAGCTTATTTAAGGATGTAACTAACGTTAAAAGAATTCGTACTGTTGATCAAGGGATAATTATCGAAAAGGAATTTGAAAAGATCACTAAATTAGTGGGAGACGGGGAATTAGAACTTACTTCCTTTTCTCTTGAAAAGGGCAATTATCAGTTTAAGCGCGGTGGAGAGATCCATCAAGTAACACAGTCAGATAAAGAAGACCTAGTGATAGAATCTACTGCAGATGGAGGAATAACCATCACTGGAAAGGCCGTCGGTAGTAGTCAGATTGGTAAATCAACTTATCGTTACGAGAATCGTGCTGGAACGCTTACTATTTTTGGAAACGGAGAAGTTAAAGCAGATAACGCTAAGTTAAATACTCCTTCCTTATACTTAGAAGGTCGATTCCAAACTAAGTTTAACCAAGATAAGCAATTAGATCTGGCTTTGTTTTCTTATGATGGTAAAGATAGTACTTTCGTAGACAAGAATTCTTTAATCGGTGTAAAGAGTCAAGGCCAGTCTCGAGAAAAAGGGGAATCTGTAATTATTCATATGGCTCAGACCAATCCTCAGAGCATTTATGAAAAGAATGAACCTACTCAAACTCAAGTCCAAGCTGCTGCTCAGGCGGCTCAAGCTGCAACTTCAAGCAATAATGCGGAAGTGTGGATAAAAAAAGAGGGAGCGGAACTAAAAGTTTATGCTCGAGGAAAAGTCGAAGTTAGTGGATATTTAACCACAGTAAGAACTTCTGGACAAGCAGTTAAAGATCATCGGACTTTTTCTTTTGTGGGAAAAACGGGAAGCTCCTCTTTCGACCGTTACGATAAAGCGGGGTGGGACCAGTTTGAGATGAAAGGAGCAAGCTTGTATGAAGATGCTCATACTAAGACGGATATGGTTGCGGAGGGGGCAATAGTGAATAAACTTGCTCCAACCACTAACCCTTCTAATTTAGACCTGTTACGAGTAAACTGTCCTAGTTGTGGAGAAGGACAGGATATCGGTTCAATAACCAAAAAATTATTGTCTATAAAGAATGAAAGAGTAAGTTATGATGTACCCGTTACTGATCCCGCTACTGGAACGATAACTACTCGAAAAGTGGAAGTGCTTACTCCTATTGACTCTTCCACAGGATTAGTTTTTAATTTACATAAAGAGAAAGGGCAAGTTGTTCCTTTAATAGACCAAACTTCTGCCGGAACCCTGGCCCAACAACAAGGTAGGGATAGTTCTTTTGCGTTGGAAAGAAGTCTTCTCTTAGTTAATGGAGAAGGGGACCAGAAGAACTTCTTTGGAATATACGGCAACGCTATAGGTAGCTTTGAAGTAAAAGATGGGGGAAAACTTGAAGCTACTAAAGTCGCTTTTAACTTTAATGGACGTAGTCTTACTGGGAACGAGATTATTGTTGATGAGAAGAGTTCTAACAATGTAAAGCAATTCTTAGAATTATGGTCAAACCGAGATTACGAAGGAATGAGAAGACTTTCTGATTCTGGTTTAGATGAGAAGAGTAAACGCTTAATACAAGAAAATACCGGTATTGACGTAACTACTCTAACTAACCCCAAATATTTAGAAGCATTACAACGAGCTACAACTATTCAGGACACTAAAGTGAAATCGAGAATTAGTGCTATTCAGAGAAGTTTTGGAATAACTTTAGATGGCAGCGGAAGATGTGTCGCTCCAGATAATTGTAATGAGAAATTACAGACTGCTTTGCGTTACGGCAATGCTCTGGCCCAGCATTATCTAAGCTTACTTTCGGATGTTGCAGACAGCAGAATTGCTGCTTTAGAAGCAGAAGAGGAGGCAGGAATAGAACACCAAAAAGATATTCGAGGGCTAAAAGAGGAGAAACAACGTTATATAAAACAAAAAAATGCTTGGAATAATTTTTATGCTGCCACTTTAGAAAAAAAGAAGATAGATGCAGAAAGAGAAAGATATCAACAACAGGTTGCCCAGCAAGAGGCAACAGCTTATTCTTATGCTAATCCGGACTTCTCTACCGAACAGGACCAATTGTCTCTTACTGAGGCCAGCGAAATTGGACACAGAAATAACGCTTTAGAAGTAACTATTCGAAACAGAGAAGATGCAATTGCTGAATATCAACGAAAAAGAGAAGCTGAAATTGATAGTGCTTATGCAAGCTTGAATGCTCCTAGTTCTGATGAAGCCAGTCTTTATATTAATGAGCCGATTTCTAGGGATGTGGCTGCTGCAGGAGTTGATCAAAGAAAGAATTCATATTTATCATTAATTGCAAAAGCTAAAGCAGAGAAAGAAGATGCTCAAAAAGAACTAGATCGTAATAGGGGATATTTGGGATTACTGGCAGAAACACAGGACAATCCCGGAAATAAAGCGGCAATTTATCGAGAAGGAGGAGATTATCAGAATGCTGCAGCGTATGAGGAGATGACTTTAGATACGATCCGAAATCAACCTCCAGAAGTTAAAGTGGATGAAACTCCCGTCCTGCAAAGACTGACTAATGATTATGTTCATTCTGGAGAGTATGACAAAGCTCAATCTGCAGCAGTGCAACTTAGTCCGTGGGCACTGGACGAAGTTAACCAACTCCAAAAACAGGAACAGATAGGAGTAGTTACAGGAGACATTCTAGTTCCAGCAATTAATCAACAAGTAAAAGTGCATAGAGAAAACGAACGAGAAAGAGAAGATGCTGGTTCTATTAGTTCTTGGGCTGCAGAGATCCTTACCGGGCCGGTTTCTGCTTTAAGCAAAGCAGGATACACCTTAAGTGGCATGAATGAAGAAGAACGAAAGATGTCTGAGTATCGTTTAGGAGGACAAGTAACTGAAGCGAATAGAATTGTCCAAGAACTTGCTTCTGGGAAGGATATTCGAGATATTAAGTCCAACCGCTATTCTGCTCAACTTAGTCTAATCGCTAAAACTTCTACCGGACAGAAAGTTAATCCGGAAGAAGAAGGGCAAGCAAAATTAGAAGAAGCTAAGAATAAAGAAGAATTGGGGTTGAGGAGAGATCGGGGCTCTCTAGAAGACGAATATAAAAACTTAGCCTTACTTTATCCTTTCCTCCAGACAGAAGCACAAGCTCGAGCAGATGAAGTTAATTCTTGGGATTTACAAGACGTATCTGAAGCAGGAGGAATAGCTGGAGACATTGTCTTACCTATCGCCGGAGGAATAGGCGCAGGAGTTAAAGGTACAAGTACCGTGGTCAAAGCTGTGTCTAAAGGAATAAGTTTAGTTTATGAAATGGGTGATCCACTAGGGATTGCTAAAGTGGGGGGAGGAAGATTACTCGGGAGAGTGTTGACTAAAAGTGATGGTGCGGTAGCTAAGTTTCTGATGAGAGACGTACGAGAAGTATTTGGTAGAAAGATAGAACGCGAAGTGACTGAAGTAGGGGAATCTGCTTTGGTTCATTCGGTTAATCCTGAAGCTCACGATACTCGGATGTTAGAACATAGTTATGATGGTGAATATTATAATCCCACTAAGGTAGAAGAAGTGCCTAGTTCTGTTCCCTCCGCTACAGAAGCAGATTATCAGAAAGCATTAGGCGGTCCGGTGGAAGGACAGGGAGTAGAAACTCCTTTAACTCAAGAGCCAACTAGTGAATTTGAGCTTCCAACTTCGGCTACAGAAGCGGAGTATGAAAAAGCATTAGGGGGAGAAACTTCTCTTCCTACACACGAAAACGCCCAAATAATTCCTCAAGAAGAAATTCCTACCCAAAAAATACCCCCTATCACTGAAGACACTTCCACCTTAAAACCAGAAAATTTAGTTTCTGATAATGCTCGTGTGAACGCACAAAACACTCTTCTTGCTCAAAGGGAGGTAGAAGTTCCCAGCGCTTATGATTCCTTACAGAGTGAAATCTTCCGGGTAAAAGCAGATCTTACGCTTAGTCCTGCAGAAAAAGTGGAGGTCTTAGCTAAAGCGAGAACTTTTGTGGAATCCCCTGACGCCAAAGGAATATTCCCTGAAGCACAGAGAGCAGAATTACTTGCTGTTATTGATACTCCTATGTCCGATGATGTAGCCAGAGAAGTTAGAGAAGCACCAATACCTCAACCGGAAGAAGTGGTTGATGATTTAGTTCCGGTAGAGAAGAACTTAGGAGAGAAACAGCCTTTGACTCAGAAGGTAGTAGAGGACTGGAACGGTTTATCTGGAAAGAAAAGTGTTCCTGAAGTAGCGACCGTTTCTAGAAGGGAAAGGTTACAACAGCAATTTTATGCCCAACCTTTTGATGAGGATAAAGCGGTACAGAGGTTTATTACTGATGTTCGCGAAGGTGATTCCTTGTTGGATTCAAAAACTGTAGCTCGACTTTTGAAAGAATCTCCTGAAACTATTGAACGAGTGAAAAGTAGGGTTAAGTTAGCTTTATTGCAGGAAGATGGTGCCAGCAAAGTAGAAAAGTTTGAAAGCTGGTTCAACGCCAATATCCGTCTTCAAGGTTCTGGTTCGGAATATATGCCTGTATTTGAAGTAGAAGATGTAATTAAGAGATCTGATGATCTTTCTCTAAGTAACACTGAAAAAAGAGCTCAAGGAGTATTATTGGAAAGGGGAAAATATCTTATTGCTCAAGGAGTAGAAGAAGAAAAGGGAGGTATAACAGGCTTAATCAACATCCAACTCGAAGGAGAAGTGCGTTTTGGCTATGAAGGGAAATTGGAATTAGCTGATCCTTCTTTTTCTGCAGGGCAACACGGTCCTTATTATGTTATTTTTGATAGGGACTCTGCGGTTAAAGTTAAAAGTGTGTTTCATTCGGATTCGGAGATAGTTGCTTTCGTTGTTCCCGGAGAAAAACACCGCCGGGTTATTACCGAAGCCTTAGAAGAAGCTGTAGGTAAAGGACTAATCACTCCTGCTGAACGCGAGTCAATCTTAAAGAGAGTGATTACTTATGAAGAGATGAATAAGTTGCCAGAATCTGCTTTGAATAGTGGGGATAGCTTGAGAGAAGCGATAAACGTTAAATCTAGTAGTCAGTCATTTTCCGCCACTTCCCTTCCCTGTCCTATTGCTGGAGCAGCCGCTGGACCTTGTAACTTAGTAGATATTGGTGGTCTTCGCTATAAGAGCAATCCTGACGGCAGTTGGACCAAGCTAAGTACTGGAGAGATTGTTGTTCCAGAGAAAGCAAGATTATTAAGCATCGTTGCTGAAAAGGGAGAAATAACCTACGACGTAGCATCAAGAACCTGGAGATCAGCTAGCGGAGAGCTTTCAAGAACAGAGGTTATTACTTTAGAAGCAACTAGAATTAATGTTCCCGAGTCTGTCGTTCAACACAGTACTGATTCCTCACTAATTAGTTTATCGAAAGAAGGTCTTATCCGTCCCAGTGATTATGAACAATCTACTCGTTTACTCATTGATAAGATTACCAAGGAAAGTGAACTTACTCCAGGGCAAATAAAAGAATTAGTTCTATTAAGGGGAAAAGCAGAAGGCATGTCTTCTAAGGAATTGGAAGCACTAAGCGGGGAGTTAGATCAGAAAATAGCAGATGCTCTAGAAGCAACTCCTCAAATGCCCTTATTTGCTAAAAAATTAATTGAGACCGCACCCCCTGGAAAGAAAGTTACTTTAGTAAATTTTTATAGAGACGCAGGTCCTTTATCTATTACTGAAACAGAAGTGTTAAGACTTAATCCTAATTCAGATATTTCTATCCGTTCCATTTTTGTAAGTAGAGATACTCTTTCCGTTACTCCTCTAAGAGAAGAGATGCTAACCGTGATAAGAGAAGGACGAGCCAAAGGACTAAATCCAGAAGAGATTAAAACAGAGTTGGACGGTGTATTATACGATTTAAGTTATGATGGATTTATTGGAGAAAAGGAAGCTGAAGCTATCTCTGCTTCCGGCTATAAAGAATATTTTGATTTAGTAGATACAGGAGTGCATCAAGCTGTGCCCTCTGACACTCAAGGTCTGGCGGTAATGGGCAGTTTGGTAGGAAGAGTAGATTATGAGTTTGGAATAAAAGAAGTAGCAAAAGCAAAAGAAGCGGTTTTAAAAGAGGGCCGATTTTTTTCTGAACCTCAATTCTTAGCGGGTTATCATCAATCCGATCCGGCTAATTTTTATCCCGCTCTTTTCGAGAAGTTCGAACAAAAGATAACTTCCGATCCTAACTTTAAGCAGATGGTGATTGATAATCTTAGATATTTATATCAACAGGGATTATTGGAAGAAGGAACTCATCTCCGCTTTGTGGACACTTGTTGTGTAGGAACGGCTAACTTATTTGAAGAAGCAACTTTAAATCATTATAATCTTCATTATGAAGAAATCGATAAACTTCTGGGTAGAACTAGAACTGGATCGTTTACTCCCATTGAGACCTCTAGCATGCTAATGCGGTCTAATCTGCCAGTGTTGGATTCTGGATTACCTCATGCTACTGCATTAAATACAGAGTATGCTTTAACTAAAGGAGTAGAATTTTCCGGTAAATTTTCTGGAAGTGAGCCTTTGTTTAAAATTAAATCTCCTCAAGAAGCAACTCTATCTTATCTTGATGAATTAGTAGTGGTTAAACAAGCAAGAGATACGGAAAAATTAGGTTCTGCAGCGCGTTTCAATAATGTCCACGAACAAATTATCGCTGGAAAAACTTATACTGTAAAAAATGGAAGGTGGGTAGATCAAGTAGGTCAGGAACCTGACATGGATACCTTGCTTAAGATAATGGATAATGGGGGAGAAGATACCGATCAATTTGATAAATTGTTATATCAGAAACATTCTCTTGGAGGAGAATCCCTTTCTGCCAAATCTCTTCCTTGTCCTATTGCTGGAGCAGCTGCTGGACCTTGTAACCTGGTAGATATCGGCGGCCTTCGCTATAAGAGCAATCCTGATGGCAGTTGGACCAAGCTAAGTACTGGAGAGATTGTTGTTCCAGAGAAAGCAAGATTATTAGATCAGGTGGCAGAAAGAGGAGAGATTACCTTGAGCGAAGGAGGATCGCAAATAAGAATTGGAGGAGACGTTCCCGAAGTTTACACTCAAACTAGTGGAAAGTGGGTTTCTGATACTGGAAAAACTGCTGATGCTGAGACTGCTCAACTATTGGATGATTTTGCTAGTGGGAACCTTAATTCTTTCACTCCGGAAGCGGAAAGACTTAGAGCAAACATGGTTCTTTTTAAGTCAGATTCATTAGACGCTATAGAAAGCAGAGTAAAATATTATACTTTCATCGGTGATGAAGAAGGGATGAGAATTCAGAGATTAAAACTCTCAGGCCAAGTTGGTGCCAAAGATGTTAATCAGGTAAAGTTAAGAGAAATACTTCAATCTCCTGAAGGAAAAGTATTATTTAAAGACGCAGAGAGTTTTAGACTTCAAGCTGTTGCTGACACATATGTCTTTAAGGGGGATTATTTAGAACCTGTTGTTTTAGAGGATATTCTTAATTCTGAAGATCCCGTTGCAGCTTTAAAGGCTCATCTTGAATATTATGCTTATACTGCAGATAGAAGAAAGATTGGTAGTTTAGGGATAACAATTGAAGGAGAGAATTTAGACTCGGAGATCAAAGAACTAATGTTAAAGGAGATAACCTCTGCTAAGAATAAGGAATTTGTTGCAGAAGTAAGATCTTTCTCCGCTATTAAAAATGAGGAAGGGTTATCTAATCTACGTGCAGAATTTAAATCAAATCTCCGTAGCTCTATTGAAAAAGGTAATAAAGCGGAGTTAATACAAGCCAGAACCTTCTTAGAATCTGAAGAAGGAAGAATTCTTTATGCTGGAAAGGACGAAGAACGTCTTGCCTTGATATCTGACTCTTCTCGCTCTTCCGGATTAGAAGGAGTGATAACAAAAGAAAGTGTGGACGCGCAAGGAATAATTGAAAGACCCCTCTTAACAGATAGCGCGGAAGAAGTTC
>Ga0172375_10004582_pt1 | contig 20306 bp, 20 predicted proteins | sample LakKiv1m_FD_114537 | JGI IMG/M metagenome (GOLD analysis project Ga0172375, IMG submission 114537) | Freshwater microbial communities from Kabuno Bay, South-Kivu, Congo - kab_092012_11.1m | ecosystem: Environmental > Aquatic > Freshwater > Lake | place: Democratic Republic of the Congo...
CCTCCCCCCTCACCGCTCCCATTCCACTTCTCTCACCAGTTCGATGAATTCCGGGGATTCGCCATAGTCCTTCATGGCCTGCTGGTAATCCACCCAGGTCTTCCAGACCTTTAACCACTCCTGGTTATGCCAGTAATAAGGGCTTTGCTCCGCAGTTCCCTGCAGGCGCACGAACTCCTCGTATTCCTCCTGGCAGGAGGCGCAGAAGCGGTAGGGGCCTTTAAAGCGCTGGTACATCTCCTGGGTTTCGAACTGGACGTTGCATTTGGCGCAGCGGGCCAGGCAACGGGTGCACTGGATGGTCTTGCGCACCGCCTCCAGCTTCTTGGCCTTGTCCACCTTGGCCTTTTTTTTCTGTTCCAGCTTAAGCCGGTCCTCTATATCGATCACTTTGGACATGGCAGACCTCGGTTTTGCTCGGGGAAACCGGTGAGAGGCTTAGCAGCCTTTCTCTCTAATAAATTATCAAGCCCAGGGAGGCGGGTCAATAGGCAGGAAATAATGGCCCCAATAATTACGCGTTATGGTCTCGGCGATAATTCGTGCCGACTGTTCCCGCCGCGCCCTCAAGCCGGCAGCAGCAATTTTTAAGGGGGCGGGATCGCAGGGAGGGGTTAGCTTTTGGGAAACAAGTTCTCCCGGGCCAGTTGTTCCCCAAGCTTCCGGGCCGCGGCCAGTTCCTCGGGGTCAGGGATATATTTGACTTTGAAGCCTTCGTGGACCAGGTGCAGTTTCATGGCCTCCAGTTCCTGGTTGATGAGCTTCACGGCTTCGCCGCTCCAGCCGTAGGAGCCGAAGGCCGCGGCCGCCTTGTTTTTGGGCCGCAGGCCCTTCAAATAGGTGAGAAACTGGCCCACAGTGGGGAAGATGGTGTTGTTGAGGGTGGGGGAACCCACGAGGAGCAGCCCCGCGTCCAGCACCTCGGTGATGATGTCGCTGATATGGGTGCTCCGCAGATGGTGGAGCTGGGCCTCCGCGCCCGCATCCGTCAGCCCTTGGACAAAGGCTTGGGCCAGCATCTCCGTGCTGTGCCACATGGTGTCGTAGATGACCAGACCCTTGGGCTCAGGCAGGCCCGCGGCCCACTTTTGATAGCAGGAGAGGACCCATTCCGGGTGGCGGCGGTAGATGAGCCCGTGGTCCGGGGCGATGGTTTTGCAGGTTAAGCCGATTTTGGCGATTTTGTCGAAGAGCTGGGTGACCAGGGTCCCGAAGGGCATGAGGATGTTGGCGTAATATTTTTTCAGCTGATGCGCGTAATCCTCGGGGTGGTCCGGAAGTTGGTCGTCGAAGCGCTCGCTGGAGGCCAGGTGGGCCCCGAACGCGTCGCTGGAAAAGAGAAGCTCTTCCTCCTGGAGATAGGTCATCATGGAGTCCGGCCAGTGAAGCATGGGGGTCTCCAGGAAGGTGAGGGTGCGCCTTCCTAAGGAGACTGCCGCGCCGGTTTTCACCTCCACAAAGGGCCAGTCTTGCTTGTAGTGGCGGCTCAGGCCCGCTTTGCCCTGGGGCGAGCAAAAGACTTTTTCCGGTTTCACCCGCTCGATGGTCTCCGGCAGCCCACCCGAATGGTCCATCTCCACGTGGTTGGAGACGATATAGGTGATCCGCTCCAGGGGCACGATCTCCTCGATCCGGGCCAGCATCTCCGGCACGAATTCCTTTTTCACCGTGTCGATGAGGGTGATTTTTTCGTCCAGGATCAGGTAGGCGTTATAGGTGGAGCCGTCTTCGGTGAGATAGCCGTGAAAGTCCCGGATGGTCCAATCCACGACCCCCACCCAATAGACGCCCGGCGCCAGTTCCACAGGCATGGTATCCTCCGATAAATGGTAAGGGACCAGGGGTCAGGGAGCCGTTCATGGGCCATCCGCCCACCCTTAAACCATGAAAAGGCGTAGGGCGGGCGTCTCGCCCGCCCTCATAATCCGCACCGGCTGGAAAACCTGTGCCACCAATTCTAAGAACTTTTCAAGGCAGAAAATTTTTTCTGGCCCCTGGCCGCTGTTACAGCCCCTCCTTGGACAGTTCTTCCAGGAGGGTTTTTTGTTTCTTGGTCAGGTTGGCGGGGGTGTCGACGATGATCCGCACGAATTGGTCCCCCCGGGTTTTGCCATTGGCGAAGGGGAGGCCGTAGTTTTTCAGGCGCATCTTGGTATGGCTCTGGGTGCCCGGGGGCACCTTGAGGCTCATGGTCTTGCCGTCCAGGGTGGGGGCGGTCACCTTGGTGCCCAGGGTGGCCTCGGTGAAACGGATGTGCCGGTCCACATAAAGGTCGTTGCCCTCCCGTTTGAACACCGGATGTTCCTGCTCCCTGAGCTTGATGTAGAGGTCCCCCGGCGGTCCGCCCATGGGGCCGGGCTGGCCCTTGCCCGCCAGGCGCAGCTTTTTGCCCGGCAGGGTGCCGGGGGGGATCTTCACCGACACCTTCACCTGCTGGCCGTTATGGGAGAAGTTCACCAATTTTTCCGTGCCGAAGGCCATCTCGTGCAGGGTGATGGGCATCTCCACCTGCAGGTCTTCGCCTTTCAGGCTCTGGGCCTGGCCCTGGAAGTCCTCGCCAAAGCCGCCGCCACCGCCATAACGATAAACCCGGGTCCGGCCCCGCCCGGACCGCCCCCCGCCCAACCCCCCGAAGAGGCGGCTGAAAATGCCTTCGGAGATGCCGGTGTCGAAGACTTCGCTGAAATCGAAGCCCTTGAAAATGTCTTCTTGGCTGTATTTGGCCTGGAAGGCCTGGGAGCCGAACTCGTCGTAAGCCTTGCGCTTTTCCGGATTGCTCAGGACGGCGTAGGCCTCGCTGATTTTCTTGAACTGCTCTTCGGCCTGACGCTTGTCTCCCTTGGCCTTATCGGGATGGTATTTTTGGGCTAGCTTCCGGTAGGCCTTCTTGATCTCCTCCGGAGAGGAGTTCCGGGTAACCCCTAAAGTCTGGTAATAATCTTCCGCCATGGCGTGCTCGCGATTGTAAGTATAAGATGAAAAAAGATTTTGTCAAGGCGATATGTAGGGATAACTTTCCTATTTTATTGGCAAAATCTCTTGATGTCTGATGAATATTTATCTCCTTGATTAATTTCTTCACTCGTGTTAATAATCACAATTTGTGAGGTTTAGTAAAGTACAGACCCGGCGAGTAGCTGGACATTTTTTCCAAGGAGGTTGGGCATGACGGCTTTGATCGGCGGACTAGTGGCAGTGGCACTAGGATTAATCGGCCTGGGATTATGGTGGAGAGATTTCCTCAGTTTGCTGGCCGGGGCAATACCTCTGTTGCTTCTTTTGGGTGGCGCTTTAGCGGTATACCTGGGGTTCGAAGAGGCCAAAGACAAGTTGATGAAGAAAGAAGAACCCACTACCTTTGAACCTCCCAAGGTATCTGAAGCCGAAGTGGAAAAATATAAGGCCGAAGTGGAAACCCTGAAATCCGAAATCGAGGACCTTAAGAAAAAGAAGAAGTAGTCTCTTAATTTCCCGCTCCTGGCCCCATCCCGGGGCCAGGGGCAATCTCTCCGGAGGTCACCCGGATGACCTCCCCGGTCCTTTGCCGGAGCAGCAAAGCCCCATCCCCGGCCACCTCGAAAGCAAAACCGGAGATTTCCCGCGGCCCTTGACGCACGGTGACCGTCTGTCCCAGAGTCACGCTGTATTGCCGCCATTCTTCCAGAATCACCCCAAAGTCCTGGTTCAGAAAGAGATCGTAGAGGGCCTCGAATTCCTCCAGCCAGGCCCGGAGAATCTGCGGGCGGTGGAACGAAGAGCCGGCCACCAGGGCCAGGGAGGTGGCGGTGAGATCCAGGGGCGGCGGGAATTCCCGGTTGTTGACGTTCAGGCCCAGACCCACCACCAGGTAGCGGATGCGGTCGCTTTCCGTTTCCATTTCCGTGAGAATACCCCCCAACTTCTTCCCATCCACCAGGAGATCGTTGGGCCATTTAATACCCGGCGCCACACCGGTGGCCCGTCTTAAGGCCCGGACCACCGCCACCGCGGTGGTGAGGGTGATCTGGGGCATCTCCGTGGGGGGCAGCGGCGGTCGGAGCAGCAGGGAGGCGTACAGGCCCACGCCGGGGGGGGAATCCCAGTCCCGCCCCAGGCGGCCCCGGCCCCGGGTCTGGGTTTCGGCCACCACCAGGGTGCCTTCCGGGGCATTTTCGCCCCCCAGTTCCTTGGCCAGGTCATTGGTGGAGGGCAGGGTCTCGAAATGATGGATGGGCCCTTGCAGATAACGGGTCTGGAGTCCCTGGGCGATCTCCGCAGGCAGGAGTTTGTCCGGCACCCCCAGGAGCCGGTAACCCCGCCGGGGAGAGCCCTCGATGGCGTAGCCCAGGGCCTTGAGGCGGTTGATGTGCTTCCAGACCGTGGCCCGGCTGCGGCCCAGTCCCGCGGCCAGGGCCTCTCCGGAGAGGGGCGCAACGGCTCCTTTCAGGGCCTCCAGGATGGTGGCCAGGGCTGCTTCTCGATCTTTGGGATCAGGTTTCATGGATTAACGAGATTATTTCCCCGTCGCCGGGTCCGGCTGCCGACGTTCCAACAACTGGCGTTTGAGGGAGTTGTTATAGACCGCGGCGCCGATCAGTCCCCCCGCCACGAACCCCACTATGGCCGCAGTATAGTTGGGGGAGATCAGCAGGGCGACGCACAGGCCGGTTAAGGCGTAGGCCACCGGGATGTAGATCTGGGCCGGATTTAAGAGACACCCCGGCGCCAGGGAAAAAAGGACGGCTAAAGCCACCAACTTTCCCGGCCAACCCTGGGTGAGCCAGCCTCTAATTTTGGCCATAAAGCTGTTCCTGGGAGAATGAGAGGGGCCCCAGCCCCTCTCCCCCTAAGGTCATATTCTTATTGTGAAAATATAACTGATTTCAGATTTCTGTAAAAGGCATTTTGCGGCAGGGGAGAGCATCTTGTCCCAGGAACGCTTCTCTTACCACCTTTGCCACAAAGAGATAACGAATACCAGGCCCATGGCCAGGTGCTGGGCCAGGGTGAAGCGGCAGAGACGGCTGATACCGGCTTCCAGGCGGTAGTCCTTCCTTTTGATGAGCTCCTGGATGACCACGGCCAGGAGGATCATGATGATGAATCCGGCCTGAAAAGGCAGGGGATTGGCGGGAAAGAGGAGATCGAAGACCAGGCCGGCGATGGTCACGATATTAATTAAGGTAAAGACGAGGGCCCCGGCCACCGGCCCCAGCCGCGCGGCCAGGCTCTGGCGGGGGGGTGCTTCCGCTTCTTCCAGGGATGGATAGCCGTTGATCAGAAGGAGATTGAAACCCACAAAGGTCAGGGGCAAACCGTAGAGGAGCACCTCTGTCACCAGGTAGCTGCATTGGAGATAAAAGCCCCAGGCCACCGGGACCAAGCCCAGGCTCCAGGCCCCCAGCGCTTCTCCCCACCCCCGGCGCTGCCACTTTAAAGGCGGGGCAAAATAAAAATAGCCACCCAGGACGCCCAAGGCTCCCAGAGGCACGGTCAGCACGCCGGTGTCCCAGGTCCATTGGAGGGCCAGGACCAACAACGCGGCAAGGAGCAAAAGACCGTAAGACAATCTTTTCGCCACCGGGGGCGAAAAAGGCCCCCAGGAAGGAAAACGGCCCGCGCCGGGGGCAAAGGCCTCCCGGCTGGCCGCGGCCGCCAGAAAGAGGGCGGTCAGGGCCGCGGCCCCCAATACCAAAACCTCCGGACGCACCGGAAACCCGGCCACCCCGGCTAAAATCGTCCCGGCTCCGAAGGGAATCAGCACGGTGAGCAGATACGGCAAGGGGGCGAAGAGACTGGGCTTCGCAGGGTTGGGGGCGGTCATGGCTGAGGTTTCCTGAAAATTTTGCCCCTTATTTATGCTATAACCCCGGGGAGGTCAAGGAAATTCGCCGCCGGGCTGGATTCTATCCTGCTGGCATGGAGACTCGGCAGGGCTTCAGCAGAGAGCGCGTGGAGGTAATATATAGAATGCTGCCAGGGAATGGCGGCGATTTATTTATTCTGAAAACTGAAAATCCTTTCCGCGGCTAATCGCCCTCCTCCGCAATCACCCGCCCCTGGGAAGTGAAGGTGTGCCCCTGGGTGCCCAGCGAGCCCACCATGATGCATTCAATGATGGGTTCGGAAACCTTATTTTCCGCTTTCCACTGGACGATAAAATTGGCGCCGGCCCCTTCATCCCCTGTTTTGGGATTCCTGATGGCGACACGGGTTGCTGCCAGAGGCTTGAGTTCCACCGGTTTGGGCAGATATTTTTCCACCATCTTGCCGTGGGTGTCGTAATTATCGATGCGAACTACAGTAATGGGATGAGTCTGATCGGTATTATGGATAACGAGGTTGGCTCGCAAGTTAATGTGCTGATAATCACCGATAACGTTGGAGTAACTGGGGATATAAATAGTCTGCCCTTTCAATAACTTGACCGCACTGAGGGCCAAGCTTCCAAAAGTAAAAAATGCTATTAAAGAGAAAATGAGCGTTACTACTCTTTTTATTGAGGTTTTCATCGGCCTTTTCTCCATGATTAGGTGTTGATCCGGAAATCTCCTTGCCCCGGCCCCGTCCAAATATCATATCATCCAAGATAGAGGTTGGAAGAGAGTATGCGGATCATCCTAGAATTTCCGCCCGGCTGGTCAAATCCTTGATTGCCTGTTCTTTGCGGCCGGTGCCGCCGCGGCGCAACAGGTCTTCCACCACCGGGACCAGGTGGCTGCCCGCCAGCATATTGGGAAGAAGCACGTAGTCCGCTCCCTCCCGGTACATCTCCAGGGCCGCCGTGGGGCTGACCGCGGTGAGGATGACCTTCGCCTGGGGGCAAAGGTTTTTAACAAGTTTGATGATCTTGAGGTTATCTGTACCCACCAAAATATCATCCGGGATGGTGGAAAGCACCACTTTGACGTCCTCGAGACCGGCATGGTGCAAAGTCTCCAGGTGGCCGATATCGCCGTAAACCACTTTCACTCCCAGGTTTTGCAATTTCTGATAAACTACAGGATTATAGTCGACCACCAGCAAATTTTTCAACAAGTCCGGGGTCAACTCTTCAATTTCCTCAATGAATGAACTGGCTATACGATAAAAACCCAACAAGGCGATGTCTTTGGATGTAGCACTGACTTCCTCCTGATACCCCCCATGCAGATCCCTAATCCCGATATGGTGGAGGGCTTTGCCTAAGTAAGTTTGCAAGGCATTGCTGGACTTGATCATGTAAGTGGAGGCTACAGAGGTCATGACAAAAATATAGATGATTAGGGTCTGAATATCCGGGACGATATGATTAAATTTAATGCCCAAAGCAGTGATCACCAGGGCGAATTCGCTGATCTGGGACAGGTTGATGGAGGTCAACAGGCTGACCCGATGGCCGTTCTTCAGAAAATAGAGAATGGGAAAAACAGAGAAAAATCGGGTAGCGATGACAAACAGAGCGGCAAGGCCGGCAACCATGAGCATCCCCAGGTTGTTCAAGGGGTTGGGGATGGTCATCCCCAGGCCCACAAAGAACAGGGTGATGAAGAAGTCGCGGATGCTGACGATTTTGGCGATAATTTCGGCGTTATAAGGAAAAGTGGAAATTGCCGCGCCGGCAATCAGGGCGCCCATTTCCAGGGAAAGGTCGAAATAGCCGGCCAGGCCGCAAATGAAAAAGCACCAAGCCAGAGAAGCCACCAGGACCAATTCCGGCAGCTTGGCGATCTTCTTAAAGATATACCCCAGCAGATATTTACTCAGGACCAGGCTGATGAGCACCAAAAGAAGCCCTTGGGCAAAGTTCCACAACAGGCTCAGCAACCGGGGATTGGCCAGGGTGGGTTGAATGCTTAGCATGACAATGGCCCAGATATCCTGGAAGACCAGGACTCCCAGGGTGAGCCGCCCGGCCAGAGTGTCCAACTCGAACTTTTCGTATAGTAATTTGACGACGATGGCGGTGCTGCTCAGGGAGATGCAGACGGCCAGATACAGTAAGTCATATTCCCCGCCCAGCACTTTGACCCCGAAGATGCGGTATTCATAAGGGGGGCCGATGGTAAAACCGAGCAACAGGAAAAATCCCAGGCCCATGGCTACACAGAAAACAAACTGCAGGATGCCGGTGAGGATGAGGGATTTGCCCGATTCCTTGATTTTTTTGAGGTTGAGCTCCAGGCCGATCATAAAGAGCAGGAGAATCAACCCCATCTCGGAAATAATGCTGATGTCTGCCTGGCTGCGGACCAGGCCCAGCCCGAATTGCGGGCCGATGACGGCGCCCGCGGCAATATAGGCCAGAAGCAGGGGTTGTTTGATCAAGGTGGCCAGGTAGGCCAATACCGTGGCCGCAATAATACTGATGCTGATGCTGGTGAGCAGAGCGTGGCTGCTCCCCGGGTCACCGCCGTTGCCGCCGGCCCAGGATAGATCAGGGATCAGAAGGACAGACCCCAACATCCAGGCGCCGCAGATGATGAGATTTATTCGTCTTGCCATTGGGCAGCCGTAGGTCCCCTTCATATTTTCGGGAGAATAAGGTATTTAGAGGTTATCCGGCTCCCATTGTACCGATTTGGGAGGTTTGAATCAAGGTCTCCATTTTCACGGAGCCAAATAAGTACTTGGCCATCCCCAGCCCTGCCGTTACCGGGCCTGGGCCGGGGATGGCCCGATTTACCATGCAAATGGGAATCTTCCCATCAAAATGATTCGTGGAAGGTGGCGCTGAGAATGTCAACCTTGCCGCTATGCAGCCGATATTTGGCCACCACCAGGTCCAGGCGCCCCTGGTCCAAGGCCTCCCTGATGATTCGGCTCTCTTGCCGCAAGCCTGCCTTCAGAGATTTCAGGTGGTGGCAGGTGGCCTCCTCCACCAGCGCCGCGCCGCTTTTGCCCGAGGCCCGGGCCTTAGCCGCAGACGGGGCGATTTGCTTGACGATGGCGCTGATATGGCCTTCATCGGTATCAGGATGGGCCACCGCGGCGGTCACCGCGCCACAGCTCTCGTGGCCCTTGATGACCAGCAGCGGCACGTGCAGATGGGCCACGGCATATTCCAGGCTGCCGATGCTGGTGGGTTCCAGCACCAGGCCGGCGGTGCGTACCACGAATAGATCACCCAGGCTCTGATCAAAAATGATCTCCGCCGGCACCCGGGAATCGGAACAACAGAGCACCGCGGCTTCGGGTTGCTGCCCCTGGGTCAGCGTTCTGCGCAAATCCAGCAAATTCCGGCCCTGAAACAGGCCCTGGACAAAACGCATGTTCCCTTCGATGAGCTTATACCATACCTGCCTGCCAACAGGTTCTTTTCCGGGGTGCGCCATAAGTGCCTCTCCTTGGAACCAGTTTACCGTATTTCCCCATGAAATCCACATTATTTACGATGGTGCATATCCCATCGGGCTGCCTTAAGGGAGGCCGGCGCCGTTGGGGAGGACGACGGGACCGGTCATGCGGTTGGGTTAACCCCTTGATTTTTTAATTAATTATTAGTAAGATAGCCAGAGGATGCAAAGCGGTGAGTCTGCCAGGAAGCAATAGGGGCCGCCATGAAATCCCCCGGTCTGTGCCATTCCCTTGATACCTCCACCCCGTGTTATTATTGCCAGGCCTTCAGTCTGAGAATCGCCGGTGCTCGCCTTTTTGCACGAACTGGCCCAGGACGGTCTGATCAAGGTGGCGGATGAGTCGGCTGCGTAAGTTTCTGGCCCTGCCCCACGCCGACCGCGGTTGTCTGGTGGAGGCGGTGGTTTGGCTGGGACTGGCCCGGCTGGCCATCCTGGTTCTGCCTTTCCGCTGGATCGCCCGGGGCCTGGGCCGGCAGATGGCCCAATCGCCGCAGGAGGCGGAGGCTGCTCCCGTGGAGCTGTTGGACCGCATCTCCTGGGCGGTGGCCGCCGCCAGCCGCCACCTGCCCTGGGAGTGCCGGTGCCTGGCCCAGGCCCTGGCCGGCAAGGCCATGCTTAAAAGCCGGGGGGTGCCCAGCACCCTGTACCTGGGTCTGGCCAAGTCCGATGCAGCCCAACTTCAGGCGCACGCCTGGCTGCGGTGCGGGGAGCGGATTCTCACGGGACGGCAGGGAATGGCAGGATTTACCGTCATCTCCACCTTCGCCGAGGACGACAAATGAGCGGTATCTGCGGGATCTTGCATCTCAAGGGCCGGCCCGCGGCAGCCGAGACCCTGGAGGCCATGATGGAGGCCCTGGCCCACCGGGGCCTTGACGGCCGCGGCACCTGGAGGGAAGGGCCCGTGGCCTTGGGCCACCAGATGCTGCACCTCACCCCGGAGTCTCTTACTGAAGAACTCCCCTTTTTTGACCCGCAGGCGCGTCTGGCCATCACCGCCGACGCCCGGTTGGACAACCGCCAGGAGCTATTTCGCCGGTTGGAGATTCCCGCTTCCCGGCAAGAGGGCTGCAGCGACAGCGGCCTGATCCTGGAAGCCTATAAAAAATGGGGCCAGGAATGCCCCCGGCATCTTTTGGGGGATTTCGTCTTTGTCATCTGGGACGGCGTCCGGCAGGAACTCATCTGCGCCACCGATCCTTTAGGAATGCGCCTTCTGTTCTACTATCATACCGCCCATGAATTTGTCTTCGCCTCCGAGATCAAAGGCATTCACGCCGCGCCCGGAGTCCCCCGGGCGCTGGACCAAAAGGCCATTGCCCTCATGGGCATGCCGGCCATGCATTTTATGGAGCCGGAAAGAACCTTTTTTGAGGGGATAGTCCAGATGCCCGGCTCCACCGTTATGACGGTCGGCCGTCAGGGAATAAGGAAGCAGGAATACTGGCGGCCGGATCCGTCCCAGCGGCTTCATTTACCAGACGAGACGGCATACGTGGAGGCCTTCCAGGACCTCTTTTTTCAGGCGGTGACGGCTCGTCTGCGCAGCGCCTTTCCGGTGTTTACCCTGTATAGCGGCGGTCTGGATTCTTCCGCAGTAACCGGCGTCGCCGCCCGTCTCCTGGGATGGGAGGGGCGGCGGTTGACCGCGTTGGCCGCGGTCTTGCCGCCCGGTTACCAGGGCCGCGGCACGGATGAGCGCTCCTATGTCGACCTGCTCCAGGGCGCCGCCAACCTGGAGATCGCTTATATCACCGACCCCTGGCGGGGGCCTTTCGATGATCTGGACCGGCTGGTTTGGGGCGGCGACAGCCCCAACTACTCTTCCCGGCACTACCTCTACTCCGCGTTTGCGGCCGCTGCGGGGCAACACCGCGGCCGGGTCATTCTGGATGGGGCGGGCGGGGAGTTCGGTCCCAGCTTTCATGGCCACGGCTATTATGCCGAGCTCTTCTGGCGGGGCCGCTGGCAGAGGCTGGTGCAGGAGATCAGGGCCCGGGCCAGGAATGATCACTGCTCTCCCCTGAGTCTGATCAAATCGCAGGTCATCGGCCCCCTCATTCCGAATTTCCTCATGACGCGGCTGCGGCCCCGGTTTGATCTGGCCCAGATACAGCGATCCATGCCCCTGCGGGAGGATTTTGTCCGGCGCCAGCTCGGCCGGGAGGCCTCCAGATATCAACGGCTGTCCCGGTCTTTGGGCGCGGTCTCGCCCAGTCATCGGCGCAACCAGTACGAAACGCTCCTGCTGGTGCGCCGCGGCCGGCCAAGCGGGGGCTTCGTGGGCTATGAGCGGGTTTCCCTGGCGTGTCCCTATTTGGACCGGAGGGTCCTGGAGTTCTGCCTGGCGCTGCCCGGGGAGATGAAGGTCAACCGCGGCTACAAGCGTTACCTGATCCGGGCCGGGATGCGAGGGATTCTGCCCGACTCTCTGCGCTGGCGCACAAGCAAGGAGCCCTTCTCCCCCGACTTCCATGACCGCTATAACCGCCAGAAATCGCAAGCCTGGGAAGCTCTGGCCCGGGCGGAGAATCACCCGGCGGTCCAGGAAATCGTGGACCTGGACAAGCTCCGGCGGCTGCTCCAAATCACCATGCAAACCAACCGCTGCGACACTCCGGAGGACTTCGCCGCCATGCACGCGGTGCCCCGGTCCATCTACCTCCTTGCCTTCTTGCAGCGCTTTGCCTGATCCTACCCAGGATAATCAATGGCTGCAGAATGGAGGGGCAAGTCTGAGGAGGGTTACACCAAGGCGTGCCATCAAAAGGCACGGAAATATAAAGGCGCATCCGCGTGTGCGCCCTCACCAGGGCGGACACGTGGGTCCGCCCCTACAAGAAAATCGTCGTTTGTTTGCGACTTGGTATTAAATAAAGGCTGTGGCTGACGCCCGTGTCTTCCGGTCACCGGCGCGGCCGCCCGCGCCTGGACTTGTCCTCAGGAAGCATTGGTGCCAGGACCACCTCCATCAGCTCCTAAGCCCGGATCGTCGTGCGTCAGCCCTGCGACCAATATCCGGCGTACTTTCGGCGCCGCCCATTTTCTCCCGGTCCGCCCCGGGGCACTGGGGGACCCGGCCCCGCCGGCGGCATCGCCGGCCAGGTCCCCAGGTGGAGCACTGCCAGGTTTCTTTGCCACTTTCTTCTCATCCATGACTTACCTTCTCCTATCGAGGCGAGATCATGCGTCACAGGGTTCCCCTCAATTTTGTAACAAATTTAGTCTAGCCTCAGCGGTTGTCAAGGGGCAGTCATCTGGAAAAACATGCGGCGATAGGTGCTCGCGGCTCTTGCCCTGGATTTCCTGCCAGGGGGTCAGGTTCCGGCGAGACCTGTGCAGAGCGGGTTTGGACTGGGGCCTAGCGACAAGGTGGCCGCGGGAACTTTTGGCTGTTGCCCCCCTGCCTTTGAAACACTCAACTACCCTCCCGCGCCTGGAGCAATGATCGGAACAGGCCCGGCTGGCTTGCCAATTCGTCCCAGGCGCCTGCTGCCGCCAGCCGGCCCTGATCCAGCACCACGATGCGTTCGGCGATGCGGACGGTGGAGAGCCGGTGGGCGATGACCACCACGGTCAGATCATGCTGTAAGCTCCGTACGGCCCCCTGAATCCGGCGTTCGTTTTCCAGGTCCAGGTTGCTGGTGGCCTCATCGAGCAGCAGCAAGGCGGGCCGGCGCAGCAACGCCCGGGCCAGGGCCAGGCGCTGGCGCTCGCCCCCGGACAGCCGCACCCCCCGGTCGCCCACCACCGTGTCCAGCCCCTGAGGGAGGCGGGACACAAAATCGGCGGCGGCGGCCATCTGCAGCACCTGCCACAAATCCTCCTCGCCCGCGTCTTCCTGGGTCAACTGGAGGTTGGCCCGCACTGTGTCGTGGAAAAGGAAGGCATCCTGGGGCACATAACCCACCGCCCCGCGCCAATCATGCAGCCGCACTCCTTCCAGGGGCGCCCCGTCAATCAGCACCTGGCCCTCATCCGGCGTCAGCAGCCCCATGAGCAAATCGGCCAGGGTGCTTTTGCCCGCGCCCGAGGGGCCGGTGATGGCGGTCAATTGCCGGGCCGGAATCACCAGGTCCAATTGGTGGACCGCGTTGACCTCCCGGCTCTGGTCGTAGCGGAAGGAAACCCCGCGCAACTCCATCTCCCGGTCCAGGCGCAAGGGCTGGCCGGCCGGAGCCCACCGGGGTTCTTGCCCCCGGACCAGGCGGTCCTGCATGGCCCGCACCGCCCCATAAGAGGGCAGGATGTTGCAGATCCGCTGGTAGCATTGCTGCGCCTGGGATAACTTCGGCAGCAGCCGGGCGAACAGAAAGGCCATGAGGAGGAGGTAGGCGGCGGGTAGATGGAATACCTGCAAGGCGCAGAGAAAGAGGAGGCTGAGGGCGACCGCGGCCCCGATCTCATAAAACATGCGGGTGGCCGCGTTAGTGCGGCTAAACTTAAGAAACTGGTCCACTAACCGGCCAGTGGCATGGTGAAAGTAATGGGCAAAATGTTTCTCAAGCCCGTAGCTCTTGGTCACTTTCATGCCGCCGAGATGATCCGCCATCACCGCGAACATCTCCTTTCTGGCCTGGTGGAGTTTCTCTCCGGTATACAGGGCCTGCCGGTTGAGGGGGCGCAGGATGAGCAGCAACAGGGCTCCGGTCCCCAGCGCCAAAGCCGTCATGGCCGGGGACAGGGTGAAGGCCACGCCCAGGTTGACCGCGACGATGACCAGGGTGCTGACCAGCATCAGGAGTTGCTGAATGCCAAACCCCACCATTTCCATCCCCGCAGTGAGCACGTGGGTGATGTCCGCGGCCCGGGTGCGGGTGAACGAGAGCCAATCGACCCGGGTGAGGTCCTCGTACAAGTCGTTGCGGAGAAAATGGGTAAACCCTTGGACAATTTTGGCGTTCAGCACATCCCGGAACCGGGAGGCCACCGCACAAGATGCCACCAGGACAACATAGACACCGAGGATGGCCGGCAGGGTGAGGGGGAGCCCGACCAGCGTCAGGAGACGGCCAATGAACGCAGTGATGCCGCCGGACCCGGCCGTGCTGCCGAAGCCGATGAGTTGCAGCAGGGGGATGATCATCAATAACCCCACCCCCTCCGCCAGCCCCAGAGCGATCAACAGGGCCAGGGAGACCACGGCCTTCCCCCGGGCATAGCGACAGACGGCCAACAGATAAGACCAAAAGAGGGATGGTTGGGTGCCGGTAGTTCCTGCCATCATTCCTCGCATTCCCGTGAAGTCAATTTCATCTCCTGCGCAGCCTCCGGTAGAACCACAAAAAAGGCCTTATAATAAAAAAGAAAGGGAAAATAATATCAGGCAACCTGATTGTTCCCCAGTCTCCACTATAAAATAAAACTCTTTTCATAACTTCAATTTTATATTTAACCTCGGAATACAATCTTGGGATATAGAAAACATTGGTATCTAGAGTTTCCATTACGGATGGCGTTTGCTTCTGCCTAGTGCAGATCCGTTTTAACGCCGCTTTTACCAGGTAGATTATCATCCGGTCACGGCCTGCGTAAATTTTGATTGCCTCGGGAAGAGGCGTTTGCAAAAGAAGATGCGCCAGAATTACACCTTGCGCCACAGGACGGGAGACGCCTTTTTCAGCAGCAACCATCATCAATAAGTCCCAATCAGGCACCAAATTCTGGCGAATGATTTCGGCCAGATCATGAAGCCAGAACAATCGCTCCCAATAGTGCTGTCCCCCATGATCCGACAAATAGAGGAAGTTATCTTCAGGCGATATCGCTGGCACCAAAGAATTGGCAACCGGTACATCTCTGGCTCGATCCTGGAGTCCAGTTAGATCCTGGGCAAAATAAGGTTTATTGTATAATAATCGAGTGTGGAGATCTAATTTGATCTTATTCTTCTCATGAATGTATGTCAGTTCTTCCCTTAAACGATAAAATTGTTTTTCTTGACAAGGGGTCAGATGCGGGCCTGGTGATGTTCTCTGATAGGTTTGTTGCAGGAGAAGGTCAGTCTGGCCCACATGGCGTGGATGCACCAGGAGATCAATGTCTCCCGCATGACGCAGGGCCAGGTTGCCGTAAACCTGTAAGGCCAATATGCTCCCCTTGAGAGGGATGCAGGCCAGGCCGTTTTCCTGGAAGAGCTGGTAAAGGCGCGCCAGTTCCCTGGCATTGGCGAGACCCCGGTGTGCGTTGCTTTCGAAGCGGGAGCGCAGAGCGCTCATTACGGAGGATGGCACGCCGTTGCCGCCATAGCGTCTGAGATTCTGATAAACCAGCGGGGCGACCCGGTGACGGTCCACCCATCTCAGAAAATCCGGCCAGGCGATCTCGGACTGGCTAAGCCCCTCGATCTGCTGCGCTTCCTTCTCATTAGGGGTGAGCCGCAGACAGGCAAGAATAAGACGCAATTCAGGAGGAAGATCAGAGTAGGTAAAAGAGCAAATCTCTCTCATAAGATCGTTACTTACTGCCCAAGATTAGGCGCAGTATTAGCATAATTTATACCATACCATAAGATGACCCGATGCATCCTTTCTTTTGAGTCGCGCTCAACGGGTAGACATCAAAGGGAGGCTCCCTCAGGATTTTGCAGCTCTAAGAAGGAAGCCGATTCACAGACAGGGCTTGCAGCAAAGGGTTGTATTCTTATGGAAGGGCATAGTTATGCCGTGCCCTTGTCCCAGATTGAGCGAGTTTTCCATGCAGCGGCAGTGGCCCCCTTGCCCCAGGCGCCGGAGAGCGTTCTGGGCGTCATCAATTTCTCCGGCCGGATTATCCCGGTGGTGGATATCCGCCGGAGGTTCCGCCTGCCCCCCAAGGACACCGAACTTTACGACTTCCTGATTCTGGCGCGGACCGCCCGGCGGGAGGTCGCGTTCCTGGCGGATACGGTGGCCGGGGTGATTGACTGCCCCGAGGAAGACCTTATTGCCGCGGATAAGATTGTTCCCGGCCTGGAATACCTGCAAGGAGTCATGCGGCTCCAAGACGGCATGATCTTCATCCACGACCTGGATGGGTTCCTTTCCCTCGATGAGGAGAAGTCCTTGGCCAAGGCCATGGAGGGACTGGGGACGAAATGATCCAAAAGATTGCAGACGAAGTGCTGGTCCAGGTCGGCGATCTCTTGACGGTGCAGACCGGCTTATTTTTTCCTCCCAAGCGATCTGCGGACCTGGCCCGCGGCCTGGCCGCGGCTGCCCGGGATCTGGGCTGTGACAGCGCCGCGGCCTGTGCCCAACAAATTCTGGCATCCCCTCTGACCAGGGAGAAGATAGAAATCCTGGCCAGCCATCTCACTGTGGGTGAGACCTATTTCTTCCGGGAAAAACCGAGCCTGTCGGCCCTGGAAAACCGCATTCTGCCTGAATTGATCCGCGACCGCCGTCAAAAGGGGCGGCGCCTGCGGATCTGGAGCGCAGGCTGCTCCTCCGGGGAGGAGGTCTATACCGTCGCCATCCTGCTCCACCGCTTGCTCCCCGATCTGGACAACTGGCAGATTCACCTCCTGGCCACGGACATCAATCCCCTGGCCCTGAAGAAAGCCGTTCGGGGGCACTACGGCAAATGGGCCTTTCGAGACATCCCGCCGGAAATAGTAGAGCAATACTTTACCCGGCGGGAGCGGCATTGGGAAATCGTGGCCCGCCTCAAGCACCTGGTGAAATTTGCATACCTTAATCTGGTGCAGGATCCTTATCCCTCCCTGGTGAACCAGACCAACGCCATGGACTTAATCATCTGCCGCAATGTCTTGATGTATTTCTCCGCCAAACAGGCCCGGCAGGTCCTGGAAAAAATGGCCCATGCCCTGGTGGAGGGCGGCTGGCTCATCATCGGCCTCACCGAAACCTCCAGCCTGCGCTTTTCGCCCCTCCAACTGGTGAATTTTCCCGAGGCCAGCGTCTACCGCAAGGATTCCCGGAGCGCCGGCAAAATGGAGGGGACCGCGTGTCCGGTGGCGCCGCCCGTAAATCTTCCCAGTGTAATGGCGCCCCGGCTCAACCGCCGCGGCCGCCGCGGCCGCATGCCCCCTTCCCAACCCAGGAGGCCGCAGGCGCCCAGGCGGAGCCGGGTCCGGAGCCGCTGCCGGCCGGGGTCATGGAATTGGTCCATTGCGCCCGCACCTGCGCGGACCAGGGCGACCTCGCCGCGGCCCTGTCCTGGTGCGAACAGGCGGTGGCCGCGGACCGGCTCAACCCGGCCTGGTATTACCTGCGGGCGGCCATCCTCCAGGAGCAAGACGCCCTGGCCGAGGCCATTCTCTCTTTGCGCAAGGCCATTTATCTTGATCAGGACTTCATCATGGCGCATTTTGCCGTGGGCAATCTGGCCCTCCGGCAGGCCGACTACCGGGCCGCCAAGAAGCATTTCCACAATGTCCTGGCCCTTCTGGAAGCCTGCCCGCCGGACGCGCCGCTGCCGGAATCCGAGGGCATCACCGCCGGCCGGCTCCAGGAAATCGTGCACTCCACTTTGACCATGAGGTTACCGGGTGATCGCCATGCCAGCAGCAACTAAGCCAGCCGCTCCCGACCCCGAAACCACCAGAAAGATACTTGAGGGCAGGGCCCGGACCCTGGCCCGGGAGCGCCGGATCGAAGCCGAGCCTGAGGGGCGGCTGGAGGTCTTGGAATTCGTCTTGGCCAATGAGCGCTACGGCCTGGAAACCAGCTACTTGCGGGAAGTCTATCCTCTGAAGGAATTGACCCCGCTGCCCTGCACCCCGCCGTTTATCCTGGGCATCATCAATGTCCGGGGGCAGATTCTGGCGGTCACCGACCTGAAGAGATTCTTTAATCTGCCGGATAAGGGTTTGAGCGACCTCAATAAAGTCATCATCCTGCGCCGGGGCCGCCTGGAGGTGGGCATTCTGGCGGACGCGGTCTCCGGGGTGCGCCCCGTCTCCATTTCCGAAGTCCAGGCCCCTTTGCCCACCCTGGAAGGGATAAGCCCCGACTACCTCAAGGGTGTCACCCCGGAGGCCCTGGTGATTCTCGATGCCGAAAAGATTCTGGCCGACCCAAGATTAATCGTCCACGAAGAAGTGGAACCACTAATCAAATAAAAAGAAGGGGACAAGGCGATGAAATGGTTCGCAAATCTCTCCACCCGGAACAAGCTCTTGTGCGGCTTTGGTTTGATCGTCCTGTTCCTGGCTGCGGTGGTGGTGGTGGCTTATGTGGGAATCACCTCGGTCCAGAAGGTCTATAAGGCTCTTTTAAAAGAAGAGGTCGAGGTGGTAGCCAACCTTATAGAATTTCGGGCCAATATGAACCGGCAGCGGCTGGACATGCTGCGGATGGTCTCGACCAGCGACAAGAAAGAGCAGCAGTCCATCGAAAAGGAAGTCAAAGGAAGTTCCAGAGAAAATGACAAGATTTTGTCTACCCTCACTCAGATCGGCATTAAGGATGAGGCTTTTACTAAAAGTTTGGATGAGTTTACTAGTCTGAGAAGTGCTTATCGTCAGACTCGGGACGAGGAAATGGTCCTGATCTTCCAGGGAAAGCTCGAAGACGCCAAAAAATTAGCCCTGACTGTGCAAGACGAGCGGTTCGAGAAGCTGCGGCAAATGGCCCTGGACATCGCCGCCCGAGCCAAAGGCCGGGCCGCCCAGCAAATCAAAAATGCGGATGAGATCGCGGCCAAGGCCAACGCCATTTTCCTGATCGTGGCGGCGATGGCGGTGGTGATCAGTGGTTTGCTGGTAATGTTATTGACCCGCCTCATTGCCCGGCCGCTGCAGGACGTGTCCCAGTTAGCGGCCAAGATCTCCTCGGGGGACCTGGCGGTGGCTGTGGTCATAGAGGATCGGGCGGATGAGGTCGGCGTGCTGGGGCAAGCGGTCAACCGCATGATCCAATATCTCAAGGAAATGGCCGGAGTGGCCGATAGCCTGGCCTCCCGGGATTTTTCGGTGACGGTGAAGCCCCGCTCCGACGCGGACGCCCTGGGCAAGGCCTTTGCCGCCATGGTGACCAATATCCGGGAGCTGGCCAAGGAGGTCCGGGGTGGAGTGGAGGTCCTGGCTTCGGCGGCCAGCGAAATCGTCACGGCTACCAGCGAGATTTCCGCCAGCGCGGCCGAGTCCTCCACCGCGGTGAATGAAACCACGGCCACCGTCACCGAAGCCAACCAGGCGGCCCAGTTGTCCGCGCAAAAGGCCGGATATGTCTCGGAAACCGCTCAAAAAACCGAGCAGATCGCCCAAAGCGGCATGAAATCCATGGCGGAACTCATCGAAGGCATGAACGGCATCCGCAGCCAGATCGACTCCATTGCCGGCAGCGTCCTGCGCCTGAGTGAGCATAGCCAGGCCATCGGGGAGATTAACGACGCAGTGAACGATCTGGCCGAGCAGTCGAACCTGCTGGCGGTGAACGCCGCCATCGAGGCGGCCCGGGCCGGGGAGGCGGGCAAGGGGTTCGCGGTGGTGGCCCAGGAAATTCGCAACCTGGCGGAACAGTCCAAGCAGGCCACCGGTCGCATCAAGGGCATCTTGACCGACATCCAGAAGGCAATGAACGCGGCGGTGCTGGCCACCGAGCAAGGGACCAAGTCGGTGGAGGCCGGCGTCAGACAGTCGGCGGTGGCGGGGGAATCCATCCGCACCCTGGCGGACAGTATCACCGAATCGGCCCAGGCCGCCATCCAAATCCTGGCCTCCACCCAGCAGCAACTGGTGGGCATGGATCAGATCGTCTCGGCCATGGAGAACATCAAACAGGCGAGTTCCCAAAACGTCACCGCGGCCCAGCAGACTGAGACTGCGGCTCACGATCTCCACGGGGTCAGCGCCCGGCTCAAGCAACTGGCGGAAAGTTATAAGGTTTAGGGATAGTTTTTGTTTTCAGTTAAAAGAACGGAAAACGATTAATGGGCCCCAAGGACGAAGAATTTCTCAAGCGGCTGCTGGCTACCTTCAAGACGGAAGCCGCAGACCACCTGCAGGCTATCTCCGCCGGGCTGCTGCAACTGGAGAAAGAGGGC
>Ga0172375_10004583_pt1 | contig 20304 bp, 14 predicted proteins | sample LakKiv1m_FD_114537 | JGI IMG/M metagenome (GOLD analysis project Ga0172375, IMG submission 114537) | Freshwater microbial communities from Kabuno Bay, South-Kivu, Congo - kab_092012_11.1m | ecosystem: Environmental > Aquatic > Freshwater > Lake | place: Democratic Republic of the Congo...
TAGCAGGAAGTCCTGATCAGGATTGTACTCTCGGAAACGTTGCGCGCCCATATCAGTTAGACGCGCAAAGCATCAGTCCGTTCTAGAGAATCTGGGTTCTCCGACAGGCTCCTAGCAGGCCCGGGATACCGGGCCTGCTCTTTTTCTCCTGATACACGCCGCGATTAGTTACGTCTGGTGGGGCTGGTTTCTCTAATACCAGTGATGACGAACGAAAGGAATCAGCCATGAACGTAGCACAACTGGTCCGGGAATCTGACCGGGTCGGCAGACTACTCGTGCTGACCCGCAACATCAAGACCACGGTCTCCCGATTGGAGGGTGGACGCCTAGTAGAGATGCAGCTCAACGTACAGGAGCGGCAGTTGCTTGGACTGAGGCGCAGGTTGACAGAGGCGGTTCTGGTCGAGCTGCTGTGGCAGTACAAGGAGTACGTCCAGGGAACCGACACCTGGTATGTGATACGTCAGTTGCTGGCTGACATCCTGGCAGGACAAAGATGAGCCAACTACTCAATTGCCATTTCGCCCGAGTCCCCGCCGGCAGCAGGCGAAGGCCACGCTTGGCCCGGACCGAGGCCGCAACCGGCGTCCGCCATGGTAAGGATGCCAATCTCGTTGCCGAAAGGAGGTGACCAACATGCCGATTGACCCGACCAAGAGAATCGCCAACTGGAACGAGAAGTACAACCTCGAGCGCGTGAACGCGATCCTGACCGAGAAGCGACCGACGATGCTCCAGAACGTGAGCTCAGTCATGCCCCTGATCGCGGCCATGGAGCTGCAGGTGAAGCAGGTCTGTGATGGAGCGGGAGTGCCGACCATCCAGTACCCGTTCTACCTGTGCTTCGGACGTGAGATGTGGAAGCTGACCCGTGCGGACATCTCCGGCGAGTCGCTCGCACTCGAAGCGGCGGTACTCGTCGGGAAGTGGAAGGCCCGCGGCCTGACCGAGGCCGTGCTCCAGGCCATCCGTACCGACGTGTTCAACGTCGCTGCGCCGCTGCCGTAACGCGTACCAGCACAGAGAGGCCGGGGAAAGCTGCCTTCCCCGGCCTCTCTTCGCGCATGGCGAGAGGGAAGGACTACGGCTCTCACAAGGCCTGCGGGTGCTGTCGGCTGCGAAGAAGGGTAATCGAGGTTAGGGCCAGAGGTTGGGGACGGAGATGTCGGAGTCGGATTTCCGAGCGGGGGGTGCTTTCCGAAGGTCCGAATGTCGAGTTGCGTTCTCCGAACACGGAAATCGAGTGTGGGGACGGCTGGTTTCGTCCGAGTCCGGTTCCGGCGTGGCTCCGGTCAAGGTACGCCCTTACCGGGCGCACATAACCGGCGCGGCCCTCAACGGGGCCGCGCCGGTTTGTACCTTCGGCTGGCTCTGGACCGTCGCCGGCCCGAATTGGTGTGACTCCCAATTGTCCAACGCCCGGCTGTCCCCGACATCCCCACAAGCTGTCCGGCCGGCGCCCGGTCCAGGGCAAGTCCATTTCCAGGTAGCTGCCGGCTGTCGCCGGCGGCAGCCAGCCGTTAACGGTCACGGCGCGGCCGATGTCCAGACGTTTGAGACGGCGGTATCTCTTGTCTGGACTTGGCGCCACGCTCGGTCTAGCCTCGCGAAATACCCCACGCTGTTCCGTGCGAAGTACCGGCGGTCATATCGTGCGCTGGATACTCACCCGCATCGCCGGTTGCCTCGTTCGTTCTATCTCGACCTCTACCTGGACCTGAATCCGCCGCCGTACCGCGGGTTGTTCGCGAAGTCGTACCGGTCGTTGTTCCGGCAGTTGTTCGCGACGTTCTTCGGCTTGATGTACTCGGAATTGGCATCTCACTTTTACCTTCTGACTCATGACTTCTTCCATGGACAGGTGCTGCCCCCAAGGCGGCCGGTGGGCCGAGGAGTGGACGGCAGAATTGTGGCCCCGATCCCGGCCCATACGACCGCCAACCACCTCATCTTCACGACTCGCCCGGCCTCGACTGCCGCAACTTCGGCCTGCACTCCGCTGACAGCCGTGAGCCGTTAGCCCGTTCTCGATCAGAGCCCCACCGCCGGGTAACTCTGCATCCTGGATTCTGGCTTCCGAATTCCTGCTTGATTAGCGGCCGGCATTGAGGTCATTCGAGTTTCGCCTTTCAATCGTCACTGGAGCGTCGGGCTTCGACCTTGGCTCCGTGGCATGGCCGTCAGCCGTATGCCGTCAGCTCATTTGCCCTGATGCATTCCCCGCCCACCAGCTCTGCGTTCTGGATTCCGGGCTCTGGATTATCCGAGATTCCCGTCTCGTCCCGCCATTCTGCATTTTGACCTCTCCGTTCTGCAGTCAGCATTGCATCCTCGTCTCTGGTTTCTGAATACACTTCCTGTAACTGTGAAGAGGTCCGATGTGAACGAGCCGACCCCGTGGCCGGCATGAACCAGGACGTCGACCTGAACACCAACGGGTGCCAGTTCTTCTGTCTGCAGATGTACGGGACCGCGGTCAGGGTCCGTAAGCCCGGCAACTGATTCGGAGCGCGTCAATGCGCGGGCCGCAGGCGGCCGGATGCGGTCCTTCGCGGCGCGTGAAGCTACTTCCGGATAAACCTTCCGTAGAGATGTAGTAGTGAGAAGAGGAGGGCGGGCACGAACATCGGGAGGTAGGCTTCACGCGGCTTCGGGCCGTCGCCGGCTTCTACCAGGATAATCTGCTGGATGGTCAGGAACAGGCTGAGCAGCGTGAAGATGCCACCGGCTTCGGCCTGCCAGTTGTGCTTCCAGCCCGAGGTGTTCAGAAGTGGCATCGTCTCCCCTGCGCTTGACAATCACCCGATGTAAAGTCGTCCATCTTCCCTCTCGACCGCTCCGGGCTGCATGAACCGTGCCAGAGCCGGAGGTGGGCTCCTCGCCGCTGGTAGCAGGTGTAGACAATCGGAAAAACGCGTCACTTGACCGGTGCGGAGCGGGGCGTTCGCGCACGGCGTGTTACATCCGGCCGGGCACGAGCAAAAGGGCGGGCCGAAGCCCGCCCTTTAAGGAGACTATTGTCCGCTACCTTCGGACCACGAGCTTCTGCGTGGCGTGGCAGCCGCCGGCCTCAAACCGGCAGTAGTAGACGCCGGGCGCGACCGTTCGGCCCCGTTCGTCGCACCGGTTCCAGCAGGCTTCGCGGTAACCGGCCACCTGTACCTCGTCCACCAGTCGCCGAACACGCGCGCCGCTTGCGTCGTAAACGCTGAGCTCGACCCGAGCCGGCCGCGGCAGGTCGTAGCGGATGTGCGCGCCCGTGGCGGTCGGATTCGGACTGAGCTGGCGAAGCGCGAAAGTAAGCGGCAGGACGCCGTTCTCTTCCACCCCGCCGAGCGACTTCACCACAACGCTGCCGCTCCAGCGGTCATTGGCGTTGTTCCCGTCCTCGGCGAGCCGCGTCGAGCAGCGGAGCGCAACCGTCCCGACCGGCCCGGCCGTCCACTGCGGGAAGGAAACGGTGTCAGTCACGCCAGCGTCGAGGGTGACGACCGTGTCCATCGTGTAGGTGCTGCCGATGATGAGCCGCACCGTGAAGGTCTCGCCAATCTGGCCGGAGTTCTCGACCGCGGCGGTTGGCGTCACCACCGTGCCCGAGTCAACCGTGTCGCGCGGCTGGATTATCTCGGTCACCCCGACGTCGCGGACCGGCACCCGGATTTCGAACTTGCCCGAGTTGCCGAAGGCCCGCCCCTGCGCGTTCCACGTGAAAACCCGGACATAGCAGTCCGTGCTCGGGGTGTTGGGGACGGTCCAGGCGCAGCTCGTCCGCGACCCCACGTAGGTGTCGACAAAGTCCCAGCTCGCGCCGTTGTCCTGGCTGTAGACAACCGAGTCCTTCACAATCGGCCCGTTGTCCGCTGTCCAACTGATATCGTACGTACCGCCGGCGTACCAGTAGTTGCCGGTTGCCGGCGCGGTGACGCCGACCGCGGGCAGCCAGGGTCCCACCCAGAGAATTGCGTTGGCGAGCAGCTTCGCCCACTGGCCGGTCCCGCCGGAGTAGGTCCGGAACGGAACGTAGCCCAGCGACGCGAGCCTGACGCCCGCGCTGTCGAGGTAGGCGGCGACCGCACGGTTGCCCGTGGTCCATTCGGCCAGACAGACGCAGTTCGGGCTCCTAAGCGTCGAGTGGGTATTGCCGGTGATGTAGTTCGTTACGCTCAACGCGGTCACGCCGTCCATTAACGGATGGATCGGGTCGTGCACCAGGCCAAGGCTGTCGGGGCCGGTCGTCTGGGTCTGCATCGTGAATGGCATGTACTGGTTCACGAAGCGGCCGGCGAGGTTACCGCTGTGGTCGGCCCACATCGTCGTGACCACCCGCCCGCCGAGGTCGACAAACCGGGCCAGGCTGTCACCGATGAGAACCGGGGACGAGGGAATGGGTCCGCCGGAGAATTCGAGGATAACACGGCAGCCGTCGTTGTACCATTCCGTGGCCGGGAAGGTCGCGTTCGACTGGACGCTGTACGTCCCGACCCGATCGAGCACGCCGCCACCCGTAACCCGGAGCGTTTCGGCCAGTTCGACCCTGAGGCTCTGTTCGTCGGTCGACACTATCATCAGCGGACAGATCGCCTTGCACCAGACGCCGCGCGAGTCGATGTACGTCGTCCCGCTCGAATAGAGCGTCCGGTCGCGGTAGAAGCGCATGAGCTTGTTGTCGCTGTGCCCGCCCCAGCACATGTAGTAATACTGGCCATCAAAGGCGACGTTCATCGCCGTGGCGTCGTCGCCGTCCGTGGTCCAGGTTGCGTCGTGGGTGATGCTGCCACCCGCAAACTTCGAACAGGCGTAGCCGTACCAGGTCGTGCCTGCGTAGCTGTCGGTGAACCAGACGGTGTCGTTGGCAACGCCGAAACCGTAGTTACCGCCGCCGATCGGCTGGTGGTTGGTCGTAGTCGCGCTCACGAGCCCGCCATCCAGCGTATACTTCCTTACCGTTGTGCCGCTCGGGACATAGACGAACTCAGCGTCGCACCCGCACGACCCATAGCTGCCATTTCCGAGCGTGTAGTTAATCACCGCGCCGGCCCTCAGGTCGGTGCGCCGCAGGTTCGTGCCATTGACTTCGAACAGGTAGTGCCCGTCCGGGGTCATGCCCGGCACCGACTGCTGGTCCTGCCAGGGTATCGGCGTCGGCTGGGCCGGGGTCACGTCCTGCGCCTTGGGCGATGAATAGATGTCGGTCGCGCTGTAGAAGCTCTTCCAGTACAGCGAATCCTGACTCGTCTGGCGCCGGTAGGGCTGCCGGCAGAAAAGCCCGCGCGGGTCCATGGCCGCGGTCCCGGATGCCGAAAGCGTCCGGTTGGGGTTGAACCGCTTGAAGGTGTTGGACGTGCTACCCAGCCAGATCACGTAGTAGTATTGACCGTCCCAGGCAACTCCGCTGGGGTGAATGCTGCCCGACCCGACGTCCCAGGTCGCGTCAGCCGTGATCGAGCCGCCGGCAAACCTGGCGCAGGCATAGCCACTCATCGTGCTGTTGTCCGCGCCGCACCAGAGCGTATCATTCGCTACCGAGAACTCGTACCATATCGGGGTAATACTGATGGTTGTCGAACTCACGAGCGTCCCGTCCAGCGTGTACTTGTACACGACGTTATCGACCGGCGCGTAAACGAACTGCCCGTCGGTCGCGCAGCCCTGGTACCCGTTGGAGATGGTGTAATCGGTGTGGCTGCCGTCGGTCGTACTGTGCCGACGCAACGTGGTATTGTGCACCTCATAGATATAGGTGCCGGCCGGGTCCATCGCGGCCACGGTTTGTTCATGCAGGAAGGAGAACCCGCTGCGGCAGACGCCCGGGTTCGGATTAGGCACCTGCGCCTTCGGACAGCCGTAAAGGTCATTCAACTGGTTGTACTTCTTGAAAAAGAGCGACTCGGCGCCCACGTCAAGACCTTCACGGTCGGGCAGCGGGTTCCCGTTCCGGTCGTAGAAATGCTCCCAATGGACGACCGGGCCGGCGTTTCCCGCTTCGGTCACCGACCGGGCAGACGGAACGGGGCCGGGCGCGGGTCTCGCGGCCGGAATCGCACTCGGGCCGATCGTGGTGCTTGCGAAGGCCACGGCGGCGAGCGCGAACACGGTGCACAGCACTGCGGATGCTTTGAACATCCAACCTCCCTGGAAAACTGGAGGCAGAACCGAGGGCGCGGCGTCCGGTCGGCCTCCTTTGCGGCCGGATACCGTGAAAGCGCTGACCAGGAACTGCGAGTTCAACCACATTAGAACTAGTTTTCCCCAATTGTCAAGCTCTGGAGCCGCGGGGATTCTCCGTTTCGGTGACACACTCCATCAAACCAACCGCGCCCACACCGGTTCTCGTCTGGACAAGCCCTCGGCTGCGGTCTATTATCTCGCGCCATGCAAGAGCAGCCGGCCCGGCGGCCGACCGGCTGGGGCGACCCGCCGGTGACCGCGCCGACCCTTGACGCCATTCAGAAAGCCAGCGAGCGGATAAGGGGCGTCGTCGAGCGCACCCCGCTGATTCCCTTCGGGGAAAGCGGCATCCTGCTCAAGTCCGAGGTCGCTCAGCCGACCGGTTCGTTCAAGCTCCGCGGCGTCTATAACTGGGCGACAGGGCTCCCGGCCGAGGACGTCCGGCGCGGATTCTCGACGTTCAGCGCCGGCAATACGGCGCTTGCGCTCGCCTACTGCGCCCGGGCGCTTGGCACGAGCTGCCGCAGCATCCTGCCCGACTATGCTCCCGAAATAAAGGTCCGTTCGCTCCGCGAGCGCGGGGTCGAGACGGTTCTCGTCCCGTTCGCGGAAATGGCGGACTACATCTTCCGCGCCGGGTGGCGGGAGGAACCTTACGCCTTCCTGCACCCGTGGACCGAGCCGGCGATGGTCGCCGGCCACGCGACTATCGGTCTCGAGATAGTGGAGGACCTGCCCGCGGTCGAAACCGTCTATCTGCCGGTCGGCGGCGGGGCGCTCGCGGCCGGCGTCGGCTCTGCGGTTCGAATGGCGAACCCCGCGGCGAGGATCGTCGGGGTCCAGACCGAGTCCTACCCGTCGCTCGCCGCAAGCTTCCGCGCCGGCAGGCCGGTCTGGATCGAGCCCCGGCCGACCATCTGCGACGGCGTGGCCGTGCCGTTTGCCACCGACCAGCTCTTCCCGCTGCTGCGCGAGACTTTGACGAACGTTGCCGTTGTGTCGGAGGAGCGGGTCCGGGCCACCATCCGCCGGCTGGCGGAAGAACAACGCGTCGTCGCGGAGGGCGCCGGCGCCCTGGCCCTCGCCGCCGCCCTTGACACACCCCGGGAAGAACGCGGGCTCGCGGTCTGCGTCGTCTCGGGCGGAAACATCACCCGGGCGCTCTTCGAACGGCTCCTCGACGCCGGGCCGGCATTAGGTGCCGCCTTCCGGCCGGAAACGAAAGCCCGGTATTGACCTTGACAAAGGCTCCGCCCCGAATAGCATAACAGCATGCAGAGGAGCTGCCCGCGCCGGCTGCCGCACCCCGGCGTCCGCTCCGGAGGTGGAAACCGAGCATGATCCAGTTCAAGCAACGCCGCTTCTTTCCCGAGCGGCGGTATCGCCTCCCCTTGCGCTGGGTGATGTGGGGGGCAATCGCGCTCTTGTTCCTGGTGTTCGTATTGTTCATGAAGCTGTTCAGATGAGGCCGAACTACGTTGACCTGAAAAGGAGTCGCTAGATGACGAAACTTCACTGGAGCTACAAGGACGTATTCCGCGCCCTGCGTCTTGGCTTCTCGGCCAAGAAGGTCTGGATGATGTCCCTCGGCCTGCTGGTCGGATTCGCGGGATACACGATACTCACCTACATCGCCTACGCGGCCGCCGGCACCGACTTTCTGTCGGTCTGGCAGACCTTCCGCCTGCTGCCGCTTCCGTCGCCCCTCGACTACACCTTCCCCTGGTATTCCTGGATTATCTTCGCGGCCGCGGTTCTCTGGTTCATCTGCGCCCTGCTCATCACCGGCACGGCGGTGTCTAAGGTCGCATACGAACAACTGCGCGGCGACGAATTCTACGAGTCGAAGGAGGCATTCCGCTTCGCGTTCCGCAATACCCCGGCCGTGCTTTCAAGCCCGCTCTTAATCCTGGCTTTCGTCGCCCTGATCGTCGTCTTCGGCCTCATCTTCAGCCTGCTCGGGGCAATACCGGCGGCCGGTGAGATATTCGTCGGACTGCTGGCGGTACTGGGTTTCATCGCGTCCCTGTTCATCGTCTATCTGCTCATCGTCCTCTGCTTCGCGCTGCTGCTCGGCCCGAGCGTTATCGGCGCCACCCACTCCGACACTTTTGACACGCTGTTTGAGGTCTTTTCCTGCGTCAACGAGCAACCGGCGCGCCTCCTCTGGTACACCGCCACGACCGCGCTGCTGGCCAAGGTGGGTTCGTTCCTGCTCGGGCTTGCGGCCAGCGCCGCCGGCAGGATCGGCTATGCCATCACCGGCGCCTTCATGGGTGAGAAACTGGCCGACGTGGTCAGCAACGCGTCGTACTACTTCAAGCTTGCGTCCCCGGATTGGTGCCCATACCTTTTCCAGCGGATTTTCCTGGACGAAATGAACCTGTACGGGTTCCCCCAGGTATACATGCCAGGGGAGTATTTGACGCTCGGATGGAGTCACGACATCGCCTCACTGCTGCTCGGCGTCCTGCTCTACCTCATCGCGATAATGGTGGCGGGCTATGGCCTCTCGGTCTGGTTCACAGGCATGACTCTCAACTTCGCAGTCCTCGCGTACAAAAAGGACGAGAAGAACGTGTTGGAACTGCCGGAGGACGAGGAGGAACTGATTGAGCCGGTGCCGAACCCCGAACTGGACGACCTGAAGCCGAAGCCGGCCTCCGAGGCTCCTGAAAAGAAGGTTTAGTCTCGTCCGGTAGACGACTTAACTCACCACCTTTCAATAACTTAAGCCTGCGCGGACGGCAGCGCGCAGACTACAGGGTCGTGATCCAGGGCCAAGTGCAAGGCCTTGGTTTCAGGCCCCACGTCTACCGACTCGCCAAGGCCTTGGGCGTCCGTGGTTTCGTCACAAACTCAAACCTGGGCGTCATAGTCGCGGCCCAGGGGAAGAACGCCCGGCGGTTCGTGGAGGAATTGAGGCTGAACCCGCCGCCCCTGGCCGTGATAACCTCTTTTAAGGTCAGTCGCATGCGGGAGCGGCCCTATTCGGACTTCTCCATCAGGCCGAGCCGGGTGGAGAAGGGTGCCGGCGTCGACGTTTTGCCGGACCTCGCCGTCTGTTCTGACTGCCGCCGGGAAATCGGCGACCCGGCCGACCGCCGTCACGGGTACGCCTTCACCAACTGCACACAGTGCGGGCCGCGCTACACGATTATCGAACGTCTCCCCTACGACCGCCCGAACACCACGATGGCTTGCTTCAGCATGTGCCCCGACTGTCGGCGTGAATATACCGATCCCGGCGACCGCCGCTATCACGCCCAGCCGATAGCCTGCCCGGTCTGCGGTCCTGAGCTCAAGGTCTCGCCGGCCGGTTCCACCCTGCCGCCGCTCGAATCGGCGGCCCAGGCCCTGCTCGACGGGAAAATCGTTGCCCTCAAGAGTCTTGGCGGCTTTCAACTCGCCTGCGACGCCACCAACGACCGGACGGTGGCGCTTCTCCGGCGGCGGAAGCGCCGACCATCGAAACCGTTCGCCTTGATGTGCGAGAGCGTTGCCGTTGCCCGCCGGTTCTGCCGCGTCACGCCGGCCGCAGGCGAAGTGCTCCTTTCCGCGGCGGCACCGATCGTTCTGCTGCCGAAGTCGCGACACCCCGTTCTGCCCGTCGCCGCGGCGGTCGCTCCGCGCAATTCGCGCCTTGGCGTGATGTTGCCCTATACCCCGCTGCACGTGGTCCTCCTAAGGCAACTGCGGCGCGCCGCCGGCAGGCCCGCCGTGCTCGTGATGACGAGCGCCAACCGGAAGGAAGACCCGATCGTCGCCGACGACAAGGGGCTGGCAGCCGAACTCGCGGACGTGCCGGACATGGTCCTCTCCCACGATCGGCCGATTGCCAACCGCTGCGATGACTCGGTGGTGATGGCCGAAGCTGAAGGCAAGACTCCCCTGGTGTTCGTCCGGCGTGCCCGCGGCTACGCGCCGCAGCCGATTCCGCTGGGCCGCATGTTTCACGTGAAACAGCCGACCCTTGCGGTCGGCGGCGAGTTCAAGAACACCTTCGCCCTCGCCAGCGGCAACCGGGTTTTCCTGAGCCCGCACATCGGAACGGTCGAGACAGCGGCCGGCGAGGCATTCTGGCGCGAGACCTTTGCTCGCTATGCGGAATGGACCGGCATCGAGCCCGAGGTGATGGTCGCCGACCTGCACCCCGACTATGCATCCACCCGGTTGGCAGAACGCCTTATGCGAGAATTGAGACTACCGCTCGGGCGGGTTCAGCACCATTACGCCCACGTCCTCTCGGTAATGGCTGAACACGACCTTAGCGGACCGGTGCTGGGATTGGCCTTCGACGGGACTGGCTACGGCACGGACGGCGCCGTCTGGGGGGGCGAATTTCTGTTGGTGCATGACCGAGCTTACTGGCAGCGCGCAGGACACTTAGGCTATCTCCGCCTAGCCGATGCCGGTGCTGAACTCGCCGACCCGGCCCGAGTCGCGCGGGCGTACCTGAGCCAGGCAAAAGGCTTTGCCGGTCCCAGTTCGCAGCGGCGTTCGGCAGTGAGCCGGGCACTGCTCCAGACGTCGTCGATCGGGCGGCTGTTCGATGCCGTGGCGGCATTAACCGGCGCATGTCGAACTGCGTCCTTCGACGGAGAGGCTCCGGCCGCATTGGAGGCCTTAGCCGACCCAGCCGAGAGAAGACACTGGCCCATTGCCGACGCGCTTGATCTGTCTGTCTCCCCGGCCTTGTTGCGGCCAGAACCGCTGATTCTCCGTACTGCACGTGAAACGGCGGCGGGCGCAGACCCGGCGGTGGTTGCTGCCCGGTTCCACAACACGCTTTCGTGCGCTGCGGTGCGCCTCGCCGACCATCTCTGCTCGCGGCACGCCGTCACAACCGTATGTCTATCGGGGGGCGCATTTCAGAACTCGCTGCTTCGCCGGCAGGTTGTTAGTGGGCTCCGTTCGCTCGGGCGATTGGTGTGCTGGAATCAGACCGTCCCGCTCAATGACGGCGGAATCGCCTACGGCCAGATAGCGGCCGCCGCCTGGCTCAGGCCGCCGTCGCCGAATCGTTGACGCCGGCGCCACCGCTTTTCTACCACAATGCGAGACTGAACTTGACACCCAAAGCCGCGGGTCTAGAATCGTCGCCGGCAGAAAAGCGACTCTACAACCTGTTCCTTGTTGATGCTGACGCGCCGTTGGCGTGTCGCCTTTTTGCCGCAGGCGGGGGCAAGCGCGGGAATGTGGACGGCTTGGTGGATAACCGGCCGGGGTAGGTTTCTCGCTCGACATCGTCAAGGCTATTTAGCGTGGTTTTTTCCGAAAGGGGCTGCAGATGGGTGTGGCTGACAGCGACGTACAACCCTGCGTTGGGCACCAAGCCCTGCTCGACGCAGCAAAACTCTGGGCCGACATCCTCGACTATGTGAGACCGCGCATAAGTCGCGAAGGTTTCGACACTTGGCTCACTCCTACGCGAGGACGTGCACTGTCGAACGGCGTGCTCGAGGTCGAGGTACCGAATTCGTTCTTTGCCGACTGGCTGAGTCAGCACTACTCAGCCGAGGTCAGGGCTGCGTTGACCAGCGTTTCGCAGCAGGAGCTATCGGTTTCCTTCCGTCCCCGTGACGCGGCCGACACCGGAGTGCTGATCCGTCGCACGCCGGTGCGGCGTCCTGTCGCCAGGCAGAACGGCTACCGGCTCCAGTCGCACCTGTCCTTTGAGAATTTCGTCGTCGGCGAGTCGAACCGGCTCGCCGTTGCCGCGGCTCGCAGCGTTGCCGAGCGACCCGGCGCGAACTACAACCCCCTGTTCATATACGGTGGCGTCGGCCTGGGCAAGACCCACCTCGCCCAGGCAATCGGCAACCTGGCGCTGGCCAGAAAACCCGGGCTGAAGGTTTACTACACGGCCGCCGACGACTTGTTCCTCGAACTCATCCAGGCCATAGAGAAGAACACCCGGCTCGAGTTCAAGGACAAATACCGGTCTCTGGACCTGCTGCTCCTCGACGACGTCCACTACCTCGTGGGTAAGGAGCGACTGCAGGAAGAGGTCTTCTACATTTTCAACTCGCTGCACGACGCCGGCAGTCAGATCGTTTTTACCAGCGACCGCCCCCCTCAGGACATACCCGCGCTGGAGGGCAGACTCACCTCAAGGCTCGGCTCCGGACTGGTCGTGGACATACAGACGCCGGAGTTGGAGACGCGCATCGCCATCCTCAAACAGAAGGCTGCCCTGGACCATACCGAACTGCCGGACGATGTCGCCTACTTCATCGCCGCGCGCGTCCGCACCAGCGTCCGTGCGCTCGAGGGCAGTTGGATACGTCTGCTCGCCATCGCCTCGCTGGACGACCGGCCCATCACCATCGCCTTGGCCGAGGAGGCGCTCAGAGATCTTATCAAGAAAGAAGAACCGGTTGACCACGGTCGCATCATCAAGGCCTGTGCCGACCATTTCGGGGTCACTCTGAAGGACATCACCAACGGCGGCCGGACCAAGCAACTGGCGCTCGCACGGCAGGTAGCCATGTACCTGCTGCGGGCTACACTCAGCCTCTCCCTGAAGGAAATCGGCAGCCTCTTCGGAAACAAGGACCACACGACGGTGATGCACGCGATCAAGCGCGTCGGCGACTTGAGGACTTGCGACCCGGCCTTCGCTGCCCGTCTCGACACACTGTCAAAGGGAATAAGCAGTGGGGAACCACGTTGATACGCGTGTGCATAGCTGGAGCTGTCTCCTGTATCAACATCCTGCCCGCGTCTATTCTGCATGACAAGACTGTCTATCATGCTTTTTCTCTGTCAGTTAGCTGAATTAACACCAATCCTCATCCCAACAGCAACATCAGTATATTCTACTTGAGTGGTTTTTGTTATACAGACCACGGTACGCCGCTTCTATCGATAGACTATATTAGACTAGACACTACTCATAAATAGTCATACGCTTGGTTGTAGCTGCTACGGAGATATTCGGCCAGGAACAATCTTGGGCGGGGTGATGATTCCCGGTTCGCTGTCATCGCGTCACGGGCCTGGCGCCCATGTCCCCAAGTACCGAGATTGATGGCCACGAAGACGAAAACGGGGTGACGGGCAGGTGATATTGCCGTGCCCATTCGTCTTGTGTTTTTCGCGCTTTCGCGGCTCCGATGTCGGTTTCAGGGCGCCACCTCCGATTTGACACGCTCGACAAGCTGACTATCATTACCATCTGGCCACCGAGTGGCCGGATATCACAGGAACACGCAACCAGACTATGGTCAGACTGAACGAAGACCCGAAATACGGGTTTGTGATCGGACGCGTCCGGGCGCTTGAACCGGCGCTTTTGGACCGGCCGCGTTATGAGCGGCTCGTCCGGGCGCGGGGCGGTGAGGAATTCGCCGGCGCCCTGGCGGAGACGGCATACGGCAGGTTCCTGGAAGGAGGCGCCGCCGGCGTCAGCCGGGCGTTGGAAGACGCCGCCAGAGACAACAGCGACTTCTTTTCGGCCCATGCACTGGATGAGTGGTTGGTGCTTCTGTTCTCCCTGCCGCCGGCATTCCGCAGCCTTAAAACAGCGCTGAAGACCGCGTTGTTGCAGGGCAAGAGCGACGTCGCGCCGGTGAAGGAACTCGAAGCACTGCCGGAGGGACCGCTCATCGCCCGGGTAGTTCGCGACGCCGTGGAGTCTTTTTCCACGAACCGGGATCCGGCGGCGGTCGACGCGGCCCTGGATCGGCTGTTGCAGCGGATTGTCCTGCGGGTCGCAAGCGCCAGCGAGTTTGTGGCCGGATACTTCGGGCTCCATGCCGACGTCGAGAACCTTCGCACGCTGGTGCGCTTGAAGGCACGGGAGGAAGCCAACCAGGCCCCGGCGGGGGAGATGCAGGCAGCTTTTCTCGACGGCGGCAGGTTGACGCTCGCCATTCTGCAGGCGGCGCTGCCGCAGCCATGGGACGCGGTGCTCGACCTGCTCGCCAAGGCTCCGCCCCACGGTGCCGGCAGCGATGAATTCCATGAATACATCGAGCAGGGCAGGGCGGCGCTGGCCGGCCGGCGTTCGTTCGTTCGGCTGGAGCGGCTGGGGCGCGAGGCGGAACTCCGCTACCTGCGCCAGACCCGCTACGCGACCTTTGGGCACGAGCCGCTGGTAACATACTTCCTGCTGCGCGAGAACGAGCTGCGCAACCTCCGCCTCGTCTATGCCGCGAAGCTTGCCGGCCGCGCGGTCGAGGAGACGCAGGACCTGGTCGCCTATGTCGAATAGCGAAACATCGGGTTCTGCCGCGAGTCTCGCCGCCCGGGTTGGCGTCGTGGGCAGGCCGGAGGTAATCGCGCCGTTCCGTGCCGCCGGGCTTAGTGTCTTTCCGGTCGAGCCGGGCCCCGATGCCGGCACGCAGGTCGAAAAGCTGCTGGGGGCAGGACTCTCGGTCCTTTTCTACACCGAGGACCTGTCGCCGCATCTGGCCGGCCTCATCGGCCGCCACAGCTTGAGTGCAACGCCCTGTCTAGTGATGCTGCCGATGGGCGCGGAGCAGCGAGGTATTGAGCGGCTGCGGGAGATCGTCAGGCGCGCGGTTGGCGCGGACGTGTTCGGGCGCGCCCAGGCGCCTCGCGGAGAGAAGACTTCGGTTCCATACGAAGGAGATTAGCGATGAGTGAAAGCCAGGGTACGATTGTCAAAGTCTCGGGTCCGTTGGTGGTAGCCGAAGGTCTCGCCGGGGCGAGAATGTACGATGTCGTGAAGGTCAGCGAGAAACGACTGGTGGGAGAGATCATCGAGCTGGAAGGAGCGCGCGCGTCAATCCAGGTCTACGAGGAGACCGGAGGCGTGGGCCCGGGCGAACCGGTATTCCCGACTTTCGAGCCGCTCTCGGTCGAGCTGGGCCCGGGGCTGATCGAGTCGATTTACGACGGAATCCAGCGACCGCTCGACGTCATCCAGAAACAGGCCGGAGATTTCATCAGCCGCGGCGTTGAGGCGCCGCCGCTCGACCGGAGCCGGAAGTGGACTTTCACGCCGCTGCGCAAGTCGGGCGACCGGCTCGAGCCGGGCGACATCGTTGGCGAAGTCCAGGAGACTGTTCTCGTGCGCCACCGGATCATGCTGCCGCCCGGAATGTCGGGTGAGGTTATGCGGATCGGGCCGGGCGAGTTTACGGTCGACGAGCCGGTCGCGGTCATCAAGACCGCGACCGGTGAGCAGCCGCTGAAGATGGCCCAGCGCTGGCCCGTGCGCCGGCCGCGTCCCTACCGGCGGAAGCTGCAGCCGGACCAGCCGCTCGTAACCGGCCAGCGGGTCGTGGACACATTCTTCCCGATCGCCAAGGGCGGCACTGCGGCCGTCCCCGGACCCTTCGGCTCGGGCAAGACGGTAATCCAGCACCAGTTCGCCAAGTGGTCCGATGCCGAGATCATTATATTCGTCGGATGCGGCGAGCGCGGCAACGAGATGACCGACGTGCTGCTAGAATTCCCGCATCTCGTCGACCCCAAATCCGGCGAGCCGTTGATGAAACGGACCGTCCTGATTGCCAACACGTCGAACATGCCTGTCGCCGCTCGCGAGGCATCGATCTATACCGGTATCACCCTGGCTGAGTACTACCGCGACATGGGCTACTCGGTAGCGTTGCAGGCCGACTCGACCTCGCGCTGGGCCGAGGCGATGCGCGAGATATCCGGGCGGCTCGAGGAGATGCCGGGCGAGGAGGGCTATCCTGCCTACCTTGCGACCCGCGTGGCCGAATTCTACGAGCGTGCCGGTCGCGTGGTCTGCCTGGGCCGGACCCCGGACGGCAAAGAACAGGAAGGCGCGGTGTCGGTGGTCGGCGCGGTGTCGCCGCCCGGCGGCGACTTGAACGATCCGGTGGTCCAGGCGACCCTGCGCGTCGTGAAGGTCTTCTGGTCGCTCGAGGACCGGCTGGCATTCCAGCGCCACTTCCCGGCGATTTCGTGGCTGAACTCCTATTCGCTCTACTCCGATGTCCTGCGCGAGTCGTTCGACCGCCAGGCGACGCCGGAGTTCATGAAGGATGCGGCCGCGGCCATGCAACTGCTCGAGAAAGAGGCCCAACTCGAGGAAATCGTCAGGCTGGTCGGAAAAGACACGCTCTCTGCGCAGGACCGGTTGGTGCTCGAGGTGGCGCGGTCGATTCGTGAGGATTTCCTGCACCAGAACGCATTTCACGAGGTCGACACCTACGCGTCGCTCCCGAAACAGGCCGCCATGCTCAGCGCGATCCTGCGGTTCTACGAACTCGGGCGGGCCGCCCTCGCGCGTGGGGTAGAGGTCGGGGCGATTGAGGGCCTGGCGGTGCGCGACCGCATCGCCCGGATGAAGTACCTCACCGAGGCCGAAGCGCCGGCCGCCATCGCCCAGACGTGCGCCGACCTGGAAAAGGAACTGGCGGCTATGGAGGCGAAATGATCCGCGAATATCAAACGGTTACCTCAATCGCCGGTCCGCTGGTGCTGGTCGCCGGCGTGGAGGGCGTGAAGTACCAGGAGCTCGTACAAATCACGCTCGGGTCGGGCGAGGTCCGGCGCGGGCAGGTGCTCGAGGTCGAAGAGGACAAGGCGCTGGTCCAGGTGTTTGAGGGCGCGACCGGCCTCGACGTCCCGTCGGCCAAAGTCCGCTTCATGGGCCGCGGCATTACCCTCGACCTGTCGCCGGAGATCCTCGGCCGCGTGTTCGGCGGCCTGGGGCGGCCGCGCGACGGCGGGCCGGCCATTATTCCGGATCGGCGTGTCGACGTTAACGGCGCGCCGATCAACCCCTACGCGCGGGAATACCCGAACGAATTCATCCAGACCGGCGTCTCGCCGATCGACGGGCTCAACACGCTCGTTCGCGGGCAGAAACTCCCCATCTTCTCCGGTTCGGGTCTGCCGCACAACCGCCTTGCCGCGCAGATTGTCCGGCAGGCACGGGTGCTCGGGACGAACGAGCCGTTCGCCGTGGTCTTCGGGGCAATGGGCATTACCTTCGAGGAGGCGGAGTTCTTCATCCGTGACTTCACCCAGTCGGGCGCGATCGAACGCACGGTGCTGTTCCTCAACCTTGCCGACGAACCGGCAAGCGAGCGGATCGCCACCCCGCGCGCCGCCCTCACCGCGGCCGAGTACCTGGCCTTCGACCAGGGGATGCACGTCCTCGTGGTGCTGAGCGACATGACCAACTACTGCGAGGCGCTGCGGGAGGTGTCGGCCGCGCGTAAGGAGATCCCCGGCCGGCGCGGGTTCCCGGGCTACCTCTACACCGACCTGTCGTCGATTTACGAGCGGTGCGGTCGCATCAAGGGCCGTAAGGGTTCCATTACTATGATGCCCGTGCTGACGATGCCCGAGGACGACAAGACGCACCCCATTCCCGACCTGACCGGGTATATCACCGAGGGCCAGATTATCCTCTCCCGGGCGATGCACCGCCGCAAGATATCCCCGCCGGTCGACGTGCTGCCGTCGCTCTCGCGCCTCAAAGACAAGGGTATCGGCAAGGGCAAGACTCGTGAGGACCACGCCGACCTGTTCAACCAGCTCTATGCCTGCTATGCGCGCGGCAAGGAGGCCGAAGAACTGGAGATCATATTGGGCGAGGCGGCCCTGACCGAAGCCGACAAACTGTACCTCCGCTTCGCGCGGGAATTCGAGGAACAGTATATAGCGCAGGGCGAGTTCGAAAACCGGACGGTCGAGCAAACGCTCGACCTCGGCTGGAAACTGCTGGCCATTTTTCCCCGGGGCGAATTGAAGCGCGTCCGCGACGCCTACCTCGACAAATACTGGCACCCGGCCAAGTGACGGCGCCAGGGTTCGCAGGTTCCCGGGTTCGAAGGTTCCAGTGACCGGCCCGCAAACCGCCGTCCTTCGCTACGCGGCCGCTCTCTTCGACCTCGACGGCACCCTGATCGACTCCGGCAAAGACATTGTCGCCGCGTTCCGCCACACCCTCAGCCAGATCTTCCCGGGTCGCGAGCAGCCGCCGGACGAGGATGTCCTCATCCTAATCGGCCAGTCGCTCGAATCGGTCGCGCGCGCTCTGGGGTGTCCGGCTGACGATGAAAGCGCGCGCCGCTTTGCCGAAGTCTACCGGGCCTACTACGCCGAACACTACAACGACAGCACCCGGGTCTATCCGGGAATAAGGCAACTGCTCGAGCGGCTGCGCGGCGCCGGCGTAAAGCTGGCGCTCGTGACCACCAAGCACCAGACCCAGGCCGAGTTCACGCTGGCGGGTACCGGCCTCGCCCCGTACTTCGACTACGTCCACGGCTGGCTCGAGGGAAGGAAGCACAAGCCGGACCCGGAGCCCGTGCTCGCAGCATTGCGGAACCTTGGCGTACTGCCGGGCGCGGCGGTGATGGTCGGCGATTCCGAGCTGGACATTCAATCCGCCAAGGCGGCCGGGGTTGACACCTGTGCCGTTGCCTACGGGTTCCGGCCCGCTTGGTTTCTAAAGTCATTCCACCCCGATTTTCTCGTCGCCCGCGCGGCCGACGTCGGCCCGATTATCGTGTCAGACGCTCCCTCGTGAGTGCCCGATTGCCGCAGTTTGCGTCTCGGGCTGCCGTATAAGCCGCCGGGGACACCTCGGAAAACGCGGCGTCCGCCTTGCCGGCGCGTAACCAACCGACCGACAGTGAGATACGACGATGCCGCGGCTTCGGACGCGGAACGAAACCTGCACGACCGGAAGAATTACGGCTAATCTCAGGCGCGCAAAGACCGACGCAGACAAACACTTGACCGCGATGCGAGCGGACGTAGAATGCAGACTGATGCCGTATGGACGGGCAGCATTGAAGCGCCCCAGGCCACTGGCGTGGGCCGCCGAACGCGGGACGTGCGTCTTACCTCAATGACTCAGCCCGGCACGACCGCGCCTTTCCCCTTCGCCGCCGACGTTTCCTTTCAGGCCGGCGATCTCGTCTTTGCCACCGACCGCTTCGGCTGTGTTGTCTACTGGAACAAAGAGACGGAAGACCTTTCCGGCTTCAAGGCCCAGGAGGTGCTCGGCCGGCCGTATGCGATGGCCTGTCGCATCGAAGCAACCGGACCGGCCGCTATCGACCTTTCTTCAATTCTCGGCGGGCGCGACTTTGCGGGCGCGCGTCGCTGCCACACGCGCTCCGGCAACGAAGTGGCCCTCTACCTGTTCGCCACGGCGGGGCGCAACCAGGCCGGAGAAGTCGCCGGGGTGGTTTTCGTCGGCCGCGACGTGACCGGCCTATGGAACGCGGAGGAGGCGGTTCAGGCATCCGCCGACAAGTATCGGGTACTTTTCGAGAACACGCTTGACGCGGTAGCGGTCGCCGACATGGCGGGCCAGGTGCTCGAAGCGAACCCGGCCTGCCTCCGGTCCTACGGCTACACAATCCAGGAGGCACGGAAGATAAACCTCCTGGGGCTGGTGGCGCCCGAAGACCGCCCCGCCGCGGCCAGACTGATGAAAAGCCTTGCCTCCGGCCAGCAGGTAGCCAAAACCCTGCGCATGCGCCGGAAGGACGGCGCCGGCTTCGTAGTGGACCTCCTGGCTTCGACGATGCAGGTCGGCGGCGAGCGCCGGATGCTGCTCGTGACGCGCGACGTTACCGAGCGGGTCCGCGCCGAACAGGCGACCAGCCAGTCGGAGCGGATGTACCGCGCAGTGTTTGAGTCGGCCAATGACGCCGTGTTCATCGAGTCGGTCGACGGGCGCATTCTCGACGTCAACCGGCATGGCTGCGAGTTGCTCGGGTACCGACGGGGCGAACTGCTGAAGATGAGCGTCTCGGACTTGGTGCCGGCCGATGCCCGGGCCTGGCTGCCGCACGTGACCGACGCGATTCTCCGCGAGCGGACATTCCGAACCGAGGCGGTGAACGTGCACAAGAGCGGACGCCAGATACCGGTAGAGATGAGCGCCTCGACGATGGAACTGGACGGCAAGACGGTCGTGCTGGCGATCGTGCGCGACATCACCAAGCGCAAACTGGCCGAGCAGGCGCTGCGCGAGAGCGAAGAGAACTTCCGGGCGCTGGCGGAGAACGCCACCGAGGGTGTTATTATCGGCGACGAAAACGGGCGACACCTTTTTGCCAACCGCCACGCCGCGGAGATACTCGGCTACCCGGCCGAGGAATTGCTCAAGATGACGTTCCGCGACGTCTCGCCGCCTGGTGACCGCGACTTGCTTGAAGA
>Ga0172375_10004584_pt1 | contig 20301 bp, 21 predicted proteins | sample LakKiv1m_FD_114537 | JGI IMG/M metagenome (GOLD analysis project Ga0172375, IMG submission 114537) | Freshwater microbial communities from Kabuno Bay, South-Kivu, Congo - kab_092012_11.1m | ecosystem: Environmental > Aquatic > Freshwater > Lake | place: Democratic Republic of the Congo...
ATTAAGTTTACAGAGAGCCTTAAAACTGGGATTGGAAAGCGAGCAGGAGGAAGCTTCCATAGTCTTAAAATTTCCGGTGATGCCGGATGATTTTAAAAATAGGCTGCAAAAACAATTACCGGAAGGGATACAGATAAAAGATGTCCAAGGAAATTTTAATTAACGCGGATGCACAGGAAAAACGGGTGGCGATCGTCCAGGACGGTCAGCTTTTGGAGTTTCATATCGAACGGCCACAGGACCGTACTATTGTCGGGAATATCTATAAAGGCCGGATTGAAGCGGTACTTCCTTCGATCGGCGCGGCTTTTGTAGATATCGGTTTGCCCAAGAACGGGTTTCTCTATTTATCGGAGATAGAATCTGCCTATGAATCGGTTGAGTCAGTGCAGCAAACTCCGATCAAAGAGGTAAAAAAGGGGCAGGAGGTTTTGGTTCAGGTAGTCAAGGAATCCTTTGGCACCAAAGGCCCGCGGCTTTCCACGCAGATCGGTTTAGCCGGCCGCTATCTGGTAATTATGCCGTTAGATAAACAGGGAGGAATTTCCCGGCGTATCGAAGATGACGCGGAGAGAAAGCGCCTGCGGGATATTTTTAAGGAACTTAAATTTCCGGATTCCGTGGGTTTTATCGTACGCACTGCCGCCAGCGGCCGCAGTAAACAGGAGCTTATCCGTGACGCGCAGTTTCTTTATAAGTTATGGAAACGTCTGGAAAAGATCGCCCAGGAGAAGAAAGCGCCGGCTTTGGTCTACGAAGAGTACGATCTGGCTTTGCGGGCAATCCGCGATTCTTTCACCGAGGATGTCTCTAAGCTGATTGTTGATTCAAAATCAGAGTTTTACCGCATCCAGCATTTTATGCGCACCTTTTTAAGCTATCTTTCTAAAAAGGTGGAGTTTTATCGCGGTGATGACTTATTTGGCGCAAAAGATGTGGAAAAACAGATTAATTGTATTTTTGAAAGTCATGTTTATTTAAAATCTAAGGCTTATCTGATTATCGAGCCTACCGAGGGGTTGGTGGTGATCGATGTCAATAGCGGAGGCTTTAAGAAAAAAGTCAATCAGGAGGAGATGGCTTTTAAGGTCAACTCCGAAGCAGCGGTAGAGATTGCCCGCCAGCTTATCTTACGCGATTTAGGCGGGATTATCGTCATTGATTTTATCGATATGGAAAGGGAGGGGCACCGTCGGGAACTGTTGCATATTCTGAAAAAAGCTTTGTCCGGCGATCGCGCAAAATACGATATCCTAGGAATTTCAAAATTTGGGATCGTCGAGATGACCCGCGAAAGGATACATAAGACCGTGCAAATGCTTTCTTTTCATCCCTGCCCGTACTGCAAGGGCAGAGGCAAACTGCGCTCACCGCAAACCTTAGGAATTTACGCCCTAAAAGAGCTAAAGCGTTTCTTGAAGGGTAAAAACTTAAAACAGATAAATCTTACTTTGGCTCCGCCCGTAATTGACGAAATTTTAAAAGATAAGGAGGCCCTGCGCGCAATTGAGCATAAATACAGGGTCAAAATCAGCCTGATTTCAAACCCTGCCGCGCACCTGGAAGACATTAAAATCGCTTGACCCTTAAATTTATCGGGTATATAATATAAAATTCTGGTTAAACAGTATTTTATGCCTGCCGGATGGCAGGCGGAAAGGTTGACAAATGTATGCGATAGTTGAAGTTGGAGCAAAACAGTATAATGTAACTAAAGATGATATTATTGCCGTGGATAAGCTGTCTAATGTAAAAGGTGATACGGTTATCCTGGATAAAGTTCTCCTGGTTTCTAAGGACAAGAAAGTAGAGGTTGGCCAGCCTTATGTCCAGGGAGCTAAGGTGGAAGCTGTGCTTTTGAAACAAACCTTAGGAGAAAAGACAGTTTCTTTTAAGTACCGCCGGCGTAAAAATTCACGCTGGCAAAAAGGCCACCGTGCTCAGCTTACCGAGCTGAAGATTAAATCTATTGATCTGGGCCGATAAAAAGTGTTTATTGACGGCGCAAAAATTAATGTGCGGGCAGGAAGCGGAGGTAAGGGGTGCCAAAGCTTATACCGCGATAAGTACCAGCGTCGTGGAGTACCGGATGGGGGCGATGGTGGGCAAGGCGCGGATATAATTATTCGGGCGGACCGTAACCTGCTTACCCTTTTAGATTTTCAGTTTCACCGGCATTTTTTTGGCGCCCATGGCGGACAAGGTGGCAGCGCACATAAAAAAGGAAGAGCCGCGGAAGATGTAATCGTGCGGGTGCCCTTAGGTACCAACATAATGGATGCTGCGAGCGGTTCGCTGCTGCGCGACCTGAATGTTGACGGCGAAGAGGTTGTAGTCGCTAAAGGCGGACAGGGTGGAAGCGGTAATTGGCATCGCCAAGAAGCAACTCCGGGCGAACCGGGCGAAGAAAAAATTATTCTTTTAGATTTAAAGCTTATTGCTGATGTCGGGGTTGTGGGGTTTCCGAACACGGGAAAATCTACCTTAATTTCCGCTATTTCTAACGCGCACCCTAAAGTAGCGGCGTATCCTTTTACAACCACCGCTCCGGTTTTGGGGGTAGTAAAAACTACTGAGAAAAATTTCGTGATTGCCGATATTCCGGGGTTGATCCGGGGGGCTTCGGATGGCCGGGGCTTAGGCGATAAGTTCCTTAAGCACGTCGAGCGAACCAAGGTTCTGATTCATTTGCTGGATATGTCTGGATTTGAAGGCAGGGATCCGCTTGAGGATTATAAAAATATCAACCTGGAATTAAAGCTTTACAGTAAAGAGGTTGCCAAGAAGCCGCAGATTATTTGCGCCAATAAAATGGACTTGGACGCTGCGGCAAATAATTTGAAACGTTTTAAGAAAATGATCAAAAAGCCGGTTTTCCCGATCTCTGCTTTAGAAAAAAAAGGCTTAGTGGAGTTAATTGATGCTGTCGCAAAAAAATTATAAAAGAGTAGTGGTTAAAATTGGGGCAAGCCTGCTTGCCGCGGATAAGCATAAGTTAAATACAGCCTTAATCCATAGTTTGGCCCGTCAGATCTCGGATTTAGTTGATGAAGGCAAAGAGGTGGTATTGGTTTCATCCGGAGCCATTGCCCTGGGAATGATTATCCTGAAATTGGCTAACCGTCCCAGTCAGTTACAGCATTTGCAGGCTACCGCCGCGATCGGACAGCATGAATTAATGCATGTTTACAAACTGGCGCTTTCTAGTCATAACCTTAACTGCGCGCAGCTGCTTCTGACCTGGGAGGATTTTTCCGACCGCAGGTATCTCAACGCTAAAAATACCCTGCATACTTTGTTGCAGTTAAAATGTGTGCCGATCATTAACGAAAACGATACGGTGGCAACCGAAGAGATCAAATTCGGGGATAATGATAAGCTTTCAGCAATGGTTTCTATATTGGTGGATGCCGATCTTTTAATTATTCTTTCTGATGTTGATGGCTTATGGGATAAAAACAAAAAAATTATCCGTAAAATCCCTCTGATCACCCAGAAGATCAAGTCACTGGCCTGCCCGACCAATAAAAAGTCTTGCGTCGGCGGCATGATCACTAAGATCGAAGCGGCGCGCATCGCGGTAAACGCGGGGGTTCCTTGCGTAATCGCCAACGGCCATAAGCAGGGAATTATCACCCAAGTGGTGCGTGATCCTTTAAGCAAAGGGTCGATATTCTTACCCCATAAGAAAAAGGGTTTTGCGCGGGGTCAATAACAGGTTTATCTAAAAAATGACACAAAATTTAAAGACAGATTTAAAAAGAATCGCTCAAAACGCGCAGCAAGCCGCGCGGACAATTGCGCTTTTATCCTCCGTAGCCAAAAATGCAGTATTAAAGGATATGGCCGCAGCTTTGGTAAAAAAGCAGAAGATAGTCTTGGCGGCGAATAAAAAGGATTTAGCTGCACTCCGCGCTAAAGGCAAATCTTTTATTGACCGGCTTAGGCTTGATCCGAAGAGGATCAAGCAGATGGCGGATTCTTTGTTGGATGTAGCTAAACTACGTGATCCTTTAGGAGAGGTGCTGCGCGGTTGGAATACCTCCAACGGCCTGCATATTCAAAAGGTGCGCGTTCCTATCGGAGTAGTGGCGATTATTTATGAATCGCGTCCGAATGTTACCGCGGATTGCATCGGGCTTTGTTTTAAATCCGGCAATAGCGTGATTTTACGCGGGGGCAGTGAGTCTTTGTATTCCAACCTTGCCATTTATAATCTTCTTCAGGAGGTGATGCAAAAGCATGGAATTCATACCGGTGCAATTAATCTGATTAAAACTATCGATCATAAGGCCGTGGATCTTTTGCTAAAACTGAATAACTATATTGATTTGGTTATTCCGCGAGGAGGAGAGGCTTTGATTAATCGGGTAGTAAAAACTTCACGGATTCCGGTAATTAAGCATTATAAAGGGATTTGCCATGTTTATGTAGATGAATGGGCGGATTTAAATATGGCGGAAAAGATTTGTTTTAATGCTAAGGTGCAACGACCGGGAGTATGTAATGCTATGGAGTGCATGCTGGTGAACCGTGATGTTGCCGCCCGGTTTTTACCGGGAATGCTTAAAGAGTTCCGGGAGGCAGGTGTAGAGATCCGCGGATGCCCGATTACACGTAAAGTTGCCGCCTGGGTAAAGCCAGCGACAGAGAAGGATTATTATACCGAGTATTTGGATCTCATTCTGTCGGTGAAGGTGGTCGAGAATGTGGATGAGGCAATTGCGCATATCAATCACTATGGTTCGCACCATTCAGACAGTATTGTGACCGAAAATCATGATAATGCGCTTAAATTTTTAAAACAGGTAGATTCCGCCTGTGTCTATGTCAATGCCTCAACCCGTTTTACCGACGGAAACCAATTCGGCATGGGCGCGGAGATCGGTATTTCCACGGATAAGCTGCATGCCCGCGGGCCAATGGCTTTGGAAGAGTTAACGACTTATAAATACATGGTCTTTGGCGCAGGGCAAATACGCACATGAAAATCGGAATACTCGGAGGAACCTTTAATCCGGTACATATCGGGCATTTGATTTTAGCCGAGGAGGCCAGGGAAAAGCTAGGTTTAGATAAGATTATTTTTGTCCCGGCGGCCTTACCGCCGCATAAGGATAACGTTAATATCGCTCCTGCTTTAGACAGGTTGAAGATGTTGAAGCTGGCGGTCCGGACAAATAAATTTTTCGGGGTTTCCGAAGCGGAGATAAAACGCCAGGGCCGATCTTACACTATTGACACCTTAAAAGAATTTAAGCGTAAATACGGTTCGGATGAGCTTTATTTTATTATTGGCTCTGATTTGTTGAAATATCTGAATGAATGGAAGGATTTAAGCGAAATTATTAAGATGGTTAAGTTCGTGGCGGCGACCCGTCCGGGTTATCCATTAGAGCAGATTCCGCATTATATCCAAACGCTGGCAATCCGGGCAGTGGATGTTTCCGGTTTTGCGGTGCGTCAGTGTGTTCGGGAGCAAAAAAGTTTCCGCTATCTGGTTCCGGACAAGGTTTTTGATTATATCAACAAGAGGAAGTTATATCGATGATTAAGATCGCTCCTTCAATATTATCGGCGGATTTTAGCTGTTTGGCTGATGAGCTAAAAAAAGTAGAACGCGCCGGCGCGGATTTGATTCACGTGGATGTGATGGACGGGCATTTTGTGCCTAACCTGACTATCGGGCCGGTGGTGGTAAAATATATGCGTAAGGTTACCCGGCTTCCTTTGGATGTGCATTTGATGATTGAGAATCCGGTTAAATATATCGACGCCTTTGTGCAAGCCGGAAGCGATATGATTACGGTGCACATTGAAGTAGTTTCTTTAAAGGAATTGGCCGCCTTGGCGAAAAAATTAAAGAAGGTCAAGGTCACATTGGGGATTTCTTTAAATCCGGGCACTCCGGTCAATAAATTAAAAAAGGCTTTGCCGCTGGTTGATTTTGTTTTAGTTATGTCGGTGAATCCGGGGTTTGGGGGTCAGGCTTTTATTCCTAAGGCTGTGGGTAAAATAAAACAGTTGCGTTCAATCTTTAAAAAAGATATTGCGGTAGACGGAGGAATCAACGAAATTACAGGCCAACAGTCAAGGTCGGCAGGTGCGAATATTCTAGTGGCAGGTTCGTATATCTTTGCCGCCAAGGATACTAAGCAGGCGATCGCCAGCTTAAGGTTGGAGAACTTACAGGTTGCCTTCCGATAGGCAACGCTAAAGATAGGAGAGGTTTAACGATGAGTAATGCGGTTTCACAAATCAAGTTTGGTACCGACGGCTGGAGGGCGATTATCGCTGACACATATACATTAGAAAATGTGAAAATTTTATCTCAGGCGGTAGCGGATTATCTGGGGAAAGGTAAGAAAGTGGCGGTAGGGTTTGATACGCGTTTTATGTCGAATAAGTTTGCGCAAGCCGCGGCTGTCGTCTTGCAAAGTAACGGAATCACGGTTCTTCTTTCCGACCGGCCGACCCCTACTCCGGCTTTGAGCTTTGTAGTCAAACTGCGCAAGCTGGATTTAGGCATTATGATTACCGCTTCGCATAATCCGGCAGAATATAACGGCTTTAAAATCAAGAACTCATCCGGCGGAGGGGCAAGCGAAGAGATCACCCGGGCCGTAGAAAATCTTTTAGGCAAGACGCAGGTGTTAGACACAGTGCCGCCGGAACATATTAAAACCGTGGATATCACCCAGGATTATGTGGAGTTTATCCGTAATTATATTGACTTAAAGAAAATCCGGAATAAAAAATTTAAAGTCCTGGTTGACTCGATGTACGGCTCGGGGGATAGTTTTATTGCCGAGATACTCAAAGATACCTCTATTAAAATTGAATTTATGCGCAATACGATTAATCCATCTTTTGGCGGGGGCCGGCCGGAACCGGTTGAGGAAAATTTGGAGGAATTAAAAGCGCGGGTAAAAAATGAAAAGTTTGATCTGGGTATTGCTTTAGACGGCGACGCTGATCGCATCGCCGCCGTGGCCCCCGGAGGGGTATTTATTCACCCGCAGAAAATTTTAGGATTATTGGCCTTGCACTTGAATCAGGACCGCCTCTGGAGCGGAGGCCTGGTGAAAACCATCTGCGGCTCGACGATGATGGATAATATCGCCAAATTCTTAGGTATCAAACTGTATGAAACACCGGTTGGCTTTAAATATATTTCTAACCTAATGGAAACCGAGGATATCGTTGCCGGAGGAGAAGAAGCCGGCGGTATGGGGGTCAAGGGTTATATACCGGAGCGCGACGGCAGCATGGCCGGGTTGCTTTTGATCGAGATGATGGTCTACCGCAACAAGAATATGCTCAAGATTTTGGAGGAGACGGAAAAACAATTCGGCCGCTATTATTATGTGCGCCAGGATTTTCATCTTAAACAGCGGGTGGAACCCAAAAAAGAGGATCTACCAAAAGAGTTATTAGGAAAGAAGGTTATTGAAGTCAAGGATTACGATGGTATCAAGCTGATCTGCGAGGATGAAAGCTGGTTGATGTTTAGGCCTTCGGGCACCGAGCCGATCATGCGCACTTACGCCGAGGCCAAAGATCCTCTCCAGGCCAAAAAACTCCTGGAGCTGGCGGAAAAAATAATTTTAAAAAATGGGGTACAGGTTTATCCTGTTAATGTTCTTAAATAAGAAAGGTTTAAAGTTCGTGAAAAAGGCAGTGGTTTAGCGCTTTTTCCCGAAGGTACGCGTAGAACTAAAGAAGATATGTATTTAAATCCCGAGCCGGGAGTGGGGTTTTTAGCGGCAAAGGGAGGAGTACCGGTGATCCCGGTTTTTGTTTCAGGAACCCAGATCGCCTTACCGAAGCAAGCACGTGTTTTACGTTTAGCAAAAATATCCGTGCACTTTGGAAAAGAAATTCACATAGAAAGGGGGAAGCCTTATCAGGAAATTTCGGATCTGATAATGGCTAATATTCGGCAACTATCAAATAACTAATAAGCGGGGACGGCTCTTAAGTTGAAGCCTGCCGGCTCGCCTCTCGGCGAAGCCGAGGGCAGGCAGGTAAAACTGTCCCTTAAACTAAAATCATAAAAGAGAGGGAGTAATTTAAAATGTCAGATACAAGAGCAGAATTAGAACAATTATACAATCAGAGTATTAAGGTTTTAAAAGAAGGCCAGGTAGTCAGCGGGAAAATCGTAGGAATTAAGACCAAAGAGGTTCTGGTTGACGTCGGTTTTAAATCCGAAGGTATCGTTCCGATCACAGAGTTTAGCGCCGGAGATTTAGAGATCGGTAAGGAGATGGAGTTTTTGTTGGAAACCATGGAAAATGATGCCGGTGTAATGACCTTGTCCCGCGAAAAAGCCATGCGTATGCAGGGTTGGGATAAGATCGTTAAATTCTTTAATGAGGGCACCTTGGTGGAAGGCAAGCCGGTGAAGAAGGTCAAGGGTGGATTCCTTGTTGATATCATGGGGATTGAAGGGTTCTTACCCAGCTCGCTTTCTTCTTTCCGCAATATTCCCGATAAAGACATCTTGTATAAAGTATTTAAATTCAAGATCGTCAAAGTGAATAACCTGCGCCGCAGCATTATCGTCAGCCGCCGGGAAGCCGTACAAGCGGATCGCGATCTGGCGAAGGGAAAGATTTGGGGTGAACTAAAGATCGGTAATATTTATCCTGGTTTAGTCAAGGCGATCACGGATTTCGGAGCTTTTATCGATCTGGGCGGGGTGGACGGTTTGTTGCATATTACCGATATGTCTTGGTCTAAGATCAGCCATCCTTCCGAGATTGTTGCTATCGGCGACAAAATCGAGGTAATGGTTTTAAATATGGATCAGGCTTCGGGCAAGGTTTCCTTAGGCCTGAAACAAAGATTAGCGGATCCCTGGCAGGATATCGCCAGTAAATTCAGCGTTGGCTCAAAAGTCAAGGGTAAGATTGTTAATATCCTACCCTACGGAGTTTTTGTGGAGCTGGAAAAAGGTATCGAAGGACTGATCCATGTTTCCGAAATCTCCTGGACCAAGCGCGTGAATAACCCGGCGGAGATGTTTGCCGTAGGCGATATGGTGGAGACGCAGATCCTAAGCGTGGAAAAGGAATCGCGCAGGATTTCTCTAAGCCTGAAACAACTGGAGCAGAATCCGTGGTTGGAAGCGGAAAATAAATACCCCATAGGTTCTACGGTAAGCGGTAAGGTCCGCGGTTTCACGGAGTATGGGGCATTTGTCGAGTTAGATTCTAACCTTGAAGGGATGATTCATGTTTCGGATATCTCTTGGACCAGAAGAGTGGGGCATCCGCAGGATGTTCTGAAAAAAGGACAGAAAGTGGATGTGGCTATTCTTTCGGTGGATGCGACCAATCGCCGGATTGCTTTAGGGTTAAAACAGTTATTGGATAATCCCTGGCCGAAAATCGCGGAGAAGTATCCTTTAGATACCGAGTTAAATGCCGAGGTTGCCAGTATTACCGAATTCGGCGTTTTTGCCAAGATCGACGATGAGCTGGAGGGCTTGATTTATTCCAGTGAAATCGATAAAGAAGCCGTGGCAAGCCTTAAGCCAGGCGATAAAGTAAGGGTAAAGATTATCAAGGTAGATGTAGAGCAAGCTAAAATCGGACTCACGGCCAGGCTTTAAACAGATACCTAGAATCTAAATGACTATCGACGAACAGATAAGCTTAATCAAACGCGGCGCCGTAGAGATTATCTCTGAGGAAGAGCTGCGCCGTAAACTTGAGCAGAGCGTAAAAACCAAGCGGCCCCTAAAAATCAAGGCAGGGTTTGATCCCACTGCTCCGGACCTGCATTTAGGGCACACCGTGTTGTTGAGGAAATTACGCCAATTTCAGGATTTGGGACATGAGGTTTATTTTCTGATCGGGGATTTTACCGGGCAGATCGGCGATCCTACCGGACGCTCCGAAGTAAGAAAACAGCTTAGCCGGCAGGAGGTTACCTCAAACGCTCAGACTTATAAGAAGCAGGTCGCCAAAATCCTGGATATGCGTAAACTCAAAGTTGAATTTAACAGCCGGTGGTTTGAAAAAATGTCGGTCGTCGAAATGTTACGCCTGACCACTCACGTATCGGTTTCGCAGATGCTTGCCCGCGATGATTTTAAAAAAAGGTATACGTCGGGTGAGAATATCTCTATTCTAGAGTTTATGTATCCTCTGATGCAGGGCTATGATTCAGTAGTCCTGGAAGCGGATGTGGAATTAGGCGGTACGGATCAAATCTTCAATCTTTTGGTCGGCCGCGAATTTCAAAAGGATTTTAACCAGCAGCCACAGGTAGTTTTGACTATGCCGCTTTTAGAGGGTACCGATGGCGTGCAAAAGATGAGCAAGTCATTCGGCAACTACATTGGTATTAACGAATCTGCTAAGGATATCTTCGGTAAGGTTATGTCTATAACCGACGCGCTCATGCTGAAATACTATGAATTGCTTACCGACGAGGATTTGGAGCGCGTAAAACAGCTGCACCCCAGAGAGGCCAAGGTGAATTTAGCTAAATTAATTATTGCCCAATATCATTCGCAGCAGGCAGCAGAGCAGGAGGCGGAAGAGTTTACCCGTGTTTTTTCACAGAAAGAAATTCCGCAGGATATCCCGGAATTTAAAACCGACGGTAAAAAGACGGTTGTCGCCATTCTTACGGAGTGTAAGCTTGCTGCCAGCGGCAATGAAGCGCGCCGATTAGTCCGGCAGGGAGCGGTGAGTTTTAACGACGAGAAAATCGAAAAAGAAGATTTTACTCCTGCGGTATCCGGAGTTTTAAAGGCCGGTTCCCGCAGGTTCTTAAAAATAATATGTTCTGGACATTAATCGGCGCAGCAGCGGCTGTACTCACCATGTTTTCTTTTGTTCCGCAGATCGCCCGGGTTTTAAGGACCAGGTCAGTAAAGGACGTTAGCCCGGTAATGTTGTTTCAGCTTTCTGCGGGAGTTTTGCTTTGGATGGTTTACGGCATTGCCCGCAAGGATCCGATCATTATCCTGGCCAATGCGATTACCCTCTTAAGCCTATTCTTTTTGATATTCCTGTACTTCAAGTATGGTTCGCCTGACTCAAGACAAGCCTGCTGTAAAGTAAGCGAAAGGAAGGCATGAAAGGTATAATCTTAGCCGGAGGCAAGGCCACGCGGCTTTATCCGATCACTAAAGGCGTATGCAAGCAAATGCTTCCGATTTACGACAAGCCGATGATTTATTATCCGCTTTCGGTGCTGATGCTGGCAGGAATTAAAGAGATTCTTCTGATCTCCACCCCCAAAGATACTCCGCGGTTTAAGGATTTACTCGGTGACGGACAGGATTTAGGGATAAAACTTTCTTATCAGGTTCAACCCGAGCCTAAAGGAATCGCGCAAAGTTTTATTCTGGCTGAAGATTTTATCGGTAAAGACAGCGTCTGCCTTATTTTAGGGGATAATATTTTTTACGGTTATAACTTGAGTGAGCTTTTACAGCGCTCCGCTAAGCTTAAAAATGGCGCGATAATTTTCGGATACTATGTCAAGGATCCTGAACGTTATGGAGTGTTTGAATTTAATAAACAATGTAAGGTTGCCGCGATTAGCGAGAAACCGAAAAAAGCAAAATCCTGCTGGGCGGTTTCCGGGTTGTATTTTTACGATAACACAGTGGTTGATATCGCTAAAAAGATCAAGCCTTCCAGCCGCGGAGAGCTGGAAATTACTTCGGTGAATAACGCTTATATAAAAAAAGGTAAATTAAGGGCGGAGTTCTTGGGCCGGGGGCACGCCTGGCTTGATACCGGCACATGCGAATCGCTTATTGACGCCTCGATTTTTATCAAGACTATCGAAGACCGTCAGGGTTTAAAGATCGGTTGTATCGAAGAGGTGGCTTACCGCATGGGCTATATCGATAAAAAACAATTGGCCAGGCTTGCCGGCGCAGAGCGCACCGGGTACGGAGAATATTTAAGGCAATTACTTAAAGATGCCTAAGAAAATCCTGATTTTAGGAAAAGGTTTCATCGGTGAACGCTTGCAACAAGAATTCCACTGTTTCATCGACGGAACGCTTATCCATTCCTTTAGTGATGCCGAAAAACTGATTCGTAAGTATAAGCCACAGGTGCTGATTAATTGTATCGGTATCACCGGCAGGCGCAATGTTGATGATTGCGAGTTAGAGAAAGACGCAACCCTCCTGGCGAACAGTTTTCTTCCCGTGATGCTGGCAGAAGTTGCTCTTCGCCACAGAATCAAATTAGTGCATATCAGCAGCGGCTGTATATTTAACTTTGAGCAGCAAAAGAATAGAGCGATTAAGGAAGGATCCCAGGATTATTTCTTCGGTCTATTCTACAGCCGTAGTAAGATTTATGCCGAACGGGCACTGGAAGTGCTGTCGCGCGATTATAATATCCTGATTACTCGTATCCGCATCCCGCTTTTGAATGCCCGCCATCCGAAAAACATTCTCGATAAACTAATCAAATATAAAAAAGTTATTGATATTCCCAATTCGGTGACTTATATCCCCGATTTTATCCGGGCAATCAGGCATTTGATAAAGATTGATGCCCGCGGAGTGTATAATCTAGTGAATAAAGGGGGCTTGCGTTATCCTAAACTGATGAAAATTTATCAAAAATACGTGCCGTTATTCAGGTTTGAACAATTGCCTTTAAAGAAGCTGGGTTTGGTCCGGACCAATCTGCTTTTATCCACGGAAAAGCTTGAGCGATCCGGTTTTAAGGTAAGAAATATTAATTCGGTACTGGAAGAATGCGTAAAAGAATACCTAAAATCCTAATTACCGGCGGAGCAGGTTTTATCGGCAGCGCCTTTGTGCGCCTTCTCCTTAAGGACAATTCTCGCGCTAAAGTGAGGCTGTCTCCGATTGTGATGGATAAGCTTACCTATGCCGGAGACCTACGGCGCCTGGAGGAGGTTAAAGGTAAATTTAAATTCTATAAGACCGATATCTGTAATAAGCAACAGGTCGAAGCAGTGTTTGTTAAAGAAAAACCGGAAATCATCGTGCATTTTGCCGCTGAATCACATGTCGACCGTAGCATTAACGATGCTACTCCGTTTATCGAGACCAACATTAAGGGTACGCAAACTTTGATTGATGCCAGCCGCCGGCACGGAATAGAAAAATTTATTTTTATCTCTACGGATGAGGTGTATGGAGAGATTGCTAATGGTAAATTTAAAGAAGATTCGCCGATTAAGCCGAACAGTCCTTACGCAGCATCTAAGGCCGCGGCAGATCTCCTGGTGCAGGCCTATATTCGTACCAATAAATTCCCGGCGATAATCGTGCGGCCATCGAATAATTACGGGCCCTGGCAGTATCCGGAGAAGCTTATTCCTTTGGCGATTTTAAGGATCCTTGAGAACGGCAAGGTCCCGGTTTATGGCAGGGGCAAGAATGTGCGTGAATGGATTTATGTTGATGATTGCGTGCGGGGTATCCTGACGGTTATGAGGAGAGGCAGGAGGGGCCAGGTTTATAATTTAGGCAGCCACTGCGAAAGTAAAAATATCGATACCGTGAAATTACTGCTCAAGACTTTAGGCGTGAGCGATGATAAATTTGAGTTTGTTAGGGACCGGTTGGGGCATGATCTCAGGTATTGCCTTAATTCTCAAAAGATAAAGAAGGAGCTGGGTTGGAAACCCACTGTTAAGCTTGCCGGAGGATTAAAGCTTATGGTTGATTGGAGCTTAAAAAATAAATCCTGGCTTAGAAGTAAGCTTGCGGATATAAATAAGTTATATAAATAGATTTTTCGATTAATAAAGGAGTGGCATGGCGGTTGTTATTGTTACGGGATCCTGCGGTTTGATCGGCTCGGAAACGGTGGGTTTTTTCGCCGATAAAGGGTTTGACATCGTCGGGATCGACAATAATATGCGCAAAAGTTTTTTTGGCGCCGACGGCTCGATCCTTTGGAACAAGCAACGCCTTCAGAAACAGCATAAAAACTATCTGCATTATTCGGTAGATATTCGCGATCAACACAAAATTAACTCCATCTTCAAAAGATATAACAAAAATATCGTTTTGATCGTGCATACTGCCGCTCAACCTTCTCATGATTGGGCGGCCCGGGATCCCTTGCTTGATTTCGGGGTCAATGCCACAGGAACTTTGATTTTGCTGGAAGCTACGCGCAAGTTTTGCCCGCAAGCCGTGTTTATTTTTACCTCCACTAATAAAGTATACGGGGATACCTCCAATTACCTCCCTATGGTCGAACAGGAAAAACGCTTTGAAATTTCCGATAATCACAAGTATTCTCAAGGCATAGATGAGACCATGAGCGTAGATACTTCTTTACACTCGGTGTTCGGGGCCTCTAAGGCAGCCGCGGATATTATGACGCAGGAGTACGGACGGTATTTCCATCTGAAAACCGGAGTTTTTAGGGGTGGATGCATTACCGGTCCGGCGCATTCCGGTGCCGAATTACATGGGTTTTTATCTTACCTGGTAAAATGCGCGATCACTAAACGCAAGTATAAAATTTACGGTTACAAGGGGAAGCAGGTCCGGGACAATATACACTCTTTTGATTTAGTAAATGCCTTTTACCATTATTTCAAGGACCCGCGTTGCGGGGAGGTCTATAATATGGGCGGCAGCAGATTTGCCAATGTTTCAATTCTGGAGGCAATTGAGATTTGCGAGAAAATGACCGGCGAAAGACTGGATTACGATTATATCGCGACTAATCGTGTCGGTGACCATATCTGGTGGATCAGTAATGTTTCAAAATTCAAGGCGCATTATCCTGCCTGGCAGTTCAGGTTTAATATCAAAGAGACGATTCGGCAGATTTACGAAACACAGAAGGAGACGGCTTGAAGTATAGAAGTTTATTGATTACCGGCGGAGCAGGGTTCATCGGCGGGAATCTAGCTGTTTATTTCAAACAAAAGTACCCGGGATTAAAAGTTTTTGTTTTAGATAACTTGATCCGGCAGGGAAGCGAGCTCAATTTGCCGCGTTTGGCGGCAAACGGCGTAAAATTTATCCGCGGTGATGTCCGGCGTGCAAAAGACCTGGAATTAAAATTAGATATTGATGTGTTGTTGGAGTGTTCTGCCGAGCCTTCGGTACTAGCAGGTTATCAGTCTCCTGCCTACCTTGTCGATACCAATCTGCTGGGAACGATAAATTGCCTGGAATTTTGCCGTAAACGTAAGGCCGGCATGATATTTCTTTCCACGAGCAGAGTTTATCCCTATGCAAAAATAAACGCCATTAAACGGTGTTCGTTAAAAACTCGTTTTGACTGGCCGGATTGTTCCGGAATTGATACGGATTTTTCTCTAACCGGGCCAAAAACCTTGTATGGTGCGTCGAAATTATCCGCGGAGTATATTTTACAGGAGTATGTTGCCGCTTACGGGATTAAGGGGATCATTAATCGTTGTGGTGTAGTAGCCGGACCATGGCAGTTTGGCCGGGTTGACCAGGGGGTATTTACTTACTGGATGCTGGCGCACTATTTTAAGCGGCCGCTTAAGTATATTGGCTTCGGAGGGGGAGGTAAACAGGTGCGCGACATTATTCACGTGGATGATCTTTGCCGGTTAATTGATTCGCAGCTGGAGCGCTTACCTAAATTCAGCGGGAATACTTATAATGTCGGCGGAGGCAAGAAGGTAAGCCTTTCCTTATTGGAAACAACTTTACTTTGTCACCAATTAACCGGGAATAAAATAAAAGTCGGCAGCTCTCTAGAGAACCGTCCGGGAGATATCGCGGTATTCTATACGGATAATAGTAAGGTAACCCGGGATTTGAAATGGAAGCCGCAAAAAAAGACAATCATGATTCTGGAAGATATATTTAGCTGGATTAGGGCGAATGAAATAAAATTAAAGAAGCTCTGGCTGGAGAGGAGATAAGATGGACAAAAGAGAAAAAACTTTTCTTAAACTGATATTATTATTACTCCCGTTCTATATTGCAAGTGTTATCTTCTATATTAAGCTGGATCCTCATCTACCGGTAGGGCATGCTGCTATTTATGCTCTGCCGCCGTTTCTTTTTGTCCTGGTTATTTTCTTATTGCAGATCACTGGAATGTTCTTCTTTAAGAAAAAATAGGAAGTAGTCTATAATTTCTTTTAAAAACTATGAAAAAAGTTTTAGTTACCGGCGCCGGCGGGTTTATCGGCAGCCACCTGGTTAAGAGGTTGAAAAAAGACGGCTGTTGGGTGCGCGGTGCGGATTTAAAGCATCCGGAATTCAGTAAATCGCTAGCTGATGACTTTATCGTCGGAGATTTACGCGATCCCCGGCTGGTCGCTAAGGTGTTGAATACCTCATTCGATGAAGTGTACCAACTAGCCGCGGATATGGGAGGAGCCGGTTACATCTTTACCGGAGATCATGACGCGGATGTAATGCATAATTCCGCGCTCATCAATTTGAATATGGTCCAAGCCTGCCGTCTTAAAAAAGTCAAAAATATTTTTTACTCTTCTTCTGCCTGCATGTATCCGACCTATAACCAGAAGGATCCGCATAATCCCAAATGCAGCGAGGATTCGGCGTATCCGGCGTTTCCGGACAGTGAGTACGGCTGGGAAAAACTGTTTAGTGAGCGCCTGTATTTGGCTTATCAACGGAATTACGGTTTAAAAGTGCACATCGCGCGCTTTCATAATGTTTTCGGGCCGCTTGGGCCATGGAAGGATGGAAGAGAAAAGGCTCCGGCAGCTATTTGCAGAAAGGTCGCCGAAGCCAAAGATGGCGGTTCGGTTGAAATCTGGGGGGACGGAAAACAGACCCGGTCATTTTTGTACATTGATGAGTGTTTGGAAGGAGTTTTAAAACTGATGCGCTCTAAATTTTGCGGGCCGGTAAATATCGGCTCGGAGGAGATGGTTTCGATTAATCAGCTTGCCAAAATGGTAATCGCTATCTCAGGTAAAGAGTTAAAAATCAAAAATATCCCTGGCCCAACAGGGGTAAGGGGGAGGAAATCTGATAATCAACTGATCCGCAAAGAATTAGGGTGGGATGCGCAAATGCGGTTAAGTGATGGTTTAAAAATTCTTTATCCGTGGATAGATCAACAGGTTAAGAAATCTAAAAAGAAGAGGGCTTAGGATAGATGCCTAGCTCAATAAAGCTGAAAAATACCCTGCGCAAACGTTTTATCGCCGCTGAATCTGATGCCCTGGTTATTGAAACTATTCAAACCGAGTCTAAAACCCATCGTCAACGTCTACGTATTCTTAAACTTAAAGGTACCTGGCGCGCTAATGATTATAACGAGCTTATCTTTGAAGCTAGCGGCCGTAAGGGCACGCCTGATAAATATACCTTTAAAGGCAGCTGGAAGCTGAATAGTAACCAGCAGATCGAATATACCACTGAAGATGGACGCGATACCCTGGTTTTTAGGGGATTTTGGCAGATTTTTTCAGCCAAACGCCTGATTTACAAGCTAGAGGGAAGCTCAACCTCCCGTTTTGAATTCAAAGTCCAGCTTGAACCAATCAATTTTTACCCTAAAAAAGGCGAAATTTGTTATCGCATAGGCATAGGTATGCGTCAAAGCCGTTTAACCCGTCCAGGAAAACTGCTTATCCTTTACGGAGAGTGGAAGTTCGGCCGTAATCTAGGGCTAACTTTTCAGATGGATTATGGCCAGGGCAGGGTAAAGGTTATGGAGTTTGGCGCAACCGTAAGTTTTTTAAGTAATAAGGTTATTTTTATCCTGAGAGATGAATTTGGCAAGCCCCTGGGAGTAAGTTTTACCTTAACGCATAAATTCTTGGAATCCTATGATGCTGAGGCCTTTATAAAATTAAAATCCTTCCAAAATAACCGCGCGGTTGAGGCTGGTTTTAACATTCCTTTTTAAGAAAAAACCTCTCTTAATTCTTGACATCTTTCCTTGATTTGGTAGAATAACGGTTCAATGACTGAACAGCCCCAAAAAGAAGAAACCCTCTTTATTCTCAAAGAGTTAGAAGCCAGCCCAAATGTCACCCAACGTGACCTTTCCCAGCGCCTAAACATCTCTTTAGGCAAAACTAACTATCTTTTACGTGAGCTCATCTTAAAAGGCTTTATCAAAGTAAAGAATTTTTCCGGCAATCCGGGAAAATTAAGGAAAATACACTATTTTTTAACCGAACAGGGCCTGGAAGAGAAATTCCGGCTACTTAAGCATTTTCTGCAGGTAAAGGAATTGGAGTATCAGAAATTGAAGCAGGAAAATGACTTGTTAATGAAAACTTACGGGGGTTGAGATGAGCCAAAATATCCAGAATTATTCCGAGACAGAAATAGATATCAGTCAGTATATTGACGTGGTGATTAAGCGTAAATTCACACTGATTGTAATTTTCCTGCTGGTTTTAGCGGTAGGGGTTGCCTGCATCTTGTTTTCGCCTAAGAAATACAGGTCTGTTATGATGATTCAGCCGCCGGTAAGCGGAGAAGCATTAACCGGAGCAAGTGACCTAGAGTCGGCAGAAAATCTAAAGGGCCTGATTATTAATAATGCTTTTCATGATGATTTAAGCAAACGGCTGGAGTGGGACCAGGAAAAAGAGCCGATCATTTTTAAAGTAAGTATCCCCGCTTCGACCAATATACTGCAAGTGAGCGTAGACCTTGACGCAAAGAAAAAGAAGATGGGCTTAGTAATATTGCGGAATCTGGCCGACTTAATTTCCAATAGTTATACCCGGCGTATCGAAGCCGAACATGCGGATATTTCCAGCCAGATCAAATCTAGGGAGCGGGCAATTATTAACGCTAAGGAAAAATCCAAGAGCCTGCAGGATCAGATTAATGAGATAATCTCCCGGAAAAATAAGCTGAGGGAGGAGATTCAATCTGTAAATAATAACACCGCGCAGATTTTGGAAAAACGTCAAGGACTGTTAAAGGGCAATGCTGCTACGGAAAGTGCATCAACCTTGCTTTTAGCAAACTATTTACAGAATAATTCCAGTTATTTGAATCAGGTAAATAATCAGTTAAGCGAATTAGCTATGCGCCGGGTTAACTTAGAGTTAGAGCTTAAAAATGCAACCGTGCAAATAAACAACTATCAAACGGGGATAGAAAAATTAAACATCAAAAATGATTTTATTTCAAATTTAAGGATTATCTTTCAACCAAAGCTGCTTCCGTATCCAGTTGGCCCGAGTAAAAAGAAGGTTCTCGCTATCGCGGTAATTGCGGGTTTATTTCTTGGCTTTGTGGTTATATTTCTTCAGGAGTATTGGGTAAGTAATTTTAAATAGGTTGGATAATTTCTAAAGGAAAAATTGACGATGAAGAAAAAGAAAAAAGTTTTAGTTACGGGCGCCGGAGGATTTATCGGCAGCCACCTAACCGAAAGATTATCTTTTCTGGGGTATCGCGTAAAAGCCTTTGTGCATTATAACTCCAAGAACTCTTGGGGATGGCTTGAGTCTGCGAAATGTAAAGAGCATATCGAGGTAATTTCAGGAGACGTGCGCGACACCGATATTGTGCGCTGTGCGATGCAGGATGTGGATATTGTTTTTCATCTGGCGGCGTTAATCGGGATTCCTTATTCATATCACTCCCCGGAAGCGTATGTACAGACGAATACCAAGGGGACATTAAATATTCTACAGACAGCTAAAGACGCGGGGGTAAAAAAAATCATTATTACCTCTACCAGCGAAATCTATGGAACTGCTCAATCCGTGCCTATCAACGAGAGCCATCCGATTAATCCGCAGTCTCCCTACGCAGCCACTAAGGCTGCGGCGGATCTTTTGGCGTTATCATTTTATCGTTCCTTTAATCTGCCGGTTGCGGTAATTAGGCCTTTTAATACTTATGGGCCGCGGCAATCTGCCAGGGCAATTATTCCCACAATTATTACTCAAATCTTGAGCGGCGCAAAAAAGCTTAAGCTGGGGTCTTTAACTCCTACGCGTGATCTCACCTTTGTGGAGGATACAGTCGATGGTTTTATTCGCGCCGGTGAATCTCCTAAAGCAATCGGAGAAGTAATTAATCTTGGAAATAACTCCGAGATTAGTATCGGAGACCTGGCGCGCCTGGTCTGCCAATATTTAAAGTGTGATATTGCTATTGCCTCCGATAATGAGCGTAAAAGGCCGGGAAAAAGCGAAGTCAACCGGCTCTTGAGCGATAATTCCAAGGCTAAGCGTATCTTAGGCTGGCAGCCAAAATATACCCTGGAAAAGGGGCTAAAAGAAACCATCGCCTGGTTTAAGGAAAATAAAGAGATTTATAAATCCGGAATTTATAACATATAAGATGATCCCGCTTTCAGTGCCTAATTTAAACAA
>Ga0172375_10004585_pt1 | contig 20301 bp, 17 predicted proteins | sample LakKiv1m_FD_114537 | JGI IMG/M metagenome (GOLD analysis project Ga0172375, IMG submission 114537) | Freshwater microbial communities from Kabuno Bay, South-Kivu, Congo - kab_092012_11.1m | ecosystem: Environmental > Aquatic > Freshwater > Lake | place: Democratic Republic of the Congo...
AAAAGCCGTTCCGGTGCGATGGGCATGCTGGGAGCCGCTTTCGGCATCGGCTTCATCATAGGCCCGCTGATCGGCGGTGTGCTGATGACCAACTTCGGCATTTCAATGGTGGGTATCTTCGCATCGGTGCTCAATTCGCTCAACTTCATTCTGGCCCTTTTCTTACTGAATGAAACAAACCCTCATGCCGAAGGCTTCCGGTCACTCTTCAGGAAAAGTATGGAGTCGAAGCCCCATGCAGACACCTCGCTCATTGCCTCTCTCAGCCGCAAGAGTTCCGATTACGCAGAAAAGCTTCGCACGGCCTTCAGTTCAAGACCGGTAGCCCTGTTGATGATCATCAACTTCATCTACTCGCTGGCAATCGTGAACATGCAGGTATCGGCAATCCTGCTCTGGAGTGACATTTACCATACGACTGAACAGCAGGTAGGGTATCTTTTCGCCTATGTGGGCTTTATTTCAGTCATCGTTCAAGGCATGATGCTGCCGAAAATGACCCGCAAGTATGGAGAGCACAAGCTGATGGTTTTCGGCCACATCGCCTCGTTTATCGGAGTATTCTTCATTCCGTTCATTCCCGTGAACACTCTCTTCACGATTGGCCTCGGCATACTGCTTTTCTTTGCGATCGGCACAAGTCTGGTCAATCCACTCAATATTTCGATGATCTCGCTTTACAGCTACAAGCAGAAACAGGGGCAGATCATGGGTTTCGCGCAGTCGGTAAATGCGCTTGCCCGTATCCTCGGCCCCTTCAGCGGCAGTATCCTATACGGTATCGATCACCGTTTCCCTTACTATTTGGCCGGAGCGCTGACCGTTGTCGGAACGCTCATTTCCATGGCGCTGTTCAAGTATGAGATCGAAGCCCTCGAACCATCCCCAGAAATAGCTGATTAGAAACCATTCGACGCAAAAAGAAAAGGAGAGAACATGCGCATAGGCGTTGCAGGCGTCGGTAAACTCGGCGAATTCCATACAAACCTGCTGAAGCAGATCGCCGGTGAAAACCGTGATATCGAATTTTCCGGAGTGTTCGACCTGAACCAGGAGCGCTTGCAGGAGATCGGCAGAAAGTATGATACCCGCGGCTTTTCTTCTCTGGAGGAGATGGCCGCCTCGTGCGACGCAGCAGTGATCGCAACCACCACGAGTTCTCATTACGCTATCGCACGCCAGCTTCTTGAAGCGGGACTGAACCTGTTCATCGAAAAACCTGTTACGACTACTCTCGAAGAGGCCGACGAGCTTATAAGGATCGAGCAGGAAAAAGGACTGACTATCCAGGTGGGCCATATCGAACGATTCAACCCGGCCCTGCTGGCCGTTGAGCCTTATATCGGCGAACCGATGTACATCCAGGCCGAGCGTCTGAGCGGTTTTTCGCGGCGGGTGACCGACGTATCGGTCGTGCTCGACCTGATGATACACGACATCGACCTGGTACTCTCGCTGATCAGATCGGACATCAGGAGCATCGCCGCCTCAGGTGTGAAAGTGTTTTCGAACGAACTCGATATGGCAACGGCGAGAATCGAATTCGAGAACGGTGCCATAGCCAACGTGACGGCAAGCCGCTTGAGCCGGAACAAGCTGCGCAAGCTGCGTTTTTTCAGCCGCCACCCCAAAAGTTACGCATCGCTCGATTTCACGACGGGTAAATCGGAAGTATTCCGGCTGGTAAAGCCCGAGCAGCTCTCATCTAAAAATCCGATCAGGAATTTTGCGACAAAGAAGATTCTTGAACAGTTCGGCGAAATACAGGAGTCGCTGAAGGATATGGCACTCGATTACGTAAGCCCCGACGTACCGAAAGTCAACGCTCTCAAGGTGGAACTCGAACAGTTCATCGACGCTATCCGCACCGGCAGGCCGGCGGTAGTCACCTCCACCGAGGGACGTCGTGCCCTGATGGTCGCCGGCAGAATTACCGCTGAAATCCGGAAGAATACCGCAGACCTTGACTGAACGCTTCCCGACGAATACCGATACCGAACCGATCGAATGCTGACACACGAGCCCGAAGCCATTCCTGAAATCATGTACAGAATCGGAGACCTTGCCGACGAGGAGGGCCTCCCCTGTTATATCGTGGGCGGTTACGTCCGGGATCTCGTCATGCAACGCCCCTGCACCGATATCGACATTATGGTGATCGGCGAACCTGTGCCATTTGCCCAAAAGATTGCTGAACGGCTCAATGGAAGGAATTTTGTCCTGTTCGAGCGCTTCCGGACAGCACAGCTTGAACTTTATGGCCATTTCAAGCTTGAAATCGTGGGCGCACGCAAGGAGAGTTACAACCCGGAGTCACGCAAGCCAATCACGAGCATCGGTACACTTGAAGACGATCTTTCACGAAGGGATTTCACGATCAACGCCCTCGCCCTCAGACTGAACAAGGAGCGCCGTGGAGAGCTGGTGGATATGTTCGACGGATTGCGTCACCTCCGTGAAGCGGTGCTTAAAACTCCGCTCGATCCTGAAAAAACTTTTTCAGACGATCCGCTCAGAATGATGCGCGCGGCAAGATTCGCCTGCCAGCTCGACTTCAGACTCGATCAAGCAACACTTGAAGCGATGAGCGCCATGAGCAGCAGGATCGGTATTGTCTCACGGGAGAGGATCAGCCACGAGTTCCTGAAGATCATGCAGGCACCCAAACCCTCCACAGGGCTTAAAATCCTTCATGCAACAGGACTTCTGATGGAGATCATCCCGGAACTGACAGCGATGGCCGGTATCGTGCAGGTAGACGGTCTCGGCCACAAGGATACGCTCTTCCATACTTTCCAGGTGGTGGACAACCTCGCCGAGCACTCCGACAAGCTCTGGCTCCGTATGAGCGCACTGTTCCATGACATCGCAAAGCCGGTAACCAAGCGTTTCAGCCCCGGAACAGGGTGGACCTTTCACGGACACGAAGCGGTCGGAGTCAAGCTTGTCGCCAGGATATTCAAAGCTATGAAATGGCCAATGGAACCGATGGAGTACGTGCAGAAAATGGTGCGTCTGCATCACCGTCCGATCCCGCTCTCCAAAGACGAAATCACCGACTCGGCGGTGCGGCGCCTGATGTTTGATGCCGGAACCGATCTGGAAGACCTGATGAAACTCTGCCGCGCCGATGTGACAAGCAAAAATCCACGCAAGGTACAGCGGATCATGAAGAACTTCAACAACGTCGAGGAGAAAATCGCCGAGGTGGGCGAAAAAGACCTGCTGGCCAAATGGCGTCCTCCTGTAAGCGGAAACGACATCATGGAGATGCTCAAGCTCCCGCAGGGCCGTACCGTGGGCATCATCAAGTCCCGCATGGAAAACGCCATCATAGACGGACTCATTCCCTACGAAAGACAGGCCGCTCTCGATTATGTCATGGAGGTGTACCGGGAGATGCAGGAGAAGGGTGAAGGGTGAAGGGTGAAGGTTTCATACTCTTCTCGTATCGGCCCTATGGGACTTATAAGACCTATCCGACCTATTTCAGCTATTCTCCGTTACTTTGAGGAGTCAGACACTATATTACTGCTACCAAGAACTTAAAACCGAACCATAGTGATAGCACGTTACTCACCGAAAGACATTTCGGCAATCTGGACCGATGAAGCTAAATTCGAACGCTGGCTGCAGCTTGAAATCGCTGCCGTGGAGGCTCGCGTTGAGGTCGGCGTCGTTCCTGCAGATGCCCTTTCCACCATCAGGGAAAGAGCCCGCTTCAACGTCGAGGAGATTCTCGTCATCGAACGCGAAACAAAGCACGACGTCATCGCCTTTCTGACCAATGTCGCCGGCTATGTCGGCCCCGATTCACGCTATATCCACGAGGGACTTACCTCATCGGATGTCGTTGATACCTGCCTGGCCATGCAGATGCGCGACGCAGGAAAGATCATTGTTGCCGATATCGAATCTCTTGTCGAGGTGCTCGCCAAAAAGGCCGTCGAACACAAGTATACTCTCCAGATGGGCCGTACTCATGGTATTCATGCCGAGCCGACCACTTTCGGCCTCAAGCTGCTGCTCTGGCATGAGGAGATGAAACGCAACCTGGAGCGCATGAAGCGTGCGCTTGAGATCATTTCTGTAGGCAAGATTTCGGGCGCCGTAGGAACCTACCAGCACCTGTCACCGGATATAGAAGCCGTCGTCTGCCGGAAGCTCGGACTTGCCCCTTCACCCATCTCGACGCAGATATTGCAGCGCGACCGCCATGCTGAATATGCCACCACGCTGGCCATCGTCGCTTCGTCGATCGAGAAGTTCTCGACCGAACTCCGCCACCTGCAACGCACCGAGGTGCGCGAAACCGAGGAGTTCTTCAGCAAGGGCCAGAAAGGCAGTTCGGCCATGCCGCACAAGCGCAACCCGATCACGTTCGAGCGCCTGACCGGACTGGCAAGGGTGGTGCGTTCAAATTCGATCGCCGCCATGGAGAATGTCGCCCTTTGGCACGAGCGTGACATTTCCCACTCTTCTGTCGAACGTGTCATCATGCCGGACTCAACTATCGCCCTGGTGTACATGCTGCGCACTTTCAGGGATTCGGTCGAAACCCTTCTGGTCTATCCTGAAAGAATGGAGCAGAATTTCGATACATCCTACGGCCTGACTCTGTCTCAGACCCTTCTGCTTGCGCTTACCGGCAAGGGACTCACCCGCGAAGAAGCATACCGGCTTGTGCAGCGCAACGCCATGAAAAGCTGGGAGGAGAAGGTTCAGCTTCGTGACCTGGTGCTTGCAGACGATGATATCCTGGAGCATATCTCTGCCGATGAGATTACCATGCTCTTCAGCCCGGAAACCATTCAGCAGAAACTCAAAAACAGCGTGGATATAATCTTCGAACGCAACGGACTCTGAGCGGCTCTCGACATCGGCACACCTCCGGACATAACCATTCTGAACAGAAACAGCAACGGGCTTCCTTTCCAGGTAAGCCCGTTGCTGTTTCTGATTGAACCATCTGACGCCAACTCTTTGCGTCATGAACCATCAGATTGCGGGTCCTCCCCGTTCGTTGGTTCTGATCCTGATGCACTGTTCGAGAGAGGTGATGAATATCTTCCCGTCACCTATTTCACCAACACCATGTTTTGCTGCATTGATGATGGTATCAACCGTTATATCGACAAACTGGTCGTTGACGGCGATGTCAAGTCTCACTTTGGGTATGAGGTTCGGAGCGATTTTCTGGCCACGGTAGAATTCGATATCCTCCTGGCGGCCATGCCCTGTAACCCTGCTCACAGTGATCCTCGTAATGTCGGCCTGTATCAGCGCTTCACGTACATGATCGAGACGATCTGGTGGAATAATTGCAGTAATCAGTTTCATGCTACCTGTTAGTTAGGGTTGATAAGACCATATCCCTGCTCGCCATGCATACTGTGGTCGAGGCCGGACATTTCATCATTCTCCTTGATACGCAGACCAATGGTCTTTTCGACGATAAAGAGCAGAACCAGCGATACAGCGGCTGCATAAGCGATGGTGACACCGACGGCGGTTGCCTGAACACCAAACTGCTGCCATACCGTCCACGTCCCACCCACTTTAGCGGCCGCATCGGCCATCCAGGAGGGACGAATGAAGAAGGTCAGAAAAAGAGCACCAACAATACCACCGATACCGTGCACACCGAATGCGTCGAGGCTGTCATCATAGCCAAGCTTGCTTTTCAGCAGAATGGCAACATAGCAGATCACCGCCGCGATAGCACCGAGAGCAAATGCACCTGCAGGAGGAACGACACCGGCCGCAGGGGTGATTGCCACCAGACCAGCCAGAATACCCGAAGCAACACCGAGGCTGGTCGCTTTGCCGTGGTGCAGCAATTCAACAACCATCCAGGTGAAGGCACCAGAAGCAGCAGCCATCTGGGTCACCGTCAGGGCGCGTGCCGTCGCAAGGTTACTCGCTATGGCGCTGCCGGCATTGAAACCGAACCATCCCACCCAGAGAAGCCCTGCACCTGTGAGGGTCATCACCAGGTTACTCGGCGACATGGCATTCCTTGGATAACCTTTGCGGGCGCCGAGGAAAAGAGCAGCCACAAGACCGGTAATACCGGAAGAGATGTGAACTACCGTTCCGCCGGCAAAATCGATCGCACCCATTGCGCCAAGGTTGAAAAGAAAACCGTCGGCTGCCCATACCCAATGGCAGATCGGACTGTAAACAAAGATACTCCAGAGTGCGATAAAGGCGAGATAACCTTTGAAATTGACCCTCTCGGCAAAAGCGCCTGCAATCAGGGCCGGAGTGATGATGGCAAATTTGCCCTGGAACATCGCGAACACATATTCGGGAATCTGGGTTGACATGATTGCGTCATCGATGCCCTGAAGCATGAAATACTTCGGCTCCCAGCCAACCAGGCCGCCCAGGATGCTGGGGCCGAAGCTGAGTGCATAACCGAGCATCGGCCAGAGCACGCCGATAACCACCATGGCACCGAAACTGTGCATCATCGTGCCGATGACGTTTTTGGTGCGAACCAGGCCTCCATAGAACATGGCAAGACCGGGAACCATGAGCAGAACAAGTGCTGTGGATGTCAGCATCCAGGAAGTCGTGCCAGTATCGGTCACCACCTCTTCGGCAGCCCAACCGGTGTTGTAAGCCATCATCACCGCCAAAATCAGCAGCAAGGATGAAGTGATTTTTTTCTGCATAACCATTGTGTTTTTTTAAACATTACTCCTTAATTATTTATGAACACAATGGAATAATAGTTAATTTTTTAAGGCTATTCAAATTATAAATGACAACTATCTTACAATTTTGCATTTTCTACATAAAATAATAAGGCCAAAAATCCGGAATAGGGGAAAAAACGGTGCTCTCCGTTTTTTTGGCGCACGAGTGATAAGTGAAGGGTGAAGGACTGTAAGACTTATTCGTCCTGTGCGACCTGTAAGTCTTGTTTTAAAAAACAGTTGGGGCGATCCCTGACTGGCGGGATCGCCCTGAGGAGTGAAAAAGAAGGGATCGACGCAACCCGTCTTCAGAAGATCGAAAGCTGATTGATTCCTGGCTGCTGAGGTCTCTGCCCTTTCCTGATTTTTCGATAGCGATTGACCAGGGCGTTGGTCGATGCGTCGTGGCTTTCTACAGGAGAATCTGATTCAAACTCCGGCAGGATCGTCTTTGCAAGCTGCTTGCCAAGCTCCACTCCCCACTGGTCGAACGAGTTGATGTTCCAGACCACTCCCTGAACGAATACCTTGTGCTCATACAGGGCGATCAGGCTGCCGAGATTGAACGGGTTGAGTTCATCGAGCACAATGGTGTTGGTCGGACGGTTGCCGGGAAATATCTTGTGGGGCAACAGCATCTCAAGCTCGGCACCGGTACAGCCTGATGATTCAAGTTCACGCCGCGCCTCAGCTTCGCCCTTGCCTCTCATGAGCGCTTCCGACTGGGCGAAGCAGTTGGCCACCAGCATATCGTGATGCTCCCCGACAGGATTCTGGCTTTTGAGCGAAACTATGAAATCGACAGGAATGATTCCGGTACCCTGATGCAGCAGCTGGAAAAAGGCGTGCTGGGCATTGGTGCCGGGCTCGCCCCATATTACGGGTCCAGTGGCATAGTCAGTCTCCCGGCCTGAGTGATCCACGCGCTTGCCGTTGCTTTCCATATCGAGCTGCTGGAGAAAAGCCGGAAAACGGTGTAGATACTGGTCATAGGGAATGATCGCCTGCGAGCGGGCCCCAAAAAAGTTGTTGTACCATATTCCAAGCATCGCAAGAATAACCGGCATATTCTGTTCGGGTGCCGCTTTCTGGAAATGTTCATCCATGGCATGTGCACCGGCAAGCAGTTCACTGAAACGGTCGAAGCCGAGATAGAGGGCAATGGACAGACCTATGGCCGACCAGAGCGAATAGCGTCCGCCTACCCAATCCCAGAACCGGAACATATTGGCTGGGTCGATGCCGAACTCCCCGACCTTCTCCCTGTTGGTCGATACAGCCACAAAATGCCGGGCAACATGAGAAAGACTCACTGCATGTTCCAGAAACCAGGCTCTTGCACTCATGGCATTGGCCAGTGTCTCCTGGGTAGTGAAGGTCTTCGAAGCAACAATGAAAAGAGTGACCTCGGGATCGAGCCCTTTGAGCGTTTCAGCAAGATGGGAGCCATCGACATTCGAAACGAAATGCACCCGCAGTTTGCCATGAGCGAACGGCTTCAGCGCCTCGGTGACCATAAAAGGGCCGAGATCGGAACCGCCGATGCCGATATTGACCACATCGGTGATCCGCTTGCCGGTGTAGCCGGTCCAGCTGCCTGAAATGACCTTGGCACAAAATGCCTGCATTTGTCCAAGCACATCGGAAACCTCGGAAGACACATCCTCGTTATCGATGATCAACGTGTATCCAGGAGGACGGCGCAAGGCCGTATGAAGCACCGCACGCTTTTCAGTGAAATTGATCCGCTCACCTCCGAACATCTGACGCCTCATCTCTTCCAGACCCGAACGGCTCAGCTGCTCCATGAGAAGCTCCATGGTACGGGCAGTGATTCTGTTCTTGGAATAATCCAGATGAATGGCTCCCACAGAGAGGGAAAAACGTTCATGCCGCTTCGAGTCAGCCATGAAAAGATCGGTCATGGCCTGATTGCCGGTATCCTGATAGTGTGACTCGAGGGCGCTCCATTCGGCACTGCGGGACAAGTACATAATCAACAGCCTGGTTAAAGGTTTCTTTTCCACAAAAAATCAAAAGGGAATATAACGCAATACTAAAACACATCCGTCCGTTTGCCGTTCAACCCTGAGACTTTCAGCAAAATGGTTTATCAGATACAGGCCCCTCCCACTTGTCCCGACATCTGAGTGCGCTGAGCAAAGGCCACCTGCTATGGATGGCGGCAATTCGAAACCCTGACCTTCATCCTTAACACTTACTTCGAGAAAACGGCTTCCGTAATGCCCTCCGGCCCGTAACGCCATAATAACAAGAAGTCCGGGATCGCCATGATTGCCGTGTATTACCGCATTGACAAAGGCCTCGTGCAGGCAAAGCTCCAGCTCAGATGCAAAACGCCCACCGTATCCCTCTATACTCGACAATAAAGCAATAGAGCGACGAAGCTGGACAGTACAGCCAATATCAGAAGGGAATGAGAGACGATAGTGGTTCATGGTCTGCCTTGCAGGCTTGAGTATTTCTGCTTCGCAAGTTAATACCGCCCCTCCGTCCGGACAAACGTCATCCCGCCTGAATCGGCTTTATTTTTTTAGTTAAAAAAGTTTTTTGCCTTAATTTATTCTTACAGATTTGTAATAAATTATTAAAATTTTATATTGCATCTATGAATCGAGTTAATAATCCTCCATCACAGAGATTACTGACTTTATTTTTTTCATAATCGTAACCAGATCAGAATCATGAAATCATTTCTGTCGAAATCCGGAGCGATTGTCGCCGGTCTGCTCCTTGCAGCGGCGACCTTCAGTCCTCCGCTACTGGCCGAAACGCCGGCACCCGATGCCGTTAATGCCTTCGCCATCGACAACTTCTTCCTGTTCATCTGTGCCGTCCTGGTGCTGTTCATGCAGGCAGGATTTGCGCTGGTTGAAACCGGTCTGAACTCTGCAAAGAATACCGTGAACATCCTTTTCAAGAACCTGATGGACATGGCGATCGGTGCTATTCTTTACTATTTCATCGGATACGGTCTGATGTATCCGGGAGAAGCCTTCAGTGGCGGCTTTTTCGGATTCGGAAGCACAGGAATCAGTGCTGATATGCCTGAAGTCACCGGAGGAAAGCTTTATCCGGCCGTTGACTTTCTCTTCCAGGTAGCCTTCGCTGCCACAGCGGCTACGATCGTCTCGGGCGCCGTCGCCGGAAGAATGCAGTTCAGGGCATATCTGATATATTCGGCAGTCATCTCTGCGGTTGTTTATCCCCTCAGCGGATTCTGGCTCTGGGGCGGCGGCTGGCTGAAAGCTCTCGGCTTCCATGACTTCGCCGGTTCGCTTCTTGTACACGCTCTTGGTGGTTTCGCCGGTCTCGCAGGCGCTATCGTACTCGGCCCCCGCATCGGAAGGTTCAATGAAGACGGAACTCCGAACGCCATGCCTGGTCATAACCTGGCACTCAGCACCCTTGGTGTTTTCATTCTCCTGATCGGCTGGTATGGATTCAACCCCGGCAGCCAGTTGGCTATCGTTGGCGGCGACAACACTGCCGCAGTCATGAAAATCGCTGTCAACACAACCCTCGCAGCCTGTTCTGGCGCCGTAGTGGCAATGCTCTTCGCCTGGAGCCTTTTCAAGAAGCCTGACCTCACGATGGCACTGAACGGTATGCTTGCCGGTCTGGTCGGTATCACGGCGAACTGTGACGTGGTCTCTTACGATGCTTCGTTGATCATCGGCGGCGTGGCTGGTGTTCTGGTCGTGCTCGGCATCATGCTGCTCGACAAGCTCAAAATCGACGACCCGGTTGGCGCATGGCCGGTGCATGGCCTGAATGGTATCTGGGGAGGCGTGGCTGCATGGATCTTTGGCGGACAGCCAATGGCTGCACAGCTCATCGGCTCACTCGTCGTGCCACTCTGGGGTTTCGCTACCATGTTCGTCCTGTTCCTGATTCTCAAAGCTGTCGGCATTCTTCGAGTCCATAAGGATGAAGAAATGAAGGGCCTCGATATTTCGGAACACGAAGAAGAAGCTTATTATGGCTTCGAAATCTACACAACACAGTAACGCCTTAAATGGAGCCCAAGCAATGAAATACATCGTAGCAATGATACAGCCCCACAAACTGCCGGATGTCAAGAAAAGCCTTGCTGCAGCCGGGGTTCGCAAGATGACCGTGACCAATGCTCTCGGATGTGGTGCACAAGGAGGATACACAGAGGTATACCGTGGTGTGCCAAGCGAAGTCAACCTCCTGAAAAAGATCAAACTTGAAATCGCTGTCAACGAAGATTATGTCGATGCGACGGTCAAGGCGATCATCAAGGGAGCGAAAACCGGCGAAATTGGCGACGGGAAAATTTTTATCTTCGACCTCCCGGAATGCATCCGGATCAGAACCGAGGAAAAAGGAAACGCCGCTATCGGTTAATCCTGAGTACCTGTTCTTTCAGTGGCTCCCGAGTGGCGGGAGCCACCGCTCAAAACACACAAACCATAATACCACAGTTAAATTAAAGGAGTTATTGTAATGAAAAAGACAGCAAAACTGATTGCTCTCGCCGCAGTACTTTTCGCCGGTTTCGGACCAGGCAACGCCAACGCTGAAGGCTTCAAGATCGGCGCAGATGTCGTCAGCAGCTATGTCTGGAGGGGTTCCGAACTGGGTAATTCCGTTGCCGTCCAGCCAGCACTCTCATACACATGCAAAAGCGGTCTTTCTATCGGAGCATGGGGCTCCTATGCTCTTACAGAGGATAACGATGGCAACCGTTACAAAGAGGTTGATCTCACCATCAGCATGCCGATCGGCCCGGTTACCCTTGCTGTGACAGACTACAATGCCGATCCGGCAAACGATAATCCTGATGATGGCGGCGTATTCGATTTCAGAGAAGATGGATCAAACACCATTGAAGTCAGCGCCAGCTACAGCCAGGACAACATCGGCCTGATGGCAGGTGTTTTTGTAGGCGGCAACGATTACGACAACGCACTGTACTGCGAAGCCAGCTACCAGTTCTACAACAAGGATGGTTACACCGCCAAAGCCGTTCTCGGTGTTGGCAGTGAAGACTACTATGGCGATTTTGATGATGAAGAAAGCGACAAACTCGCCCTGGTCAACACCGGTATCTCCGTTTCCAAAGACCGCTTCACCGCTTCGGCCATCTACAATCCGGACAAAGAAGCATCATTCCTGGTCTTCATGGCATCGTTCTGAGTGTGGGAGTGTTCTTTGTTAGGTTAACAAAAAAGGAGCCAGGTGGCTCCTTTTTTGTTTGAAAGAATAATAAGTCCCATAAGTTCGTATAGGACCTATAGGACTTACAGGACTTACAGGAGAAGAGGCGAGATGCAGTCTTTCAACGCACTTTGCCTGCCTTTTTCATATCGCCTTTTCGTAGATCACATACTCTTTGTAGGGTATGCCGCCGATGACTTTGGCAAGTTTGCTCATAGCTTCGTTCGATTTGAGTACCCAACTCATTTCGCTGGCGAACAGGCCATATTTGCCTCCGTATTCTGAAATCCTTGCATTCATGATGCTGTCTATCCCCTTGTTGCGGTACTCCGGCAGAACACCCATCGTGATAGTTCTGAACATCGGGATATTGCGCTTGTACCAGAGGTACTTTGCCAGTCCCCACGGCGTGAAGGGATTGCCGTTGACATGCCTGAGCGCCTGGTTGATGTCGGGAAGCGTCAGCGAGAAACCAATGGTCTTGCCGTTCCTGTCTTCGACAAAGTAGATGAAGTGCGGATCGGCGATCGGCTTGAGGCTTTTTGCCATGAAGTCGAACTCCTTGTCAGTCATGGGCACGAAGCCCCAGTTCTTCTCCCACGCCTTGTTGTAGATGTCCCTGATCTTCTCGACCTCGCTGTCGAAGTTTTTCATGTCCATGTCACGGACGGTCAGCCCCTCCTTTTTCAGCACATGCTGGGCGATTTTGCTCAGACGGCTGATGTCGATCATCTTCTGGTCGATATACCAGGCAAGCAGCTCCTGGCCGATCTTGTGCCCGCTGTTCAGGCAAAGATCATTGTAATAGGGTGGGTTATAGAGCATCAGGAAAACCGGCGGAGTGTCGAATCCTTTCGTAAGCATACCGCACTGATCGTTCATGGAAGGACTTACAGGCCCCCGCATCGTATCGAGTCCTTTGCTCTTGAGCCACATGGCGGCAGCCTCGAAGAGCGCATCGGCCACCTTCTGGTCGTTCACACACTCAAAAAACCCCCAGAAACCAACCTTGTCATGGTGAATCTCATTGTGCCGCCGGTTGTGGATTGCGGCAATCGTACCGACAATGAGACCATCCTTCCTGGCTGTGAACATCGCCAGGTCGGCATGATCGTACAAAGGATAGCGTTCGGTATCGAGCGTCTTCATGTAGTCCGAAATCACCGGTGGCACCCAGTTCCTGTTCAGTTCAGGATCGCTGCGGTAGACTTTCCACGCGAACCTGATGAACTGTTTCCGCTCATGCTTGCTGTTGACGCGCCTGATTTCGATGCTCATGATTCTGCCTGGAATAATGATGGGAGACGGAGAACAGGAGTCCCTCATCAAAGAGAGACTCTTTCTGCCGAAATATCATTCAAAGGCCTGACCCGGCTTGACGCCGAGGGCTTTAAGTATCATTACAAGAGGACAGAATCCTGTGAATGATGCCTGTAAAAGGTTCAGTCCCACAAAACCTGTGAACCACAGCCAGTTCTGGTTATGATATATGGAGAGCAGGACGCTGGTGACAATGAAAACTCCTGCGACGGCATACACGGCCCTGTCGATGTTCATGGCTTTATCTCTTTTTGATTGACAAGAATTATCCCAATGCTGTAAACCTTTACGCTTTTGAGCGAACCTGCTTCATAAACCCGGCCCCATCACGCAGCATCTTCTCGGTCTGCTCCCACGAGACGCACTCGTCAGTGATGGAGACGCCATACTTCAGCGACCCCGGATCGACCGGAAAATTCTGATTTCCGGAACAGATATTGCTCTCGATCATGACGCCAGCGATACTCCTGTTGCCCCGCTCCTTCTGGGCGAGAATATCGTCCCAGACCTTGATCTGGTTGTCGAACTTCTTGCCGGAATTGGCGTGGCTGCAATCGACAAGGAGGTACTCGGAAAGCTTGGCATTGCGAAGCTTCTTCTCGGCGCTGGCGATGCTGTCAGCGTCGTAGTTCGGCTTGCTGGCGCCGCCACGCAGCACGAGATGGCCGAAGGGATTGCCCTTGGTGGTGATGACGCTGCTGTGCCCGTCCTGGTCAATGCCCAGAAAACTGTGCTGGTGCATGGCTGACCGGATAGCATCGATAGCCACCTGAAGTCGCCCGTCAGTCGCATTCTTGAACCCGACCGGCATAGAAAGGCCGCTGGCCATCTGGCGATGCGTCTGCGATTCGATGGTTCTTGCACCGATGGCCGCCCAACTGATAAGGTCGGCAACATACTGGGGTGATATCGGATCGAGGAATTCGGTTGCCGCCGGCAGGCCCATTTCGTTCAGCTCGATCAGAAGCTTGCGGGCGTGAAACAGACCATGCTCGATATCGTAGGTATCGTTGAGATGCGGATCGTTGATAAAACCTTTCCAGCCGATAGTTGTCCTCGGTTTCTCGAAATAGACCCGCATGATGATGCAGAACTGCTCTTCAAGATCCTTGCGCAGAGCGAAAAGCCTTGATGCGTAGTCACGAGCGGCTTTTATATCATGGATAGAACAGGGGCCGACAATAACCAGCATCCTGTCATCCTTTCCGATAAGAATATCTTCAACCTCACGCCGGGCCAGACAGACGGTATCGGCGATATGCTCCGTAACGGGCAGCTTTTCTTTCAGCGCCCTTGGTGAACTCAGGGTAATGATGCGTGATACTCTTAAATCCTGTAACTGTTGCATTCGTTTTACTCAGGAAAATCGTCAATTATACATAGTATGCTTGGAAGATAACAAAACAACCACAATAATGGGACAGAATGACTGTTAATTCCCGATCACTCCGGAAGCCTGAAAACAGGAGAACCTGCCTTGCGGGCAGGTTCTCCTGTTCCTCCAAAAGCTATGAAAGAAAAGGAGCGACTTACTCCTTGGTAAAGTCAATATTCAGCCAGCCGCTCTCGAACGAAGCTCCGGTTGATTCCATTCCGGCCAGGAAGATCGGAAGCGCAACGATCTTCTGGTAATCGCCGATACGGATGGTGAGGTCATCGCCAAGCTTCATGATCTTCGGCTCCATGCCCATGTTCTCCATGAAAGGCAGCTTCACACGAACCTTGTAGTGGCCGTCCGATATCTTTTTGATGTTGATCGGATCCTCCTTGAAGAAGATATCGAGAGGATTCTCATCACCGTAAACCTTCTCACCGACCTTGCGCAGCATCTCGAGACCAACCACCTCGTTGTTGAACAGTGGTACTTCCGCAATCGGAATCGGAGCGAACGCATCATTGATCTGATCGATATACTTCTGCTGAATGCTTCGCCACTGCTGGAAGTACGGGTCTGGGCTCTGGTCAGGCATGACGCGGTTGATGGTGATCCGGTCAACCGTGATACCGTAAAGGTTCAGGTAGGTCAATGCGCGCATCGACTCCTTGATGACCATCTTTTCAGGGTTCATGACCAGGCGCATGGTTGTTTTAGAACCGTCAGCAAGCAGGTCGATGATGCCCTCGGTGGAAGAGAACAGGTTGTCAACCTTCTCGTAGACCTCCTCGGGAGCAACGAAGTCGTCAAGTTTTTTGACCTTCTTGGAAAGCGGTCTGATCATCGGCTTGACCATGTATTTCTCGACGTTGCGGATGAACTTGATGAACCAGCCAAAGGTCTCCGGCAGAGAAAGCAGGCGAAGGGTTTCACCGGTCGGAGCACAATCGACAACCAGAAGATCAAAATCTTTCTGCTCCTCGTTGTAACGCTTGATGTAGGAGAGCGAGAACAGCTCTTCCATACCCGGAAGCACACCCATCTCTTCGGCATAGACGCCTTCGATGCCGCGGGATGCCATCAGGTGGGCGAAATGCTCCCTGACGACGTCCCAGTTCAGGTTGAGATCACCAAAAACGCTGACCTCCTGTCCCCAGAGGTTTTCTGCTACCTTGACTGGAGAAGGCCCGAGTTCTATGTCGAGAGAGTCACCAAGGCTGTGGGCCGGATCGGTCGACATGATGAGGGTCTTGAACCCCATATCTGCTGCTCTCAAGGCTGTTGCCGCCGCAACTGATGTTTTGCCGACGCCTCCCTTACCGGTGAAAATGATATTACGCATACGCTGTTATAAATACCCTTTATAGGTGGTTGAAGAAACTGGCCGTCTCACAGAAAACCGGAAAAACGGTGCGTGCGAAAATTGAATGCTAAAGATAAAAAAAAACTTCAATGACAAGAAAAACAACTGGCAAACTGAAAGAGAATCATTTCATATATCGATTTGGCGGAACCTGGCATAGGCATATTCAGAATCTGTACGCTTTTAAAACAGCAAATCATTTTTTACGACGGTTTTTGGCTGCTGAGCTCTTTTTGGCACTCTTGCCCTTTCTGGTCATTTTACTTTTTCCGGATTTTTTCTTTTCGGAAACTTTATGAGCCTTGCTTTTCGACTTCCCTTTTTTCTTGCTGATCTTGCCGGAGGAGGCTTTTGAAGCACTATCGCCCTTCCCTGACTTGAGGACAACCAGCTTCTGTCCGGATTTCAGTCTGGAGCTTTTCAGGTTGTTCCAATCTATGAGCTGGCTGACCGAAACACCGTATTTACGGGCTAAGCGAGCAAGCGTTTCACCTTTTCTGACAACATGCGATTTCTTGCCCCTGCCACTGCTGATCACCTCATCCTTGCGCTCATTTTCACGAACCATGGCATAGAGTCGCTCCTTTTCAGCAACCAGCTCAGACTTGTAGGCATAAATATTCTCTTCTTTCTGCAGGAAGGGCTGGATGTATTGCTTCGGAAGCCTGATCATGTTGGGCGTCGATTCCGGTGACGGTACAAGCTCTGCTTTGTACTGGGGATTGAGGAAACGGACATCCTCTATGGGAACCCCGATCGTCTCGCTGAGCTGTTCAAAGGTCAATGCCCCCCTGACGGGAACCCGTCCGGTTTCGGAATAGAGGTATCCTGGTTGAGCCGGGCGGATATTGTGTTCGCGATAGTAGTTCATGACATAGGTCACCGCGATGAAGGCAGGAACATAACCGCGGGTTTCCTTGGGCAGGTATGGCCATATCTCCCAGTAATCACGTGCTCCACCGGAAGCTCGTATGGCTCGCTGAACATTACCTGCCCCTGCATTGTAAGCTGCAAGAACGAGAAACCAGTCTCCGAACATGTCATAGAGGTCGCGCAGATGCTCGCAGGCCGCCACGGTAGCCTTGTACGGATCGTAACGATCTTCGATGAAAGACGAGGAGTGCAAACCGTACATCTTGCCTGTCCCGCTCATGAACTGCCACAAGCCCCGGGCACCTGCACGGGAGACCGCAGTGGGGTTCAGGGCGGACTCCACGATAGCAAGATACTTCATCTCCGGCGGGATGTTATACTCCTGGAGTTTTTCGTCAAACAAGGGGAAATAGATTTTGGTCAGACCGAGAACTTTCGAGACCATTTTCCTTTTGTCAACAGCATAGACCCGGATAAAACCCCTGACATGCTCGTTGTAGATCAGCTTGAACTCGCTTTTCCTTGCAAGACCGGCAATTCGGGAAGCATAAACCGAGTCGCTGTATTGTGGAATGAACTCTTTCGGCAGATAGTCGCGGATGCCCCCCTCTTCACCGGAAGAAAACCGGTCATCCTGAAAATAGGTCGCGGTAACCAGGCTGTCGAGCATTTCTGATACACGCGAAGATTTCTCGTTCGACGTGCTGTCAGGTTCCGCACCGAACGATACGGATGAAATTACGGCAACCTGCAAGAGTAAGCAGATAAAAATATGCCTGAACGGTAAAAAGCTTTTCACAAGCCGGGCCGGGTTAACAGGTGAGGGTGCCTGGGCATCCTCGGGTTCAAAACAAAATGGTACAGTCAGATAACATAACCAGAGCGCACCATTAATACAAGAATCCGAAGCAAAGAGGTCTGAAACCGAAAAAACAGCAACGTCTTGATTTAATCTTGTGGCGTCAGGATTGTGAGATACCGGGGAGTCCTGGGAAAATCAGGAAAAACCGCTTCAAGCCGCCTGCCAATTCCAACCTGTCACCTGCCACCTGCCACCTGATACCTCACTTTCCAGAGAAACAGACCTTCAGGGGTCGCCGGTGTCAGATGCGGCAGGCGAGGCTCTCCACCCAGCATCCTTATAAAATCCTCCTCTCCGAGACGTCCCATGCCGGTATCGATCATTGCTGACACGAGAAACCGAACCATGCTTCTCAGAAAGCGGTTCGCCTCGATCCGGAAAACATGAAAACGACCATAACGGTACCAGTGCGCACTCATCACCGTACAGCGGCTCCCTTGCTGGCCGGAATCCTCTTTTGAAAATGCTGAAAAGTCATGATTTCCGTGGAGCCTTTCGGCAAGACGGTTCATGACCATGATGTCCGGTTTGCCGTGACAGCAACCCGCAAAACGTCCATCGATGGCTGATGGACGTTCGAGCATAAAGTAGCGATACTCCCTGGTGAGAGCGCTGAAACGGGCATGAAACGATTCCGGAACCTGCCTCATGCCGGTGATCCTGACTGATCCTGGCAGAAGACTGTTCGATGAGTGCAGCAGTCGACCGGTATCCATGATCGAACCGGTAGTGAAACTTGCTGTCTGCGCACGTGCGTGCACCCCTTTGTCGGTTCTTCCCGCCCCTGTGATGCTGACCTTTTCCTGCACTATCCTGCCAAGCACCGCCTCGATTGTGCCCTGTACCGTCGGCACCGTACCGGACTGTCTCTGCCAACCGGAAAATCCGGTTCCATCGTACTCGATCTCCATCCTGATTGTTCTCATCTACACAAGCTGTAGTGAATTGGAAATACTATCGTTCGTTCTGCTTACCATTTTCCTGATAATAATTATCTTTAGCCTTATTTTTCGTCTTCATCGATCCAGTAATAATAACAGACAGCTTGACCACTCCGACTCTCGACATCATTCTCGAATCGCTTGAGATGGCAAGGCACCGTCATCCGGCACAAGCCTACGCGGTACCGAATCTCTGGTTCAAGGGAACGACCGGTTTTTCAATAGTCGATCCTTTTGACTATTTCAGCAATGCCCTCAGCTCGATCAGTGCTTTACCAGCGGCTGAACTGTCACTGCCTGGCAGAAACACCCACAACTGGAGCGAAGGAGCGACGGTATACAATCTTTTTGTGAGGTACAATGCGGCTTTCGATCATGACCGTGACGGTCGAATCGGCATCGATCCTCTTCAGGGAGGATTCAGGGAGACCGGCACCCTGCTCAAAGCTATCGCCATGCTGCCCTATATCCGGAGCATGGGCGCCGATACACTCTATCTTCTGCCGCTGACCACAATCGGCAGAATCAACCGGAAAGGCGCTCTCGGATCTCCTTATGCCATCCGGAATCCCTATCATCTCGATGAGATGCTGGGCGAACCTGTACTGGAACTCCCGGTGGAAACCCAGCTGAAGGCGCTGGTTGAAGCTGCTCATCACCTCGGAATGAGGGTTGTCTTCGAATTTGTCTTCAGAACGGTAGCCATTGACAGCGACTGGATTCCCGAACATCCAGACTGGTTCTACTGGATACAGGGCGGAGAAGAGATGCCTGCCTACGGACCTCCGGCTTTCGACCATGACACGCTTGCCCGTATTTATGAAAAGGTGGACAAGCACGATTTCCGTGAGCTTCCCGAACCGGATCAGACTTACAGGAAGCGATTCGTAACGGCTCCGGCAAACATATCGCAGAGCGATCAGGGATTTAGAGGGGAAAGCACCGATGGAAGCCGAAGCATTATCGCCAGCGCTTTCTCGGACTGGCCTCCGGACGATCGCCAGCCGCCCTGGACCGATGTGACCTATCTGAAAATGCATACCGATCCTCACTTCAACTACATTGCCTACAATACCATCAGGATGTATGACGAAGCGCTCGATAGTGCAGGATCGCGCAATACTGCGCTCTGGGAGGAGATAAAGGGAATCATTCCCTGGTACCGTAAGCAGTTTGGTATCGACGGCGCCATGATCGACATGGGCCATGCGCTTCCCCAGGAACTGAAAACGGCAATCGTTTCCGAAGCACGCCGTGACAAAGCCGATTTCGCCTTCTGGGATGAGAACTTCGATCCCTCTCCAAAACTGAAGGAGGAGGGATTCAATGCGGTGTTCGGTTCGCTCCCCTTCGTCATCCATGACATACAGTACATCAAGGGATTGCTCAATTTCCTGAACCGTAACGGTGTAGCGATTCCTTTTTTCGCCACGGGCGAAAACCACAATACCCCGAGGGTATGCCACAGCCTGGCCGGCATGAAAGCGGGAAGAGGCCGAGCCCTGTTCCTGTTCACTCTTGGAGCCATGCTCCCTGCAATGCCGTTCATTCATTCCGGAATGGAAATCTGCGAATGGCATCCGGTCAACCTCGGTCTGAATTTCACCGACGAAGACCGTCGCCTTTTTCCCATTGAAAACCTGCCGCTTTTCAGC
>Ga0172375_10004586_pt1 | contig 20299 bp, 23 predicted proteins | sample LakKiv1m_FD_114537 | JGI IMG/M metagenome (GOLD analysis project Ga0172375, IMG submission 114537) | Freshwater microbial communities from Kabuno Bay, South-Kivu, Congo - kab_092012_11.1m | ecosystem: Environmental > Aquatic > Freshwater > Lake | place: Democratic Republic of the Congo...
CCCCTCCCACACCACCCGCTGAACTCCGAACCTCCGGGCTGACGCGAGCCGCGGGTCGATCCGTGTCAGAAGGGAACGCGCTTGTGGGCCCTGAACAGCCAGCACCGAGCGCGTCGCTGTCACGTCGTCGACAGAGACGCTGCCCGTGCCCGATCGTCGTGTGGCTTCGTGCAGCGCCGCCACGAGATCATCGGTGTTCGACGCGTTCGGCATCACCAGGAAGTCCTCGGCTTCGAGCCACCAGACGATGATGTCATCGACCACGTGCGCGTCGGCGGGGTCGAGTAAGTGGGTGTACTGCGCGCGTCCTGGAGTGATGCGGTCGAGATCGTTCGTGAACGCCCATTGCAGAGCGGCGTGCGCCCCGGCGCCGACGACCCGCACACTGCCGAGGTGCGAGACGTCGAAAACAGCGGCCGACTCCCGGCACGCGCGGTGCTCCTCTAGGACACCGCCGTACTGAAGCGGCATCTCCCACCCACCGAAAGGTGCCATCTTCGCACCCAGAGAGCGGTGTTCCTCGTGCAGGAGGCCGTGGCGGAGAGAGAGCGCATCCATGTCGCGGCAGCCTACGCGCTACTACCCGGATCGCCCCGCAACCGGCTCTTCTCGACGCTACGAGTGATGGAGCGCGGAGATCTACGCGCTTGCGGCCCGCCCCGGGAGGTCCACCACGCGGGCGTCGGGCACCAGGTGGAGCGGCTTCGCCACACCAAACCGCGTGCCCATCTGCGACGGCGGCTCCAAGCCGTACTTCACGAGCAGGTGCAAGTAGTCGCGCTGATACAAGACGCGGATGTTCACTTCCGGGTAGAGCTCCTCGAGACGCCGGGCCTTGCGATTCTTCTTGGTCACGAGCTTCTGGTTGAGCGTCGTGATCTCGATGAACAGGTCGTAGGCGGGCAGGTAGAAATCCGGGGTGAAGGCCTGGCTCACCCGGCCTTCGCGATCGAATTCGAGCGCGAAGGAATGCGGCTCGTATGCCCACGCAATGCCATAGAAGTCGAGGAGCATTGCGAACTGTCGCTCCGAATTGTGCGCGAAGCGTACGCGTTCGTGCGCGAGCAGTTCGCGGTCGATCGTTCAGACCTCCGCGACAGCGGCCGGAGCTACCGGCGCCGACACCGCCTCGGCCGATTCCGCCGCTACGCGCGGCGTCAGCTCGAGGATCTTCGCATCGATATCTTCGACGACCGGACCGAGCGGAACGACGTTGAGCACACCCTGACCGTTGCGCAGGAGGTCGATGATCTGCTCCCCGTTGCGAGCGAGGATCGACCGGCTGCCGTCGAGCACCAGATGCGTAGACGCCACGTCGGCACCCACGTTCTCACGCAGGTACTCGATCGCACGACGCGACTTCTGCAGCGAGACGCCTGCATCGAGGAGGCTCTTCACGACCTTCAGCTCCACGAGATCGGCGTAGGAGTAGAGCCGCTGGCTCCCGCTCCCCTTGGCGTCGGCTACCGACGGCCGGATGAGATCGGTGCGGGCCCAGTAGTCGAGCTGTCGGTATGTGATGCCGATGATCTTGCACACCTGCGGCCCGCGGAACCCCTCATCGGTGGTCGTCATCGTCGTCTCCATCGGCTGCGCTCCCCGGGAGCTGATACGCCGGCACAGCGGCCTCACACCGCTGTAACTACGGACTTGTCAGCGTACCGGAGGGTCCTTCGCCCGTCAATGCTTTCCTCGGGCAGAGCGCTCCGCGGGTTGCAGGTGCCGCTCCAGGGCCGAGAGCTGATCCTGGGTGCCGATGGCGATCACGGTCGACCCTGACATCAGGAGCGTCGACGGGTCGGGATTCGAGAGGAACGTGCCATCTTCGGCACGTACCGCCAGCACGAGCGCACCCGTCCCCGATCGTATGTGCGCATCGGCCATGCTCACCGCGCTCTACGGGGAGCCCGCGGGGATCGTCAGCTCCTCCAGCCGATACTCGAGGGAGCCGTCGTGGACCACCACATCCAGGAAGTCGGCAACGGCCGGCTGCAGTGCGAATGCGGCGAGCCGCCTCGCCCCGTGGCTGAGTGGGTTGACCACGTGATCGACTCCTGCCCGGGCGAGCTTCGCCTCTGTCGACTCGGCGTTGGCCCGGGCCACGATGCGCACGTCGGAGTTGAGCACCCGTGCCGACAGGACGGTCGAGATCGCATCGGCATCGGACGCAAGCGATATCACGAGGGTCTCGGCCCGCTCTATTCCGGCGAGCTTCAGCACGTCGTCTTCGGTGGAGTCGCCCTCGACCGAGAGGTAGCCGGCCTGCGTGGCGGAGTCGCAGCGCTGGGCCCGCAGGTCGACCACGACTACCTGTTCACCTCGCGAAGCGAGCTGCTGTGCGATCCGACTCCCGACCCGCCCGAATCCACACACGATCGTGTGCCCGGTGAAACGGTCGATCCGGCGGTCCATGCGCCTCCTCCCGTAGCGGAGCAGCTGTCCTTCGACAAGCTCCTGGAACACACCACCCAGCGTGAAGAGCGCCGCGGAGACTCCGACGATCATGAGCACGACGGCGAAGAGCTGAGCGCTCGTGTCGAAGCTCCGCACCTCACCGAAACCGACTGTCGTGATCGTCGTGGTCGTCTGGTACAGCGCCTCGACGAAGGAGAACCCCTCTACGAGCCAGAACCACGCTGTCCCGATCACCGCGGCGCCGGCCAGGACGCTCGCGCCCGCGCGAAACCGACGGTGTCCGTCCACTACTGGGCGAAATCCTCCGGCGTGATGCTCTCCAGGAACTCCCGGAACTCCTGCACTTGCTGCTCTTCTTCCTCTGCGCTGTCGAACACGACTCCGGCTTCGTCCAGCACTGCCTCGTCGGCAAAGATCGGCACGTCGTCGTCGCAGCGCACGGCAAGGGCGATGGCGTCCGACGGGCGCGACGAGATCCGCCTCATCGCTCCGGCCTGAACGATCTCGATCACTGCGTGGAAGGTGCCGTCGTGCAGCTCGGTTATCTCGACCTTCTCCAGGTGGGCGGCAAGATCGTCGAGCACCGACTTGAAGAGGTCGTGCGTCATCGGCCGCGGTGTCTCCATTCCTTGCAGCGCGTAGACGATCGCGGTGGCCTCGGGCGTGCCGATGAAGATCGGCAGGAACCGGGGGCCTTCCTGCTCTCTGAGCAGCACGATCGGCTGGTTCGTCGGGACCTCGACACGAACCCCGACCAGAGACAGTCGGATCACATCACCCTCCGGTTCGATGGCGGCCACACTACCACCGCTCAAGTGCAAGAACCGGCGCCCGCCGCTGCCTGCGTCCGTCGCGCACCGGCGCTGCCGTAGAGCTCGCCGACATACCTGTCTGGCTGCACCAGCAGCACATCACGCTCGCCGCGTGCGACGAACGGGAGGTTCCGGTACAGCTCGCGGAAATGCAACCCGTAGCCCAGTGCGAAGGTGCTTCCCTCGGCTTCGATACCGCGGTAGTGAACGTCGACGGGGACGATGCGGCGCTCGGGACGATCGATCAGGGCGCAGACACCCAGGCGGCGGGGTGCGCGCTCTCGGAGGCAGCTGAGCAGGTAGGTGAGCGTCAGGCCCGTGTCGACGATGTCCTCGACGATCACTACGTCGCGACCGCCGATGTCGGTCTGGAGATCTTGGAGGATCTTCACACGTCCCGAGTCGGGAGCAAAGCGGGAGATCGAGATGAAGTCGACCTCGACGTGCACCCCTTGCACCGCTCGCGCAAGATCCGCGAGGAAGATGAGCGCGCCCTTCATGACACCTACCAGGAGCACTCCATCGGGGTGGTCGCGAGCGACCTCGCGACCGAGACGGTCCACCTCCGCCCGCAACCTGACCCTGTCGAGGAGCACCGACGGCGAGGCCGGCGGCGGGATCCTCGGGCTCAACGAGTCTGCTCGAGCAAGACACGACGCAGCTGGCGGCCGAGACGGGCCAGCTCACGCCACGCGGCCTCGGCGCGCCCCTGCGCCTCAGGATTGCGTTGCCGCCGGTACTGCAAGAGCACCTGTTCGAAGAGAACCGCCTCACGATCCGCGAAGGCCCGGTACATGCGAAGGTGACGCGGCCCGATCCCGTACTTGCGAAATCCTGCTGCCAGGCGGGCAACAGAGAGAGCATTCTCGTCGAAGAGCGCCCGATCACGGCCCGCCAGGCTGGGAGTGACCAACCCGTACTCCTCGAGCTCGGCAAGCTCGGCGTCGGTCAGATCGGCGGCCTTTGCCAGCTCGGCTCTGGTCAGGCTCACTCCCCCGGATTCAGCCGATGTGTCTTCTTCTCCGGCCTCTTCGTCGAGAGCAGCCTGCAGGTTCGCCGAGACCTCGACCGGAGCGCTACGCGCTCTCGATGCACGTCGCTTGCGGGGACGAACGGGCTTCGTCGCTCTCGAATCGATCTCGGGCGGCGCGGCCGCCTGCGCAGCATCGTCCGCCGCTACCGCCGCGCTTCCCCCACGAGCGAACCCGCCGGATGAATCCATCACGTCGAGCTGCTCCCTTATGACCTTCAGCGGCAGGAAGTGATCCTTCTGCTGGCGGAGCACCCAACGGAGACGCTCCACGTCGACTTCATAGAACTTCCTGTAACCCGAAGGAGTGCGCTCGGGGTCCACGAGCCCCTGGCTCTCGAGAAAACGGATCTTCGAGATCGTGATGTCGGGGAACTCCTCGCGAAGCTCGTTGAGGACTTCGCCGATCGAGATGTGGCCGGCGCCCCCCGCGGTTGTCGCGCTCACCCCTCCCCCCCACCGAGCACGAAGCTGAGCCGGTAACGACCGATCTGGATCTCGTCTCCGTGGTTCAGATCGGCGCTCTCGACGCGCACGCGCTCTACGTACGTGCCGTTGAGCGACCCGACATCGCGCACCGAGAAGCCTTCAGGGCCGCGCTCGAACTCGGCGTGCCGGCGCGACACGGTGATGTCGTCGAGGAAGATGTCGGAGTCCGGGTGCCTGCCCGCCGTCACGACAGGAGCGTCGAGCCGATACGTGGATCCGGCATTCGGGCCGTGCCGTACCACGAGGAGACCGGTCCCCTCGGGTAGGCCGTCCAGGTAGCGAGCGAGATCATCCTCGATCTCGGCGGCATCGACCGCGCTCAACGTCGCTGTCGAGCTCTCGACCTCGACGCCCACCGAGGCGCCGCAAGAGGAGCAGAATCTCGCGCCGTCCTGACTGTCGTGCCCGCACCGTGCGCAGATCACGGAAGCCAGCGTACCGCGCTCTGCCCCCTGCAACATGGGCAGATCTCACCCTGTGGTACAGGAATAGGTCGAGGTCTGGTTCCGGGTCGTGCTCGAGGCGGCGGCGTAGTGCGCCGGCGAGCCTCCGTGGGCTCCTCGGGTCGCCGAAGTGGTCGCGTTGATCCCCCGATTCGGTGGGTGTGCGCGACCAGAACTGCCGTGCTACTCCGGTGGCGGCGCGAGCTTGCTCCTACCGTCTGTGGCCCACCAGCTGGCGGTGAGCACCGAACCGTCGGCTCGCGGCTCGAGCGTCTCGTACACGCGCCGGTACCCGGTCATCTGAATGAGCCACGTACCGCCCTTCAGGGCATACCTGTCGTCGTAGTAGGCGGCACCTCGGATCAGGATCCCAGCGTCTAGATCGATGACGAGGTCTTCGAGTGCCCAAACGCCCGACGCGGTCCCATCTTCGTTGAAGGTGATCTCGGGATGATGAACCTTGTGCGAGGTGATCCGGCTCTCACCTCCCAGGTTGTCGCGCATGTACTTCACGATCGCGTCACGACCCACGAGCGTTACGACACCACCGCTGTACGACGCCTTCGCGTCGTCAGCAAGCGTCGACGCGAGCAGGTCCCAGTCCTTCAGATCGACCGCTCGCAGATATCGGTACTTGAGCTCCTCTATCTCCCTGATCTGCGACAAGTCGCGATCGACGACCATGAGGACTCCCTCTCGGTTCATGCTGCTAACGCAGCGCCGCGATCACCTCGTGTGCGAAACGAGCAAGCGAGTCGACCTGCACGCCCAGGTCGTTCGGATCACCGCCGTAGAAGTACCAGGGCACCACCTGGCACTCGGTGACGCCGGCAGACTCCAGCCGTCGGAACCCGTCGGCGTCGAAGACGTCCATCGCGAGGCCGTTAACCTCGAAGCCCTCGAGTGTGCGACCGGCGTCGACCAGATGGGCGTGGAGCCGGGCCACGAGCGTCTCGAGCTCGGCGGCGTTCACGTTCGCCGAGATCCACCCGTCGCCCAGGCGGGCGGCGCGGCGCATGGCGTGGTCGCTGTGCCCGCCCACCAGCACCCGAACCGGACTGGCCGGTGCCGGCGAGATCATCAGCCGGTCGAAGTCATAGTGCCGTCCGTGGTGCTCGACCCAGTGCGGTCCATCACCGGCACAGACGGCCCGGATGATCTCGACGGCCTCGTCGGTGCGCGCACCACGCGTGCTCATGTCGGTGCCGATCCACGCGAACTCCTCGGGGATCCATGAGATGCCGACGCCGATGCGGAAGCGGTCGTCGGACAGGGCGGCGATCGACGCCACCTGCTTCGCCACCAACAACGGGTGGCGCAGTGGCAGCTTGAAGACGTTGGTGAGGAACGTGATGTGCTCCGTCACCGCGGCCATCGCGGGGATCGCTACCAGGGGATCGAGGAAGGGCGTCTCGGCCGGCCACCAACGTTCGCCGTCGGCCGAGAAGGGATAGTCGACGGTGACGGACTCGGGGAAGAACACGGAGTCGGGCACCGCAATCGAGTCGAACCCATTCGCCTCGGCAGCTCGTGCCATCGGCACGTAGTGGTTCGCGGACATCATCGGTAGGGGCACGGTGAAGCGCATCGCGTGATCCTCCCACACGCCGCGGCACGATGTCGCCACTAGTCTGACCGACCATGACGACAGCGTCGATCGAACCCATCGATCCCAGCGACGCCAGTGCGATCACGAACTGGGATCTTCAGTCCGACGTGGTCGTTGTCGGGCTGGGCTGCGCCGGCGCATGCGCGACGATCGACGCGGCCGAGCACGGCGCCGACGTCGTCGTGCTGGAGGCAGCGGCAACCGGCGGCGGCACCTCGGCTATGTCGGGTGGGCTCATCTATCTCGGTGGCGGCACACCGATCCAAGAGGCCTGCGGCTTCACCGACACCCCCGAGGCGATGGCAGCGTTCCTCGAGGCCGCCTGCGGCCCCGTCGCCGATGTAGGGAAGGTCGCCGCGTACTGCGAGCGCAGCATCGAGCACTTCGATTGGCTCGTAGGCCACGGCGTCCCCTTCGAGCCTCGATTCTGCGCCGAGCCCGACCGGGAGCCGCATGACGACTCGGGGCTCGTCTTCTCCGGCGGTGAGAGCTCGTGGCCCTTCACGGAGATTGCGCCGCCCGCACCCCGGGGACACCACCCACGCTTCCCCGACGCTGCAGGCGGGTTCTTGATGCAACGGCTCTCGGATGCGGTGGCGGCCACGGGCGCCACGGTCGTCACCGACGCCGTCGCGATGCAGCTGATCGTCGATGATGGAGCGGTCGTAGGCATTGCAGCCGACGTCGACGGCCGGCGCAAACACGTTCGCGCCCGGAGCGGAGTCGTTCTGGCCGCGGGCGGCTTCACCTTCAACCACGACATGGTTCGCCGGCACTGCCCCCAGGCGCTGCGGCCCAACGTCCCGATCGGCACGCAGTTCGACGACGGCCGTGCGATCCGCATGGGCCAGGGCGTCGGCGCCGCCACGGTCGGCATGGAGCACATAGAGGTAGGTCTCCCCATAGGCCCGCCGCACAGCATCGTGCGAGGCATCCTCGTCAACGGGCAGGGCGAGCGCTTCATCAACGAAGACACCTACGCGGGCCGCCTCGGAAGGACCTCGCTACTCGATCAGGACGGCCACATGTACTTCGTGCACTCCGACAAGACCTTCGCGGTGAACATCGTCGGGTACAAGGCCAAGTGGGTCGCGGATGCGCCGGCCGAGCTCGAGGCAGAGATCGGATTCCCGGCCGGATCGTTGACGGCGACACTCGACCGCTACAACCGCTTCGCGACCAATGGCGCAGACCCCGACTTCCACAAGGCACCCGAGTGGGTGGTGCCCCTCATTCCGCCCTACGGCGTCGTCGACATGACCGTCGAGCACAGCTTCTACGCGACGTTCACCCTGGGCGGGCTACGAACCAACGTAGACGGAGCCGTCCTGACCCCGGCCGGGACGGCAGTGCCCGGCCTGTACGCCGCCGGCCGGACCACCGCAGGCATCGGCGGCGCCGGTTACGTCAGTGGCATCTCGCTGGGCGACGGTACGTTCTTCGGCCGGAGGGCCGGGACGTCCGCGGCCACGGACCGTCGCGTATAGGTGCTGACACGTCGAACCATGCCGGGAACGTCGCGCACGTCACACCGTCGTGATCAGGTACTCCGACATCGTCGTCGATCGAAGCCGTGCGAGGTCGAGGCAGCCGTTGACGCTTGCCATCATCTCCTCGACCATCGGTCCGAGCCGCTCGGCGTCTCCGCCGGTGTCGAAGAACAGCATCGGGTCGGCTACGACCTCGGCCGACGCCCAGGCTTCCTCGACGATGCCGTCGATATCGGGGGCACCGGGGGTCAGCGGCTGGACGACGCGGTTGCGCACGTAGCGCTTGCGAGGCTGGAGGCGCGCAGAGGTTGGAGACTGGACCTCGTGCCAGTTGTGCAGCCACTCGGCATCTCCGAGGCCGTGCGGACGATTGATGGTCGCGACGGTGAGCACGCCAGGCGAGCGTTCGCCCGCCGGCGGAGGAACCTCGTACTCCTCGTAGAGAGATTCGACGACGAGGTGCGCGGCGATGTCGTAGTCAGGGCCTAGGTCGAGGTTCGGACGGCGCTGGTAGCAGTCGACCCAGACCGACAGCTGTGCGACGTGGGTGCGCTCCCCCTCCGGCGCCGGTGCTGGTGACGGCGCTGCAGAAGCATCTGTGTCATGTACGAGCACCGTGGCGGCGTGCACGTCGAGCCTTCCGGCAAGCGCACGCAGCTCCTCGCGCAGGACATCACCGGAGGCGGGGTCGGGTAGCGCGCGTACCAGGTAGACGACCTTCTCCATCGGCAGTCAGGGGCGCGGTTCCCGCTCGGCGAGCGCACTCCCCCATCCCCCCTTCAGTCTGTGCATGCGCTCCGTGGCACTGGGCCCCAACACCGTCCTCGCGTCTGTGGCACGTGATGTGCGAGGCACTGGCTCCCTCACCGTCGAACCAGGCTTCCACCCGGCAGCCTGTCCATCGCGGCGCAGGTTAGCCGAGTAGCACCGACGCCCCGGCGAAGCCGCGACCCTCGGCGCAGCCGGCGCACCGCGGAACAGGAGCTCATCCGCCGTCGGGCGCCCGGTCGGCCCACAGCTCCACCTCGACGGCGAAGCTCTCACCGGGGCCGACCCCTTCGACTTCGTAGTCGAATTCCTCCGGGTCGTCGAAGCGCAGCACCATCGGGTCGTCGCGGCTCGCCGCGAGCAGCTGCTCGGTGTCGACCGAGTCTCCCAGCGCTGCGTCGTACTCCAACGCCCGCGCCCCTCTGCCAACCTCGCCGGCGTGGTCGCAGCCATCGTCCCAGATCTGGTTCAGGTCGAAGTCGAACGTGACGTGATCGCCGACTTCACCCACGTCATCCGCTGCGACGGTCGTGGCCGGGGAGTCCGCGGGCAGGTCGTAGCAGGCTTCGGGCCAGACCGCCGACCACTCCGATGCACCAACGTGCCAGCTGCCGGAGAAGCGGAGGTGCTCGCGCGCGTTCGACTCCAACCTGACGCGGGCGTGGACGACGATGCGATGGCCGTGGGTCGACGCCGCCAGGTACATCTCCCGGACATGGTCGGCACCGAGGTCCATGGCGCTACCGTCGGCCGTCCATTCGTACACGGTGCTGACGCCTTCGCCGTCCACCAGCTCGATGGTCATGGCGTAGCTCTGCCGGGCACAGAGCCCGTCGATCCGGAACGCGTGTGAGGTCGCCATCGCCTGCCACGCCGTGCCGGGCTCCGGGCAGGGGGTGCCTGTGTAGTTCTCGGCGAAGACCCGGGCCCTGACGGGCTCGTCCGTCTGGAACGACATCTCCAGAGCGTCGGTCCGGCCCTCGACGGGCGCTGCCCTCGCGCTGCTCGAGCGTGTCCAGGGGCGCGGCCCACCCTCGACCGCCCGGCCCGCGGCGAAGATCTCCGAGCCGCCGATCACCCAATCCCGGGCGCCGCTGCGCGGCCCGTCATTGAGCTCTGCGACCAGACGCACCCAACCCGGCCGTACGGTCTCGGTCGGCACCTCGCAGTCGCCGAAGGAGTCGGCGCACACGCCGTTGACCTGATCGTACGCAGGAATCGGCACGAAGTAGTACAGGTTGCGGGTGCAGTCGATCAGACACCGGCCGGTGGGCGTGGGAATCTCCATCTCGGTCTCGTAGACATCGTCACCGCGCTCGAAGCGCACACCGACCGTGACCTGCTCGGCCTGCTCGTGCCCGCGGTTGTCGCAGAGCGTCGCGGGCTCTTCGAGAGTCCAGGAGTCGACGCCGCGCATGTCGACGGCCGGAACGGAGAGTCGTCGCTCCTCGGCGCAGTCGTCGACCCGGACCTGAACCGAGCCTTCCGGCACCGCACCTGCAACCGTGATCACCCCGCGCAGGGAGATGCGCAGCCGCAGACGGTCCGGCACGACAACCGCGTAGGCCTCGCGCCCGTACACGTCGGTCTCCCCGAAGCGGTCGGCGTACCACCACAGGCAGGCGACGTACTCGCGGCCCTCTTCCAGGTCGACGTCCCACAGGGCGCGGTGGTCGTAGACCTGGTTGTAGTCGCGGGGGCCGACCTGCCAGCCGCCGAAACCCTGCGTGGCGCGCACCTCGGGGTCGCCCACACTCCCGTCGCTGTTCCGTGGATGGCTCGCCTCGGACGCCCGGCACTCGTTGCCATCCGCGCTGCGGCCCACGACCGACAGCGCGACGCCGTAGCCGTGGTCGGGGTCCGGGGTGGGGGCCTCGACGTGCAGAGTGGTCTGCCCGCGCCCCTGTATGACGACACGGGGCCGCACTGCGAACACCTCGAAGTAGGCGTCGGCACTGTCGGTCATTCCGAGGATGTCGTTGCCTTCGACGTTTACGTGGACGTCGCCGTCGGTTGGCGTGTCCACCAGGCGAACGCAGTAGAAGAACCATGCGGGCATCCCGTCGCGCCTCAGGACGTCCCACCACAGATCGATCTCCTCGACGGTCGGCCCGGCCCTGACCTCGCCGTCGAGCCCCCCGTCGCGCGCGGCTGTCGGATAGCTGACGAGCACGTCCGCCGGAGTCGACGTGAAGACGTCTACGAAGAGGTCGGTGCCGGGGTCGCGGACGCCGGGGCAGGCACCGTCATGGGCAGCGAGGCGCACCTCGAGCTCCGGGCTGGGCGGGACGGTGAAATCACCGTCGGCGGCACCATCCCCCTCGTCGCCCTCGCCGATGGAGCCGGGTTCGCCTTCAGGGCAGTTGCGGCCCTCGGCTTCGCCCGGTTCGGCCCCTGCACAGGGGTCCTCGAAGCTCATCGGCTGGTCGAGGACGGGTAGGTCATCGGGGACGGCCGGTATCGAAGGGGGCTCGGTGACCGTTGGACCGTCGGGCACCTCGACGTCGGGCAACGGCACCGCCGGCGCCCGCGACTCCGTGCTCTCGCCGGTTGACCCCGTGGTCTCGGGCATCTCAGGACCGGCCGCGGAGGCTGTGGTGGCGTTGGCCGGTGGTTGCCCACCGGCAGAGCTGCCGCCGACCCAGATGACCTTCGGATCGCCCGAGGGCGCCTCGAGGGAGCGGGTGACGCCCACCTCTGCCGGCCCGAACAGGCGCGGCTCGTTGGCCAGCTCCTCAGGCGAGGGCTCCGGCCCGCGTAGTGGCCGAAGCAGCGGCATCGCCTCGCCGGCCGGCGGAGGGAGGTACCGCGGCTCGCGCGCGTCGAGGGCATCACCAAGTGCCGCCCCCGCCACCGCCGCCACCGCGAAGCCGCACGCCGGGAGGAGCGACGTGAGCAGCAGTCGTCGCAGAGTCGCCATCACGTGCCTCCTCTCAGCAGTTCCACACGGTCACCGACGTCGACTGCTCGGTGGTATTTCCGGCGTTGTCGTAGGCCTTGACGTTCAGGCCGATGACCTGGGTCGAGTCGACGACGAACGACAGCGTCGTGCCGTAGGAGCCACCCGAAGCGGTGAGGGTCTTCGACCCGCCGACCGACTCGTACGACCATGACACCCGCACCTTGTCGATTCCCGACGGGTCGCTCACGGTTACCGACACCGTCGTGCTCTTGGGATACGGCGGGCATGCGCTTCCGCTGGTGTTCTCGCCGATCACCCCGGGGTCCACGGCCAGGCCGGTCATCAGGGGGCCCGACGTGTCGGGTGCTGCCGTCGTCGCGCTGGTAGTGGGAGTGCCGGTCGACGGCGGGACCGTGATCGGCACGCTCGCTGTAGGAGTGGTAGTGGCACCGGGCGGGGTGGTGGTGGCGCTCGGCGCACTGGTCGACGCGGTGGTCGAGGCGGTTGTCGACGCGGTGGTCGAGGCGGTTGTCGACGCGATCGTCGACGCGCTGGTCGTCGCGCTCGTCTGCTCCGCCGGTGTCGTCGTGACGGTCGTCGGCGCGCTACCGCAACCCTCGTCGACGGCAACGGGCAGGTCGGCGAGCGTGCGGTCGGGAACCACCCAGCGTGCTGCGACCCAAGCACCGTCGGCAAGGTTGTACGGAGCCCGCAACCTCACCCAGGCGTGTGACTGGTCGGTCGCATTCGCGTAGACACGGTCGCCGCGGTGGAGCGTTCCGGAGGGCGAAGTGCCCGGGCAGGCGAAGATCGACACAGCGCCGGAGCTCAGGTGCACCGAGCGCTCCCCCACCAGGTCTACGCCGCCGGCCGCACCCAGGAGCCCGCCGAGCAGTCCCCCGGCGGCGACCACCGCTGCGCCGCCGGCCACGCGCCGCATCAGTCGGCGGCGACCACCCGCCCCGGCAAGCGACCGAAGGGCATCGAGCGGCGCCGGCTCGGCCGGCGGAGCGTCGGCGAACGACCGCAAGTCGCGCTCGACGCTCTCGAAACCCTCCTGGCGGTCATGGCCATCGCGCAGTCCGCGCGCGCGACTGCGACCACCGGGGCCGAAGTCACCGCTGTCGTCGGTCATCGGGATCCTCCTGCGGCAGGTTCGCCCAGCAGCTCCTCCAGGCGAGACCGCGCCGCGTGCAATGTCGCCGCGACCGTGCCGGGCGCGATGTCCATTACTGCCGCCACTGTCTCGTTGGGCAGGTCGCTCACGTACGTGAGGGCAACCGCCGTTCGCTGGCGCAGGGGCAGTCTGACCAGCGCATCCCACACCTCGCCGCTCCACGCGGGCGAGGGAGGTTCGTCTCGTCTGCCGGCGGCGGCCCGCTCCGCGGCCCGGCGCTCGAGGCTCCGACGGCGCATCAGCCGCCTCGAGACGTTGAGTGCGACGCGGTAGGTCCAGCCGCCGGGAGACTGCATCGCTCCCACCCGGTCCCATCGTTCCAGCGCTCGGGCAAACGCCTCGTCGGTGGCCTCGACCGCCGCGTCGCGCTCGCCCGAGATCACCGCGAGTGCGGATACGAGCCGCGGGTGTTGGGCCCTGTACCAAGCATCGAACTCGACGTCAGCGGTCACGTGCTCGCCCCCGGTGGATGGCGATGTCGTGCGTGCAAGTCACCAGCAGGCAGAATCCTTTAGTTGCATCGGCGGACTCCCCCCGAGCGCGATCCTAGGAGCGTCGGCCAGCATGCGGAAGCGAGCGGAGAAGGCCTCGAGAGCTGGGATTGCGGCCGGTCCGTGTGGCTGCCGTGGTCGGAGGGGCGCGGCTGTCGCCGGCCGTGTCTGCCGCCCATACCCATGGTGGCTGCCGTGGTCGGAGGGGCGCAGCAGCGAATCGCCGTCGCCGGATCGCCCCGTGCTCTGAGGTCGACTAGCGCTCGTGTCGGAGGCGCGACACAGATCCTAGATATACGCGATGCCTGGTGCTGTCGGCTGGATGCCCGCGTGGCGCAGGGCAGTACGTTGCGGCGCCTTGGTCACGGACACAGCACCTCGATAGGGCACCTCACACGCCGCGCGTCGGCCAGATGGGTGTCCGCCGTGACGAGGGCGCATTCGAGCGCCTCGGCCAGCGCGACGTATGCAGCGTCGTAGATCGTGAGGTTGTCGCGCAGCTCCCAACAGCGCGCCAACAACGGTCGATGCGACGCTCGCTGCATCGGCAGGTCCCACAGGTCTTCGACAGCCAACTGGGCGCGCCGGGCGTCGAGCGTTCCGGCCGAGAGCTGCCGACGCAGTACCGAGACGACCTCGAGATCGACCAGCTCGGGTGCGGCAAGCTCCTCGTCGCGCAGGCGCGCCCGTGCGGTGTCGCCGTCCGCTCCGTCATCCGCCAACGCGGCGACCAGCACACTGGCGTCAACGACGAGCACGGTCGTCACGAACGGCGCGGGCTGCCGCCTTCAAGGTCACCGACCCGCCGGCACGCCCGCCGGCCCGGTCGAGCACCTCCTGCAAGGTCGCACGGTTCGCCTCGGCGATCAAGCGACTGCGGAGGTACTGCTGCAACGATTGGTGCGCCTCCGCCGCTCGACGCCTGAGCACTGCGTGCGTCGCTTCCGGAACATCTTTGATCTGAACACTCGGCATGGCGCCATTATGGCGCTTGTGGCGCCATAACACAAGCAGATGGGCCCCGGCCAAGTGGCGTCGGAGGGGGCTCGTACCCGGATGAGCCCCTTGGACGTACCTACGACCCCTTGCTCGCGAGAACCTGCAAGCTCGCACGAGGATTCACGGCGGCGCGTCGGCGAAGGCCTGAGCCGGGATCCAGCACTGCGCAGGATCCGGGGTGCCTCCGCCGCTTTTCACCCTGAGCGTTGGTGCACGCGACCCCTGGAGCGGTTGGCTGGATCTCGGAGCGGCCTGATTCGCTCGTCGATGAGCGTCGGCAGGGTCACGCCGGATCGCGCGCGTCCCATGCCATCAATGTCGACACCCAGTGGGTGACCGGCTCCGATTGGTCGTTGCGGTGGAGATGACGGGGCGGTTGGGCGAAGGTGCTGTAGGGCCGGCATCGGAGCACCACACGATGCTCTTCTTCGGCCATCGCCGCTACAAAGGGTCGAGCCTCCTGGCCGAGCGGTTCGCCCGACATGCGGCCGGCAATGGCCATCATGACGTCGACAACGAGTTCGGGGTCGTCGTCGACGGTCGCGTGGCAGTACACCTGGACATAGCTGAAAGGCCAGTGCTCGTCTAGTACGCAAAGGCCGGCTTTCGGGTTGCGGGCGAGCACTTTCGCCTTGCCGCGGTCGCGCATGGTCGACACGAGCAGCTCGTCGCTGTCGGTGGGGACGTAGTACACGACCGACATCGCGGGCCCGTCGGCGCGGCGTGGCGTGCCGAACACGCACGTGCGATGCGACCTGACGAACTCGCGTCGTTCCGACGGCAACATATCGCGGTCGGTCGGGCACGTGAACGGCTCGGCGGCGAGCGGCAAGATGTTCATCGATAGTGTCCCTCGACGATCTGGTTGCGGATGCTGGCCATGCCCTCTACCCAGGTCTCGAGGACCTCGCCAGTCTCGCAGGTTACGCGGCGGCTGCGCGCGATGCCGACGCCGTATCGGTATTCACCGTCTCCCAGTGGGCGGAGTATCGAGCCTGCCGGAGGTCGTCCTGGACTGCTCGATTGCCGCCCCTTCGGGCAAGCCGGCTCAGGTGTCCCCTCCCCGCGCGGCAGTCCACCTCGACGCCACCTGCGAGGCTCTGGTGCACCGGCCCGAGGACATCGTCGCCGTCCAGGTCGGCGCCGACCGCGAGGACAAGCGAGCCATCTGCGACGACCTCGGCGTCAACCTCACCTACCACCCCGACGGGCGGGTACACGTCGGCGCCGGCGCGCGTGTACTTGGGTTTCGTGTCGGAGGGGGGGGACTCGAACCCTTGGTACGCGCGACCCCTGGGCCGCGCGGCTCGCACTTGCAGCTCGAGCGCGCGGTTCGCTTCCCGTCGTCGCTCAGCAATCTCAACACCCGCCTGCACGAGATTCTGCACACTGCTGCGGGGGTCTGCGCCAAGCGGCTCGCTGCTTAGTGCGGCCCCCGTGCTCGCTCCGCGTGAGTCGATCAGGGAACCTCGTCGAGCAGCACCAGGAACTCCGCCGGCGAGTACACGGGCATCTTGTCGGCGAGGCCCAAGAGGTGACCATCGCCGGACACGATGGCCGCCTGCGCGGCCGCGCCAAGCGCGATGAGATAGTCATCACCCGGGTCGGGAGAACGCGTGCTCGGTGGGTCTCCCGGATCATTCTTCAAACGCGCCTCACGGCGAAGCATCTCGGTGAGCTCTTGCACCTCCGACGCCTCGATGCGCCTACGGAGCTTCGGGTACGCCAGCGCGCGGTCGAGCTCGGCGAGCAGCGCATCCGAGACGACGAGCTCGAAGGCTCCGTCGAGCCAAGCTCGCAGGACCGTGGCCGGGGTGCCGCGCGGTGCGAGTAGCGCCGAGATGATGACGTTGGGGTCGAGAACCGCCCGCACCGCTCAGTGCTTGCTTCGTCGAGTCGCGTGCTGGGCTTCGACAGCGAGCTCGCCCGCCTCGCCTTCACCAAGATCGTTCCGAGCCCACAACCGATCAAGCAGGTCGAGGCCCAGGTCTCGGCGAAGGGCCTCCTCGATGACACCGAGACCGGCGTCGATCGACTCCAGTAGTCCTCCGAGGACGCGAACCTCGGAGGCAGCTGTGACGCCGAACTTCCTGACCGTGGCGATTCCCTACGTGAATGCCAAGCCACACCTCGGGTACGCGTACGAACTGGTCCTGGCCGACATCCACGCCCAGGCCGGCCGACTCGATGGCGTGGACTACGCAGCTCGTGGGCGGCTTGTCGTCACGGGCGATGCTTGCCGGTCGGCCGCTTAGTAGAACGGCTTGGAGCTCGTGTCTTGCGGCCAAGATGTGGAGGATGGCCCAGACCGTGCAGACGAAACGCCGGCTCGAGAACCTGCTCGGGCCGCGGCCCTCGACCTGGCTCACCGACGGCGTGAAAACCATGCTCGCCGGCCTGCGCTACATCACGCGCTCGCTCGCCCGGGCCGACCCCGACATCAAAGCCACTGCCTACGCCGAGCTCGGCATCACCGTCACCTACCACCAAGACGGCCGGGCACTCCTCGAGTCCCGGCCACGCTTAGACCGTGTAGGGGACGAGTGTGTCGGAGGGGGGACTTGAACCCCCATGCCCCTAAGGGCACTAGGCCCTCAACCTAGCGCGTCTGCCTATTCCGCCACTCCGACGTGGGCCGCCAACGGATCGGCGGCGGAGCGATTGTAGCGAACTGGAAGGACGCCCTCGTCAACGCCGGAACCTGCGTGCAGCGACATCTCACCTCGATAGTCGGGGACGCGCGCATCACGGAGCCGTCCGACTACGTCGCCGGTACAACCACGTCGGTGGCCAGTCGAGTGGGGGGCGGAGCGCAAGCACCGGCACGCCCGGCGCCCACACCGCCACCCCTGCGGCAACAGCGTCGAACTCCTCAGCACCCTCGCAGCGATCCGTCAGGAGGTAGCGGCGGCGCCCACACGCGGCAACCAGCCCACCTGGAGCGGGGCGCGTAGCGCCGCGCCGCGCCCGAAGATCCTGCTCGGAGTGACCGGCGAAACCACTGGGTCCAGCCGAGTGACGGGATGACCTGTCGGAGGTCAGAAGCCTCTTTCGACCCCTCGGAGAGCCCACGCCCCCGGACGATCCCGGCCACCCACGCCCCCTGTCGGCCGCGCGATACACAGCCGTGGGCTGAGCACTTACCCGCCGAAAGCGTGGGCCCGGCGCGCGCCGCAGGTCGCTGATCTGCGACCAGGGCATCAGCTGCCTTCGCAGCGCGCATCGTCGCACGACACCATCTGATCCGATGCTCGCGTGCGTCGGGAAGTCGAAGAGTGAGACCGCCTCGAGAGCCAGCCCGACGAACACCAGGGCCAATGAGATCGGATGCGGACCGTCGTCACGTACTGCCAGACCACCCAGCGCGGCTAATAGCGCGGGGGACGCATGCGCGAGCAGCAGGCCGCGCCGCGACGAGAAGAGCACTACCGGCTTCGGAACCTGCGCAAGCCCGTTGAATTCAGAGCTCGGCGCGGTCATCAGTCTGCACGAACCCAGCCACCCCCTCGGCTCGCTGGATCAGCGACTCGCCGGGGCCCAGCGCGAAGTAGCATGCCACCGAGTGGCCCGGTCGCATCTCGCGCATCGGCGGTTCGTCGATAGCGCAGGTCGGCTCCGCGATCGGGCATCGCGTGTGGAACCTGCACGCCATCGGCGGGTTCGCCGGGCTCGGCAGGTCTCCTTCGAGGATGATCCGCTGCCGCCGCCGCTCGACTCGCGGGTCGGGGACGGGCACCGCTGACATCAGTGAATGCGTATACGGGTGCATCGGCGACTCGTATACGTCGTTGGCCGGTCCGAGCTCGACGATCTTGCCCAGATACATCACGGCGACTGCGTCGCAGACGTGACGAACAACCGATAGATCGTGTGCGACGAACAGGTACGCGAGGCCGAGCTGATCCTGCAGATCTTCGAGGAGATTGACGACGCCCGCCTGAATGGACACGTCGAGTGCAGACACCGGCTCGTCGAGGATGAGGAGCTCGGGATTCAGAGCGAGGGCACGGGCCACGCCGATGCGCTGGCGCTGACCACCGGAGAACTCGTGAGGGAAGCGATTCGCGTGCTCCGGGTTGAGCCCGACGAGCGCCATCAATTCCTTCACCTTGTCGAGTCCGCCGTCTCGATACATCCCGTGGATTCGCAACGGCTCGGCGATGATCCCGGCGACCGTCATCCGGGGGTTCAGCGACGCGTAGGGGTCCTGGAACACGATCTGCATCTTCCGACGCAGCTCGCGCATCTCGCGACGGTTCGCCGCGAGCACATCCTGCCCTCGAAACAGGACCGACCCCGCCGTAGCGTCGAGGAGCCTCAGGATCACCCGTGCGGTAGTCGACTTTCCACAGCCCGACTCGCCTACGAGGCCGAGCGTCTCGCCCCCGCGGATCGAGAACGAGATCCCCGAAACCGCCTTGACCGAACCGACGGCGCGCAGGAAGAACCCGGCGCGGATCGGGAACTCCTTGACGAGATCCCGGACCTCGAGGATCGCCCTGCCGCCTCCATTCTCGGCCACGATCTCATTCAGGCTCATGAGGTGTGCTCGACACGGCCATCGAGGTCGAGAGCGAAGTGGCACGCGGAAGCGTGAGTCGCTCCGAGCGGCTCGAGCGACGGAGTCGCCGTCGAGCACACGCCGGGCGCCTCCGCATACGGACAGCGTGGGTGGAACGCGCAACCGGTCGGGAGAAAGATCAGCGACGGAGGCTGGCCTTTGATACGTGCAAGCCTCTCCTCCCCCTTCCGGCGGTCGAGCCGCGGTAGGGAGGCGAGCAGGCCCTTGGTGTACGGATGCCTCGACTCGTAGAAGATCTCGTCGACGGTGCCCGTCTCGGCCACCCGCCCGGCATACATCACCATCACACGGTCAGCTATCCCGGCGACTACGCCGAGGTCGTGCGTTATGAGGATTATCGCCGACCGGGTGCGTTGCTGGATGCGCTGCATCACCTCGAGCACCTGGGCCTGGATGGTGACGTCGAGCGCTGTCGTAGGCTCGTCGGCGATAAGAACATCAGGCTCGTTGGCGATCGACATGGCGATCATCGCCCGCTGCCTCATGCCGCCCGAGAACTCGTGCGGATACTGGCGGGTTCTCTCGCGCGCGTTCGGGATTCCCACGAGATCGAGGAGCTCCACCACTCGTTCGGTGAGCTCCTCCTTGCCCATCTCCCGGTGAACGGTGATCGCCTCTGCAATCTGGTCTCCCACGCGAAACACAGGGTTCAACGCCGCGAGCGCGTCTTGGAAGACCATCGCGATGCGCCGGCCACGCACCGGTTGAAGCTCCTTCTCACGTCGACCCAACAGGTTCTCGCCACGGAAGACGACCTCGCCGCTGACGCGCGCGTACTTCGGGAGCAGACCCAGCACCGCCATCGACGTGACGCTCTTGCCTGAACCCGACTCGCCGACGATCCCGAGCGTCTCGTGCGCCCGCACCTCGAAGCTGACACCGTCGACGGCTGTCAGGACACCCTCGTCGGTGGGGAACGCGACCCTTAGGTCGTGCACCGCAAGGATCGCGTCGACCTCATCGGAGTGGGACGAGCTCCTTGCGCCAGCCGCCGGCCGTGCAGGGGCGATCGCGTCGACTCGTGCTGCGGTCGGCTCGCTCCGCTTGCTCTTCCGCCTCACAGATGCCTCATCCGCGCTCGGATTGGGGGTC